>MCHG01000041.1_pt1 | contig 115722 bp, 111 predicted proteins | sample 787351 | NCBI WGS metagenome assembly MCHG01 (sample SAMN05430296, study PRJNA330682) | permafrost metagenome | biome: Cold desert; feature: permafrost; material: soil; isolation source: enrichment culture inoculated with soil incubated with H2/CO2 at 20 degrees... ... | reverse complement strand
TTTATATATATTACACTGTTTTGTCCTTGCTGTCAACTACCAAATTTTTCTTACGGTTGAACTCAATCAACTGTGTTCCAATTCCATATCTATGTCGAATTGTTTTCGACAGGAATATCATATTATCATCTTCTGTATTTTCTGTCAATATTTTTTTTTTATACATACTTATGTGTCTTTTTTTCTAAAAAAATGAGCAAGTCCCATAATATTTGCTCATTTCTATACTTATATATCTCTATTTATATATATATGTATGTTCTCTCTCAATGATAAATCAAGTTCCTTTGGTTCGTCTAATTCAGTTCCGTTTCCATCAAAATATATGACTAGTTTTGGTCTCAAACTAAAATCCTCGTTATCTTCATTTACTACGATACCTGTTTCTCCTGTGCTTAATTCCAACCATTGCCCAAATCTATAAACTACCACACTCTCAATTAGTGCATTTACTATTTCATTATTGAAATAAAAATTTCCTGTACCAAGTAAGAATTCTATGCTTTCAGATTTCTTATACCTTGATCTATGGGGTCTATCATTTATCATGGCATCAAATACATCACATACAGCAATTATTTTAGACATCACATGTATATATTCATTCGTTTCTCCTTGCGGATACCCTGTTCCATCGAACCTTTCATGATGCTGCGATATGATTTTAGATATTTCAAGATTGAACTTTTTTGTTTCATTGATCATTTCTGCACTGTACTCTGTGTGATTTTTAATTATTACTCTTTGTTCTAATGTAAGTGCCTCTGTTTTGTTTAGAATCTCTTTAGGTATTTTAGTCATTCCAATATCATGTAGCAAACTGGCTGTACATAATACAGATAATCTATTTAAAGGATATTTCATTTCTTTTGCTATTGTAACAGCTAGCACAGCTACATTGATAGCATTTTTGAATCTGTATTCTCCTATGCCTCTTAGCTTTTTTAAAAGCTTTAGGGTACTTTCTTCTTTTATTCCTTGCAATACAATGCTTTTTATCTGTTCTGTATTCTTACATTTTTTTATTAACTTTTCTATTGATTGCTCAACGAGCTTTGTTGCTTCCTGATATATTAATTCATTTATATCTATATTTTTATTTATTGTATCTCTATCTATAGATACTGTTCTATAAACGTAAACTGACGGAATCTGATTTTTATTAAGACCTGTTATTAGAACATCATTTAATTTTGTATTCTCTACAATAAGTATAGTGCCATTTCTATTCAATACTTTTTTTGCAATAATATCACCATAAACAAGTTCAGTGGTCCTAACTTCTAATAATCTCTCAACAAACATTTTTCCACCCCCTAAAATCTTTTATATATAGTATATACATTATATATAATCCTGCTTCATTATGAAAGAACTATGTGTTTGACTAAAATATTTAGCAAGTCCCTAGGCTTCTTTTGATTTTATGCTATAATTATTATAAAATTATATTTTTAGGAGGTTTTTTTTTGCGCAATATAAAGATTAATTTAAATGGTCTTGAAATTATGCTTTTCTTTTGGAATTCAATCATGTCAAAAGAAAAAGTAAATGAATTATTTATCAGTGATCTATGTTTGATGAGAGAATTTGGCTTCATATACCAAGAGGAATTTACGCCTGATTCCTTAAGAACCATTTTAAGTGCTCTTAATAATAAAGAACCTTATAAAGCCGGGAAAAAGGAAATGAAGTTTTTTTCCAATAATCTAAGAGTCATGGAATACATAGATGAAGTTTTACCAACAATAAATGCAATAAAGAAGATGAATATGGATATATTGTCTCAAAAGCTTGATGAAAATATAAATGAGATAGTTATAGTGCCTGGGACATCAAATACTATTACTAAATCCGATAATTGCTTAATTTTAGACTTCTTTGCTATAAGACTTTCTGAAGGTGACCTTGTAATAAACAATAAAAAAATTGAAGATGTTTTATTAGACATCTAAAGCAAAAAATACAACAGGGAGTCCGTGGACTCCCTGTTGTATTTGCCTTTTATTCTTGATCTATTGTTTCTGCATTAATTTTTGCAAGTGCAACCACGCTATCTTTTGCGCCCATTCTCATAAGAGTTACTCCTTGAGTACTTCTTCCCATGACTGAAATATCATTTGTAGACATTCTAATGATGATTCCCTCAATACTTATGAGCATTACCTCATCATCTTTCTTCACAATTTTCATTCCAACAAGCTTTCCAGTCTTGTCGGTTATCTTAGATGTAAGTATGCCTTTTCCACCTCTTGACTGACTTCTATACTCTTCTACAGGAGTTCTTTTTCCAAAGCCTTTTTCACTTATTACTAAAAGCTCTGATTCTTCTTCAATAATATCCATGCCAATAACTCTATCATCTTTATTAAGCCTTATACCAATTACTCCAAAAGCTGATCTTCCCATTTGTCTTACATCAGTTTCTGGGAATCTTATAGAAAGCCCTTTTCTTGTTACAGCTATTAGCTCCGTGGATCCTCTTGTAAGTTTTACGCCAATAAGCTCATCATCTTCTCTAAGTGATATAGCAGCAAACCCTGTGCTTCTAGAAGTCTCATATGCCTTTAATACAGTCTTCTTTACAATACCATTCTTTGTCATGAATATAAGAAATTTACCATCTTCAAAGTCTTTTATCTTGATTACTGCATTAACCTTTTCACCAGGACCTAGCTGAAGCAGGTTTACAAGTGCCGTGCCTTTAGCTGTCCTTCCTGCTTCTGGTATTTCATAAGCCTTAAGCTTAAACATCTTTCCTCTATTTGTAAAGAAAAGCATATAATTATGCGTAGATGTAATAAATAAATCCTTTACAAAATCCTCTTCTCTTGTAGAGAGACCGGTTATACCTTTTCCACCCCTTCTTTGGTTTTTATAAGTATCTGAAGGAATCCTTTTTATATAACCAAGATGCGTAATAGTTACTGCTACTTCATGCTCTTCAATAAAATCTTCTTTATTAAACTCTTCCAGTGAGGATGCTATTTTCGTACGCCTTTTATCTGCAAACTTTCTTTTAACTTCAAGAAGATCATCTTTAATTACTATTAGCAATTTCTGCTCGCTAGAAAGCAAAGATCTAAAATATTCAATATCTTTTATTAAAGACAAATACTCATCTTCTATCTTTCCTCTTTCTAATCCTGTAAGGCTTCTTAATTTCATTTCTGCAATTGCATCTGCTTGTGCTTCTGATAAAGTGAATTTTTCTATCATTCGCTTCTTAGCTTCTGCAACAGTTTTTGAGCTTCTAAGTATATTTATTATCTCATCTATATTATCAAGCGCTATTCGAAATCCTTCAAGTATATGGGCTCTATCTTCAGCCTTTTTTAAATCAAACTTTGTTCTTCTAATTAGTACTTCTTTTTGATGATTTATATAATGATTGATTATTTGTTTTAAAGTTAATACCTTTGGCTGTCCATCTACTAATGCCAACATAATAATGCTGAAAGTGTCTTGCAACTGTGTATGCTTATAAAGCTGATTCAACACTACATTGGCATTGGCATCTTTTTTAATCTCAACAACTATCCTCATTCCTGTTCTATCAGACTCATCCCTAAGATCTGAAATTCCTTCTATCTTTTTATCTCTCACCAAGTCAGCAATTTTTTCAATTAAGTGTGCTTTATTCACTTGATATGGAATCTCATCAAACACTATTCTAGTTCTATTGTTTGGCATCTCCTCAATTTCGGCTTTAGCTCTTACAATAGCCTTACCTCTACCTGTTGCATATGCGCTTTTTATTCCTTCTCTTCCCATTATGGTAGCACCAGTAGGAAAATCAGGACCTTTGATATTCTTCATCAACTCTTCTAACTCTATTTCCGGATTATCAATTGTAGCGATTACACCATCGATTGTTTCACCCATATTGTGAGGAGGTATAGATGTAGCCATACCTACAGCTATACCACTCACACCATTTACCAAAAGGTTTGGAAATTTTGAAGGCATAACAGAAGGTTCTTTTAAACTTTCATCATAGTTTGGAACAAAATTAACTGTGTTTTTTTCTATGTCTCTCATCATCTCTACAGATATTTTTGTAAGCCTTGCCTCTGTATAACGCATAGCAGCTGCAGAGTCTCCATCAACAGAACCAAAGTTCCCGTGACCATCAACTAGCATATACCTGTATGAAAAATTCTGTGCCATCCTTACCATAGTATCGTATACAGCTACATCACCATGTGGATGGTATTTACCTAAAACTTCTCCAACAGTAGATGCTGATTTTCTATGTGGTTTGTCTGGTGTGTAACCTAACTGATTCATCGCATATAAAATACGTCTATGTACCGGCTTTAAGCCATCTCTAACATCTGGAAGAGCACGGGCTACAATTACACTCATAGCATACTCTGTGAAAGATTTTTTCATTTCATCTTCTATATTTATTGGAATAACACTTTCTCTTATCAGATCCAAGTTCTTCACCCCTCGTTAATGTTGTACATGAAATTACAACTATAATTATAAATGTCTTTGCCAAATTTGTCTATTATTCTACTTCATCCCTTGTTTTTCTATTATTACCATTTATCGAAATCGTAATGCACCATGATCTTATGTATAATTATACATATTATTACCCAAACCGTTGCACAAAGTGCACCACTAATAATTCCGCTAGCAAGATGAATTCCCGAGTAAATTCTACTTAATCCCGTCAAGAACGGTATCATAAATATAAAAGAACCCAGTAATAATTTAAACTTTTCTTTATAATTTATAATAAAAAGATATAACAAAATACCATAAAAAGAGAAATCTATCAATGAGTATTCGCCACCATATGGATTTAAAGAATGAGTGAAAATATCATTTAGTGCAAAAGCGCCAGTAATGTTTATTACCATAAGCATGGTTTCAGTCATTCTTGTATATTTTGAATAAAAAAACATTGCTATCGCCAAAAGAGTTACAAGAATAAAAAGTAAAGTGCCTAACATATTAAAAATATTAACTAAGTCATAGATGTAGTAACTTCTGACAGAATGCAATATAGCATAAAGTCTTTTATCGAAGTACGCTAATTCATTTTCTACTACACTTTGCTGAAATATTGTAAAAACAAATGTGATAACAGCAGCTGATGCTAATCCAGAAATTATATAAAAGCCTAAATTGCCCAATCTAAATATTAAACCTTTATACTTATTCTTTAATAAATCACTTAACCTGTTCATTTTTCTTGTTCTAGAGGAAACTAAATCTTTGTTTTTTTTAATTACATATTTGTAAACAAGATAAATTATGATTAAAGTTAAGGTTAATCCTATTGTGATCACATCAAAATATTGAGTAATTATAGTATTTCCATTTTTTCCCACAAAATATATAATGGAAGCTTCTATAAAAAATCTGATTCCTCTTCCAAAAATAGAAGCTATTATAAATACTATTTTTCTTATCTTAAATACACCAGATGCAATAGTAAAAAGCTTATAAGGGATGGGTGTCAATCCTGCCATTAAAACTGCAAAGCCACCATATTTATTAAAGGCTTCTTCAACTCTTTTTATACTTTTTTCTTTAAAAAACCTTTTCATAACAGGCCTTCCAGCTTTCTCACCTATCAAATATCCAAATAGTCCTCCAGTAACGGATGCTGTAGTAGTTACAAAAGCATATAAAAACGCATATTTAGGATTCAATATTGATAAGGGTATAAGGATTAAGTCTGGAGGTATTGGAAAAAAAGAAGATTCAGTAAAAGAAACGACAGCAAGTCCTATTATTCCATATTGCATTAATAGATTTACTATTTGATCTATCCATAGGCTCATAAAATCATTCCTTTATCAAAAATGCAAAACATAATCCTAGATGAATGTGCTTTTTCCAAAAGCGCTTTTAAAAAAAGTACTTTTGGAAAAGAATTCTTTAAACATCTAAGTTTCTTACGTATCTTGCATTTGCTTCTATAAATTCTCTCCTTGGCTCTACCTTATCACCCATTAATATTGTGAAAATCTCATCTGCTGCTATTGCGTCATCAAGTGTAACTTGTAGAATAGTCCTTGTATCCGGATTCATAGTAGTCTCCCAAAGTTGCTCTGGATTCATTTCTCCAAGACCTTTATATCTTTGAATATCAGAATCCTTATATTTTGCTCTTGCTTCCTCCAGTTGTTTATCATCATAAGCATAAGTCAATATCTTTGATGATTTTTTTAAAGCATATAATGGTGGTTGTGCTATATAAACATATCCTGCTTCAACCAATGGTCTCATATATCTAAAAAAGAAAGTTAAAAGCAGTGTTCTAATATGTGATCCGTCTACATCAGCATCGGTCATCATAATAATCTTATGATATCTCATTTTTTCAATATTAAAATCATCACTTATTCCTGCTCCAAATGCAGTGATCATGTTCCTTATCATTTCACTAGATAATATCCTATCTAATCTTGCTTTTTCAACATTCAGTATTTTACCTCTTAAAGGAAGAATGGCTTGAGATTTTCTATCTCTTCCTTGTTTTGCTGAGCCACCTGCAGAATCTCCCTCGACAATATATATTTCACTCAATGCAGGGTCCTTTTCTGAACAATCGGCTAATTTACCAGGAAGAGAGGTACTCTCTAATACACTTTTTCTTCTTGTTAGCTCTCTTGCTTTTCTTGCAGCTTCTCTGGCACGAAATGCAGTAAGGGCTTTATCTATTATTATTTTTGCTTGGACAGGATTCTCTTCTAGATAAGCCTCAAAGTTTTCGGTAACTATATTATCTACTATAGATCTTACTTCGGTATTTCCTAGTTTTGTTTTTGTTTGCCCTTCAAATTGCGGGTCTTCTAATTTGATACTTATGATTGCAGTCAACCCTTCTCTAACATCTTCACCTAAAAGATTGGCATCATTTTCTTTTAATATTTTATATTTTCTAGAATAATCATTTATTACTTTAGTCATGGCTGCTTTAAATCCCATCATATGGGTTCCGCCCTCTAAAGTATTAATGTTGTTAGCAAAGCTAAATATGTTTTCATTGTATGAATCATTGTATTGAAAAGCTATTTCTACTTCAGTTTCACCTTTTTTTGCAATGATATATATTGGCTCAGGATGAAGAGCTTCTTTATTTTTATTTAAATATGTTACAAAAGAAACGATTCCTCCTTCATAATGATAAACTTTTTTAGTCTCAGTCCTCTCGTCAAATAAAGATATATTTATACCCTTATTCAAAAATGCAAGCTCTCTAAGTCTATGCTCTAGCGTGTCAAAGCTGTATTCTAATTCATCAAATACAGTATGATCTGGTTTGAATATAATTTTTGTACCCGTAGAATTAGAATCTCCAATGATAGCTAATTCTGTAACAGGAAACCCTCTTTCATACTTCTGACTATATACGTTCCCATCTCTTCTAACTTCAACAAAAAGCCATTCTGATAAAGCATTTACAACAGAAACACCAACTCCGTGAAGACCACCAGAAACCTTATAACCTCCACCGCCGAATTTACTTCCAGCGTGCAATACTGTTAATGCGACTTCAACTGCTGGTATTCCTAATTTTGGATGAATACCTACTGGAAATCCTCTTCCGTCATCAGTACAACTTATAGAATTATCTTTATAAATTACTACCTCTATATTTTTACAAAAGCCTGCCAATGCTTCATCAATACTGTTATCCACTACTTCCCATACAAGATGATGAAGTCCTCTAGGTCCTGTGCTTCCTATATACATACCAGGTCTTTTCCTTACAGCTTCTAAGCCTTCAAGTACTTGTATCTGCTCTGCCTCATAAGTTGCATTTTTATTTATATCAACCATCGCTATTCCTCCTACGTTGTTTATCAGCCTTCGGCTGATAATCTTTATGAATACTAAATTAAATCACATTTGTATTAAAACTTATTACTCTTACCTAAACGACAATCTATCAATAAAACTTGCTCTTTTAAATAATGTTACTGAAGAAATTGGCGATAAATATATAACAGTTTTATTATTCTTTTCAGATAATATAAAGGTTTTTGGTTTATCTTCGGAAATTTTTATTATAAATCCTTCATCTTCAGCTGTTTTTAAGAATTCTTTTGTATTATTAGACATGTTAGTAGAATCCATATCCATGATTGATATTACATCCTTTAAAGGAATAACTACATCAGCTCCTAAATGAATGAACATATATATCCTCCCTGTTTTTTTTAATTCATACTCATAACTTTATATTTATTTTCATATTCCATTATATATTATAACCTTCTTAAATCAATATTTCCATCACATACATTGAATAAATTAAGTTCATTGATATCAAGTTTTTTAAAGTATTGAACATCCGTACATGTAATAATAGATTGAATATTATTAATATAATTCATCAAAAAATTCTGTCTTCTAGTATCAAGCTCTGAAAAAACATCATCAAGTAGTAGAACAGGCTGTGTTGATGTTTCTTTTTTCATATATTCTAATTCTGAAAGCTTCATAGAAAGCAAAGCTGTTCTTTGTTGACCTTGAGAACCAAATACTTTTACTTCTTTTCCATTAATTTTTAATAATAAATCATCTCTATGAGGTCCTTTCTGAGTAGAACCATTTTTCATATCCAATTGCCTTGATCTTTTTAGTTCATTTTGAAAAAAGGTTTTGGTATTTTCATTTGAATTTCTAGTATCTAACGACGGTTTATAGTTTATATCCAACGTTTCACTGCCATCGGTTATTTTAAAATGTATATTCTTTGATAAATTGTTAATATTTTCAATAAAATTTATTCTATTTATTATTACTTTGCTACCATACTCAGCAAGCTGCTCATCCCATACATCTAATAAATTCTGGTCTGCATTTTTAAACTTTATTTCTGATAAAAGGGAATTCCTTTGATATAGCACTTTTAGATATTGAGTTAAATTATGATAATATTGAGGTTTTACCTGAGAAAGGATAATATCTATAAATCTCCTTCTCTCTGAAGGACCTTCTTTTATTATTCTCATATGATCGGGGGAAAAGATTACTGTATTCAAATTACCAAGTAGTTCTCCAATTTTATTTAGTTTTAACCCGTTTACTTTAATCTGTTTTTTTGAATTCACTTTTAAATAAATATCTACATAACCTTCCATGTTTTCTTTTTCATAATCAATTTTAATTCTTGATTCTTTTTCGCACCATTTTACCATTTCACAATCTTTATTGGTTCTATGCGATCTTCCTGTTGATGCAAAATATATGGATTCTATAATATTCGTTTTTCCTTGAGCATTTGCTCCATAAAAAATATTAATTCCTTTTCCTATATTTATATTTTGACATTCATAATTTCTGAAGTTTCTTAAGTGTATTGTTTTTATAAACAATATTTACACTCCCCAAATCAAATATGTATAATTTAATTTATTCCCTAACAATTAAATTAAATCGACCTAATACACCTATAAGGTCGATTTAATATGATTATGATACATTAAAATTATACTACTTTGTATTGTTCATTCATGAATTCAACCATGTCTCCACTCCGAAGCTTTTTTCCTCTTGCTGTTTCTATCATACCATTTACCTTTACAAGACCGTCCATTATAACATTTTTTGCTTCTCCTCCGGTACTTGAAAGACCTTCATACTTTAAAAGTTGTTCTAACTTTATGAACTCTGTGTTAATTTTTACTTCTTTCACTTAACCCTCCCTGCATCTGTTGCATATCATGCAGATGCTGCATTAAATTAAATTTGATAAAGGCAATCTTCTTTTTCAAACTCTCACCAACCTATTTTTTAAGTCTAACTGGAAGAATCAAATATAAAAAGTCTGTTGCTTTAACAGGTCTCATAATACTAGGGCTTACATTTGTATTGAAATCAATATAAATGTCGTCACTTTGTATAGCTTTCAGAGCATCTATAAAATATTTAGCATTAAATGCTATTTCTATATCTTCCCCAGTTTTTGATATTTTAATTTCTTCATGAACGTCACCAGTATCTGAGTTTGATTTAAGGGTCATCAATTCATCATTTATTTCAAATTTAATCATATTATTTTTAGAATCTTTTGCAAATAGAGCTGCTCTTTCACAAGATTCCATTAATTTAGATGTTGAAACTTTAACCCTTATTTTATAATCTGTAGGTAGAAGTTGCTTATAATTAATAAATTCTCCATCAAGAAGCCTTGATACAATAACGGTATCCCCTGTTTCAAACATAATATGATTTTTAGAAAAGAAAATATTTATTTTTTCTTGATTGTCATTTATGATTTTGCTTATTTCTGAAAGAGTTTTTCCAGGAACCACTGCTTTTATATTTATATCATTTATACAACTACACCATTTTACAGCCATTCTAAATCCATCAAGTGCTATAAAAGAAACTTTTTCACCGATTACTTCAAAAAGCACTCCTGTAAGTATAGGTCTAATTTCATCCGTAGATGTAGCAAATAATGTTTGTCTTATCATATCTTTTAAAGTAGCTTGTGTAAAAGATATAGAACTATTCTTATCTACTGTTGTAAGACTTGGAAACTCATCTGAGGAAACACCCATAATTTTCAGTTTTGAGTTTTCACATTTTATATATATTGTATTGTTATCTGTAATTTCAATTTCAACATCAGAATCAGGAAGCTTTCTAAATATATCACCAATAGTCTTTGCAGAAATGACTATTTTCCCTGGAACTATAACATCTACATTTATAGTAGTCTCAATTCCAATTTCAAGATCTGTTGCTAAAAGTTTGAGTTTGCCATTCTTTGCTTCAAATAATATTCCCTCTAATATAGGCAAAGTAGTTTTTGAAGGGACTGCTTTTTGTACTGTATTGATTGCTTCAAGCAACGAATTTCTTGTAGAAATTATTTTCATTGTGTATAACCTCCGAACTTTAAAATAGATATAAATATATAGTATTTCTAGTAGTAATAGTAATAGGGGCTGTGAATTTGTTGAAAACCCATTTAATACATTTATACTAAAGGTTTTCTTGTGTATACAAAATGTTGAGAACTTTGGTCATTTTATACACAAATTGCACAGGAAAAATAACCAATAAAAGATATGTACAACATATCAATAGGATGTGAACATGATTTCACACAGGTACATAAAAAAGCTTTTACTTTGTTTCAAGCTTTTTCTTAATTTCGTTAATGATGCTTTTTAAATTAGGATCTACTTTTACTTCTTCTGTTATTTTTTCATGCGCATGCATGATGGTTGTATGATCTCTTCCAAATTCTTCTCCTATTTTAGGAAGGGAAAGATCAGTAATCTCTCTACAAAGATACATTGCAATTTGCCTTGGATAAACAATTGATTTAGTTCTTTTTTTAGCATTAAACTCTTCCATCTTGATATTAAAATATTGGCTAATAGCCTCTTTTATAAGATCAGGGGTAATGAGTTTAGGTCTTGAATTTGAGATAATATCTTTCAAAGCTTCATTTGCAAGAGCCTCGTCAATTTCACCATTTGTCAAAGAAGCATATGCGACTATTCTGATTAATGCGCCTTCTAGTTCTCTGATATTTGATTGAATCTTTCTAGCAATAAACTGCATGATTTCATCAGGTACTTTAATATTTTCAATATCAGCTTTTTTTCTTAGAATTGCAACTCTTGTTTCAAGATCGGGAGGTGCAATATCTGCTATAAGGCCCCATTCAAATCTTGATCTAAGTCTGTCTTCAAGAGTTGGTATTTCTTTTGGAGGTCTATCACTTGATATGATTATTTGTTTATTGGCTTCGTGTAGTGTATTGAAGGTATGGAAGAATTCTTCTTGAGTTCTTTCTTTACCTGCTATAAATTGTATATCATCTACTAATAGGACATCTACGCTTCTATATTTATTTCTAAATTCAACATTTCTATCATCTCTAATAGAATTTATTAATTCATTGGTGAAAGTTTCTGATGATACATAAACAACCTTGGCTCTTTTGTTTTGATTCAATATATAATGTCCAATAGCATGCATAAGGTGTGTTTTTCCTAGACCTACGCCTCCATATATAAAGAGAGGATTATATGCTTTTGCAGGTGATTCCGATACTGCTACTGAAGCTGCATGGGCTAACCTATTACTATTACCTATAACAAATTTGTCAAAAGTATATTTCGGATTTAATGATGTATTGACCGCTGCTTCTTCTTCTTTGATGTGTCTTTTTTCATTTTTGCTTTCTGTTTGCTCATTTCCTATAACTAACTTTACATTTATATCACTGGAAGTTATTTGTCTTAAAGCATTTTTTATCAAAGTAAGATATCTCGCTTCCAAAATTCCTTTTGTAAAATCGTCGGGTACAGAAAATATAAAAAGATTTTCTGTTAGAGAAATAGGTTGAATAGCCTTAATCCAAGTATTAAAACTTACTTCAGTCAACTCTACTTTTATGACATCTAAGGTTTTTTCCCAAATATTGTTGCATTGAGGGTTCATCGTAATCCTCCTTATTAAAGTAAAAAGTAACACACACTATGCACAAATGACTTTTGTGGATAAATATGAAAAAAAAATATTATGAATAAAACTGTGTATTATATGTTAATATATAATTGGTTAAAATAATTAAAAGAAAATCTTATTAAGTTATGAACATTTTAGGCGAAATAATAATACACATAGGAAAAACCTAATAAAATCAGACATTTGATTATAACCAATATAAGGGCTTTTAATACAAAAAACACAACTTATACACAAATCTATACACAAATTGTGCATAAGGAGCATGAATTGTTCATAAATATTTAAAACTTATGCACAATCTATTACTTATAATATCAAATGATAGGGTTTAATACAATATTAATTAATAAGTTATCCACAAATATATTTTCTTGACATGTATTATCAATATCTATATAATTTTAGTAGTACAATGGACAATTATGTTTTGATGCTAAATATCTTTAAAGATATATTGCTTTGCAAGGGGGTGTTTTTATGTTAATGACTTATCAACCGAAGAAAAGACAACGTAAGAAAGTACATGGTTTCAGAGAAAGAATGAGTACTAAAAATGGTAGACTAGTAATAAAAAGAAGAAGAAAAAAAGGTAGAAAGAGATTAACAGTATAAGGCCGCATTTGTGGCCTTTTTCTGTAGCAAGAGGAAAGTATGACTGTAATAAATAAGATAAAGAAAAATTACGAATTTAAAAAAATGTACAAAGAAGGCAGATATTATGCCGAGGAATATTTAGTAATGTACATTATAAAAAGCAAGCTTGATTATAATAAGGTTGGTTTTTCTGTCAGTAAAAAAATTGGTAATAGTGTGAAGAGGAATCGAGTTAAGAGGCTTCTACGTGAGAATTACAGATTGTTTAATGATAGACTCAAAATCGGGTACAATATAATATTTACTGGAAGACAAAAAAGCAATGAGGCTAACTTTTGGGATATACAAAAAAATATGATATCTACATTTAAGAGAGCAAAACTTTTAAAAGAATAGGTTTTTTTTATAAGGGATATAGCTTGAAAAGGCTGGCGCCTTTATCAATTTAATATCATGCAGCAGATGCAGGCAGGGTTTATATGAAAAAAGTTTTAATATTTATCATTAGATTATATCAAATACTTATATCTCCAATGCTTGCTCCAGGAAAATGCAGATTTATTCCTACATGCTCCAATTATTCTATAGAAGCTATAAAGAAATATGGCGCCGTAAAAGGTAGCTACCTTTCTATTAGAAGAATTGGGAGATGTCATCCTTTTCACCCTGGAGGGTATGATCCAGTTCCATAAAATTGAAAAACACCTATGGTATATTGCTACAATAGCTGTAGGTTAATATATCGAATTAACAACCATATAATGAGGGGGAAGATAATTTGGGCTTTATTTCTCAAGCTTTAGGAGACTTACTAAGAATTATATATAACTTTATAGGTAATTATGGATGGTCAATCATTGTATTTTCCATAATTGCTAAGACAATTCTTTTGCCTTTGAATATTAAACAGACACAATCAATGAAAAAGATGAATTTGCTTAATCCAAAAATGAAGGAGCTTCAAGAGAAATATAAAAATGATAAAACAAAGCTTAATGAAAAGCTTATGGAGCTATACAAAGAACATAATTATAATCCTGCATCAGGATGCTTACCACTATTAATTCAGCTTCCTATAATATTTGCTTTGTTTAGCGTTATACAGAATCCAACAACTTATGTTTTTACTGTGGAACAGTTTGCAAATATAACAAGAAGCTTTCTTTGGCTTCCTGATTTGAGTTTAGCGGATCCAATTTATGTATTGCCTGTATTATCAGCTATAACAACTTTTATTCAGACAAAGATGGTAACTCCACCGGTTTCAACAACAGGAGCAAAAGACGCGAGTGCTTCAACTATGTCAACAATGAATAATGTAATGCCTATCATGATAGGTGTAATGAGTCTTAAATTTCCTTCAGGAGTAGTATTATATTGGGTAATAAGCAATGTATTTACAATAGCACAACAGTATTTTATGATAAAGCCCGCGGTTATTTCTAAGGAGGTTAAGTAATTATGGCTTGTATTGAGAAAACTGCAAAATCAGTTGAAGAAGCTATAAAGCTAGCACTGGATGAACTAAAGGTTACTAGGGAAAATGCTACGGTAGAGATTTTAGAACAGCCTTCAAAAGGGTTATTTGGGTTTGGTTCAAAGCTGGCAAGAGTTAGGGTTGAGGCAATATACTCTGATAATCAAACTGCCAATAAATTTTTAGTAGATGTTTTAAACAATATGAATATAAAAGCTGAAATAAAAATTACTTTAGAAGATAATAAGATGTATATCAATCTTATAGGACCAAAAATGGGCATGATAATTGGAAGAAGAGGTCAAACGCTTGACTCCCTTCAATATCTAGTTAGCCTTGTTGTTAATAAAAACTCTGACAAGGAAAATTATATTAAAGTAATATTAGATACAGAAGATTATAGAAGAAAAAGAGAAGAAACCCTTGAGAGACTTGCTGAAAGAATGGCAATCAAGGTTCTAAAACTAGGCAGAAGAGTAGAATTAGAACCAATGAACCCTTATGAAAGAAGAATAATACACGCATCACTTCAGGATTATCCTGGTGTAACAACTTATAGTGAGGGTGAAGAGCCGTACAGAAAGGTTATAATTAGCAAAAAGTAACAGATTTGAAACCCAGTATGAAAATACTGGGTTGTTGTTTATAGATGTATAAAATAATTTACTTATGAAAGGAAGATAACGATATGATAGATGATACTATAGCTGCTATTGGGACTGCACCAGGTGAAGCAGGTATAGGAATTGTTAGAATGAGCGGAAGCGAATCAGAACATATTTTAAGCAAGCTCTTCAAGCCTAAAAAAGATATAAAAGTAAAGAATATGCCATCTAGACAAGTAGTATATGGTGTAGCTTTTGACATGGAAAATAACCCGATTGATGAAGTATTGGTTATTATCATGAGGGCACCCTATTCTTATACAACTGAGGATGTATGTGAAATACATTGCCATGGGGGCTTTATTTCTGTAAGAAAAATACTTGATATTGTTCTGCAAAATGGAGCAAGAATGGCTGAGGCTGGAGAGTTTACAAAAAGAGCATTCTTAAATGGGAGAATTGATTTAGCTCAGGCCGAGGCAGTAATTGATATTATAACTGCTAAAACTGATAAAGGACTAAGCACCGCATTTAATCAGCTAGAGGGTGAATTGTCAAAAGAAATAAGAAGAAATAGTAATAAGCTACTCAGTATAGTATCTCATATAGAAGCCTCCATAGATTTTCCAGAACATGATATTGAAGAAATTACTTTAAATAATATAAAAGTTTTGATGGATGAAGTTCATTTTAATATAAAGGCCCTTATAGATAGTTTCTATCAAGGAAAAATTGTGAGAGACGGACTTAATACCACAATAATTGGAAGACCAAATGTAGGAAAATCCTCTTTGCTTAATTTGCTGTTGAGGGAAAATAGAGCAATAGTCACCGATGTTCCAGGAACTACAAGAGACCTTATAGAAGAATATTTAAATATTTCAGGTGTTCTTGTTAAACTAATTGATACTGCTGGAATAAGAGAAACAGAAGATGTAGTTGAAAAAATAGGCGTGCAAAGAACAAAAGAAGCTATTGAAAAATCAGATTTAGTGGTATTAGTTGTAGATATATCTTCAAAGCTAATTGATCAAGATATGGAGATCATAGAGTTAATAAAAAACAGAAGGACTATAGTAGTAGCCAATAAAATGGATATGGGAATAGATGAAGACCTTAGCTATTTAAAGCAAAAATTTGGGGAAGAAAATGTGATTCTCATGAGTGTTGTAAACAGAATAGGTCTAGATCATTTAGAAAAATCAATTAAAGAGATTTTATATAGTGGAGAGGTAATACCTAGTAGTAAAAATCTTGTGACCAACGCAAGACATAAAAATCTCTTAGATAAGGCATTTGAAAGCGTAGGAAGCTGCATTGATTCTATAAATGAAGAAATGCCCATAGATATGCTTTCAATAGATATAAAAGATGCTTGGAACTATTTAGGACAAATAACTGGAGACAGTGTAGAAGAAGATATAGTAAATGAAATATTTAAGAATTTTTGTGTAGGAAAATAGAGGTGATAGTGTGAGATATGAAGCGGGAGAATATGATGTAGTGGTAATAGGAGCGGGTCATGCAGGATGTGAAGCAGCACTGGCCTGTGCACGAATGGGTCTGAATACTTTAGTAACAGCTATAAACCTAGATAGCATTGCCATGCTTGCTTGTAACCCATCTATAGGAGGACCTGCAAAAGGAAATCTTGTTTGTGAAATAGATGCTTTAGGTGGAGAGATGGGTATTAATACCGATGAGACAATGATACAAATAAGAATGCTGAATACGAAAAAAGGGCCAGCAGTTAGGGCCCTTAGAGCCCAGGTTGATAGTAAAATGTATCAAGATAGAATGAAAATAGTTCTTGAAGCAACGGACAATTTGAAAGTAAAACAAGCTGAGGTTGTTGAAATAATCGTAGAAGATGGGGAAATAAAAGGCGTAGTGACAAAACTAGGTGCTGTTTTTAAATGTAAGTGTGCGATACTTTGTACGGGAGTATATTTAAAGGGAAAGGTTATAATTGGTGAAGTTAGCTTTGATGGAGGACCTAGTGGTTTTTTTCCGGCAATGCAGTTATCCGATTCGTTGCAGAGGATTGGAGTAGACTTGATGAGGTTCAAGACTGGTACTCCAGCCCGTATAGATGGTAGATTTGTTGATTATGAAAGGATGTCAGTTCAACATGGAGAAGAGGTTACAAACTCCTTTTCCTATATGACCAAAGGAATAAAGTACGATCAACTTCCATGTTATCTTTCATATACAAATGAAAAGACCCATGAAATAATAAGAAAGAATATTTCTAGATCTCCACTTTACTGTGGTGATATTAAAGGTGTGGGGCCAAGATATTGTCCATCCATAGAAACTAAAATTATATCATTTCCAGATAGAGAGTCTCATCAAATATTTGTAGAACCAGAAGGTTTATATACAAAAGAAATGTATGTGCAAGGAATGTCATCAAGCCTTCCTGAAGAAGTGCAATTAGAAATGATTAAAAGCATTAAAGGTCTTGAAGATTGTCATATAATGAGAACAGGTTATGCAATAGAATATGACTGCATAGATCCACTTCAGCTTAAGTTAAGCTTAGAGCATAAAAAGATATCTGGACTTTTTTGTGCAGGACAGATAAATGGAAGTTCGGGCTATGAAGAAGCAGCAGCTCAAGGTTTAATGGCAGGAATAAACGCTGTACTTAAGATAAGAGAACAAGAACCTATGATATTAGATAGATCTGAAGCTTATATAGGTGTGCTGATAGATGATCTTGTAACAAAGGGAACGCAGGAACCTTATAGAATGATGACATCAAGAGCTGAATATAGATTAATCCTTCGCCAGGATAATTCGGATTTAAGACTTACTGAGCTAGGATATAGGTTAGGTCTTGTAAAGGAAGACAGATATAAGAGATTTTCTGCTAAAAAAAATGATATATATCATGAAATTGACAGGTTAAAAAGTAAAACTGTGACTTATAAGGATAAAGTGAAGGATTTTCTTGATGCTAAAAACAGCGCCATCATAAAAAGTGGAATTAATTTGTATGAGCTTTTAAAAAGACCTGAGATAACCTATTTATCATTGAAAGAAATAGATGAAGAAATGCCTGAATTTGATGATGAGACATCAGAAGAAATAGAAATACAAATTAAATATGAGGGATATATAAAAAGGCAGCTGCATCAAGCTGAACAATTTAAAAAACTTGAAAACAAAAAACTTCCTATATGGATAAAATACAGTGATATAAAAGGCATATCTATTGAAGCGCGTCAAAAGCTTAGTAATATAAGACCGGATAACTTAGGTCAAGCTTCACGTATTTCGGGTGTATCACCAGCTGATATTTCTGTAATAATGGTATATCTTGAGCAGTCAAGAAGAGAAAAGAGGGTTGAAAGCAATGAATGACAAAGAGTACCTTAAGACTGGTTTTAATTCTATGGGATTTGATGTAGAAGATAAAGAAATAGACAAGTTTTTAGATTTGAAAGAAATACTCCTTGAGTGGAATGAAAAGATTAATCTCACAACAATAACTCAAAAAGAAGAAATTTTTATTAAACATTATTTTGATTCTGTGGCCTGTCTTATGGATGGATATATAAAAGAAGGTATGAAAGTGATAGATGTGGGTACTGGTGCTGGTTTTCCTGGTATACCTTTAAAAATATTGAGGAAAGACATTAAGTTGACATTACTTGATTCATTGAATAAAAGGATAAATTATTTGGAAGATGCACTTTCAAGGTTGAATATTAAAAATGTAGAGTTGGTTCATGCTAGAGCAGAAGAAGGTGGAGCCAATATTAAGTATAGAGAAAAGTTTGATATTGTTTTATCTCGGGCTGTAGCCCCTATGAATATTTTGGCTGAGTACTGTCTTCCTTATGTAAACGTTGGCGGTTTTTTTCTTTGTCAAAAGGGACCTAATTGTGAGGAAGAGTTAAAAGCTGCAGAAAATGCCATGGTTTTATTAGGTGGGCAGCTTAAGGAAGTAAAGCTTTACAAGTTGCCATACAGTGATATTACACATAGTATCATAATAATACAAAAAGTTAAAAACACACCGACAAAATACCCCAGAAAGCCGGGAAAACCATCTTCTGATCCTATAAAGTAGTAAAATTTAAAAAAAATATGTAGATAAAAAGGTTTCGATAATCCTATTAATTAGTGGCTTTTTAGCAGGAAATAAAGGTAATTTGGCGAATATGTAATTGTGGAATGAGGGGGAGTATATTTTGAACAACGAGAGAGTGATCGTTAATATCCCTATAAATGAGGTTGCACCAAATCCGTATCAACCGAGGAAAGTCTTCGTAAATTCTGCAATAGAAGAACTAGCTATATCTATAGGTCAGTATGGTGTATTGCAGCCAATAAATGTAAGGAAGGTTAGCAGTTCGGGATATGAACTTATAGCAGGGGAAAGAAGATTAAGAGCAGCTAAGCTGGCAGGGATGGATACAATACCTGCAATTGTTATAGAAGTCATGGAACAAGATTCTGCAGTACTTGCTCTCATAGAGAATTTACAAAGAGAAGACTTAAGTTTTATGGAAGAAGCTGAAGGTTATTTTAACTTGATAAATGACCATGGTTTCACGCAAGATGTTTTGGCAAAAAAAGTTGGTAAAAACCAATCCACAATAGCCAATAAGTTAAGGCTTTTAAAGTTAACTGATAACGTCAAAGAAATAATTTGTGAAAACCATTTAACAGAAAGACATGCGAGGGCATTGCTTAAACTTCCAGATGAGTCTATGCAGCTTAAAGCATTGAAGGTTATAGTTTCAAAGTCCTTTAATGTTAAAAAGTCAGAAGAATATATTGAAACTATGTTATCAAAGCTTGTTAAAAAAGCGGATGATCCCAAAAGAGGCAATATAAGAGGTAAAATCAATTATAATATATATGTGAATACCATTAAAAATATATATAAAGAAATATTAAAGACAGGATTTAATATGGAATACAATCAAGTAGATAAAGGTGAGTTTGTTGAAATTATTTTAAAGGTGCCTAAAAATTCTGGCATATCAAAAATTTAAAAGGGCTATAGCAAAATATAGATTTTGCTATAGCCTTTTTAAATTTTTCCAAGGAGTACCAATATGCCCATTATGATAAACACCATACCAGCGCCGTTTTGTATGTAGTTAGGAGGAATATATCTGGTAATATATGTTCCAGCTATGACTCCAATTAGTGATGAAGCAACAAGTGCCAAGCTTGCACCTATAAAAACTGGTAATGCAGATGAGGATTTTGCTGCAAGCATCATTGTCTGCAATTGAGTTTTATCTCCTAGCTCAGCGACGAATACACAAAGAAAAGTTGATATTATTAGTTTGATCATTTATTACCCCTTTCTGCAGCTATGTAATGTCATAGCTGACATTTTACACAAAATAGAATTGATAAAGGCGATAGTCCTTTTCAAGATTTTCCCTCCTTGTATTGATCTTTGAATAACTTTGATATTATAAAAGCTGAAAAATACCCAATCATTCCTCCTACTAAGATACTGAGAAGAAATGACATTAGATATATCCCCTTATAAGACTTTAGTATAAATAGATTATTTTGAATTTGATTAGATAGAAATACGGGAAATGTGTAAATTGAAAATACATTTTCTACAATAAAATTAGAGTGAAGTACCCATGAAATAATTCCCCAGATAATGCCTAAACATAAACATCTTGAAAATAATTTTTTCTTCTTCATTTAAACTCCTTCCTTCGGCTATGCCAATACCATTCATTAGATATTTTGATTGAAGAATCTTCAAGAAAACACTTTACTAAATGTTTATTCAAAGAATTCTTTAAATAGTATTCAAAATATGTCTATAAATTTCGATTATATGGTGTTTTAGTACACAATACCTTTGCTATATATTAGATTACTTTGTTATAATAATTATTAGATGATAACCAGAGGGGTGTATGTAATGACAAGATCTATTGCTATTTTTAATCAAAAGGGAGGAGTAGGTAAGACTACTACTGCCGTAAACTTGAGTGCCTGTCTTGCTAGCCTTGGAAAATCAGTACTCATACTTGATATTGACCCCCAAGGAAACACTACTAGCGGAGTTGGTATTGATAAACCGAGCTTAAAGTATACAATGTATGATATGCTGATTAATGAGGTTAGTCCTAACGAATGCATAGTGAATACTAGTCAAGACAAATTGGATATTATTCCGTCTAGCGTGCAACTTTCCGGTGCTGAAATTGAGCTTACTACTATGAATAAAAGAGAATTGATGTTAAAGGAATCCATCAAAAGCATAGATGAGAAATATGACTATATTTTTATTGATTGTCCTCCATCATTAGGATTATTATCCATTAATGCGCTATCAGCAGTTGATAGTGTACTTATCCCTATACAATGCGAGTATTATGCATTAGAAGGCGTAAGTCAGTTAATGGATACCATAAAGAGAGTACGAAAGGGGCTAAATCCAGATTTGGAAATTGAAGGTGTTGTCCTTAGCATGTTTGATGGTAGGACAAACCTATCCATTCAAGTTGTTGAAGAAGTAAAGAAATATTTCAAAGGAAAAGTATATAGGACTATGATACCAAGGAATGTAAGATTGGCTGAAGCTCCTAGTTATGGTCAATCCATAATAGAGTATGATTTAAAATCAAAAGGCGCTGAAGCATATTTGGAATTGGCTGAAGAGTTTATTGAGATTAGTGAGGATGTGATGAAGTGAATAAAAGAGGATTAGGAAAAGGTCTTGGTGCCTTGATACCTCAAGAAGAAAACTCCAATCCTGGAGTAATTGAGATAAAGCTCACCGATATCATAGTCAATGAAGATCAGCCTAGAAAGAATTTTAATGATGAAGCATTACAATCATTAGCAGAATCAATAAAAGAGCATGGAGTAGTTCAGCCAATAATAGTTACTAATGACAAAAGAGGATTTAGCATTGTAGCTGGTGAGCGAAGGTGGAGAGCAGCTAGGCTAGCGGGCTTAAAATCAATACCTGCAATAATTAAAGATTATAGTAAACTAGAGGTTATGGAGATTGCACTTATTGAAAACATACAAAGAGAAGATTTAAACCCAGTTGAAGAGGCTTTTGCATATAAGGCACTTATAGATGAATATCAGCTAACCCAAGAAGATATTGCAAAAAGAATATCAAAAAGCAGATCAGCAATAGCAAACTCTCTTCGACTTATAAACTTGCCAGATTTTATAAAAAAGATGATCACTGAAGAAAAACTTACAGCTGGACATGGAAGAGCACTTTTAGCAATAGAAGGTGAAGACCTTCAAATTGAGATAGCAAATAAAATTGTAGATGAACAATTGAATGTCAGACAGATAGAAAGTCTTGTAAAGAAATTAAAAGATCCTATTGAAATGCAAAAACTAGAAAAAAAGAAAAACATTGAAGTAACAGAAATTGAAGATAGATTAAAATCATTTTTAGGAACAAAAGTAATTTTAACAAATAAAAAGCAAGGGGGAAAAATTGAAATTCAATATTACAGCAATGATGATTTGGAAAGAATTCTAGAATTAATGGAAAAATAGGGAAGCTCCTATTTAGCGTCTAAGCGATTGTTTTGAACGTGATAATATAATTGGATTATAAAATGCTAAAATTCATTTAAATGCGTTTTTGGCGGTTTGGAGGGGAAGTGTGAAACAGTATATTTTAACCTCTTTCGTATCGGAAAATAGTGGAGGAAATAAAGCTGCAGTTGTTTTTGATGATCTTGGATTAAGTGAATCTAAAATGAAAGCTATAGCCTTTGCTAACAATTTATCAGAAACAGCTTTTATTGATATTAATAATATCGAAGACAATAAAGTTCAAATCAGATATTTTACACCTAAAGAGGAAGTGGATGTATGCGGTCATGCCGCACTTGCAGCTTTTTATATTTTAAAGCAAAAAAGGTTATTAGCAGGATCGCTATTTTTTCATATTACTAAAGCAGGGAAATTAGAAGTAAGAGTTGATCAAGATATAACTTTTATAGAAATGGCGGAGCCAAATTTGGTTTGCGAGATTTCAATTGAAGATATTTTGAATGTTACTGATTTAAAAGAAAGAGAAATAATTCCTAACAAGAATTTAAAAATAAGCATTGTTTCAACAGGTTTGAAAGATATCATACTGGAAGTTAAAGATTTGGACATACTAAAAACCATGAACATAAAAAAAGAAGAAATGATAGATTTTTGTATAAAAAATGAGTTGATAGGGATGCATGTTGTTTCACGTGAAACAATTGAAAAAGATTCTGATTTTGCCTGTAGAAACTTCGCTCCTGCAGTAGGGATAGATGAGGAGTCTGCAACAGGGACATCAAATGCATCATTGATATATTATATGACAGAAGAATATGAACTTGATAGAAAGATATTTAAAATTGAACAAGGCTATTTTATGGGTGCACCCAGTATTATATATGTAAAAGAAATAGGAGAAAAGAAAGCAAAGATATTTGTAGGTGGAAACGTAAGATTTATTGAAGAGCAGGAATTATTTGTTGAATACGACTAATATAATAAGGTCTTAAAGATTGTTTCACGTGAAACAATCTTTAAGATTAGGGGAGAAGGGTAATAACAATGAACATAATGAATTGGTTTTTGGAAAACATACAAAGATACCAATTGATAGTACTAACCGTTTTGTTGGCATTGAGCTTGACGTGGAATTTAGTTTCAACAATACAAATATCTAATGTTAACAAGAAATATAAAAGGTTTATGAGGGGAGCTACTGTCAAGAATATTGAACAGCTGGTGCTAGATCAAATGGATACTGTTGAAGTAGCTGTAAACAGAGTTGAACTGATGAACAAAGATCTTTTGAATTTAAAGAACCAGGTTGATAAATGCATTCAAAAGCATGGGATAGTGAGATACAATGCTTTTAAAGATGTAGGAAGTGATTTAAGTTATACAATCGCATTACTAGACAATTTTAACAATGGGGTTCTGTTAACTGGTATATATGGAAGAAACGAAACGGTAAGCTTTGCAAAACCAATAGAAAGTGGAAAGTCTAGTTATTCTTTATCAGATGAAGAACAATTAGTACTGGAAAAAAGTCTTAAAACAAGAGAAAGATAGTATAAAAAAACACCTTCATAAGATAATATCTATGGAGGTGTTTTTATGAACATAGTATTAGATAATGATATGGAAGATTTGAGGACTGAACTCCAAGCAAGGGGCTACAGTGTATTCAATATAGGGGATGAAGTAGTAGCAGATGCTATCTTATATAGAGAAAAGGATAGACACCCCTATTATGAAGTAAACAATGTAGCATCCTCAGCTTCAAGCATGTCATCAGGAAAGAACAGTGCCTACGGAGCAATCTTAGTAAATGTAAATAACAAAAGAATAGACGAAATAATTAATATTTTAACCAAAAGAGTATATAGCCCGTTGGTCTAAATGAAATATTAAAAGCACTGAAACAATGCAATCAGTGCTTTTAATATTTCATATATTGTTTAGATGATGTTCGTTAAACTGAAGCACTTTTGAGTCGTGTTTCAATTGGGATAGTGAACTACTCTTTTGAATTTTCCACATGTTATATCGTATTCCGCTAGAAATAATATTTGCCATATTCATAACCAAGCTTAAACGAGTATTCTGCAAGACCATTATTTCCATAAAACCTCCTACGTTAACAATGCCGGTAATACTGACGTTTCCTATGCTGGGCAGGGTTTTGTTCACTCCAGAACCAGGATTTAGATGACCTTCTTTTATATTGATACAACCAATCCTTTCTGTTCTGCCTAAGCATGCATCAACTGCGATAGTAAAAGGATTTTCAAATCTTTCAATTTTGCTTATGTATTCAGGTAAGTTTTTCGCGTGAACGGGGGAATCTAATGTTCCAAACACATGAATTTTATCAAAATGCATGTGACTTAATTTATACCCAGTCAAAGGGCCAAGGCAGTCGCCAGTAGATCTATCAGTGCCTATACAAACAATAGAAATATCGCTATATTCACGAAGATCAAATACATTAAGACATTCGTCTAGACAATTACAAAAATTAGTAAGGGCAAGGGGCATGTTGGTATCAACAGATTTTTCAAAGCAACTCTTAATCATCAGCATCTCCTTATATTCCACATAAATTGTTATATTAAGTATTACCCAAAGGATCTATATAAATACTATAAATCACTAATTTTGAATCGCTAATGGTTGAAGATTAGGGTTAGACTTTGAAGCTTTTAGGTATCTGGGTATATCTAGTTCAAAAATTGTGTTTGTTGCTACTAGAGCTTTCTAAATGTTATAATTAAATGTAAGACATTGTGAGATTTTGAGCGTATATTGCTATAGGGGGATAGGGATGAAAAAAATATATATGGCCATTAGTATTGTTATACTAATTTTAAGTGGAATAACATTATATAATTATGTTGGAGATGGAAAAGATTCAGAAAAAACAGTAGCTTTAAATTCGCAAGCCAATTTAGTCTCTATTTCTAGGGGCTTTGATCATATGATATGTGTTGATGATGTGATGATTGAAGTAGAAGGATCCGTTTTGAAAGCCAGAAGCGTTGATGGGAAAATGCACTGGAGTCAAAAATTGCAGAGTAAAGTTTCAAAAATTATTAGGTCTGGGATAAATGTTATAGTGCTTGATAAAGAAAATAGATTAATTTGCCTTAATAAACAAGGTAAGATTTTATGGCAGTATAAATATAATCTAATACCTATAGATATAATCTCTGATAAGTTTGGTTACACGTTAGTTGAGTACAAAAGAAATGATATTTCAAATATAGATGTATATAATGCAAAAGGAATTAAGGCGGGAACTGTTCCTATAGAAAATGGATATATACTTTCCTTTACTTCATCAGGAACTGATAATTATACCATTTCAATACTTGATACATCAGCGGATAGTATTAAAAGTAAAGTAATAAATTATAATCAGAAAGGTGAACTTATCTGGGCAGTTAACTTTGACAATAAAATAGTTCTCAAAATCGCTTATGGTCCTAACGGAAACATATACTTGGTAGATGAAGCAACTATTTATAAGTATAGAACTGATGGAAAAGAGGTTGGGAAAATAGAATTAGAAGACAAGATTGTCAGCTTTGATTGTAGCTCTGAGAAAATATATGCTTTGCTAAAGAATAAAAGCAAATATAAATTGGCATTAGTAAATGAAAGCATGAATAAGATAGAGGTCATAGATATAAATCAAGCGCCTAATGGGTTATTAGGGTTGGAAAATCAAGCGGTATTATGTTATGGAGATAGAATTGAAGGATATAACAAGAATGGTGAAATGTCCTTCACCTTTCAAAGCACATCGGATATAAAAGATATATACTTAGCCTCAGGAAATACATTGTTTGTAGTTACTAATAATAAAATGGATTTGCTCAAATATCAATAGGGGGGGCGGGCATGTGAATTGGCTTGACAGTGTGATAATAGTTACTTTGGTATTTGGTGCAGTTAACGGACTTAGAAAAGGCTTTATTACTTCGGTTACAAAGTTATTTGGATTTATAGTTTCAATATTCATTGCAAAAACATATTATTTGATAGCCACTGCTTTTATCATACAAAATACAGATCTAGAAGATAAAGTAATGGAATTTGTATTAAGAAAAGGCGCGATATCTAACTTCTTTGATGTGCCACTAAGCGCTTTGAAGATGCTTTCTAATGGAGGAGACTTGTTGGCTAATAACATTAACTCCTTTGTAACAATTTCAATATTGAATGCAATTTCATTGTTAGCAATATTTATAGGCTGCAGGATTATATTTGCATTTATAGAAGTGTTTTTAAACGGTTTGTTTAAACTACCAGGTCTAAATGATGTGAATAGAGTGGGGGGTCTTTTTATAGGTCTTACTATATCGGGTCTGGGGTTACTGGTTTTCTTTGCATTAATAATACCGTTAACAAATGTAGGTTCATGGGAATTTATGAGCAATGCCATACATGATTCGATTTTATCCAAATACTTTTATTCATATAATTTCATTTTAAGTTGGATATTAGATAGCGCATTGGACTTTATGGCCATAGGTACTAAATAAATTTGGAGGGATGACTTCGTGGATAGAAAGAACTTTTTGCTTGGGGGAGCTTTAGTATTTTTAGGAGCTACAATGTTCTTGAAAAATTTTAATATCAATCCCGCAGATACCTTTTTGCTCTTATTAGGAATTTACTTTTTGTATCTATATAATATAAACAAGCAGCAACCACATCTTATTATAGGGCTAATAGCAACCATCGTAAGTGGGATATCAATACTAAATCATGTGAACATATTTAGTATTGATATTTCAGGTGGAGTGTTTTTCATACTTCTTGGAGGACTGTTTTTATTTCTATATTACAATAAAAATATTAAGGGCTTTATATTACCTGGATGTTTGCTCCCTAGTGTTGGAATATATACGATTTTAATAAACAATTTAAATGAACGATATGCTTGGCCTAGTATATTTTTGCTTCTCGGAAGCGCATTCTTTGTTATATACTTTACGGAGTATATGAATAAAGAAAACTGGTCTTTACTTGCCGGTATATTTTTATTTGGAATGGGAATTATTTGTTATGCTGTAGTTTTTGGATTAATAAATATTGATATCTCAAAGTTGAATAACTTAATATGGCCAGTTGCACTAATAGGAGTCGGGGGAATTATACTCATAAATAATTTAAGAATAAGAAAATAGAAAAGGAGAGCCAGTATGCTAAAAGGAGAGCCAGTATGCTAAAAGGAGAGCCAGTATGCTAAAAGGAGAGCCAGTATGGCTCTCCTTAGTTATCCTTGTACGTTGATTAATGCGTTTGATGTATCAGCCTTTATATCTAGTTTGTTTTGGGATTCTTCGTAGCATTCATTTTTCACAATTGTAGAAGGTTGAGAGAAAAGGTTTTTCTTATCCACTGAATAAATTAAGCCAGGCAGCTTAATATTAACATTGCCCATAGTTGTATGGGCATCTACCATATAACCATAATCATTCGTAGGGGAAAGCTTTACATCTATTTTTCCATTTGATGTATATAAATTGTATTTGCCATAACGCTCAGTAAGTTTTTCTATGCCGTCTATTTGGATTGCACCATTGCTTGTTTTTGCTGTGATATTATCAATCTTTGATCTATTAATTTCGATTTTTCCATTTGATGTTCTAATTGATAAGTCAGATACAAGACAGTTTTCAAAATGTATTCTGCTGTTGTCTGTCATTGCTTCTATGGTTTTCGCATTGGCACTAGTAAGTTCGATTTTTGCATTTGAAGTGACAGCTTTTATATAATCTAAATTTATATTACTTAGCTCACACTTAGCATTGCTTGTTAATAAATTAATATTCTTAATTACTTTTGGAACAGTAATATCTATTTTACCCCATGTTCTATTTGGAAACTGGCATATAAAATCATATTTTGATCCATCAACTACACCTTTGAAGCAATCATCAATATTTACATCTTGCATAAAAGAATTAGCTAAAACATTAACTTGTATTTGATTCACCTCTCCTGATTCTATGTTCACATGAAAGTTAGAAGTGCTAATATTTAGCTCAACTTCTTCAGGGACTCCAACATCAAAGGTATATGTTTTGGTAAGTTCAAATTTATTTTCATTCGTATTTACTGTAGCGTTAAAATGCTTCATCATTTTATCTGCAAATCTAACAGCTGAGCTAGCAATATCCGTACTGACATTTTCAATTCGCTTTGCGAAGTCTTCTGCAAATTTCTCAGAGTTTGATTCAAAATGCTCTGCCGCCTTTTCCGCCTTTGCAGTAAATTCATCAAAGTTAATATCTACTTTTTTTCGAAATTTCCCTGTTTCATTCGTTGTTTCTTTTGCATTAGTCTTTTCTAGCGCATCTAATAATTTGACAGCTTCATCAGTGGAGATTTTGCCCTCTTGCACCATCTTAAGTATCATCATTTTTTCTTCCATAATAAACTCCTCCTATTCATTCATAAGTCGTATAGCTTCTTCTGAGCTGATTTCACCAGTATCTAATTTTTGAAGTATTTCCATTTTATCAGTCTTTAATATGGGAGCAGGATTGCTATAGCCTAGTGAATTCAAAAGACTATCTAATCTATTTTTTACAGTTGGATAGGATATTCCCAGGTCTTTTTCAATCTCTTTAATGTTGCCTCTGTTTTTTATAAAGATTTCTGCAAATTCCTTTTGTTCCTTATTTAGTTGACAAAACTTGCATAGATTAAAGTTTCCTTCAATACTTGTATGACATCCTCTGCAATGAAGTTTTGAAACTTCAAGCTTTTCGCCACAAATAGGGCATTGGCCGATTACTTCTTTTTTCATAAAATCACCTCATTTATTACTTAGAACATATTTCTATCATAATTATATTACTATTATATGCAAAGTCAATAGAAATATTGATTATATTAATAAAAAAGTTAATTTTATTTATTATTGAATTAAATATATTAAGTTATTACGATAAATATATTTGAATTAATATTCAAAGTAAATACTTGATAGATAAATAAATGGATTACAAGTGCAAAAAGGGCTGAAACTAGAGAGAAGAGACTGAATCAAACAATGGAGATGCTATCATAAAAAGAAAAGCGTCTATAGTTCATATTGCTGGGGTCTTTGATTTTTTGGCAGACCTTAGTAATCGCTAACTATCTATTTTATCTATACTTATGTATTATGTTATAGATAAAAACAATACTACACATAAGAAAAATGTATTATCATAGATTCATAGGCAATAGCCTTAAGCAAAAGTGGACTATTAAGTATAGGGAGGTACAAAATGAGAGAGATCGATGCTAGAGGACTTTTATGCCCTCAACCTGTTATAATGGCTAAGAAGGCACTTGAGGAGCTTGTAGAAGGGGAATTGATGTGCATAGTTGACAATATTACTGCAAAAGAAAACGTTTCAAGATTGGTTGCTAATTTAGAGCATAAATATGATATTGAAGAAAAGGATGGATATTTTTATATAAAGATTAAAAAAGCAAAAAAAGAAGAGATAAACAAAATCAAAAATGATAACTTCGTGATAGTAATAGCTACAGATAAAATAGGGACAGGGAATGATGAGCTTGGCACAGTGTTAATGAAAAGCTACACCTATGCGCTTACAGAGGCAAAGCCGCTTCCAAAATCCATTATATTTTTAAACAGCGGTGCAACGCTAACAGTAGAAGGCTCAGAAGTACTGGACAACATTCGAAAATTGAGAGATATGGGCGTTGAGATAATAAGCTGTGGTACTTGTCTTGATTATTATGGAGTAAAGGAAAAGCTTGCAGTAGGAATAATAGGGAATATGTATACAATAGTAGAAAAAATGAATGAAGCTTCAAAAGTTATCAATATATAAAAAACATATGGATGGAGTAAAAAATCAGAGTAATATATAAAGCTCTGATTTTTTTATTTGCTAAATACGCTTGGATTCAATATAATCAATGTATGAAATAAAATATTGGAGAAGATTATTATGAACATTATATATGACAAAATTTATAATTATATATTTGGATACCCAGAAAGATTTAATTATTATGCAATCATTGCAGTTAAGATTGTTATCCTTTTAGTTGGTGCTAAAATACTTATAATATTGATAAACAGATTCATAAACAGAATAATAAAGCTATCACCAAAATTTAAATTTGATGGTAGAAAATCAATAACACTGACAGGCGTGTTGAAAAGCTTTACAAAACAATTGATATATATCATAACAGGGATTACAATACTAAATATAATGGATTTCCCGACACAGTCATTTGTTGCAGCTGCAGGGCTGGGAGGTATAGCTATAGGATTTGGCGCTCAAAGCTTGGTTAAAGATCTCGTTTCAGGCTTTTTTATTCTCTTTGAGGATCAGTATAGTGTAGGAGATTACATAACAATACAAGGAATGACAGGTGTAGTTGAAGATATAGAGCTTAGAATAACAAAACTAAGAGCATTCACAGGGGAACTATATATCATTCCAAATGGTGAAATAAAGACCGTAACAAATCAGTCGAGAGGAAATGCATTAGCCGTAATAGATATGCCTATCGCTTTTGAAAACGAAATAGAGAATGCGCTTTCAATTATGGACAGGGTGGCAAATGAATACTATGAAAAGCATATGGATATAGTTGCAGAAAAACCCCAAGTATTGGGTGTAGTAAAAGTAAATGAAACAAATGTCATGTTAAGACTGATTATAAGCACTTATCCGTTAAAGCACTGGCTTGTAGAAAGAAACCTTAGGGTGTTAATCAAGAAAGCCTTTGATAGTGAAAATATAAAAATGCCTTATAACAAAATTGTATTAGTAAATAATAAAGATAGTCAATGCGAGGGGAGTTAGGTTGAAAAGTCCACAACCTTTTCAACTCGATTTTTATGCAGCATAGCTGCAGGAAGGGGTTAAAATGTATTATCCAAAAAAATTTAATGTGGGAGACATCGTCCAAACAAAAAAACAACATCCATGCGGTAGTACTGAATGGGAAGTTACAAGGGTTGGAGCAGATTTTAAAATAAAGTGTATCGGTTGTGGAAGATTGGTTATGCTTCCAAGACCAAAATTTGAAAAAAGTGTAAAAAAGGTCATAAAAAGCGCTGAACCAGAGGATAATATGAGCGAATCAGATAATTTAGAAGAACAAAAGAAAATATTGAATTAACTAAGAAAAAAATATATATTGTAAAAACGTTACAAGAGTGATATAATTCAATATTGTGACAAACCCTCGCTCTGCTTATTTGGCAGGGCCGCTTAGTCCGAGGGGAGGAGGTGAATCGAATGAATAAATACGAAACGATTTATATTATTAAGCCTGATGTTAATGAAGAAGGCATAAAAGCTATAGTTGAAAAATTCAAATCCATCATTTTAACAAATGGTGAGATTGAGAGTATTGATGAGTGGGGCAAAAGAAGAATGGCATACCCAATTCAAGATATTAATGAAGGCTATTATGTGATGATGAACTACAAGGCAGCACATGATATTCCAAAAGAATTAGATAGAGTATTCAATATTTCAGAAGATATATTGAGACATATGATAATAAGAGTAGATGAATAAAATATAGGTGGTGTAAGCTTTGAACAAAGTTGTACTGATAGGAAGACTAACTAAAGACCCAGATCTCAGATACACAGCTGGAAATCAGACACCCATAGCTAGATTTACTTTAGCAGTTGGTAGATTTAGCAAAAAAGAGGGTCAACCTGATGCGGACTTTATTTCAATTGTTGTATTTGGGAAAACTGCTGACAATGTAGGCAAATACATTAAAAAAGGAAGTCTTGTAGCTGTAGGTGGAAGGATTCAAACGGGTAGTTATACAGATCAGGAAGGCAAAAAACGCTACACTACAGATGTAATTGCAGATGAAGTTAAATTTCTGGATAAACTAAATACCGGTGCACCTTCAACCGGAGGCGACTTTGGTGGCGGATATACTGAGGATTTCCATCCAGTAGATGAAAACGACGATCTCCCTTTTTAATGGGAACATTATGAATGGACGTTGTCATTAAATGATAACAATCTTATATAGATAGAGGTGAAAAGAATGGCAAGAGAATATACAAATAATAGAGATAGAAATGCAGGCGCAGGCGGTGGCGGTAAAATGAGAAGACCAAAGAAGCGTATCTGTAATTTCTGTGTTGATAAAGTTGTAGACATTGATTATAAAGATGTGAATAAGCTTAGAAGATTCGTTAGTGAAAGGGCAAAGATAATTCCAAGAAGAATCTCCGGTAACTGTGCAAAGCATCAAAGACAGCTTACTTTAGCTATAAAGAGAGCAAGAAACATAGCATTGCTACCATTTACATCAGACTAGAGAGCATTTTTCAAAACAATGTATATGAAAAGACCTGTTTTCAGGTCTTTTTTTAATGTCTAAAATAGAACACTTAAGACCATTATTTACTAAAAAAATCATTGGAAAAACTAGTTCATTGCCTATATTCCCTAGTTATGATAATATTAAAAAAACAGCTATATAAACATACTTGCTCGTGCATTTCGGGGGGGGAGATACCATGAATAATCAAGATACGGATATAACTAGAAATATAAAAATTGTAGAATTTTTAAAAAGTGAAATACTAACTACTGTGGCTACACTATTCCAAACACTTTTGAAAGGGGCCAGAGCAGGGCAAGATATGCTAATAGACACATTGGCAAATCTTATATTAGTTACATATTTGCTTGGAAGAAGACTTGGAATAGGTTTTTCTGCCATTGATACAAAAATAATAGAAAAATTGAAAATAGGTATTTTAGAAGAGCATCAGGCTGAAAAGTGGTATGGAGATTTATCTAATTTGTCAGATTACTATATGAACCATAAGCGTTAGGAGTACTATATGAAAAATTCTAATACTAGAGCTTTGACTGAAGGAGCAATACTTGCAGCTATCACAGCTTTAATAGGCATAATATCATTTTATATGCCCTTGTTTTTCTTTTTGTCAATATTTTGGGCCGTGCCAATTATAATAATTGGACTTAGAAATGGATTAAAAATAAGTATTATTTCCACAGTTGTCTCTTCAATTTTGGTCTCCATCTTTACTACACCAGCAATGGGGTTAAGTTTTATTTTAGTATTCGGGTTACCAGGAATAACTATGGGGTTTTTACTGAATCGTGGTTATAACACCGTATATGCAGTATTGATTTCAGGGCTTGTATTTGCTATCTGCAATGTTGCAGGGTTAATGCTTAGCTTTATGCTTACGGGTGTAAACATTTCAAGTGGTGTGAATGCTATGTTTAAAGAAATGCAAGATATATACTCAACTCAAATTACACAAGTCATGGGTATGTATGCAAAAAACGGTATGTCTCAGGAACAGTTGGAAAAAATGTTTCCGCCTGTTGAAATGATGATGACACAGATGAGAATGATGATTCCTTCAATTTTTATTATGGCAGGTATGGTTTCTGCTTTTGTTAGCTTTAAAGCCTCTAGGTTAATTCTAAACAGAGTTGGATATGCAATTAAAGATATAAAGAAGTTCCAATATTGGCGATTGCCTAGCAATTTTTTAACAGGGATGTTTATCATGCTTTTGCTTTCATATATTGGAGTATATTTTAAAATAAACAATGCGGATACAGTTCTTTTGAATATATTTACAATCATGATGGCTATAGTCCTAACTATTGGACTTTCAATCGTATCCTATTATATGATTAAGCGCAATGTTCCTAAAGTTTTAAGGATTATTATACTTTTTCTAGGATTTTTGAACTTGCAATATATAGTAGCCATGATAGGAATATTTGACTCAGCATTTAACTTGAGAAAGTTAAATGCTGAAGGCGAAGGGGATATATGATGAAAAATGGAAAATCCTTTAGCGCATTAATGAGCGAAACCAATCTATACCTTTGGATAATAGGTATATCAGTCATTATAATAGGAATATTCAATCTACTCTTAGGTGTTATAGGCTTTTGCATTCTTATGTACCTTATCTATCACCATAGAGAAACAGTGAGTAAAAAGAAGGAAGAGCTACGCACCTATATAGAAAATCTTTCTGACAATGTGGATGCGGCTACTAAAAATGCAATATTAAATATTCCATTTCCTTTGGTTATAATTGATGAAAGTGGGTCAATAAATTGGTATAACATGCTGTTTTTCAATATATTTGAAGGCAGCTATATACTGGAAAAGAATTTAAATGAGTTTGTTACAGGAATAAATTTGGAAAAAGTATTAAAAAGTGGTAGTGAAAAATATACCAATTTAAATATAAGGCAAAATTACTACGATTTATATTGTAACAGGATAGATGTACAAGAAAAATCAGGGAGTAGCCATATCATAATGATTTATCTTATAGATAAAACTGAATACATGAGCATAAAAAATAAGGCTACGGAACAAAAAGAAGTCATAGCGGTATTGCAAGTTGATAATTTTGAAGAGGTATTAAAAGAGGTAGATGACTCATCTAAACCTGCCCTTGTAGCAGGGATTGATAAGACAATAAACACTTGGGCATCAAGCAACAATGCTTCGATACAAAAATATACAAACGGTGAATATATTATGCATTTTTCCTTTAAACAACTGTTAATTATTCAAGAAAAAAGATTTGACATTCTAGACGCCATGAGAGAGATAAGCGCTGGCAATAAAATTCCTGTAACCCTAAGTATCGGGGTTGGTTTAAACGGCAAGAACCACTTAGAACTACAGCTATTTGCTAAAAGTGCTATGGATATTGCCCTTGGTAGAGGTGGAGATCAGGCAGTTGTGAAGGACAATGATAAATTATCCTATTATGGTGGAAAGACAAAGGCAGTAGAAAAAAGAACAAAGGTAAAGGCAAGAGTAATAGCCTATGCGCTAAAACAGTTAATTGAGCAGACCCAAGATATCATAATAATGGGCCATGAAATGCCTGATTTGGATTGTCTTGGCTCTGCACTTGGAATATACAGGTGCTGTAAAAATCTAAACAAAAATGTTAAAATAGTTTTAAATAGAGTTAATGCAGGAATTTCAAATCTTCATGCAGATTTGAAAGAGGATGAAGAATATACTGATGTTTTTATAAACACGCAAGAAGCTTTAAATTTAGTAAATAAGAAAACATTGTTAATTGTAGTGGATGTTCATAGACCGTCTTTTACTGAGTCAAAAGTTTTGCTTGAGCGAGTAGAAAAAGTTGTAGTAATAGATCATCATAGAAGAGGCTCGGAATTTATAGAGAATGCTGTCATTGCTTATATAGAGCCTTATGCATCGTCAACTAGCGAGCTTGTAACTGAGATACTTCAATATATGTTCGAACGCACAAGAATAAAGCAAATTGAAGCAGAAGCTTTGCTTGCAGGTATTTTTATAGATACAAAGAATTTTTCTTTCCAAACAGGAGTGAGAACTTTTGAAGCAGCAGCATTTTTGAGGCGAGTAGGAGCGGATACTACACTTACAAGACAGCTTTTTCAAGATGATATGGAAACATTCCTTACAAGAGCTGAGGTAGTTAAATCTGCGCAAACCTATAAGCAAAATATTGTAATATCAGTAATTCCACCAGAAGCAAAGAATCCTGCGTTGGTTGCGGCACAGGCGGCAGATGAACTTTTAAATATTAAAGGTATAAATGCATCCTTTGTCTTATCAAAGATAAATAATGATATATTTATAAGTGGAAGATCATTGGGTGATATAAATGTTCAGGTTGTTTTAGAAAAGTTGGGAGGCGGCGGACATTTGACTGTGGCCGGTGCTCAGATTACTGAGATATCAATAGATGCTGCTATTAATTTAGTAAAAAGTGCAGTAGACGAATACTTAAAGGAAGGTGAAAGATAATGAAAGTTGTATTATTAAAGGATGTAAAAGATTTAGGAAAGAAAGATCATGCTGTAAATGTCAGCGATGGTTATGCAAGGAATTTCTTATTTCCTAGGGGATTAGCGGTTGAGGCATCAGAAGGTAAGATGAGAGAAGTAATGGACAAAAAGAACTCAGTGGATAATAAGAAACAATTGGAGCTAAACTCTGCAAAAGAGCTTGCTTTTAAATTGAGTAAACTTACTGTAACATTGCAAACAAAATCAGGTGACAATGGTAAGCTTTTTGGTTCCATTACTAGCAAGGATATTGCAGATGCAGTAAAAAGCCAGCATAATATTTTGATAGACAAGAAAAAAATCGTATTGCCTGATGCTATAAAGACAATTGGAGAACACCATGTAGATATAAAAGTCTATCCTGAGGTATCGGCAAAGATAACAGTAAAGATCATAAATCAATAAAAGTTATCAGTGGAGGGAGATTTCGGTGGACAGCGAAAGCAGTAATATATGCAGCAGAAATCAAATTGCAGGTAAAACAAATCTGGAAGATCTACAATTTGACAACGAACTAACGTTAGATGTGATAATGGACATGGCTAGAAAGCTCTATCCTGAGGACAAGCTTGAAAAAATAATCAGTTTAAAAGAAAAGGAATTGAGGATAAAAGCGCTTCAGAAACTTGTTTTAGGCAAAGAAATATCTCAAGAAGAAAAGGAATGTGAGAATTATAGCGGTATGATTTTAGAGCTTCGAGGAAAACTTTCTGAGATAGCTGCAAAAAGATATATAGAGCAAGATATTAAGAGAGAAATACTTTCGAAAATGCAAGAAAAAGAGAAGCAATACCTACAAGAAATGAAGCTTCAGATTATTAATAAACATGTTGGGGTAGAGAATGCTTCTACTCTTAAAAAGTATGCGCAGATAGAAAAGAAAAAACAAATTAGTCTTTCAGGTTCATTACTTGATGTTTTGAGACCTAAAAACGAAAATGAAATAGTGGGTCAAGAGGAAGCAGTAAAAGCAATCATATCCAAAATCGCCTCGCCTTTCCCACAGAATATTATATTATATGGACCTCCTGGCGTAGGGAAAACTACAGCAGCTAGAATCGCACTACAAATAGCAAAGAATAAGAAATACACACCATTTGGGAAAGAGTCTAATTTTATTGAGGTAGATGGCACAACCCTCAGGTGGGATCCAAGAGAGTCAATAAATCCTCTTTTGGGCTCAGTTCATGACCCCATATATCAGGGTGCAAAAAAAGACTTGGCAGAACTTGGTGTACCAGAGCCAAAAACAGGGCTAGTTACAGAAGCACATGGGGGAGTTTTATTTATTGATGAAATAGGTGAGCTGGATATGATGCTTCAAAACAAACTTTTGAAAGTTCTAGAGGATAAGAAGGTTCGTTTTGATTCCTCTTATTATGATATAGATAATGATAATATCCCTAAGTATATAAAAACATTATTTGAAGAAGGAGCTCCTGCTGATTTTATATTGATAGGTGCAACCACCAGGCAACCAGAAGAAATAAATCCGGCTCTCAGATCCAGATGTGCAGAAGTCTTTTTTAATCCTTTAGACAATAAAGATATTATAGAAATAGTAGAAAACGCAGCTTTTAAATTAGATGTAGACATAGATAGAGAAGGCGCAGAGCTTATAGGAAAATATACATTTGAGGGAAGAAAAGCAATTAGCATATTGGCTGATTGCTATAGTAGCGCCCTATACACTGACATCGTAAAAGAAAAAGCTAAAATTTCAATCTCAACTATAAAAGATGTGCTCTCAAGGGGGAGATATAAACCTATTGAAAGAATTATTGGCTGTGAGCAAAAGGAAATTGGCAGAGCGATAGGCCTTGGTGTATATGGTTTTATAGGGAGTATAATCGAATTTGAAGCCATAGCATTTAAAAGAAACGATGAGGGGGGAACTGTACGATTTAATGAAACAGCGGGAAGTATGACCAAAGACTCTGTTTTTAATGCTTTATCTGTCATAAGAAAACTTACGAATAAAAATGTACAAAACTTTGATATACATGTGAACTGCATAGGTGGAGGCAAAATAGACGGCCCCTCTGCAGGAACTGCCATCACTTGTGCAATATATTCAACTATAATGGAAAAAGAAATTAGGCTTGATACTTGCATTACAGGAGAAATATCCCTCCGAGGTAAGGTATCCCCAGTGGGAGGAATAAGAGAAAAAGTAAAGGCTGCCATAAGAGCAGGTTTTAAAAATGTAATAATACCTATTGATAATATAGATGAAGTAAGAGATATAGAAAGTATAAACATAATCGCCACAGGCAATATTGAAGAAGTGATAGCGTTTATGTTTGCGTAAGCGCAGGGAGAGGTAAATATGAATGATAATTTTTCTAAAATTCCCCCAAATAGCTTAGAAGCGGAGCAGTCTGTGCTTGGGGCAATGCTTCTTGATAAAGAGGCTATTTCCACTGCTACAGAGGTAATCAACGGAGAGGACTTTTATAGAGAAGCCCATAAGGAAATATATGAAGCAATTATAGAAATATTTAATAAAAATGAGCCAGTTGACCTGATTACCATCACCGAGAAGTTAAAGCAAAGAAATACAATAGAAGCAATTGGAGGAGTAACCTATTTAGTAAACCTTCAAAATGTGGTGCCTTCAACAAGAAATGTTAAGCATTATGCTGAAATCATACATGAGAAATCAATTCTCCGTAGGCTTATAAAGTCTTCAAATGAAGTTTCTTCAAGCTGCTATGATGCAAAAGAAGAAGTAGTTTCAATTATAGACCGAGCGGAGAAGAATATTTTTGATATATCTTTGAGCAGATCAACCCGGGGATACACACATATAAAAGATGTTTTATCGTCAAACTTTGATAAAATAGAAGAATTGTATCTAAACAAAGGAAGAATAACTGGGGTGCCTACAGGCTTTTTAGATCTTGATAGTAAACTTTCAGGATTGCAAAAATCAGATCTTATACTTGTAGCGGCAAGACCTTCAATGGGAAAGTCTGCACTTATGATGAATATAGTTCAATATTCATCAGTTAGAGAAAAAGTACCAAGTGTAGTTTTTAGTTTAGAAATGTCAAAAGAACAGCTTTCACAAAGACTTCTATGTGCTGAAGCTTTGATAGATTCTCATAGACTTAGAGTTGGAGACATATCAGAGGATGAATGGGTAAAGCTAGCAAGAGCCATGGGACCACTTGCCCAGGCACCAATTTTTATAGATGATACACCAGCCATATCTATAACTGAAATGAGAGCAAAATGTAGACGCTTAAAAATAGAGCATAATTTGGGTCTAGTTGTGGTGGATTATCTGCAACTTATGCAAGGTAAAGGCAACTACGACAGTCGACAGCAAGAGATATCAGACATATCAAGATCTTTAAAGGCACTTGCAAGAGAGCTTAATGTGCCTGTAGTAGCCCTCTCGCAGCTTAGTCGTGCTCCAGAAATGAGAGCTGACCACAGACCGATACTATCAGACCTTAGAGAGTCTGGAGCTATAGAGCAAGATGCGGATGTTGTAATGTTTTTATATAGAGATGAATATTATCATCCAGATACAGAAAAAAAGAACATAGGGGAGCTAATCATAGCAAAACAGCGTAATGGTCCAACAGGAGTCGTAGAACTAGTATGGCTTGGACAATACACAAAGTTTGCTAATAAGGAAAGATTATCAGCTATCTAAAATAAGGTTAACTTTTAAGAGGTTAACCTTATTTTTTTTAATTAAATCAGCTTTTAGGGGTTGATTTAATTTTTTTAAAAGAACTTGGGATTATGTTCACTTTACAAGACATTACATACAGATTTCATTGAAGATATGGGAAATATACTAAGGTAACATAACGTTATGTGGATAAGCATAAAAGTTATACACAGCTTAAGTGGAAAAAAACGTTTCATAGGTAAAAAGCCATAGGACTAGTAATTTAGGCGCTTGCAATTGCAAAGCATAAAATAGGAATACGAACATATGTGCATATCTCTGTGGATAGTGTGGATAATGTGGATTAAATTTTCCACAAAGACAAATAGAGTGAATTCCCAATTATGCGAAAAATATTATGTAACAAATTTATTCGAACAATCAAATTAAGTAGAGACAGTATTGCTTTCATATAACTTGAGAAGAATATACATTAGCATAGATTTAGTGGAAAAGTTGTTAATACTTCACCCATGAAAATCGAATTTAAAAATGAAAAAATCATATAACATACGTGTTAACATTGACTATATTATTCCATTCTGATAATATAAATATGGATTTGCACCCTTTTTAAGACTTGTGCATATCATTTTAGCGGATAGAAATCGCTTAATTTTGGGGAAATGGGTGATAAGTTTGAAAAAGGCTATCGCCTTTATCAATTCTATTTGTGCAGCTAGCTGCAGGAAGGTGTAAAAATGAAAAAGAATTATGATGTAATAATAGTTGGTGCAGGAGCAAGTGGGATATTTGCAGCATATGAGCTTTCAAAAATAGCTCCAAATATATCCGTAGCAATGATAGAAAAAGGACATACACTAAAGAGAAGAACTTGTCCCATAGATAATGAGAAGATTCATTCGTGCATAAACTGTTCAGTGTGTAATGTTATGAATGGATTTGGCGGTGCAGGAAGTATGTCTGACGGAAAGTATAATATAACAAATAACTTTGGCGGAGAGCTTTATAAATACATAGGTAAAAAACAAGCCCTTGATCTTATGCATTATGTTGATGAAGTGAATTGTAAAATGGGTGGAGCAGATGCAAAGCTTTATTCTACAGAAAACACTGGGCTTAAAACTACAGCACTAAGATATGATTTGCATCTTTTAGATGCAGAGGTAAGACATTTAGGAACAGATAGAAACCGAGTTATTTTGAATAATTTATATGAATACTTAAAAGATAAAGTAGATATATTCTGTGACACCGAGGTAGCAGAAGTAGAAAAACTAGAAAAAGGTTTTATAGTAGAAACAGACAAGGGAAAACTAGAATGTGAATATCTTGTACTAGCCACAGGAAGATCTGGTTCTAAATGGTTATCTAAAGTTTGTCATAAACTAGGGATACAAACTGAAAGCAATAGAGTAGATATCGGAGTAAGAGTTGAGCTTCCAGCAGCAGTATTTGAACATATTACAAGCGAAGTTTATGAAAGCAAGATTGTGTATAGAACAAAAAATTATAATGATTTAGTTCGTACTTTTTGTATGAATCCTCATGGCAAGGTAGTAACAGAAAACACCAATGGAATCATTACTGTAAATGGTCATAGCTATGCAGATCCGAAGCTTCATACAGAAAACACCAACTTTGCATTGCTTGTGTCAAATCGTTTTACAGAGCCTTTTAAAAACAGCAATGAATATGGGGAATCTATTGCAAGAATTTCAAACATGCTAGGCGGAGGAGTGCTGGTTCAGAGATTTGGAGATTTGATAAAAGGAAGACGCTCAAGTGAAAGAAGAATGGAAAAAAGCTTTTTAGTCCCAACCTTAAATGCAACTGCAGGAGATTTAAGTCTTGTTATACCAAAAAGACAATTAGATGATATAATAGAAATGATATATGCACTTGATAAGATTGCTCCAGGCACAGCAAATGAAGATACCTTATTATATGGAGTTGAAGTCAAGTTTTATAATTCAAAGGTAGAAGTAGATGAGAACCTTGAAACAATCATTAAAGAACTTTATGTGCTTGGTGACAGCTCAGGAGTGACTCATTCACTTTCACAGGCGGCGGCAAGTGGTGTTTTTGTGGCAAGAAGAATAGGCAAAGAGAAAAAATAGTAAGAAAGAGGTGGCTATAGTGGCAACATCATTAGTAATAGTAGGCGCTCAATGGGGCGATGAAGGAAAAGGTAAAATAACAGATTTTCTTGCAGAGACTGCTGAGGTAGTAGTTAGATATCAGGGAGGAAATAATGCTGGTCATACAGTAGAGGTGGATGCAGAGCAATATAAGTTGCATTTGATACCATCGGGTATTTTATATTCAGATAAGCAATGCATAATTGGAAACGGTGTGGTTATAGAACCTGAAGCTTTTTTAAAAGAAGTAGATGGGTTAGAATCAAGAGGTATCACTACAAAAAATTTAAAAATAAGCGATAGAGCTCATGTCATATTTCCTTATCATAAAAAGATTGATGAACTTTCAGAGTTAAGAAGAGGCAGCGATGATATTGGCACAACAAAAAAAGGGATTGGGCCTGCTTATATGGATAAAACGGAAAGAATAGGTATAAGGGTTTGCGATTTAATGCATACAGAAGTATTTAAAACTAAGTTAAAGCAAAATGTTGAAACAAAAAATGATTATTTGAAGAGAATTTATGATTTTGAAGGTTATTCATATGAGGAGATGCTAGAAAAGTATCTTGCCTATGCAGAAAGAATAAGACCTTATGTAGATGATACATCAGTGCTGGTTTATAATGCAATAAAGGAAAATAAAAAAGTGCTTTTCGAAGGTGCACAAGGAACATTGCTTGATATAGACCTAGGGACATATCCTTATGTAACTAGCTCACATCCTATCGCTGGAGGAGTTTGCATAGGAGCTGGAATTGGACCTTCTATGATACAAAAGGCAGTGGGTGTAGTAAAGGCATATACTACAAGAGTTGGAAAAGGACCATTTCCAACAGAGCTTATTGATGAGCTTGGAGAGTCATTAAGAGAAAAGGGAAATGAATATGGAACCACTACTGGAAGACCAAGAAGATGTGGCTGGTTTGATGCCGTAATAGTAAGATTTGCAGTTAGAGTAAGTGGGTTAACAAGCCTTGCTATAACAAAATTGGATACATTATCTGGAATTGAAAAAATAAAGCTTTGCGTTGGTTATAAAGTAAATGGCAAACTTATTAGAGACTTTCCAGCAAGCTTAGAAGATTTGGCTCTTTGCTTACCTGTTTATGAAGAATTTGATGGATGGGATGACATTTCAACAATAACAGAATATAAAAAGCTTCCTGTAACGGTTATAAGATATTTAGAAAGAATAGAGGAACTAAGTGGTGCCAAGGTTTCATTGATATCAGTAGGTCCAAAAAGAAACCAAACAATAGTGATTGGTGAATATTAACATAAAAAAGTTTAGTGAAAAATGTTGACACAGTCATATAAAGGCCGTATAATGATTAATTGTGAGCGCCATTAATAAGCGCTCCGTAATGGTTCACTAGCTCAGTTGGTAGAGCACATGACTTTTAATCATGGTGTCCGGAGTTCGACCCTCCGGTGAGCCACCATCAAGGCCCGTTGGTCAAGCGGTCAAGACATCGCCCTTTCACGGCGGTAACGGGGGTTCGATTCCCCCACGGGTCACCATTATAGTTTCCAGGACTTCGAAGTCAGTGGATTTTCGCGAAGCGAAATCCGAGAAACTTGCGAAGTAATACTCCAGAGCCGTGGGCTTTTTACGAAGTAAAAACCCAAGAACTTCACGAAGTGATGTTCAATATGCGGGGGCATAGCTCAGCTGGGAGAGCATCTGCCTTACAAGCAGAGGGTCATAGGTTCGAGCCCTATTGTCCCCACCATAAAAAATACTAAATTGGTTATTGACAAAACTTAAAAAAGCTTATATAATAATTAAACATGGCCTAGTAGTTCAGTTGGTTAGAATGCCAGCCTGTCACGCTGGAGGTCGACGGTTCGAGCCCGTTCTGGGTCGCCACTTATATTATTAAAGAGAGACAATTGTATTTTGAATAATTAGAAGCCAGTGATAAACGAAGCTAATAATTATATAAAAAACGCTGGTGTAGCTCAGTTGGTAGAGCAGCTGATTTGTAATCAGCAGGTCCACGGTTCGAGTCCGCGTACCAGCTCCATTTAAGAAACTTTTAACACTGCAAGATATTGCAGTGTTTTTTTCTACGCTTTTGGCAACACTAGCTTTGTCTTCACGTATCTTCTACAAATAAAAACAGATCCGTTTAATAATTAATTTAGACCATTATTTAAGAAAATAATTTATATCTTTTCCCCTGCCTATTTTGACTATAATTCCTTTTCTAATCAATTCATTAAAAACTTTTACTGTCTGAGTCTTTTTAAGTCCTAGCAAGACTTCACCTTGTTTTCTATCTATTTTTTTATTTTTAGCCAAATAATTTGAGAGTTTAACTTCGTTTTCATTAAGTTCATACGTTCGCTCGTTCACTGAAGCATTTTTCAATTCGTTCATATTTCCGTAATTTGAGAATATTTTAGGAAGTATTACTTTAATGGTATTTGAAGATATTGAGAATTCAGGCTTGGCTTGAGCATCTTTATAATATTCTCTTATTCTTCTTATTCCGGTTGCCAAGCGCTCGATTATTCCTAGTCTGAGAAAAATATCAGCTATTATCTTATTTCTGGGCATAGATATTCTTCCATCTAAATATTCATCCTCAGTGATACCGGATGGAAGTCCACCGGGAGATATTACCTCAATTCTGTTGTCGAATATTTCGATTCTCGCATCCGCTTCCATCAAATATTCTCTATGAACTATTGCATTGGCTAGCGCTTCTCTATAAGCAACTAAAGGGATTTCCTCCACCAATTTTCTATATGCACCCTCTATTATTTCAGATGAATTAATATGTTTCTTATGAAAATCTATGCATTTATCAAATTGTTCTATAATGGATATATTTCTCAAAACAATCTTATCTTTAATATTTGTTACCGAATTTCCATCAAATCTTATCAATGAAATGCTTGCACTTGTTATTGGATTATTATCAGCCAATAAAGCTGCTGCATTGGTATATTGGTTTCCCTTCATCAATCCTAAAGTTTTTATAATATCCTTTGATATTACTCCGATATCTAGCTTTTCTCTCATCTTTTTATTTAGGTATTGGAATTGAAGATCACTGCCTTTAAATATCAATGAATCATAGCTTAAGTTGCGCCCTTTTAATATGAGGTTTTCATACTCGTATTTACCTGCAGCTATTGTGGATGTATCATTCCTCATATAAGCCTTTTCGTTAAAAAGATATGGAGTATTATCACCTGAATACACTTTCAGTATGATTAATGTCTTTCCGTCTACTGTTTCTTCATATATCTCATAATATGGTCTGGGAAGGATACTGTCGTTTATTGTATTTTCTATGGTGAGCCTCATTTCAGAAACATTATCAACTCCAATAATATTAAATGCATCATCAATGCCGATGATTATATGACCATCATGATAGTTGGCATAAGCTGAAATGGTTTTCAATATAGATTTTGTGTATTCTCTCTTAAATTCAACATTCTTGGTTTCGCCATTTTTAATTAGGTCCATTCATTTCACCCCATTTATATATTTAGGCGAACGAATTAATATGCGTTCACTTTGATTCTAACAGATAGACATTATTTGTCAATAGCCATATGTTATATATAATGTACTCCAATGGGTTTATGAGAATGCTAAGAGTATTAATGGAGACTCCAGTCGCATATGCGTTGTAGGATATTTCCACATATCTACAAAGGCAATTTGCAAAATAAAACATATACCGATAATAAAACAATATGTGTTTTATTTTTAGAAAGTAATAATAAAAACTAAAGAAATCCAGAATAGAGTGTTAGCAGATATGTCAGAAAGCATTAGCGTAGATTATCTTTTGTTTTCGTACTACTATCTTCTGTTTTTGCTTCTTTCTATCAGTAGTATTCTTTGATTTTAAGAGTTTGGAAGTCTATACTTAATATGAATCATTTTTAGATATGAGGAGAGTATCTATGATAAAAACACTTAAAGGGAAAATTACATTGGTCTATACTTGCCTTGTATTAATGATAGCTGTGATAGGGACGGCATCTGTATTGAATCTATATACATTGAGTAAGGCCATTGATGGTTTGATGGTAAACAACTACAAAAGTATAAATGCAATATCCTATATGCTAGAAGCGTTTGAACGCCAAGACAGTGCTGCCCTGATCTATATTAACGTTGATGTACAAAAAGGTATTGCATTATTTACTCAAAATGGTAATGAGTTTATGAAATGGTATGTTGTGGCCAGCAATAATATTACTGAACTGGGAGAAGAAGAGCTACTAGACGATATCAACAAGGATTACATGGAGTATTCAACGCTTTTTTCTAAGCTTCAGGAAGTCAGGAATAAAGAAGGATTGGATAAGTCTGCTTACTTTTATGATACGGTGATGATGCCTGAGTTTGTAAAGATTAAAAATGAGATGCGGGAGATTACACATTTAAATGAGATAGGAATGTTTAATTCAAAGGATGATGCAACGAAAAGCACACATGACTCGATGTATGGAATACTTATGCTTTCAGCATTAGCTGTTATGGGAGGCTTCATGATATCAATACACTTTACAAAGAGATTTATGGAACCATTGGATACATTAACTAAAAGAATTAAATCAGTAAAGGTAGGGAATTGGAATCAACAAATCAATATTGTTACTAGGGACGAGATTGGAGATCTTTCCACAGAGTTTAACAATATGACAAAAAGACTTCACCAGTATGAGCAAAGTGCATTAGGCAAACTAATGACAGAAAAAAACAAGTCGTTAGCCATCGTTAAAAGCATACCTGAGCCATTAATCGTTCTGGATACCGCTTATAGGATTATTCTATTAAATGATACATGTGAAATGTTTTTCGACATTCAAGAAGAAAAGGTACTCAAGAAGCACTTCCTTGAAGCCATAAGGAATGGAGAAATTTTTGAGATCATATCAGATGCCTACGAAAGCAAGCTGGAAATGAATGATAAAATTATTAGAATAGAGCAAAAGGAAGAGTTTTACTTTAATGTAATAGTTACCATGATAAGAGATGCGGAATCAAGGGTCACGGGGCTTATTGTGCTCCTGAAGAACGTAACTCAATTGAAACAGCTGGAAAAAGCCAGAACAGACTTTGTTTCAACTATATCCCACGAATTTAAAACGCCCATGACATCAATTATGATGGGGACAAGCATGATGCTTGATGGCAGTATGGGTGATTTAAACGAGGAACAAAGGGATGTACTAGATACTATAAAAGAAGATGGTGAACAGCTTACAAAGCTTGTCAACGACCTTCTCGAATTGTCCAGAATTGAGGCGGGTAAATTCGTTTTTAATATGGAGCCATGCTCTATAAATTCAGTTATCGATAATTCTGTAAAGCAATTTACAATACAGGCAGCACATAAAAATGTAAGCATAAATACAAGGATTGAAGAGAATCTGCCTAAAGTTAGTATGGACCACGAGAGAATCACTTGGGTTTTTAATAATCTTATAAGTAATGCACTGAAATATACCAGTTCTGGAGATGAGATATTTATTGATGCTTTTATAAAAGATGAAAAGATGTATGCTTCGGTAAAGGATACTGGAATCGGTATTCCTGAAGATTTTCAGGAGAAAATTTTTGACAAGTATGTGCAGGTAAAGGGACAGGACCTGGAGGCTCGTGGAACAGGGATTGGGTTAGCTGTTGTGAAAGAGATCATTAATACCCATGGGGGAGAAATATGGTGTGAAAGCAAGCTGGATACCGGCAGTACATTTACATTCAAGATTCCATTAAGCTTTGCGGAGGTGTCGGATGAAAAGAGTTTTGGTGGTTGATGATACAAAAAACATACGACTGCTCTTAACCAAATGTTTGGAACATGAAGGTTACCAGGTAGAAACTGCCAGTGACGGGCAGGAGGCTTTGGATATGTTTAGAAGAGGTAGATATGACCTTGCTTTTTTGGACATAAAGATGCCAAGGCTAAGTGGTACAGAGGTTTTAAAAAGCATCAGGGAAGATGGGATAGAGACACCTGTAATTATTATAACCGCATATGCAACTGTTAAGAATGCTGTAGATTGCACAAAATTGGGGGCAGTCACTTATCTTCAGAAGCCGTTTACTGCTGAGAAAATTAGAACCGTATTGGATGAATTAATGAATGGGCTCGAGGATGGTGGCTTATCATGGCAAACAGAAAGCATATTGGAACGATCGAGAAAGTTAATAGACATAGGAGCTTTTTCTGATGCCCTTGAAATGATTAAAGCTGTTATCTCAAAAGAAATTGATAATCCTCAGGTTTATTTTCTTATCAGCAAGATTTATCAAGGCATGGGAGAACAGGAAAAAGCAGATAAATTTTATAAGACTTATCAAATATTTAAAAGCTAAGTAGTGGGGTGACTTAAAATGGTAGTAACAATTATAGAAGGGGGAGAGCTAAGCTTTACGCTAGCTAGGATTCTTCTTTTATTAAATCATAGAGTAAATGTTATTAGACAGGAAAATAAAGGGTACAGTAATAATTTAAATGAACTCGGAGTTAATGTTGTCTCAGGAACAGTTATAGACTTAAATGTTCTGTCTCAATCCTGCATAAAAGAATCGGATGTAGTGATATCTCTTATGGAAAGTGACATTGAAAATCTAGAATCTTGTGTAATTATTAAAAATAATTTCAATAATAAAAAAACGATATCAAAAGTGAATAACCCTAATTATGTTAAGAAGTTTGAGCAAGTGGGTATAGACATTGCTTTTTTCAGCGAATCTTTTTGTTCTAAACCCATTAGCTTGGACAGGGTAAAACAATGAGTATTTTTAAAATGAAGCCGACCCAGGCCATCGTAATTGGATTTGCAGCGATTATCATTTTTGGAGGTATCTTGTTAAATCTTCCTATTGCCGCAAAGGATGGTTATAGCATAGGATTTATCAACGCACTCTTTACAGCAACGTCAGCGGTATGTGTTACAGGGTTGGTAGTGGCAGACACCTATACACAATGGACTGTTTTTGGACAAATAATGATTCTTTTTCTGATACAGATAGGCGGCTTGGGGTTTATGACATTGGCAACATTGTTCTTATTGGCGCTTAGGCGGAAGATTTCTTTTAAAGAAAGACTACTTATTGCAGAGTCTTTAAACCAGAAGGGTCCCCAAGGGATGGTTAAACTTATTAAGGATATTTTGTTAGGCACCCTTATTTTTGAGAGCATAGGCGCAATTATACTTTCTATTAGGTTTGCAGGTCAATTCGGAATAAAAGATGGGATTTACAAAGGAATATTTCACGCTGTTTCAGCATTTTGTAATGCAGGTTTTGACCTTATGGGTGAGAACGGACAATTCTCCAGTCTTTCCTATTATGTGGAGGATCCCGTTGTAAACCTAACAGTTATGGCATTAATTATTATCGGCGGCTTGGGCTTTGCTGTATGGGAGGATGTTTACAAAACGAGGAAATTTAACAAGCTAAGCCTGCATACTAAATTGGTATTGCTGGTGACTGCAACATTATTGATTTCCGGATTTGTGTTTTTTCTTGCATTGGAGTATTCAAATCCTAAAACTTTGCAGACATTGAGTTTTAAAGGAAAAATATTGGCATCCATGTTTCAATCAGTAACCACTAGGACAGCAGGTTATAACACGCTAGCCTTGCCTGATTTAACGAATGCTTCAAAGCTATTAACCATGGTTCTTATGTTTATAGGTGGATCCCCTGGATCTACCGCCGGAGGGATCAAGACTACCACAGCAGGTGTGCTCTTGCTTTCGGTAATTTCGGTTCTGCGAGGAAACAGTGATGTAAATATATTTAGAAAAAGATTAGAGATAGATGTGATATTCAGATCTCTAGCTATTGTTGTGCTAAGTCTTATGGTTATAATGAGCACAACCATTGTATTATCCATATTTGAGAAGGCGACACTAGTGGAGTATTTGTTTGAATCGATTTCCGCTTTTGGAACTGTCGGTTTATCCCTAGGCCTTACTCCTTCTCTTGGTAGTGTAAGTAAGGTAGCACTCATTATAACCATGTTTCTAGGAAGAGTAGGTGTCCTTACTATGGGGCTTGCACTTACGGTAAGAATGCAAAAATCAGAGGTACAGATTAAATATCCTGAAGCCAAGATAATGGTGGGATAAGCAGGAGAATTCATTTGAAAAAGGCTATGATCTTTTTCAATTATATTTTTATGTAGCATAGCTGCAGGAAGAGGTTAATATGAGGTCATTTGTAATATTAGGTCTTAGTAGATTCGGGCGAAGTGTGGCGAAAACCCTCTATCAAATGGGTCAGGTAGTATTGGTCATCGATGAGAATGAGGAATTGATACAGAATATAGCTGACTATGTCACATATGCTATGGTTGGAAATGTGAATGATGAAAATGTTTTAAAAGCTGCGGGAATAAAAGACTATGATGCTGCCGTGGTTTCCACAGGTAAAGATCTGGGCGCCAGTATCCTTGTCATACAAACGCTAAAAGATATGGGCATAAAGTATATAGTTGCTAAAGCTCAAAATGAGATGCATGCAAAGGTATTAAACAAGTTGGGGGTTGACAGGGTAGTATTCCCTGAGCAAGATATGGGAGAAAGAGTTGCACGTAATCTAGTTCTTACCAACATCATTGATTATATCGAATTATCACCGGAGTATACGATTATTGAAATTAAATCACCTCAAAGATGGGAAAATAAGACGTTAAAAAAATTGAATGTACGAGCAAAATACGGGATATATATTATTGCAATAAAAAATGGTTTGCAGATAAATGTGGCACCTGATGCAAACTATATTGTTAAAAGCGATGATATATTGGTAGTTATTGGCTCAAATAGTGAAATAGATAATTTAAACAGAAGCTACTCTAGTTAGAATATCTTCAAGATACGAATTATTTGAGTGAATAATTCGTATTGCTTCACCATTAGCCCTCTGCTACTATAAGAGTAGGATATAAACTATATAGTAATTGAGCTGATCATTAAATAGAGGAAGTGGCAATCTTGATAAGAGAGCTATTGAAGGAAGAATATGTAAAGGTTCATCAATTTGCAATGAATGATATTGCCCGTAACTACTTTGTACTTCTAGCATTTGAGAATAAAAAGCCTTTTTACCATCAGATAGTAGGTGAATGGGGAACCGATAGAGAATTAAAAGCAGTACTTTTAAAAAGACAATCTGGAAATATGCAGTTCTATGCAATTGGAGATTTTAATATAGAAGAATTTTCAAAGTGGATTTTTGACATGGATTTCAAAGCATTGATTAGCCCTTGTTCCTACTGTGACAAGTTTTTGGATAAAGGCCTATTTACTTTAGTTAAAGATGGAGCCATTATCGCTGAATTAACATCAGAAAACTTTTACCTAGTGGAACAACCCAAGTATGAAATTGATTATCTAAATGTTTCAGATTTAGATGAAGTAGTAAGATTGTATGAAAAGGTATTTACTTCATTTAGTACAAAGGAAGTAATGATAGAAAGATTGATAGGCGGAAGAGGTCGTGGATTATGTATTCGTAGTAAAGGAGAAATTATATCGGTGGCTCAAAGTGAGTTCGAAACAGATGAGGCTGCCTTAATAGTGGGGGTTGCTACAAAACCAGGATTTCAGAAAAGAGGCTTAGCTATGAGTTGTGTTTGGGAGTTATCCAGAAGATTATTAGAAGAAAATAAAAATGTGTACTTACAATATGATAACCTAGATGCTGGTAGGATATATAGTAAAATTGGCTTTAAACCAGTGGACCAAGTGAAGCATTATATAAAATAGGAGCCCTAATAATCATGTGTTGCAGTGAGTAATAATATTACTGAACCGAAAAAAAGAGGTGCTAGGTGATATTTTACCATTGGTATATACAGATAAAGGATAGAGGCCAATTCTTAGGCTTCTATCCTTTAAAAACGGATTTAAATTCAACATCAAATTTTACAATTTATGTAAAATTTGAAACGTGCTCTATGAATCTTATTTTATATTTAGTTATGGCATCCATGCTCATGTTCATGGCAGGAGTCACCAGAGTCAATAAGAGATCCGTTAAGCCATTTAAGAGCTACAGCCTTAACATCACCTGAACATCCACGTATTACTTCTATACCTGAGTTGCTTAAGACTCTCACTGCGCCATCTCCCATATTTCCTGCAAGCATCATCTTCACACCCATTTCTGAAAGAGTTTGAGCGATATTTGATTTGCAGCCACAGCCTGCTGGGGAAGTGATGGTTTCATGAGCAATTATTTCTTTGTTATTATTATCAATTGTGAAAACAGTAAAATATTCACAATGTCCAAAGTGATCGTCTATAAGATTCTGGCGAGATGGTAATGCAATTTTCATATAATCATTCCTCCAATAAAATAGTTAAAGTGCATTGTGCATTTGCGACGTTATTGACATATGCCCTTTATATATTATAATAAATCTATAAAGGGCATATGTCAATAACAAACTGTAAGAAGGTGAAAATAACGGCAAGGCCTGGCAAAAGAAATCCAATGCAACTAATTTGCATTGGATTTCTTTTTATCCTTTTTAAAGCGAATATCGTCACCATAAAACTTACACATTGTAAAATTCCCAAATATTCTAGAGTAAATTCTTTCAGAGTAAATTTTAGTCATATCTTCCACTGTAAGATTGGTCGATATGATAATCTTTTTATTATTTAAAAGTCTTTTGTTCAAAATGTTATAAATAACAAGTCCGGAGAATTGAGTTGTTAGCTCCGTGCCTAAATCATCTATTATTATAAGGTCTGCGCCATAAAGCTCATCTAGGAAAGCTGAGTGAATGTCCTCTGCTTCAAAATCAAATTTATATTTTCTAATTAAATCTATTAAGTCTGGTGCGGTTTGATAAATTACTGATTTCCCGCTATCTAAAAGATCTTTGGCTATTGAGTTGCAAAGAAAAGTTTTGCCAAGACCTGGCCTTCCAATAAGGAAAAGGTTGTTTGTATGGTTGTCAAAATCCTTTGCAAAGCGAATACATTTCATATAAATATCTTTTATATTATCTCTTGGAGAAGGATTGCTATCCTCTGATACTTCTGTGTAGTAGTCCATTCTAAACATATCAAAGTTTTCTTTATCCAGCTGATCTCCTAAATTTGATTGCTTATATGAATGTACGATGGTCTTTTGAACAATACAGCTACATTTATTTTCCGCTATATAGCCTGTGTCATTGCATTTCTTGCACTCATATTTCATCTCTAAATAGTTCTTCGGAAACTTATGGGAAACTAGAAGTTCAGCCTTTTCTACTTTTAAATCAAGCTGAGTCTTTTTTAGGTTAAATAGCAGTTGATCTACATCATCTGCTTGCTTTAATATGGCTTTTGTAATATCTATGCTCAATTTTACCAAAGAATCATCTATTTCTTTCATTTGGGGTATTTGTATGTATATTTGAGCTTTTCTTTTTACTAGCTCTTGCTTATTTTTTTCTCTTATTTTTTCATAGTCATTCATGATGTTAAGCATAATATTACTCACTTAATTCACCTCGGCTTTTATTGAGAAGCATATCTTCAAGCTTCTTTGCATCATAGGTACGTCCTGTAAAATTATTAAAGCTATTCTTTTTAGGAGCATTGGTATTTGACTGTTTGTTTGTGCTCTGGGTTTTTCCTGAAGCGATAAAGCTTTCCACGTCAGAAAGAGTTTTTAATCCACTTTCATGCCATTTATTTAAATGCTTATCTATGTTAGAGATCAAAGGTTTTGTGGTGGATATGGTTTCGGCACAGGCCTTTAGCACAACATCTTCTGTAAAATTATATGTATAAAACCATTTGTAGAGCATTTCTTCTTCAATGGTAGTAGGTCTGCCCATCTTGATGAAATTAAGAACGACTCCATATTTTTGCCATTTTTCTCTATGCTTTTTCATATATTCTTTTGCCAAGTCAACACTGCTTATGTTTTCACTATGCCATTTTGAAGCAACTGAGTTCAAATACCTTAAGTCTTTTTTGCCTCTAGAATAGCAATCTTCAACCAGAAGCATCACTAAATCTGGTGCAAACTTAAAGTCATTGACCCAATCAAGCAGACTGGACATCAGCTCCTCTGATATTTCAGAGCCATAGAGCTTGCTTACTTTATCGAACATGATGACATAGTCTTGCTTTTCTAGATAGTTTTGAGCCTTATCTAAACTATTTATACCGTTGTTGTACCAAGTCTTTGCAACCTTGCTCATATAAGCAAAGTTCTTTTTTTCTTTTGAATAACACTCTTCAATAAGCAAAAGTACAAGCTCCGGTGAAAAGTTATAATCATCCAACCAATCAAGGAAAATAAACATATCTGTGGGAGATAAAAGTCTTCCTGTCATTCGTTTTATGTACTCAAACATTTCAGATACTTTAGGTTTTTTCATAGCTTCTATTATTCTGTCATTAGAATATTTATCAACGCTTTTTTCGCTTTTATCAATTGTCTTATTAAGTTCTCTTATGCTTAAGAATTCTACACTTATGTCGTCTTCATTGCCATAGTCTAAGGCATATATTTTGATGATGCCCTGTTGTTCCCAATAATTCCAGGCATCCTTGATTACCTTCTCTGAAAGGTTCAGGGTCTTTGCCATAATCTGATTTGACAGCATATTGGAACTTGGACTTAGTGAAGCTTTCAGACCTAATATATACACCTTCACATAATCTCCGGGTGCTCCAGGCATGTATTGCATAATAAATAAATTTTCTAATTCTATTGTTCCTAATTCATCGCTAACTGGTTTGTATCTAAAAAAATTCATGTCAAATCACCTCCATAGGCTTGTTTAAATAAGTAATAATTGAATAATATAATTATAGCATAATCTGTCTGCTTTACACATACATCTAAAATATTCCCAATATTTACTGAAGCCAAACAAAGAACAAGCCCCAAACATTATTTGTGTTCAGGACTTGGGATATCTTCTATATATTTAACGCATATTATTCCAGCGCCTTGTACTGGCTTTAATAGATTTACGGAGATACAGCATTTTTTTAAAATATTTTTTGCAGTATCTGGCGTGAGTGTATTCAGCTTTTGATAAAGCATTGCTACGTCCCCTGCTGCAAGGGATGTGGCCGCTGAAGTGCCGGATATAGAGGTATATAAAACCGGCAATGTATTTGACATATAGGCGCTTCTTCCTTGGGGTGAATAAGTTGTATCGCAGTTTAGTGCAGCGATGTTTTTTCCAGGCATGATACAGTCCGGTTTTTCTATATTATTCATGGTTGGGCCTCTTCCACTTACTGAGAGAGGTGTTGCTATTCCGTCTGCTAATTCCATTGCTGCAACTGTGAAAACATGAGGGCTAACCCCTGGACTTGTGATACTGCACTCATGTGCTCCGAAGTTTCCTGTACAAGTGATTATAAATATGTTTTGATCCAAAACCTTTTGACAGGCCATGCTTAAAACATCGAAATTCTTGTCAAAAGCGTTTGTTCCAAAGGGAAGTACTAAAATTCTTATGTTATTCTTATCTCTTAATTCTATGATCCATTGCATGGCAGCCAATATGTGGGAGAAAAAACCATTTCCATGTTTATTGAAAGCCTTTGCGCATACCAAAGAAGATTCATATGCAGGTGACATAAATTTACCATCCAATGATGCGCCCACTGCAATTCCAGCACAAGCTGTGCCGTGTCCGTTATCATCATAAGGAAAATCTTTTTTGTTTATGAAATCTTTAAATGATAGAATCCTATTTCTTGATTTTACCAAGTCAGGGTGTGGATATACGCCAGAGTCTATAAAAGCGATGGTCACATCTTTTCCATTTAAATATGACTTGCTGTAATTAATTTTTCCGATGTCTTTCACACTAGGATTAGGTTCTGAACCACAAAGGAAAGCGATGCCATCGTGGTATATTGTTTTTACTTCAAGTATACCTACCAATTTTTCTAGATTTCTAACAGGCAGATTGCCAGCTAAGGCATTCATAAAAGGTAAAACATATGTTATATTAAGACCTAACCGTTTTGCCCTTGATAGCAAAATATTATCTATGGGCGTAGTAAATACTACAATAACAGGTATGATTCTTATTTTAGTCGACTCTAAAATTCTACAAATTGCGGTATCAACCTTTTTTGAAAAAGTGAAGTTTGCAATTTTTGAAAGAAATTTCAATCATATCCCCTCCCTGCAAGCGAACGTAACACATGACGTTTTGCTTGCACAAAATTCAAGTTGAAAAGATACTGTCTTTTCAACCTATCACCCTCAATAAATATTGTGAAAAGCACATTATTTAACAAAAACCTTACTTTCATGATATGCATATTGAAAAGGAATGGTGAGTGGGGTAGTATATATTATTGTAGAGAGAGGGAGGAGAAACTATGGCACTAATAGATTTTAAATGTAAGGTATGCGGAGAGAAGTTTGATGAAATTGTTAGTCTTAGTAATAGAGACAATGTAATTTGTCCAAAGTGTGGAAGTAAGGAAATTTCTCAAGTTTTTGAGGGCAAGTGTTCCTTTGGCGCAGGTATAAAGGGTTCGGGAGGTAGTTCTTGTGGTGGAAGCTGCGGAGGTTGCGGCGGCTGTCATTAGACTGATGCATGAATATTCCAATGAAGTTTACATAAAATTGTAGTATCATATATCTGTAGCCAGGCAACGAGATTTTAAATATAAGTTAGATCTCGTTGCTTCATTTTGTAGAAAGGGTGATTGCAGATATGAATAAAATTTTAAAAAACAAATTTATAATTACTTTGCTTGTCTTATCCATGGTTTTTATCATAATAGTGTCTGCTGATAAAAAGAGTATAACAGCCGCTAAGATTGGCGGATATAATGCTTTGAAATATTTAGAAAAAACACGAGTCAGCGAATTTACACAGGAGTTTGAAATTTATAATACAAAACATTTTATAATCAAGTATAAAAAAGCCGATGAAACTATTGTAGTTCAAATAGGTGAGATGTTTGAAAGAAGCTATGTACTAATTGGACAAGCATATAACTATTATCCTAAAGATAAAACTACAGTAATGTTGTATAGAACTAAAGCAGAGTTTTGGCAGTATCACCCTTCGCTGAGAGGTCAAGAAATTATGGGATTATATAGTGCAGGGATAATTCATATACTTTCTCCCAATGCATATAATTCGGAGGATGAGAATTTTCTGCAGAAATTTGAAAAAGATGGGCCTATACTTCATGAATATACGCACAGCGTTATAGATAGTTTAACAAGAGGGAATGTCGATTTATGGTTTACGGAAGGTTTGGCACTCTATGAGGAATATGATCAGCTTGGAACAGAGTGGGCGGCAAATTTTGAATATGATGACTATTATACATTAGAGGAATTACAAAAAGATTTTATGAAAATTGATGAAGTACAAGCATACAGACAATCATTTGAAATAGTCAGAAGTATTGTAGAACTTCATGGCAGAGAAAAATTATTGGAGTTTTTGAATGAAATGAAGAATTTGAACAATTTTCAAAAGGCATATGAAAAAGTTTATGGCGAAAAGCTAGAATACATTATTTTTCCTTTGCAGTAAATGCTTTATAATAGTAAAATGGTATATATGATAAAACTTAATCAAATTGTAACATTATAAAGAAGGGTTTTCTCCTTTCTTTATATAAAAATAATCGGTATACAAATATAAATTGGGGTGATATTTTGAAAAGTCTACGTCTTTTCAATTTTAATTTTGAGCAGCATAGCTGCAGGGAGGGGTCTTGTTTTGAATAACATAAAGATTCTAGTAGTAGATGATGAAAGACCAATATCAGATATTATAAAATTTAATTTAGAAAAAGAAAGTTATAAGGTTGTTGTAGCAGAAGACGGTCAGCAAGCGCTTGATATGGCTTATGAGCACAAACCAGATTTAATAATATTAGATATCATGCTTCCGATTATGGATGGCTTTACAGTCTGCAAAAAGCTAAGAGATACTTTGAATACACCAATCATCATGCTAACTGCAAAAGAAGAAGAGGTTGACAAAGTACTTGGGCTTGAATTAGGCGCAGACGATTATATGACTAAACCTTTTAGTGTAAGGGAGCTTATGGCTAGGGTAAAGGCGAATATACGAAGAGTGAACTTCGGGTCAAGCGAAAACGAGGAAAACGGTCAAGTTATAAAATCGGGTAACCTTGTAATAGATTTGACAAGATATGAAGTAAGAAAAAATGACAAGCCTTTGGAGCTAACACTTCGAGAATTCGAACTTCTAAAATATCTTGCTGCACACCCGGAACAGGTTTTTTCAAGAGAAACTCTGCTTGAAGAAGTATGGGGATATGAATATTATGGAGATGTAAGAACTGTAGATGTGACGGTTAGAAGACTTAGAGAGAAAGTAGAGGATGAACCTAGCAATGCAAAATACGTACAGACAAAGAGAGGCGTTGGATATTACTTCAGGAGGGTTTAGCCCATGTTTAAAAGCATCCAATGGAAGCTAGTAATTATATATTTCTTGTTGGTGTGGCTTGCCATGTCAATAATTGGTGTTTATATCAGTGAAGCGGAAAAGAAGCATCAAATAAATAACATGACCAAGATGCTGACCCTAAAGGCAGACAGCTTATCAGATATTATTCGTGATAAGATGGCTGGAGCCCCAAATATACAAGAGCAGATAGACATTTGGCTTATTAGTCAAAGCAAACAAATAAAAACTGTACTAGTTTTAAACAGCAATGGTGTACCTGTGGCAAGTGGAGGAGATCTGGTTACCTACCCGATATATGATGAAGTGATAGCCAGGGCTTTGGCAGGACAAAGGGAAATAAGCTCAGATGATGCCGGGGATTATAAAAGGAATTATAAAAGCATTGCTATTCCTATAATATCTCCAAATAATGAGCTTCAAGGTGCCATATATATGATAGCTGATATGAGCGAGGTAAATGAATCCTTAGAAAACATTAAAAGCATTCTTACCACAGCTACAATATGGGCTCTTTGTGTCACAGTTCTTTTAGGCACTCTCCTTGCAAAGACAATTACAGGTCCAATAAAGGAAGTTACAACAAAGGCCGAAATGCTAGCAAAGGGCGATTTTGGCCAGATAATCCCCGTGAAGTCTGATGATGAAATAGGCCAGCTCACTGAGATGTTTAACTTCTTGACCATAAGGCTTAAGGATACACTAGATGAAATGTATAGTGAGAAAAACAAAGTAGAAACTATTTTGACGCATATGACAGATGGGGTTATAGCAGTTAATGCAAGCGGCACAGTATTACACGCAAATCCTGCTGCATTTAAGCTTTTGAATGTGGACAAAGATGAAATCAAAGATACAAGGTTTGATGATATAATGAACAGTCTTAAGCTGGAAATTAGCACAAAAGATTTATTTGAAGGTATCCAATTAAACAATAGCCTTATTTCTGTAGGAAAGAATATCATCAAATTTAATATGGTTTCTTTTAACAATGAAAAGAATGAAGCGGCAGGCGCTATACTTGTATTACAGGATGTAACAGAACAAGAAAGACTAGATAGGATGAGAAAGGAATTTGTGGCTAATGTATCACACGAGTTAAGAACTCCACTTACAACCATAAAAAGCTATACGGAGACACTCCTAGATGGTGCATTAGATTCAAAAGAGTTATCAGTCAAATTCTTAAAAGTTATAGACAGTGAATCAGATAGAATGACTAGACTAGTTAAAGATCTCCTTCAACTTTCGAGACTTGACTATGATAAAACTCAATGGAATATGAGAAATATCAATATTTCACATACTGTAGAGGACTGTGTTTATAAAATGGACATGTCTGCACAACAAAAGAACCAAACCCTTTCTTTTGAAGGGAATAATGAGATTGTTGAAATTGAAGGCGATAAAGATAGAATGGAGCAAGTAATCATAAATATATTAAGCAATGCAATAAAATATACTCCAGAAAACGGCATAATAAAAGTTTCTTTAGAACGTCAAATGGATCATGTATTAATAAAGGTAGTGGACAATGGAATAGGAATACCAAAGGAAGATTTACCAAGGTTGTTTGAAAGATTTTATAGAGTAGATAAGGCTAGGTCTCGTATGATGGGTGGGACTGGACTTGGACTTTCCATTGCAAAGCAGATAGTAGAAGCACATAACGGCGAAATAAAAATAAATAGTGAATATGGCAAAGGGACATGCGTGATAATTTCCATAAAATTGCATGAAGTGGTAGACTAAGCACAAAAGTAATATAATATTAAATTTTTTGTAACAGTATTGTAATAATAGTATAGTAAAATATTAAATACAATAAACTATTTATGAGTAAAAAACATTAAATAAAAATATTTTACATATTATTTGTATAAGGGATTCTTGGGAGGAATTACTATGTTCAAAAAAATTATAGGGGCTAGAACCGCTAGAACATTCGTGCTTGTGCTAGCATTTACATTAGTGCTTAGTTCCGTTTCAGTTGTATATGGGGATTCATACAGCAGAAGGGCACAAAACATAATTAAGAAAGACAATTTTCAGATAATAAGTATTGATAGCTCCAAAACCTTTCAAAAGGAACGGTCAATATACATTAAAGGCGAACAAGGGATGGCTATTAGCTTATTGTTATATTGGTTGAAGCCTACCCAAGAAAAATCCATTTTATCATTAGACAATAAAGAGGATTTCTCTTCAAGTGAAGCTTTAGAAGACGGAGAATGGATTAAATACGACTCAAAGAGCTTAACCATCGAAGAGGCAGGATTTTCTGCTGAAACAGTTACATTGAAAATAGGCAAAAACAAACTAATATTTAATGCAAAAAACAAAGAAGGCAAAAAAGAAGTAAAGGAAGTTTATATTGAGGTAACAGACGAGCAAGAACTTACCGATGCCATATCAGATGTTATACTTAGGAATATAGAAAAAAAGTTTTTACAATAAATGAACTCTAACGAATTTAAAGAATAGGTTGGCGGATAAACTTAATTGTATAGTTTGTTCGCCATATTTGTTATAATGGGAATGCATAGTATAAGAAAAAACAATTGAGGATGATCCACTTGATAAGAGAAAAAATAAAAACATTTATTCTTTCAATATTGGTAATAACAAGCATCTTGTTGACTACCCAAATATGGTTTAATGTCTCCATAGAGGGTGTTTTTACTATGCCTAATAAAGGCCAAGTTCCTTCGGATATTTTTATAACTGAATATAAAAGAATCAATTTGTTAAAACCAAATAGAATCGTTGTAAACTTAGGAGAAACGGGCATGCACACCATACTTTTAAATCAAGAGAATGGCGACTCCAATCACGCATTTGGGGATGCTTCCGTATATGAAAGGATTTTAGGGGAAACTGAAAACATCTTAAAAACCTATATGACAAAAGATGGTGTGGAGACTATAGAAAAACATACTATAGAAAAGCTAGATATTTTAAGAAATGAAAGAAATATTGAATTAATATTTGAAAATCATATAGATTCCGAGGTCGTGTCATCAATACTAGATATATCTCAAGATATGTTTAAGAATATAAAGCTAATAGACTCAGTAATTATTTCGTCTGTAGACAATAAACTTTATATAAATGATATAGAAAACAATGCAGTATATGAATATAAATTTAAAAAATTTGAAACAGCATTTCCGTATATCATAAGCCTGACAGAGAACATGCAAAACCCTTATGGAGTATTTCTAAATGAAGCTTATCCAGAATTATATAGCCGAAAGGTAATTATACCTATTAGCATGAATGCTTACAAACTTCCTGTTTTGTTAGGAAAGAAAGAAACAGACACACAAAATACTGCTGGAAATATTGAGAATATAGTTAGCAAGTTTTTTGACTTTAATACAGCTAGAAGTATAACAGATAAAAATGGGACTACCATATATACAGATGGACAGGGCAAGTCTGTTAGAATCGAAAAGTCAGGTGTAATAGAATATATGAAATATGAAACGAACATGAAAGTTGGAAAAATAATAAGCAAAGCAGAGGCTGTCCGATTAAGCACTGATTTTATAAACCAGCATTTAGGATTTCCTGAGGGAACATATATTGCATCAATACAAGAAAGCGTGCAAAATGGCAAACATATTGGATATGACATAGGCTTTAGATATAGCTTTTTAAAAATCCCTTTAATTTTAGATTCAGACATAGAGAATAATCCTATTGAAGTCAAGATTGTAGGAAATGAAATAAAGAGTTATAAGAGACTTGTGAGAATTTTAGAGAGTACACAGGAGTTAAAGGAAATAAAAAATCCTACAGAAGTGCTAAACACATTATTTAAAAATATCAATACTCAAGTTGGCATAGAGAAAACTACTGTGCAAAATATGTATTTAGGGTACTATGAATATCAAAACTATGAAAACAAGATACTTATGATTCCAGTTTGGATAGTAGAACTAGAGCAGAAAAGGCAAAATGAAACCACAAAGAGCCAATATATAATAAATGCTGAGACAAGTGATATATTGAAATATTAAGGATGAGGTGAAGCCATGGATTGGTCTAGAGCGAAGACTATATTAATAATTGTGTTTTTAGTAGCCGATATTTTCCTTGGATATCAATATATAAATCAAAATCAGCAGTCAGCCCCAATATTAACCCAAGAAAGCATAAGTGAAATGGTGGATGATCTAAAGGAACAGAATATTTCTGTTCAAGGCACAATACCAAATAAAGCAATACAAATGCCTAATATAAAGGTTAAATACAAAAGCTTTAATAAGGATGAAATAGTGAATGTCTTTTTTGTCAATAATAATAAGGCTCCAAATATGGTTGTAGATAAACAAAAGCTGATAATAGAAGATGACAAAATTCAAGTACAAATACAAAAGGATAAAGAACTGTATTATTTGAATAAAACCATCAATATGCAGAAAGGTGAAATAGACCAAGTAAAGTGCAAAAAACTAACAGAAAATTTCCTGGGAAAAGTGGGCATATACGGTGCCATCACAGAGATTGTCAATAAAAATGCAACGAACGGGTATATAGTGATGTCAGGCGTACAAAGGTATAAGGGACTATTTGTTGATGGAACACACATAGAAATTATGGTTAATGAAGAAGGCATATATAAAGCAACATTACTTTGGTTTGGAGATATCAAGCCAAATGAATCAAAAATAAAACCAGTTATTTCAGCATTAAAAGCTTTGGAAATGGCCAGTAAGATCTATACTGACAAATATGATAATGTGAATATTTTTGAAATTAAGCAAGGATATTATTTTGGAACCAATGAGTTAGAACAGTTTGATCTAAAGATGATAGAAGAAGGCACTGCAATACCAGTATGGAGGATTAAGGCAGATAAGGAAACAATATTTATAAATGCCTATAATGGGCAGCTGGAGAAATAAAAAAAACATTATCATTTTGTACAAACAATGCTATAATGATTAAAGTATTACTGACAAATATATTTTTGCATTTCATTTTAAATGATAAGGGGTAGAAATTAATTGGAAAAACTTAAAATAGAAGGCTGTCAAAAGCTATATGGTGAAATAACCATAAGTGGGGCGAAAAATTCTGCAGTAGCTATACTTCCAGCATCAATACTTGCGGAAGAAAGCTGCATAATCAGGAATCTTCCTGCAATAGATGATGTAACATATTTAAAAGAGCTTTTAACAAATCTTGGGGCGAAAATCTCAGATGAGGGTATAGATAAAGTAACAATAAATCCAAAACCCATTAATAATTTTAATGTGAACTTTGAACTAGCAAAAAAGCTTAGAGCTTCCTATTACTTTCTTGGCGCACTTCTTGGCAAATACAAAGAAGCCGAAGTACCATTTCCTGGAGGATGCGATATAGGAGTTAGACCAATAGACCAGCATATCAAGGGATTTGAAGCATTAGGTGCAGAGATAAAGCTTGAGCATGGAATCATAAAGGCTAAAGCAAAAGAATTAATTGGAGCATCCATATATCTAGATGTAGTTAGTGTGGGCGCTACAATAAATATAATGCTTGCAGCTTGTAAGGCAAAAGGAATAACAACAATAGATAATGCGGCGAAAGAACCATATATAGTTGATGTAGCCAACTTCTTAAATGCTATGGGGGCTAATATAAAAGGTGCAGGAACAGATGTGATTAAGATAAAAGGTGTAGAACATCTATACGGATGTGAGCATTCTATTATTCCAGATCAGATTGAGACTGGAACGTATATGATTTTAGCAGCAGTTGCAAAAGGTGATGTATTGATAAAAAATGTTATACCTACACATCTTGAATCAGTTTCAGCTAAAATGAGAGAGATGGGAATAGAAGTAATAGAGTATGAAGACACAATAAGAATTATTTCAAAAGCAAGACCTAAGTCAGCAAATGTAAAAACATTGCCATATCCTGGATTTCCTACGGATCTTCAGCAGCCAATGAGTGTATTGTTAAGTATAGCAGAAGGAACGGGTGTCATAACAGAAAGTATATGGGAAGGTAGATTTAAGCATGTTGATGAATTAAAAAGAATGGGCGCCAAAATAAAGGTTGAGGGAAGAGTTGCATTAATAGAAGGAATAGAAAAACTTTCTGGAGCCCCTGTATGTGCGACAGATCTCAGAGCAGGAGCCGCTATGGTATTAGCAGGACTTGCGGCAGAAGGAGAAACAACCATTTCTAACTTATGGCATATTGATAGAGGCTATGAAAATTTTGAAAGTAAGCTGGTTAATGTTGGAGCCAAAATAAAAAGGGTTAATGAAGTAGACTGATTATAAAGTAAACGCGTTTGCATAGCAAACCAGCGGACAGGCAATATGGTTGTTGAGGCAAAGCCTTAGTAACTTATTGCCTGAATGTTTTTGGAGGATATCTTCAAAAGAGCTAGCTCTTTAGTAATTTAATTTTATGCAGCAACTGCACGATATGCAGCAGATGCAGGAAGGATTCAAAATGGCAATACGACTATGTTCATTGGCAAGTGGTAGCAGTGGAAATTGCATATATGTAGCAACCGAGGAAGCAGGCGTGCTAGTAGACTGCGGAATGAGCGGCAAATATATACTTAATGCTCTAAAAGATGTAGGGGTATGTACAAGTACTGTAAAGGCTGTGCTTGTGACACATGAGCATAGTGACCATACTAAAAGCCTTGGGATTATATCTAGAAAGCTAAATATCCCCATATACGCAAATAACAAAACATGGGACAGTATGGGGGAGGGACTAGGCAAAATAAGTACGGAAAATATAAGAACCTTTTCTACGGGGACGGAATTTTTAATTGAAAATTTAACAATAAACACATTTAATATACCACATGATGCATCAGAGCCTGTAGGCTATTGTTTTTATAACGGAGGAGCCAAGGTGAGTATCGCTACAGACCTTGGGTATATGTCCCGGGAAGTTAAAGATAGCATTATGGGTTCAAACCTAGTGCTACTAGAGTCAAATCATGATGTTGAAATGCTGAAAATGGGCAGCTATCCCTATTATTTAAAAAGAAGAATACTTGGAGAGCAAGGACATCTTTCCAACGAAGCGGCAGGCGCAGCAATATGTGAGCTTGTCAATTCAGGCGTAAAGGAAATTCTGCTTGGACATTTAAGCCGCGAAAATAATTTCCCTGAGCTTGCCTATGAAACAGTTAAGAGTATACTTGCGATAAATGAAAAACAAATAGGGTGTCATGTAAATATACAGATGGCACCTAGAAATAGTGCTAGCAAACTCTATGAAATATTATAAAAATAACTAGACATAATAAATAAATAACTTATAATATTTTTATGAGCTCAAATAGTTGATTTGGAGGTTTATTATGGATAATAACGATGATCAGTATAAAAAAGAGCAAAGTGATTTAAATGTAGTTGATGACAAAAAAAATGAACTTATAAATAATGATGAGTCTCAAGTAGATTTTGTCATGATAGATGGTGAAGAGAATACAAAAGAAGAAGAGATAGAAGAAAATCATAATATTGGAGAAACATACTTAAATGAAGACCATCTGGCAAGAGCAGAATTATTAAAGATAAATGAGCAAGGTTATAAAAAGGATTGTGAATATAGAAAAGAGGGGAAGAAGCAATCCGGACTTCCATATCTGGCTATGGGACTAATTGGAGCAGTCATCGGGGGAATGATAGTCATATCACTTACACCAATTATCTATGGAAAAATGCTCCTAGTACCGGGGACTTCTGGAAACTCACAGATAGGACAGCAAATAGTGATAAAAACTACAGGAGAAGAAAATACAGCCAGTGCAGTGGCAAAAAAAGTAATGCCTACAGTAGTAGGGATAAGCACGGTCACGGTAGAAACAGACTTTTTCATGAAAGAAAGAGAATTAGAAGGTGTAGGATCAGGAGTAGTAGTGAACGCGAATGGATACATACTGACTAATTCCCATGTTGTTGGGATAAATTCAAAAAAGCTTACAGTTTATTTTATGGATGGTCTAGAGCTAGAAGGGAAAGTGCTATGGCAAGATACCACACTAGATATGGCTATAGTAAAAGTAGAAGCATCACAGCTTCCAACTGCAGAGCTTGGTGATTCTGACAACATAGCTGTTGGAGCATTAGCGATAGCCATAGGAAATCCACTAGGCTTAAGATTTGAAAGAACAGTAACACAGGGAATCATATCAGGATTAAATAGAAGCATCATGCTGAGTCAAAATGAAATAATGGAAGATCTTATACAAACTGATGCAGCAATAAATCCTGGTAATAGTGGAGGTCCATTAATTAATGCCACGGGACAAATAATTGGAATCAATACAGTAAAAGCATCAGCAGAGGGATTAGGGTTCGCTATTCCAATAAACATATCAAAACCTATTATTGAACAACTTATTCAAAAAGGTAGTTTTACACCAACCTATTTGGGCGTAAGCATGTATGATAAAGAGATAGCAGGCTATTATCAAAACACAGTAGATATAAAAAGTGGCGTATATATAATAGATATAGTGCCAAATGCCCCAGCTGCAAAGGCAGGCTTGAAAGAAAAAGACATAATCACACATTTAGATGATATAGAAGTGAACACAATGGTAAAATTAAAAACTATACTTTATACAAAAAAACCAGGAGATAAAATAAAAGTGACATACTTAAGAGACAACAAGGAACATAATGTAGAAGTAATCTTGCAGGAGAAACCAGTACAACAATGATGAGTATTAATATAGTAACAGTAGGGAAACTAAAAGAAAAATATGTAAAAGAAGCAGTAGGCGAATATTCAAAAAGATTGTCTAAATACTGTAAGCTAGAAATAGTTCAAGTGCCTGATGAAAAAGCGCCAGAAAAACTAAGTGCAGCAGAAGCTGAGATGATAAAGATTAAAGAAGGTCAGGCAATATTAAAGCATGTAAAAGATGATGCCCATGTTATTTCCTTGGAAATAATGGGTCGAATGCTGTCATCAGAAGGGTTGGCAGACCATATCAACAGTCAAACTTTAAAAGGTAAAAGCAATATAACATTTGTAATAGGCGGTTCGCTAGGTTTATCAGAGCAAGTATCAAAAAGGGCAGACTTTCATCTGTCCTTTTCTCTTATGACATTTCCCCATCAGCTTATGAGAGTAATTTTGGTTGAGCAAGTTTATAGGGTGTTTAGAATATTAGGCGGTGAACCGTATCATAAGTGACTGCGAAAACGGCCCATAAGCAAGATGTATCAATGCTTATGGGCTGTTTGTTTGTGAAGGAATCTAGGTTTGAATACGATGAATAAAGATAAGTTATAAATCAAGGAAATACCTTCCTGAAGCTGATTGACGCTATCGCGTAAAAATGGTAACCTAATACTAATAATTACCATCTAAATAATAATGTATTTCATAATTTGATTGGGGGAAGTCCAAATGAGAAGGCATCTGAAAATATTACCGTTTGTTCTGATAGTTTCAATTTTTTTCTCTCTTTTGTCTAGCACCTCGTATGCCGCTGTATTAAAGATTATTGCTGTCAAAGATTTCAGCGAATCTGTATATATAAATGGCATTTATACTTTACCCAAAGTAGTTGCAGCTACAATGAGCGATAAAACTACTCAAAATCTTGCGGTTACATGGGACAAAAAAATCGCTGTAACATCAAAAACAGGTACCTATGTGTATAAAGGTACTGTTAAAGGCTACGCCAAACAGGTTTTATTGACACTAAAAGTCGTGCCGGTTCCTAAGCCTGTAGTTGGGTCTTCACCTGCACCAGCCCCCACCTACAGTGATCCCGAATTGGCGCGGGCAGAGTCACTTGGTATTGGAAAGTACGCGAAGAATGGGCCCGTCTCATATAAACAATTCTTCCAAATGCTAGATGCCGTCGCTTCGCTGGCAAAACCTGACGTTCTACCGCAATGGAAAAAGAAATTTTCGGCAGCGCGTGTATCAAATAAAACAATGCGCCGCGATGAAGGTATGCTTTCCGCTTTTTATGTCGCCAACACGTTGGGATCGGATTATTGTACGTACAATTCTGATTGGACCTACTTGAACAATTTGATAGGTGAATCTGCCTGGAAGGATATGTCGTGGGATTATAAATTATTTCCTGACTGGGACAAGCCTGCAAAAATCGGGTCTGATACATGGGACAACCATATGATCGCCGCCTATTTCTACTCTATGGGCAGAATCTCCCTATACAACAATGCGACACTATTTGACTTTGATTCTGTGAAAGTTTCCATGCGTCCCGCAGCTTTGCTGACCTACGAGGAAGCGTTGCGTGCGGCATTGAGGCTGTATGACTCTTGCCTTAAAGTAACAGACCGTGTCCCAACCAAGGAAGATGCTGCGATTCTGCAAAATGCCGATGTTCGTCGCAATGAAATTTTAAACACTAAAACAACCGTTAAGATAACAGGTACTGCTTATTATGTTTCCAACTCGGGAAATGACAGCAATGACGGCAAGACACCGCAGACGGCATGGGCGACTATAGATAATGTAAATAGAATGATGAGTAGCATGTCTTTTAATAAAGGAGACGGCATATTCTTTGAGCGAGGTGGCGTGTATCGCGGAGCTCCTTTGCTGTTATACAGGACTAGTATAACTGTTTCCGCATACGGAGAGGGCCCTAAACCCAGAATTTATGGCTCGCCGGAGAACGGTGCAGACCCTAAGAAATGGACATTGCTTGATGGTACAAAAAATATCTGGGTATTCTATAAGGACATGTACGATACGGGCGGGCTTGTATTTAACGATGGTAAAAGCTGGGCGACCAGAAAGACAGCTATCTGGAATGGCACCAGATATGTAGAAGTTAAGAGCAATACTACCCCGATCGACGTAAAAAAATTGGATAACCTGCAATTATTCAGTGCGCCGGACTATACCGGATATTCAACACGAGATGCGATCAGTGAGTTGGATAAAACAGGAAAGCTATATCTGCGCTGCGACGCGGGCAATCCCGGAGAAGTATATGACTCGATTGAATTTCTCAGCCAGCCTCCACAAGTTTATAAGTCTGTCTGTGGTTTCATTATTCAAACCGGTCCAAACTGTGTATTGGATAACCTTTGTATCATGTATGGTAACGCAGGAGGAGTAAGTCTGGCCGGAAATTCTATTGCGCAGAACTGTGAGGTTGCGTGGGTTGGCGGTACTATAGCAGCTTTCAACGGCGCAGGGTTAGGCACTGATATGACGGCGGTTATACAATCTGGTGATGGAATTTTGCTTGCCCAAGGTACAAACAGTTCGGCGATTAATAACTATGTTCATCATTCATATGACAATGGTATCACTGTTGAAACGGGTCCATGGCAGACTGAGACTGATCGCTTTGCTAAGAATATGACCATTAAAGGCAATCTGGTTGAGGCCTCCTCAGGCGGTATTATGGTCTCTGACTGGGAAGCCACGCAGTCGAATACGGATAGGCATATCTTTGAGAATATTCTGATTGAGGACAACTATTGCATGTATTCCGGCTATGGGTGGTCACATTTGGTTCCTGAATATAACTGGGGTCAAATCCAACCTGCCAACAACGGCAATTGCAACATCTATTTCGCGTTCCCTGCTAAAGCGGGCAAGGCAATAACTGTTAAGAACAATGTATTATACTTGTCCAGATATGCACTGGTAGGCGGAAAAACTGGTATAAACGGACAGAAAGCACCATACCAGATTACTTTCTCGGGTAACACATATGTTCAGCATACGTTTGGGTTACTCCTTGAATACCCGAAACTGGAAGACTTCAGGTATTCAGAAACATACATTAACAATTTCAAAGCAAAAAAAACCGTTGCCGATGTGTTGGGTGACAAAACCGGTGTGGTTTTAGAGCTCAAATAGACAAGAGTATAAAATAACTGTCTAACTGTCGTGCCTGGCACCTTATTCCTTCCGGTGAACCGTAGATACTGGCTTTACGTTAGAAAGAGCCTGAAATTCTTCAGGCTCAAAATATAATTGAATTCTTCCTATTTTTCTTGTATTAGTTGTATCGTCGTGTATTATTTCAACATTTTTAACTAATGCATGAATTAGTCTCTTTTTTTGCTCAAATGATGCATCCGCAAAGAGCCTCTTGAAATTGGATAATATTGATCTAACATGTTCAGTTGATATTGCAGGTGTACATACACTATCAACTTCTTGTATAATTGATTCTTGTTTCATCTTTAAACTATTTTCATCATTTTGTAACTGTTGAATTCTAAGTTCAAGTATATTTTCAGGGATACTCCCTTTTTCAAACATAATAAGGTATTTATTAATAGTATTTTGAATTTCTGCAATCTGCAATCTTGTAGTATTTAACTCTTCAACCAGTGGAGTTGTATCTATCTCAGTCCATTTTTTGCCCTTTGTACCATACCTGCACGAGTAGTTTTTAAAATATTATCTCTCTCAAGTTCTGCAAAAACACCTACTAGGTAAATAAAAAATTTGCCCATTGGGTGACGTTATGAATGTTATGGACTACCTTTTTGATAATGGTTTTAGTGGGATGTCGGTAGTTAATTTGTTTTCTTACATGTCAACTAATCCTAAGGAACTGAAATTTTGCAGGACTGATTATGAAATAATTAATAATGAGTATATTAAACAAGCATTTGAAGAGGCATCAATTATAATTATTGCATGGACTAGAGGTGAAAAGATATTAGCGAAGAGAAAGATTAAAGAAATATTAACACAATATAGAGACAAGTTGAAGTATTTCAGGATTGCTATGCTGCTTTTATCTCTAATAGCCTTACGGATATTCATATTGAGAATTTAAAACAAGTGTCTTCGGCAATTATATTTTGGAAAATGTCAAGTCAGGGCGGGCGTGCCAAATTAAAGATGGGGAACCTACAAGAGAAATGGAATAATGACACACCAAAACAGTTACTAGATGCTTACATAAAGAAGGAGATGCAACTCTTTCGAATTAGTGGAGTTAGAATTCCAACTGCTACAGCATTTATGAGATTTCTTTTCCCAGACGACTTTGGGATAATGGATTCACGTGTAGTAGGTAAATATACACAACCTTATGGCATTACCACTTTAAACCTAAGGGATGATGGATACATTAACGATTTAAAGCTCAATATTCATAAGTATAATATTGAGTATATTACATTCCTTCGAAAAAAAGCAGGTATATTAAGTAATTCTGGTATTAAATTTCAAGATATTGATGCGCAAGGGAGTGTTATTTTTACGGAATTTCGGGCTTGTGATATTGAGATGGCTCTTTTTTGATACTTTTATTTTGACAGACTGATATTTACAATAGGCAAATTGAAGAATTATTTCAGATAGGAACTTACAAAAAACTATACTTAAGTTTATACATATAGTTGCACTGTAAATTTGTAAATTTAATTTGTTAACAAAACTACTGCATGTTTTAATATGTGCAGTAGTCTTGTTAAAAAATCACAATCGTTGATTTATGAAATTAAAAGTAATATAATGTATTTAACAAATGAACTGCACATTTTTATAAGTGCAGTAGTCTTGTTAAAGTGAGGTGTAAAAACTATGGATAATAAATTCTGTGAAAAAGTAAAAGATATATTTTTTACAAATAATGGGTATGCAACTACAAAAGAGATATCGAAGCGAGGAATAAATAGATACTACATAAACGAACTTAAAAGAAATGGGTTTATAGAATCTATAAAAACAGGACTTTATAAGTGGGTGGATTATGATTTTGACTTTGATTTTGAACTAGCAGAAGTTTTTAAGATTGTACCAAATGGTATTCTATGCCTAAAGTCTGCTTTGTCTTATCACGAACTTACAACATATAACCCTTGGCAATATGAGATTGCAGTTGAAAGAAGTAGTAAGGTAGTAATTCCTAAATATCCTCCTATAAAACTTGTATACTTTTCAAAAGGTTTATATGAATTAGGCATAACTGAAGTTTATTTAGATGGCCATAAAGTAAACATGTATGATGTAGAAAAAACGATTTGTGATTGTATAAGGTATAGAAATAATATTGGAATGGATATGGTTAGAGAAAGTCTCCATGAATACTTGAAAAGAAAAGACAGAGATTTGAATAAACTAATGCTTTATGCTAAGAAATGCAGGGTCCAAAAAATTATTAAAGAATATTTGGAGGTTTTAGTATGACGACTGTAATTAAGAACATGGCTGCGTCTGTCAGAGCAAGATTATCTAAGGCATCCAAGAAAGAACTAAGACCATTTGATTCACTACTTCTACTGTATATGTTGGAAAGACTATTATATAGGTTATCTCTGTCTCAATATGTAGAGGAATTCGTACTAAAGGGTGGTCTACTTATGTTTATTTTAACGGACTTTAAGGGAAGACCAACAAAGGATATGGATTTTTTAGCACAGCAGATATCAAATGATATGAACGATATAAAAGAAGTATTCTGCAAGATATGTAAAGTAGACTGTGAGGATGATGGATTAGTATTTGATGAAGAGAGTGTTACAGTAGAGGAAATGAAGAAGAACGCTGATTATCAAGGGGTTAGAGTTAATATTATGTGTTATCTTGGGAATGCTAAAAAAACGCTTCAATTGGATATAGGTTTTGGTGATATAGTTATACCAAAACCACAGTTTATGGAATGTCCTACTATACTTGATATGAAGGCACCTAATATAAAGGTATATTCTTTAGAATCAGTTATTTCAGAAAAGTTTCATGCCATGATTACATTATCTGTGGTAAATAGCAGAATGAAGGATTTTTATGATATCTATACACTATTAAACTCGAAAAGTTTTGATGGGAGAATATTGTATGAGGCGATATTTGAAACCTTTCAGAGAAGGAAAACAGGCTTTGAAAAGGAGACAATCATATTTGATCCTGATTTTTCACAAGATAAGAATAGAAATAAAATGTGGAAGGCATTTCTAAGTAAAATAAATGTAGAATATATTGCATTTAAAGAAGTAATGAAACAAATAATAATATTTATTAAGCCAATATATGACTCTATTATACATGAAGAGGAATTTCTCATGCAGTGGAATAACTTTGAGAAAAAGTGGGACAAGTACAGTGAATGATATATAGCCTAATTATGAATAAAATTAGTTGGATTAAATAATTGCATTATTTATAAAAGGTGATAAGAAAAATAGAGCCCTTTATGCATATATTGAACTTTTTAATGTATGTAAGTTTCTTATTTTGCTTAATGATAATTATAGTGGAAAAATATTTGAAGAAAAGTATTCTTTTGATGTTATTAGAGCAAAGGAAATTGATTGTACAATAGATTTTGAAATTAATAGACAGAACTTAATAAATGAACTTAATAATAGAAATTATACTTATGAAAATATAAAGGATGAATTCTGTAAGTTTCTTGATCTTTGGTCGGAAAAATCTGATAAAGAAAAGTTAGACGAAATACTTACAAATGCGATAAATACAATGCAAGAAAGATATGGTCATGAGCCGCTAGTCACCCAAGAGATGATTAACTATTTATCAAATAAGGTTGCTGAGGACTTTGTTAAATATATATATAGATGAATATAATAAAAATCTATATTATATTAGAAAGAATTAGTTTTATTAAGTAACATAGTGTCTAAATCATAGGATTAATAAACTGATTGATAAGTATATCTACCAAGGCTATAAATGGTGTTAATGGTAAACTAAAAGGGTGAGATTTCGGCAAACAAAAACGGAGAATATTTTCCAGTTAAGTACAATAATAATTCATCCTCTGATAAAATTAAAGAGTTAATTTGTCAGAGGGGGATGGAAAGATTGAAGGGATGGAATTTGTTTGGTGAAGTTAAGCAATATAAAGCGATGGGTTTAAATAAGTCACAAGCACAGAGAGCATTAAATATAAATTACAAGACTGTGGATAAATACTGGGACATGTCACCTGATGAATATGCGCAGCTGAGTATTAATGCTAAGAGTAGGTCTAAAAAGATAGATAAGTATAAGGATGAGATTTTAGAATGGATAACTGACTTTAGAGATATGTCAGCAGCGCAAGTGCTTGATTGGATTAAAGAAAGACACGGCGAGGTAGAATTTAAGGAACGCTCTTTGAGACACTATATAAGTAATTTAAGAGAATCATATAACTTGCCAAAGGCTGAGTTAACAAGACAGTTTGAAGAAGTGGCAGAACTCCCTATGGGCTATCAAGCTCAAGTTGATATGGGACAAATATGGCTTAAAAAGTTAGATGAAAGCAAAATAAAGATATACTGTTTTGCAATGGTATTGGCCCATTCAAGATATAAATACATATTATGGACAGACAAGCCATTTAACACAGTATCTTTCATTGATGCCCATAATAGAGCTTTTGAATACCTTGGAGGCATGCCTGCTGAAATCGTATATGACCAAGATCGAGTACTTGCTGTATCAGAAAACAATGGAGATATAATCTATACCGAAGGGTTCCAGAACTATATAAATATTATGAAATACAAAGTAAGGCTTTGTAGAGGATTTGACCCTCAAAGTAAGGGTAAAATTGAAGCAGTAGTAAAATACGCAAAATATAATTTTGCCATAAACAGAACTTTCATTGATGTTGACTCATTTAATGAAGATTCATTGAAATGGCTTGCTAGGACAGGCAATGGTAAGAAGCATGAAATAACAAAGAAGGTACCAGCAGAAGTGTTTACTCTCGAAAAGGAACACCTATTACCAGTACCTGAGACCTTTGGAAAAATTTCATCTAATATTAGTTTAACTTATTCTGTAAGAAAAAACAATATAGTTTTGTACAAGCAAAACAGGTATCAGGTTCCTAAAGGTACTTATGCTCCAGGTAAAGAAGTTAAGCTAGTATTAAGAGGCTCTAAAGTAGACATCGTAGATATAGAAACTGATGAACTAATAATAAGTCATCAGATAAGCATAAAACAAGGAGAACTGGTTAAAATCATTCACCCTGAAAGGGATATCCATAGTTCAGTTGATGATGTATATGAAAGAGCCTTTATTGCTCTCGGTAAAACTGATAATGCAAAGATATTACTTGATAATATAAGGAAAGAAAAGATCAGATATTGCAAAGATCAATTGGGAGTGATATTAAATGCAGCACCTTCATATGAACCAAAGATCATAATTGAAGCAGTAGATTATTGTGTTAAGCGTAGTTTATGGAGTGCCGGAATGTTTAAGGAAACCCTTGAATATATGGCTACTAAAAATAATAGTCATATAGATAAAAAGTCTATCTTTGATAGTGCGTCCATCCCCTCAAAGTATAAAGGTTTAAAACCTGAAGTAAGAAACGTCAGTGAATACAGCAATGCTTTGAAGGAGGATAAGAAAAAATGGAAAAATTAGAATTAATCAAGGATTATGCTAAAAACCTGAACCTTAACTATCTTAGAATAAATGTTAATAAAGTTATTGAAAAGGCTGATTTAGGAGGCACATCTTATCAAGATTTGCTATTATCCATACTTGAAAACGAGGTAAGCCTAAAGGATAACAAGGCGCAAGAAAGAAGACTTAAATATGCTGGATTTCCTGTAGTTAAAAGGATAGAGGATTTTGACTTTAATTTTCAAAAATCAATAACACAGAAACAAATGAACAGACTCATTGAAATGGAATGGATAGAAAGAATGTATAATCTTATCTTTCTAGGCCCTCCAGGTGTAGGAAAAACGCATCTTGGGATTTCTTTAGGCTATAAGGCTGTAGAATTAGGTTATAAAGTAAGCTTTGTTAGCATGGATAACCTAATGCATGTTTTGAAAACACAGGAGATATCAAGAAAAAGCAAAGGTAAACTGAATAGGATTCTTTCTTCAAGCCTTGTCATAATCGATGAACTTGGATACCTTCCTATAACCAGAGACGAAGCCAATCTGTTCTTTCAACTAATATCAGCACTTCATGAACAGGCTTCACTTATAATCACTTCAAATAAAGGCTTTGAAGATTGGGTAGAACTCTTAGGAGATCCTGCGCTAACTACAGCAATACTAGATAGAATTTCTTATAGATGTGAACTTTTTAATATGACTGGCAAAAGTTATAGGCTCGAACATAGAAAATCTATATTTTAGAAAATGAAAGATGGAAAAAGTTCAGTAAAATAGTTTGCCGAAATTTCTCCAAAAGTACTTGCCAGTAACAAATGGCCTTGGTAGATATTTAGATAGTTAAAACTGCCTGTTTTTTATGTTTGCCACTAGGTGAGTCACGGTGAACCGTACCATAAGTAAATGCGAAAACAGCTCGGAAGCGAGGAGCACCAATGATTATGGACTGTTTTGGTGTACTAGAGTGTGTTATAAGATTTTATAGATAGAGCAGGAAAATAGTTGTTGAACATGGCGAATTATACAGAATTCAACAGAGCAAGTGAACCCTTTACTTAAGAAGTTGACTTCCAGTCGTTAAAGTATTACGCTTTCCTTAGCGCCAATGAATTTTAATAATAATGTATATTCATATTTTGATAGGAGGTCATCTATTTGAGAGGGCATTTGAAAAATGTATCTTTTATTCTGATTCTTTCAATCTTTTTCTCACTTTTGACAAGTGCGACCTTTGCTGACCCTGAGCCGGAGAGAACACTTGTGCCAGCAGCCACTTACAGCGACCCCGAGCTGGCGAGGGCGGTATCGATTGGCATTGGAAGTCACGCAAAAAATACACCTATTACATATAAACAATTCTTCCAGATGTTAGATGCAGCTGTTAAATTGTCTAATCCCAATGTTTTAGTGCAATGGGAAAAGCAATTGCCAAAAGCAAGAGTATCAGACAAAACAATGCGCCGTGAAGAAGGCATGCTGGGGATATTCTATGCCGCCAGCGCACTGGGAGTTGACTATTGTGCAACAAATGCCGAGTGGACCGGACTAAAATTGCATGCAGCACTGAGATTATATGACTCCGGCGCCAAGGTCACCGAACGCGTTCCAACAAAGGAGGACACAGAGATTTTACGTCGTGCTAGTGAGAGGCGCAATGCCATTTTAAACAGTAAGACCACAGTTAAGGTTACTGGCACTTCCTATTATGTTTCCAATTCAGGTAATGACAATAATGACGGCCGTTCTCCCCAGACCCCGTGGGCGAGTATAGATAAAGTAAATAGAATGATGAGTAGCATGTATTTTAATAAAGGAGACGGCATATTCTTTGAGCGAGGTGACGTGTATCGCGGAGCTCCTTTGCTGCTCCTCGGGACTAATATAACCGTTTCCTCATACGGAGAAGGCCCCAAACCCAGAATTTACGGCTCGCTGGAGAACGGTGCAGACCCTAAAAAATGGGCATTGCTTGATGGTACAAAGAATATCTGGGTATTCTATAAGGACATGTACGATACGGGGGGGCTTGTATTCAACGATGGTAAAAGCTGGGCGACCAGAAAGAGAGCTATCTGGGACGGCACCAGATACGTCGAAGTTATGAGCAATACCACCCCGATCGACGTAAAAAAATTGGATAACCTGCAATTATTCAGCGCACCGGACTATACCGGATATTCAACACGAGATGCGATCAGTGAGTTGGATAAAACAGGAAAGCTATATTTGTGTTGCGACGCGGGCAATCCCGGAGAAGTATATGACTCGATTGAATTTCTCAGCCAGCCTCCACAAGTTTATAAGGCTATCTGTGGTTTCATTATTCAAACCGGTCCAAACTGTGTATTGGATAACCTAAGTCTAATGTACGGTAATGCAGGCGGGATCAGTGCAGGAACCGACACAATCGTGCAGAACTGCGAGGTTGCTTGGATTGGTGGTACTATAGCAGGTTTCAACGGCGCAGGGTTAGGCACTGATATGACGGTGGTTATACAAAGTGGTGATGGAATTTTGCTTGCCCAAGGTACAAACAGTTCGGCGGTTAATAACTATGTTCATCATTCATATGACAGTGGTATCACTGTTGAACCAGGTGCATGGCAGGCTGAGGCGGATCGCTTTGCAAAGAATATGACCATTAAGGGTAATCTGGTTGAGGCCTCCTCAGGCGGTATTATGGTCGCTGACTGGGAAGCTATGCAGTCGAATACGGATAGGCATATCTTTGAGAATATTCTGATTGAGGACAACTATTGCATGTATTCCGGCTATGGGTGGTCACATTTGGTTCCTGAATATAACTGGGGTCAAATCCAACCTGCCAACAACGGCAATTGCAACATCTATTTCGCGTTCCCTGCTAAAGCGGGCAAGGCAATAACTGTTAAGAACAATGTATTATACTTGTCCAGATATGCACTGGTAGGCGGAAAAAATGGTAGAAACGGACAGAAAGCACAATACCCGATTACTTTCTCGGGCAACACATATGTTCAGCATACGTTTGGGTTACTCCTTGAATACCCGCCACTGGAAGACTTCATGTATTCAAAAAAACACATTAACAATTTCAACGCGAAAAAGACTGTTGCCGATATACTGGGCGACAAAACAGGTGTGGTTTTAGAGCCCAAATAGTAGTTATCGCGCCGGACAATGAATATAAGAATTTATAGAAAAAAACTTTATCATTTGCTGCTATCACGGTGAACCGTACCATAAGTAAGGTTGGTTTTTATATCTGATTCAAAAAAAGGAGCTATGAACACAAAAGATAGGGATGGCCTTCTCAATTGGTTTATTAATTAGTCTAAACACTTATCAAATTGATAGGTGTTCTTTTTTTCACAGTATTGGACATGCAGCATACTATATATTGGAAGATAAACCTAAACAAAGAAAGGAGTCTTATTTATGGATAATGAATGCAATGCACAGGCACTGGGTCCTTGTTCCCATGCTGAGGGAAGTAATACAATAGCAAGTGGCTTTGCTTCTCATGCGGAGGGAAGTAATACAATAGCAAGTGGCTTTGCTTCTCATGCGGAGGGGAGCGATACAATAGCTAGTGGATTTACATCTCATGCGGAAGGCTTTGATACTGAAGCCAGTAATGATGCTGCTCATGCTGGTGGTGTACAAACAACTGCAAGTGGACGCATTTCTTATGCTGAAGGGCAAGATACAATGGCATTATCACTATTAGCACATGCAGAAGGCTATAATACAGTAGCATCTGGGGAAACATCCCACGCAGAGGGAAGAAATACACAAGCTCTCGGAAGCGTATCCCACGCAGAGGGAGAAAGTGCAATAGCAAATGGTCTTTTTTCACATGCAGAAGGATTAAATGCGACAGCATCTGGAGATGCATCTCATGCAGAAGGACAAAATACATCTGCAAACGGTGCTGATTCACACTCAGAGGGTAGAAATACAACAGCGAATGGAGATTCATCCCATGCAGAAGGACTGAATACATCGTCGGGTGGTTTAGACGCTCACTCAGAAGGCCAGGGTACATTTGCAAATGGGCAGGCTTCTCATGCAGAAGGAGTGAGCACATCGTCCGGTGGTTTAGGCGCTCACTCAGAAGGACAGAATACATCTGCAAGTGGGCAGGCATCCCATGCAGAAGGAGTGGGTACATCGTCGGGTGGGATAGCCGCTCACGCGGAAGGCTTTGCAACTTCTGCATTTGGATTTGGCGGTCATAGCGAAGGATTAATGACAATGGCAAATGGAGGTGGATCCCATGCAGAAGGGCAGATTACAAGGGCGAATGGAACAGCCTCACACGCAGAAGGATTTGGGACAATAACTAATGGTGCTTTCTCACATACTGAGGGAGAAAACACAACGGATAATAATAAAATCGGCGTTCATGTTATGGGGCAAAATGGTGGTCCTGCTGTGACAGACCCTGATTTTTCTTGGTACCTTGTGAATGGTGCTTTAGGTGGTGTTGTTGCAAAAATATTAAACAACGGCGACGCTTGCTTTGAGGGTACACTAAGAGCATCTGTCATTACTCCCGGTCCAGTAGCCTGCGATTATGCGGAAATGTTTGAAATCTCAGGTGATGAATGGATTGATGTCGGCTATTTTGTTACCTTTGATAATACCGGTGATAAAATACGAAAGGCTAGGGCTAACGATGACTATATAGTGGGTATAACAAGCTCCAATCCAGGTTTTCTGGCAGATATTCATGATCCTAGCTGCAGCAAGTTCTTGTTAAATGAATGGAATCAGCCTATCTACGAGGACGTAGTTATACCTGCTGTAATGGACCATGATGGAAATGTTATCATTGGAGAACGTAAGGAAATGCTAAAGAAGCTTAACCCTGCTTGGGACCCGAGTAATGGCTGCCGCTCCAGATTGGATAGCGTAGAATGGGTACCTGTAGGCTTATTAGGAAAACTGCTTATTCGTGATGATGGAAGCTGTATAGTGAATGGCTATTGTTGGCCAAATGACCACGGTATTGCAACAGCTTCAGTAAAAGGCTATAGGGTGATGAAACGTACTGGGCAAAATCAGATATTGGTTTTATTACGATAGTATAGTAAAACAAAAGGCTTCACGCGAGTTTTTGCGCGAAGCCTTTTGTTTTAAGCCTAAAATGGCTTTGAATGTCTCATGTTGAATATGTAGATTGGTCCCGTTAATTATGGTAATTATGGTGCCAAACACCGCACATTCGCACTTATTTGAAAAACCGCAGTTTAAGCGGTACGGTGAACCGTAACATAAGTGACGGCGAACGATGGCATTTGACAAATTTATTTTATTTATTTTGTTGAGCTGTAAATTTGAGTGTGGATTGCTTTTTTTTATTGTAATATAATGATTGTGTGTTAGTTTTATGATCTGTGCAGAATTGATTTTGCATGGTGTTATTAGAAATTTTATATTTTCGGAGGCTAAGTAATGAAAAACGATTTGTTTTTAACCAGACCTTCAAAGAGTTTGGAAAAAGAAATTTGGGAATATAGACAAGAATACTTTGATTTTGGGGAAACACAGATTAATGGAAGTTGTGGTATTGCTAATTCTAATAATTTTAATGAATGGCTTGAAACTGTTATTTCAATTGAAAAGGATAAATTAAGAAATAATGTCCATGCAAGTACGTTTTTTTCTATCAGGAAAACTGATGATAAGATTATAGGCAGCATCCAACTTCGACATTCTTTAACTCCTGATTTGGAAAAACATGGCGGACATATAGGCTATGGAATACGTCCATCGGAAAGAAGAAAAGGCTATGGCAAACAACAACTGCTGTTGGCTTTAGAAGTGGCACAGAATATGAAAATTCCGAAGGTTATGATTATATGTGATAAAGATAACTTTCCCTCAAGTAAAACAGTAATATGCTGTGGTGGCGTTTTAACTTGCGAAAACATATATGAAGGTAAAGCCCAACAAATTTTTTTGATTAACACATAGTATAAGCATTCGCTAATACAATCCCCAATTAACTTGTGGTTCTTGGTTATATATATTATCTACGATATGGTTTAAACTCGGTTCGCCGTTTCACTATTGTGGTGAACCGTACCATAAGTGAGGGAGGTTTAATAGTAAACGTTGAAGTAATTAGAATTCTGTAAAAAACTAATATAACTATCGAAATTAGGGACTTACTCTATAACCAGTAAAACCTTTGATTCGAATAGGAATGATATTGCACTTTTATTTCTTAAGTCTGTTGTGCTTAAGTATTATTTAGCATAATAGATTCAATTAAATAAATCATGGTTTTATTATCGATTACCCATAACAAGTAAAAATTTAAAAATTTTAAGTGCCAGACACCGAACAAAAGAACATAAACAGGAAACTATTCACACAGATAGTACTATCTGTGTGAATAGTAGCAGGAGGTGCTTTTATTGTGGGTAGACCATGGAGGGTAGAGCATAAGGGCGGAATATATCATGTAATAGCAAGAGGCAATAACAAGGAATATATATTTAAAGAAAGTATAGATAAGGGATACTTTTTAAAGCAGCTGAAAGAATATAGCGAAGGTATGGAGTACAGGGTATATGGGTATGTGTTGATGGATAACCATTAGCATATAATAATTCAGATACATAATAAAAAGCTGCAGGATGAAAGGTATATATTATCTCTTCTTAGATATATACACCAGAACCCCTTAAAAGCTCATATTTGTGAAAGCGTAGATAAGTATAAATGGAGCAGTGATGTATGCTATAGGAATAACATACATAGCTTTATACATGTAGATACGATTATGGAGATGCTGTCTGAAGATAGAAAAGAAGCGATTAAGAAATACAAGGAATATATGGAACAAGAAGATGAGACGGACTATGACAACAGTAAGGTAATAGGGGAAGAGGCATATCAGATATTATGCTTGGCAAGAAGGCAGGTTGAGGTAAGAAAAAGGCTAGACGAAATATTAATAGGGATAGGAGCAAGTGAGGAAGAATACAGACTCATTAAAGCTGGAAAGAGAAGAATGGATTTAACGGAGTATAAGATTAAATATGCCGAACAAGCATTAAACTATAAATATACATATAAGGAGATAGGAAATAACATAGGTATATCAGACACTGGGATAAGAAACCTACTTAGGAGGAATTAAGTTCTTTTGTTCGGTGCCTGGCACCAAAAAAACCACTCAGTGTGCTAAAAAGGGGATGGTGTTAAAGGTGCTAAAGAAGGAAATTTGAAGGATATTTCATTGGAGATACCCAGAAACAAACTTGTTGTTTTTACTGGCTTGTCTGGTTCCGGAAAATCCACATTAGCCATTGATACTATTTTTCATGAGTGTCAAAGACAGTATTTAGAGGCTATGGGGCTTCAAGGGATTCATAAGCCCAAAATTGAATCTATTCGTAATGTATCTCCTTCTATTCTGATTACCCAAAATGAATATAGTAAAAATCCCCGTTCCTCCGTTGGTACAGTCACTGACATTTATACGGATCTTAGGATGATTTATGAAAAACTAAGTAAAAGAATTTGCCCCAATTGTAGTAGACAAATAATATCTTCCCAATGTAAAGAAGAGGTAGAAAAGTCTGAAGGCAATTTTAAGGTTTATATGTATTGCAATCATTGCAATTATAAAATGGATAAGCTCACCAGAACACATTTTTCTTATAATACCAGAGAAGGCGCTTGCAAAACATGTCAAGGATTGGGAAAGGTTTTACAGATAAACAAGTACAATGTAATACATGAACATTTATCGCTGGAAGATGGAGCAATCGACTTCTGGGAACAAAAATATAAGGAGTATCAAATTTCAGCTTTATACAATGCTTTCAAGCATTATAATATGACCGCTCTGCCGGATACTCCAGTCACAGATTTTAGTGAAGGTCAAAAAGCAATTCTTCTTTATGGTGTTGAAAGTGATGAAGTTAAGAGGACTTTTCCAGACATTGTTCCTCCTAAAATGGTGGCAGAAGGCAGATTTGAAGGTGTGTTTTCTACCCTTTGGAGGAGGTTGTCAGAAAAAGAGGGTGGCTCAAAGCAACTGGATGTTTATTTTGACTCTGATATTTGTCCTGATTGTAGAGGGGAACGACTAGATGAGTTAAGCCGTAGTGTAACCGTAATGGGCACGCGACTTCCAGAGTTGGTTTCTTTATCCTTGGAGGAATTATATCAATGGTTGCTAAAGCTTGAAAACCTTGTGATTGGTACAAATAAGCTTATGGTAGAATCCTATTTAATAGATTTGAAAACGAAGATTCAGAGAATCGTTAATGCTGGACTTGGTTATCTTTCACTGGAAAGACAAACCATGACTTTATCCGGTGGAGAGGCACAAAGAATAAAATTAGCCGCAACTTTGGATTGTACGCTAACAGGGATTATCTACATAATGGATGAACCAACAATTGGTCTTCATCCAAAAGATACAACTGGAATTATAAATATACTAAAAGAATTAAGGGATCTAGGAAACACAGTTATTGTCATTGAACATGACATAGATGTTATGCAAGAGGCTGACCATATTATAGATATTGGTCCAGGTTCCGGCAAATATGGCGGAGAAATCATTGGAAAAGGAACTCTACAGGAGCTTAAGAGACAAGATACGTCTGTAACGGGGTCCTATCTGAAGAGAAAAATACAAAATCGTAAAGAGTTCCGAAAAGGAACAGGAGGCATTATAGGAGTAAAAAATGCGAATTTATATAACTTGAAAAATGTTAGCGTTGGGTTCCCTGTGGGCTGCTTAACAAGTGTTACCGGTGTTTGAGGTTCTGGAAAATCAACATTGGTATTTCAGGTACTGGCGAAAGCCAATGTAAAAAACCAAACGGATTGTAATAAGGTCTCTGGAGTTGAATTTTTTGACCGAATTATAACAGTGGAGCAATCTCCCCTTACTAGAATGAAGCGCTCAAATGTGGCAACCTATTCTGAAGCTTATGTTGAAATAAGGAAAATTTTTGGTGGGTTAAAGAATGCTAAAGATAAAGGAATAACCTCCAAGCACTTTTCATTCAATAGTAAGGGAGGACGCTGTGAGAATTGTGAAGGGCTTGGATATGTCATAAGCAATATGCTTTTTTTTAAGGATTTAGAAGTGACTTGCCCGGTTTGCAATGGAAATCAATTCAATGATGAGGTGCTATCCGTAAAATATAAGGGATATTCTATAAAAGACGTACTAAGAATGTCTGTTGAAGATGCATTGGATATTTTCAATAATCATCCTAAAATTCAAAAGATTTTAAAGCTACTTAAAGATGTAGGATTAGGTTATCTGGAACTCGGACAAACATTGACTACTTTATCTGGCGGAGAAGGCCAACGATTAAAGCTTGCGGAAGAATTAATCAAGAACGAGGATAAGAATAATCTTTATCTAATCGATGAACCGACAACAGGATTACATCCAATTGATGTAGAAAACTTTCTTGTACTACTAAACCGATTAGTAGATTCAGGAAGTACAGTAATTGTAGTAGAACATAATCAACAAGTTATAAAAGCTTCCGATTGGGTAATAGACCTTGGACCAGAAGGTGGAATTAATGGAGGTCAAGTAATTGCTATAGGTACGCCTGATGAGATCATATCAAATAAAAATTCTGTAACAGGAAAGTTTTTATGTATATAAAATTATTGAGCATATTCTTAATTTTATAGTGCGAGACAACGAATATAAGAACTTGTTCTGGAAAAACCTTTCCCATGCGGTGAACCGTATACATGGACAACCAAAAAAGAAAAATTAGAGATATGAAATGTTTCCAAACCCTAACCAAGTTAACTACTACACGACGTTTATCACAGGCCATCCTGATTATGATATGGCTGGAATATACGCTGACGAGGGAATATCGGCTACAAACACGAAGAAACGCGAGCAGTTCCTCAAAATGATTGCAGATTGCAAAAGCGGAAAAGTAGATATGATCATCACGAAATCCATCTCAAGATTTGCTCGAAATACGCTTGACTGTCTGAACTACGTGAGGCTCCTAAAAGACTTAGGAATTGGTGTACTCTTTGAAAAGGAAAACATCAATACACTGGACAGCAAAGGAGAGGTGCTCTTAAGTATTTTAAGCTCATTGGCACAAGACGAAAGCCGGTCGATCTCTGAAAATTCACAGTGGGGTATCCGGAGGCGCTTTGAGCAGGGAAAACTTCACGTCAACCATAATAAGTTTCTTGGATATGACAAAGATGATGATGGTAATCTCATCATCGATGAGAAGCAAGCCAAAATCGTCAGGCGCATTTATAGAGAGTTCCTTCAAGGTAAGGGATTCAAGAGGATAGCTAACGATTTTGAAAACGAAAAAGTACCTTAATGGGATGGGACCTTCAAATGGTATGATGGTATACAGCTTACAATCAGAAAAGGCGTTACATCTGGCAGTGCAATGGTAAGTACCAAGAAAAAGGTGTGGTAGGTTGTGACAATAAGCACATTGACGACGCACTTTTATATCAAGCTTTTGTTAACACATATAATGCTCTAATTGACAATAAGGACGCACTTATTAAGAAATGGAAAGAGTTACTGGAAAGTGAAAATGTATGGCTAAGAGTCACAGCAAATCGGTTGATTGAATTATTTAAAGATGCCAAGCCCATCGCAGAATTTGATTCTAGTTTATTTCAACAGACGATAGAAAAGATGACGGTCAATGATTCGAATAAGGTTACAATTATATTGCTTGATGGAACTAATATTGAATGTGAAATTGAATAATATTGAAAGCGGATGACCGGTTGGAGTGAAAATCTCTTTGACCGGTTATTTTTATTGTTGAAAAGTAGTGTTAAATAAAATTACATACTATATTGACAACTATGTATATTGAGGAATATAATCTGCATATAAGAGGAGGGGTACTATGGTAAAAGATTTAGTGTCAATATGTCCAAGATGTAATGAAAAACTGATAGCAACCCGTTTAAGCTGCGGCAACTGTGAATTAGAGTTAAATGGGGACTTCCCTCTAAGCAAGTTTGACTATTTATCTGCTGACGAGCTTAGCTTTGTGGAGAGCTTTTTGAAAGCTCAGGGCAATTTTAAAACGGTTCAGCAAGAACGAGAAATGTCATACCCAGCTGTGAAAAAGAAGTTTAACGAAATTTTATATAAACTGAAATTATCCCCAATTAAAAGTGAAGAAAGGAATGAGGCTACTATGATAACTTCAGGTATTCAGCCTATCCATGATACTGATAGTCTTGTAATTAAAAGAATCAAAGAGTTGCTTAATAAAAGTGATGGGAGAGCATCCATTCCACTTTACAATGGAGATCTCTGTGAAATTGGCTTTGATTCAAATGGCAAAGGATTACTATCGTCTAAGATTCCTGTTCCTAATCAACTTATTTGGGAAGTGTTTGAAGCAGCTGTTGAAGTAGTAATTCAAAATGAAGGCAAGGTTATTAAGGGTAAGGCACGTTCAGGAGCTAAACTTGGTAGTGATGATTTGCCACTTGATTCATTAGAAGGTTACATCGCTCACAAAGTACATGGCGTTGAGATTGGAAAGGCTGCTTTCGGACCGGGATTTGTTGTTGCGGCCATATTGGATTGGGCTGAGGTTTGTAACAATGAACGTGGATTTGTGACCATTAATTCTAAATACTTAAATGAACTTAAAAAATAATGAGAGGGGATAAGCTATGGATCTGCTGAGTTTAGTAACTGAAAAATATCAGAAGCTTCTTGGAGAAAATAAATTTCTGACTCCGGAAAAGCTTAAGGAAGGCTATGAAACATTTCAAAAGAACTTCAATCCTGATAGGCTAAAGAGCCTTGATGGAGAATTATTGCTAGAAACAATGTTTAACCATGGAAACAAGGGTAGCCTTGTATACTGGTTAGAGTTTAAAAATGATGATGAGCTCCAGACGAATCGCTTTGGAGGGATCGGTGGTGGAAGCGCTCTAAAATTCGGAATATATAAGCGAAAAGAAGATGGTAAATGGATAACTGGAACTCCGAAAGACATGAGATGTTAATCCATTTCAGAAAATCAAAGAAATTGAGATTGAGGATATAGGTAAATTGATAGACTTAATTTTTGAAGTAGAAGAAGGTGAAATCAGTGGCGATTAACTATAAGCAATGTCCAAAGTGTGGGTCAAAGAATTCATTAAGAATCATTTATGGTATGCCCAGTCATGAGCTTTTCGAAGAAGCTGACGCTGGAAAAGTTAGGTTGGGTGGATGCTGTATTTTTGAGGGTAATCCAGAATATTTCTGTAAAGATTGTGAGAATGAATGGAAGCGGGATCAGGCCATTGATGAAGCTTACGGCAAAATAAAAGCCATCAAAGCATCAGTGGGAGGATTCTTCGGCGGCTATTATAATATAGAAATTGAAATTGATACTCTCAAGGTGACCTGGAGTCATGGGGGCAATGGAGAAAAGGAAGAAGCGGTTCATAAAACTATTAGAGCAGCTACAGCCACTAAGTTTATAGAACAGTTGAAGATAGTTGATCTGTTAAACTGGAAAGCCAAGTACATAGAACCGGGGGTTTGTGACGGGACTCAATGGAGTGTTGAGATAATCGCTGATGGGAGAACAATTAAGAAATATGGTGACAATAAGTTTCCAGATGAATGGGATATATTCTGTAGGGAAATAAAAAAGCTTACTGGGAGGGCGTTTAGATGAAAAAGAAAAGTATCCCTGAATTAGATAAGTTATTTTTAGAAATTGGAACATATCGTAAGAGTAGTGAATTGAAAGAGCTATTTGAGTTTGTAAAGAAATTTCCTAAAATAGCACCCTACAATGCAATGCTAATTCATATTCAAAAGCCAGGAAGTAAATACATTGCGTCTACTTCTGAATGGGAGAGGCGATTCAATAGGAGAGTTAACCCAGGAGCAAGGCCACTAGTTATTTTAAGACCTTTTGGTCCAGTTTCATTTGTGTTTGAATTATTGGATACATATGGAAAAGACCCTTTCCCAGAAGAATTATTGAATCCATTTAAAACAGAAGGCGAGATTCCTGAGTCTGTATTTAAGCAACTTGCAGATAGCTTAAAAAGTGATGGTATACTTTATAGTGAATCAGACAGAGGCGCTTCAAGTGCAGGGTTTATACAGACAGGTGATCATTCTAATGAAATGAAGATGGTTAAAGGAAATAAAGAAATGTGGCTGCAGGTTGTTTTTAATATGGTGGTTAATCGAGCTCATCCAAAAGAAACAAGATTTGCGACGATACTACATGAATTAGGACATATGTACTGTGGTCATCTTGGAACTCCCAATCCGAAGTGGTGGGAAGATAGACGTTGGCTAGATTTAAATGAACGCGAGTTTGAAGCTGAATGCGTGTGCTGGCTAGTCTGTGAGAGAATGGGAATTAAGAATCCTTCTGCAGAGTATCTCAGCGGGTATCTGAATAAAAATGATGAAATTCCTGATATTAGTATAGATACAGTTTTAAAAGCTGTAGCAATCATTGAATCGATGATAAGCGGTAAAAAGGACCCAAGAAAAGAGATAATTTTAAGGACGATCGAGTTGAAAAAAAGCTAGATTCGCATTATTGCGCAAAGGTTCAAAGCCTTAAAAAGGCGACCCCCTTGCGATTTTAGGGGGGTCGTACAATCCCGCAAAACCGCTGAATTGCGCAATTGTAGCCGGAGTTCGGTCCGAACACACGTCGAGTGTGTTGTGTTGATAGAGAAGAAATAGGTTGATATCAAAAGATTTGAAGGTTTTTAAGTAAATATTGAAGTGCGTTTTATGTTCCCTCAGACTAAGAGTTTGAGTAGATTTTTATAGGGGGTCTACTAAATACTCGAAATAAATAAATTTGCAAAAATATTAACACCTAGAAGGTAAATATTAAGAAGTATAGAATAGAAAATATTAAATGAATTATTACTAATTAGTGCAATTATTTTAAATCTATCTTTGATAAGTCTTATTGCTTGTTGCTATCATAATAATGTCTTGAAGTACTGCATATGAATGGAATATCACATTGGATGATTCTAAATTATAAAAAGGGTATTGGAAGGAGAGATGAAAATGAAAACTATATTTGATCTGAGAGAGAAACAAGAAGATGAAATATATGAGGCCATTCAGAATTTTTATGATGAACCTTTGAAGATTGTTAGACTAGGAGATAAATCTATAACTGCATGCATTGGTTGTTGGAACTGTTGGGTCAAGACCCCTGGTAGATGTGTAATGAAGGATCAAATGACTGAATGCTATCCCGATTATGTAAACAGTGATACTGTAATTTTACTCATGAACACAGCCCAAGGATTTATCAGCCATCAAGCTAAAGCTTTTTTTGACAGGACAATTCCCCACTACCATCCATATATAGAAATTGTAGATGGAGAGTGCCATCATGTTGCTAGATATCAGGGCTATCCTGATATGGTATTTTACTATGATACTGAAGGCTTAACAAATCAAGAAGAACAAGTTATTGAGGATTATTTGCATCGTACTGCCTACCATTTTAAATCTAAAGCCTACCGCATTGTAAAAGATAGCAGTCTTCAATTGCGCCCACTAGAATCAAGGAAGGCTAAAAGACAGGTTGTGGCTTTTGGGTCAATTGAACCCATTGAAAAATTAGTGATTTACAATGGTTCTCCTAGGAGGAGTGGAAGCAATTCTACAATTATTTTGCAAAAAGCTGTTGAAGCCCTTGGTGATAGGGTTGAAATTCGTGACCTGAAGGAGGGAGATAAGTGGGAAGAGTGGGCAGAAAATTTTAGAAGTGAGAAACATGTTATGTTGTTCATGCCCCTATATGTTCATGCAATGCCTTCACACGTCATGGGATTTATCGAGAAACTTCAAGTCTCTAAAGGGAGCATAAGCTTTTTTGTACAATCTGGCTTTCCTGAAAGTAGCCAATCTCATTATCTTGAGGCATATTTTGAACAATTGGCTCTCAGATTGGGAAGAACTTATATTGGTACAGCCATTAAGGGTGGGGTGGAAGATTTGCAGATAAGGTCGGCTAAGGCTCAAGAAAAAATGATTGAACCAATGGTAGAAGCCATTGTGAACGTAGCGTGTGAAGGGAACTTCAACCCAACAAATATTAGCCAATTGGCTAAGCCAATTCAATTGGGAAAGTGTATGACAATTCTCTTTAAGTTACTTGTCAGGATTGGACTAACAAATGTTATGTGGAATCAAAAGCTTAAAGCAAAAGATGCATATGAAAGACGTTTTGATTGTCCTTACTTATCTTTAACTAAGGAGAGCCCAAAGGCTTAAACGAAAAACACACAGCGAGAAGTCCTGATAAATCAGGATTTTTTCTTTTAGGGGTACACTTTAATATAAAAATTTGAAAAAGACAAGGATCAAATAAGGAAAGGAATGACCATATTATGAAAATTAATAAAGCAATATTTGGCATTGTAATATTTTTGATCATAGGAACATTGTTTGTTAGATTTCAGCCAATGGTTAATAGCAATAACAAAACCAAAGCTAGTTATGGGATGGGTGTAGATGCGTTTCCAGACGTGGCAGATGTTAAGGTTTTAGAAGAGGAAAAAGCAAGACTTATTACTATAGAAAGTTTTCATGCTACGAAACTGAATAATAATAGAGATTTATATATTTACCTTCCACCTAGTTACTATCAGGACCTTTCTAAGAAGTACCCCGTGCTATATGTACAAGATGGAAAGGGTGTATTTTATTTATCAGACTGGTCCAAAGAGTCCTTGTCCATGCATGTTAAAGCGGATCAGCTCATTAGCAAGGGAAGTATAGAAGAGCTAATCATTATTGGTATAAGTAATATGGGAGACCAAAGGGATAGTGAATATGCTCATTGGGACGCTGTTGACAGAGGAATATCAATAAAAGGAAAAGGCACTTTGTATGAGGATTTTATAATAAACGATGTAAAGCCTTTGGTTGAAACGAGCTTCAGAGTTTTAACTGGGAGAGAAAATACAGCTATTATGGGAGCCTCCCTAGGAGGATTTGTGAGCTTCAATATAGGGATGAGACACCCAGAAATTTTCTCGAAGATAGCTATGCAGTCTCTGCACTTTGGATGGGGCGAAGAACAGCTCTTAGCCAAAATCACAGAAGGAGAGTATAAAGATAAAAAAAATATAAGGCTATGGATGGATATGGGTTCCACAGAAAGTGAATTTATGAATGCAATGAGAAAGGTAGTTAAATCTTTATTTGCACAGGGATACAAGTCATTTGATGAGTTGGCTGTATTTGAAGTTCCAAAGGGCAAGCATTCAGAAGGGTCTTGGGCAGAGCGAGTAGAGGACGTACTAATCTACTTTTATGGAAACACAGGAAAGCCATTAGAATTGCAGATGATCACCGAGGATAAAGTTAGCATGTCAAAGCAAGCGGTGGGGCCAACCCAAAATATAAACCCCATGGTTACATACGATAGCGGAATGAGAATTACGGACTTGACAGGTGACTATGTTATTGATGATGAGGGCATAGTTGAAATAGGTGATTTTGGCATCATCAATCCTAAAAAAGAGGGAATGGTGAATGTTACATACAAAACTACCTCTGGTTTATCTGGAACGGTAATCATTGAAGTAACAAAATAGCACCAAACAATATATGGTGTGTGAGGGACAGGACTTAAGAACTTTTGCTTTCAAATAAGTTATTATAATATATTGACAATTAACTAAAATTTTAGTAAATTAATATTAGATACTTATTCATACATAAAACTAAATATGAGGGGGAGATTCGGTGAAAAAGTTAATAGCAGTACTATTGGTTCTTACATTGGTGCTTTCACTAGCTGCTTGCGCACCCAAACCAGCTGAACCAGCAGCAACAACTAATGTAGAGCAAGGCAATCCTAAGGTAGGGGTCACAACAAGTTCGATGACAATTTCATGTCCTTTGTAAGAAGAGCAATTGAAAAAGGTGCAGAAGGCAAAGCAGAGCTAACACTTAATGATTCACAAAACAATCAAGCTACTCAAAATGATCAAGTTGAAATGATGATATCCAAAGGTATGAAGGCTTTAGCGATCAATCTAGTTGATCCACAAGCTGCTTCTACAATCATCTCAAAAGCAAAGGCTGCAGGTTTACCTGTGGTATTCTTTAACAAAGAACCAGCAGCTGATGTATTAAAGAGCTATGATAAAGCTTGGTATGTTGGTACAACTTCCTCAGAATCAGGTATTATGCAAGGTCAAATCATAGTTGATTCATGGAAGGCAAATGCAAAGTGGGATAAGAACGGCGACGGCAAGATTCAATATGTATTATTAAAAGGCGAGCCTGGACACCCAGATGCAGAAGCAAGAACAAAGTTTGCTGTTGAAACAGTTGTAGGTTCAGGGATACAAGTTGAAGAGTTAGAGCTTCAAACAGGTATGTGGGACAGCGTTAAGGGCAAAGAATTAGTTGATGCTTGGTTAGCTAAACATGGAGACAAGATAGAATATGTAATATGCAACAACGATGCAATGGCACTAGGTGCGGTTCAATCACTTAAAGCTGCTGGATATTTCACTGCTGACAAATTCATGCCAGTAGTAGGCGTTGACGCAATTCCAGATGCATTAGAGCAAATCAAAGCAGGATTAATGGTTGGTTCAGTATTAAATGATGCTAAAAACCAAGGTCAAGCTACTGTTGATTTGACACTAAATGTTGCTGCAGGCAAAGATCCATTAGAAGGAAATTCATGGAAATTCGATGAAAACAAAGCAGTTCGTGTACCTTATGTTGGAATAACGAAGGAAAATATCAATATAGCGGAAGAGGCTTATAAATAATAAATAAATTCTATTTTTTAATAAACAAGGATGCATCGATGCATCCTTGTTTATTAAAGAAATAATATAGAATGAGGTGTAGGCTGTGCAAAGTATAAATGAAGAATCAAATAACAGCTATTTATTGAAAATGAAAAATATATCTAAGGAATTTCCTGGGGTAAAGGCTTTAGATAATGTAAGTCTAGAAGTGCGTTCAAGTTCCGTTCACGCCTTGATGGGGGAGAATGGAGCAGGAAAATCAACATTGATGAAATGTTTGTTTGGAATATATCATGTAGACAGCGGTGAGATATATTTTGAAGGAAAGAGGGTAAAATTCACCTCTACTAGACAAGCGTTGGATAACGGTGTATCAATGGTGCATCAAGAGTTAAATCAGGTGCGTCAACGTAATATTATGGATAATATATGGTTGGGACGTTACCCTCGAAAATTTGGATTTATAGATGAAGAAAAGATGTATAAGGATACGAAAGAAATATTTGCTGAGCTTGATATACAATTAGATCCCAGGGAAAAGGTTGAAAAACTGTCTGTGTCTGAAATGCAGATGGTAGAAATTGCAAAGGCTGTCTCCTATAATTCAAAAATAATTGTTATGGATGAGCCGACTTCTTCTTTAACTGAAAAAGAAGTAAATCATTTGTTTAAAATTATTAGAGCCTTAAAAGACAAAGGCGTTGGAATAATATATATTTCACATAAGATGGAAGAAATACTACAAATTTCTGATGAAGTGACAGTTATGCGTGATGGAAAGTGGATCGCTACAAAGCATTCCAATGAATTAACTACAGACATGATTATAAGCCTAATGGTTGGAAGAGATTTAACAAATCGTTTTCCAGAGAAGACCAACGTACCAGGAGAAACAATACTTAAAGTTGAAAATTTGACTGCAGTATATCAGCCCTCAATACAGGATATTTCTTTTGATTTGAAAAAAGGTGAGATACTTGGCATAGCAGGATTAGTTGGTTCAAAACGTACTGATATTGTTGAAGCATTATTTGGAATAAGACAAGTCAAATCAGGAAGCATTGTTATCAATGGTAAGAAAGTAAAGAACCGTGATCCACAGAATGCCATCAAGAATGGATTTGCTTTGGTTACGGAGGAGCGAAGCTCTACGGGTATTTTTGGGATTTTGAACGTTAGTTTTAATTCGATAATAGCTAATTTAGATGCATACGTTGGTATGACACAATTAGTAAATGAGGATAAATGTGAGGAAGATACAAAATGGGTAATTGATAGTATGCGTGTAAAAACACCATCTCAAAAAACGGCAATGAGGTCCTTGTCTGGGGGGAATCAGCAAAAGGTTATATTAGGTCGTTGGCTGTTGACGCAGCCGGATGTATTGATGCTAGATGAGCCGACCCGTGGAATAGACGTAGGAGCGAAATATGAAATATATCAGCTAATAATAGATCTGGCAAACAGAGGGAAAGGGATAATAATGATTTCTTCAGAAATGCCTGAGCTTATTGGTGTTACAGATAGAATTCTAGTTATGAGCAATGGACGCGTAGCTGGCATTTTAGATACGAAGCGTGCAAGCCAAGAAGAAATAATGCGTCTATCAGCTAAATTTTTATAGGATAAGGGGCTGTTAAAATGTTTGGTGCAATTGTAAATAGAGTCAAAGGCATAAAAGGTAAAGGCATACTCTTGTGGATGATAGATAATGCAATTTTATTAGTTTTATTATTCTTACTGTTAACCATAATAATTATTTCTCCGGACTTTGTGTCTGTGAATAATTTTAGAAACATACTTTCTCAAGCATCCACTCGAATAATAATTGCCCTGGGTATAGGTGGACTAATTGTTACCCAGGGTACTGACCTTTCAGCCGGCCGTATGGTTGGATTGGCCGCAGTAGTCAGTGCATCTTTGCTACAAAGTCCAGATTATGCATATCGCATGTATCCTAACCTACCCCACCTACAAATCATATGGCCTATATTATTTGTAGCTGCAATAACAGGTATCTTTGGATTAATAAATGGTTTTATTATATCAATTCTTAAGGTTACACCTTTTATTGCAACCTTAGGCACAATGATTATAATATACGGAATTAACTCAACTTATTTTGACCGTCCTCCTTACGGAGCTCAACCAATAGGAGGATTAGATGAAAGGTTTATGAAATTCGCACAGGATAGTATTAATATTTTAGGATTTAGATTGCCACTTATAGTTATATATGCAGCCATCACTACACTCTTAATATGGTTAATATGGAACAAAACAAAATTTGGTAAAACATATTTGCAGTTGGGGGAAATCCAGAGGCTGCAGTTGTATCTGGTGTTAACTTAACAAAAACAATAATAATGGTATATATGATGGCAGGCGTATTATATGGCTTTGCCGGTGCCCTAGAGGCAGCTCGCGTTGGTACGGCAACAAATAATACTGGTAACATGTATGAGCTGGATGCTATTGCAGCCTGTGTTGTAGGAGGGGTGTCATTTACAGGGGGTGTAGGTACTGTAAGTGGTATAGTTATAGGGGTTCTAATTTTCCAAGTAATCAACTACGGATTAGCATTTATAGGTGTTAATCCATATCTTCAGTATATTATAAAGGGTTTAATCATCATAATGGCTGTTGCAATAGATACACGTAAATATATAAAGAAGAAATAAATATTAGGAGTGCCGTTATGGATATAAAAGATTTAATTTGCCATTTTAAAGATGTTTTTAATACGTTGGAAGAAGGATTTATATTCTTTGCGCCAGGTCGGGTTAATCTTATTGGAGAGCATACTGACTATAATGGGGGTCATGTTTTCCCTTGTGCCCTTACCCTTGGTACCTATGCAATAGCAAGCCAAACAACGGGTACGAAAATAAGGATTTACTCCAAAAACTTTAAAAACACAGGAATTATTGAGACTGAGATTGATAATATAAGCTATGAGAAAGATCATGATTGGGCTAACTACCCTTTGGGTATCGTGAAGACACTCAGAGATGCTGGATATAGAATAAACGCAGGCTTTGATATCATGTTTTACGGAAACATTCCAAATGGAGCAGGTTTATCCTCAAGTGCATCTATTGAGTTAGTGACATGCGTGGCATTAAAGAAACTATTTGAGCTTGATATGGATATGATAGAAATGGTGAAGCTGAGTCAAAAGTCGGAAAATCAATTCAATGGTGTAAATTGTGGGATAATGGACCAGTTTGCCAGCGGAATGTGCAAGAAAAATCATGCAGTATTATTGAATACAAATACTTTAAGCTATAAGCATGTACCGATGGATTTAGGTGAAATATCTATAGTGATCGCTAACACAAACAAGAACCGTGGACTGGTTGCATCTAAATATAACGAAAGACGTATAGAGTGCACTGAGGCGTTAGAAGCACTACAGAAGGTTTTGGATATTAAGTATTTAGGAGACTTGACAGAAAAGCAGTTTGATAATAACTGCTATTTGATAGAAAATGAAACTATTAGAAAACGTGCCAAGCATGCGGTATATGAAAACCAAAGGGCTATTAAGGCGGTAGAAGCCTTAACACAGGGAAAAATACAAGTCTTTGGGCAGCTAATGAATGAATCACATGATTCTCTAAAATATGATTATGAGGTATCAGGAATTGAATTAGATACCTTAGTGACTTCTGCATGGACCAACGGAGCTATTGGCTCTAGGATGACTGGGGCAGGCTTTGGGGGTTGTACTGTAAGCTTGGTTTCAACTTCCAATATTGATAACTTTATTGAGCATGTAGCAAAAGAATATGAAGCGAAAATAGGGTATAAGGCTGATTTTTATATAGTTGCAACAGACGATGGGGCAAGACAAATATAGAATATATAATAAAGAGGTAGCCTGTTTATACAGTGAAGGCTACCTCTTTGTTTCAAAAATAAGGAGGTAATAGTATGGCAGTATTAGTATGCGGCGGAGCGGGATACATTGGTTCTCACTGTGTATATGCACTATTGGAGAAAAATGAGGAAGTAGTGGTGGTTGACAACTTACAAACTGGATATAAGAATGCGGTACACAAAAGTGCAAAATTCTATCAAGGAGATATAAAGGATAGAGCTTTTTTGGATGGAGTATTTCAAGAAAACAATATAGATTCTGTTATACATTTTGCGGCAAATTCCCTAGTTGGTATAAGCATGACTGATCCCTTGACTTACTATGACAATAATGTTCATGGCTCTCAAGTATTATTAGAGACAATGGAAAAGCATCATGTAAAGAAGATTGTGTTTTCTTCAACTGCAGCGGTTTATGGTGAGCCAGAAAACAGTCCTATATTAGAGACCCATATGACAAACCCTACTAATCCTTATGGAGAGACCAAGCTGGCAGTAGAAAAGATGATGAAATGGGCTGATAAGGCCTATAAACTTAAGTATATAGCACTTAGATATTTTAATGTAGCTGGAGCTCACCAAAGTGGGGGAATAGGTGAAGCACATAATCCTGAAACCCACTTAATTCCTTTGATATTGCAAGTTCCTTTAAACAAACGCCAAAGTATAACTGTTTTTGGCACTGATTATGATACACCGGATGGAACATGTATAAGAGATTATATACATGTTATGGATTTGGTAGACGCGCACCTATTGGCACTGGAAAAGCTTCGTGCTGGGGCTGACAGCGATGTATATAACCTTGGAAATGGAGAAGGCTTTTCTGTAATGGAAATGATAGAAGCGGCAAGAAGGGTAACTAATCATGTCATTCCAACAGTGTGCAGTGAGAGAAGAGAAGGAGACCCTTCCAGACTAATAGCCTCCAGCGAAAAAGCGCAACAGATACTAAATTGGAAACCTAGATTTACAAAAGTAGATGACATCATAGAATCAGCATGGAAATGGCACAAGAACAACCCTGAGGGGTTTGTAAAATAGAGGTGGATGTTTGTTGGATATAAACAGAGAGATTAGGCGACTTATTAATTATGGTATTGATAAAAAGCTTATATACAAAGAAGATGAAATTTATGTGATTAACAGTATATTAGAAATATTACATCTAGATGAATTTACAGATGTTGAAATTGAGAAAGAAGAACTAAGCCATCCACAATTTATTTTAAATAATATACTAGAATTTGCTTATCAAACAGGTGTGTTGATGGAAGATACAGTAACCTATAGAGATATTTTAGACACAAAGCTTATGGGCTGCTTTGTAGCGCGCCCAAGCGAAGTTATCCGAGGATTTTACAGTGATTACAAAGTATCTGCCGAGCTTGCTACAGATCATTATTATAAAATGTCCTGTGCATCAAATTATATTAGAAAAGAAAGAACTGATAAAAACCTAAGCTGGAAAACCAATACAGAGTATGGACAATTGGATATAACCATCAATCTCTCCAAGCCAGAGAAGGATCCAAAAGCAATTGAAGCAGCTAAAAATCTTAAATCTTCTTCTTACCCGAAGTGTTTGCTTTGCAGTGAAAACGAAGGCTATGCTGGCAGAATAAATCATCCTGCTAGACAAAACTTAAGGGTGATACCCTTAGCCCTTGGCAAGGAACAGTGGTTTCTACAATATTCTCCCTATGTTTACTATAATGAACACGCTATTATTTTTAAAAGCAAGCATGAACCTATGAAAATATGTGAGGCTACCTTTGACCGACTGCTAGAGTTTGTTTATAAATTTCCACACTACTTTATAGGCTCCAATGCTGATTTACCCATAGTAGGAGGGTCCTTATTATCTCATGACCACTTTCAAGGGGGCAAGTATAGGTTTGCTATGGAGATAGCTCCTATAAAAAAGAAGGTTGTAATAAAGGGTTATGAAGAGGTTGAGGCAGGAATTGTAAAATGGCCTATGTCAGTTATTCGCCTTAAAAGTATTGATATAGGGATACTTTCAGCGCTCTCAAATCATATTTTAGAGCGCTGGAGAAGCTACAGCGATGAAAGTGTAGAAATTATATCCAATACGAAAAATGAGCTGCACAATACAGTTACGCCTATAGCAAGATATAGAAATAACAAATATGAGATGGATATGGTTTTAAGAAATAATAGAACAAGTGATGCCCATCCTTTTGGAATTTTTCATCCTCACAGTGATTTGCATCATATTAAGAAGGAAAATATAGGACTTATAGAAGTAATGGGATTGGCAGTTCTTCCGGCTAGGCTAATAGAGGAACTGGATATACTAAAGGATTGTCTGGATGGAAAAAAGAATATAAGCGAGCATGAGGAATTGCAACAGTATGTCACTTGGTATAAGTATATCAAAAATAAGTATATGAGTATGAACGTTGATTATGAGGAAGTTTTGAGACAGGAAACAGGGAAAGCATTTGAAAGAATACTTTCAGACGCAGGAGTCTTTAAACAGGATGATAGAGGATTGAAGGCTTTTGAAAGCTTCATAAATAAAATATAGAAGGCGATTGATATGTTTGATATAAAAAGAGTTTTTGATATAGACGGCCAAAGTGTCGAGCTTATAACAATAACAAATAATAATAAAATGGCAGTAAAGATGCTCAATTACGGAGGGGCAATGGTTGAGTTGTTGGTTCCGGATAAAGAAAATGTTGTAGAAAATATCATCCTCGCATATGAAAATCTTGAAGATTACATCAAAAACCCGACTTACTTTGGAGTGATTGTAGGAAGAACCTCCGGTCGTATAGCGGAGGGAGCATTCAATCTGGAAGGAAAACCATACAAACTAAACAAAAACTTCGGAGTCAGCCATTGCCACGGAGGGGTAAAGGGCTTTAGCCATCAGATATGGAGCTACAATATTATAGAGGCAGACCAGGATATATCTGTTGAATTCAAATATAAAAGTCCCGAGGGTGAAGAAAACTATCCGGGAAATTTGAATGCTAAGGTTACTTATATTTTGCAACAGGACAATACTTTTACCATAGAGTACAAAGCAGAAACAGATAAAAAAACCTTATGCAATCTTACGAGTCATTCATATTTTAACTTATCTGGTAATTATAAAAGAAAGATTATAGATCAATACATGAGAATTGCTTCAAGTAGTTTCCTGGAATTAAACAATAACTTTATTCCTACAGGCAAGGTTATTGATGTGCGAGATACACCAATGGACTTTAACCAAAGAAGACTAATAGGTAAGTATATTAAAGAAGATTACGAACAGTTGAAAATAGCCAATGGGTATGATCATCCATGGTTGCTAGAGCGTAAAACAAACCAAATAGAAATGTATGACAGTAGAAGCGGCAGGAAAATGAATATAACGACTACATATCCAAGCGTGGTAGTTTATAGCTTTAACTATCCAAACAATGAAAATTTGAAATATGGCAAGACTGCAGAAAAATATGATGGAATTTGTTTTGAAACTCAGTTTGAGCCTGATGGTATAAATAGTGACCACTTTAATAGGGCTATTTTGCAGCATGGCAGAGCGTATTATGAAAAAACAGAATTTAGATTTTCTATAGAGTAGGAGGCGTACCATGTACTTGGGTGTTGATTATTATCCAGAGCATTGGGATGTAAGCATCATGGAAGAGGATATGCAAAGAATTAAAGAAATGGGCAGCAATATAATAAGAATAGGTGAGTTTGCCTGGCATATGATGGAGAAAAATGAAGGGGTATATGACTTCTCGTTTTTTGACATGGTGATAGAAAAGGCGGCCTATTATAAACTAAAGGTTATGTTTGGAACACCAACCGCTACTTTCCCTGGGTGGCTTGCATATAAATACCCTTCCATATTATCTGAGGATGAGCATAAAAATCAAAGAGTATTCGGAGGCAGGCGTCAGTACTGCTTTAACTCAGAGATCTATAGCCAATATTCAAATAAAGTTGTAGAAAAGCTTGTAAGCCACTATCAGAATGAACAAAACATCATAGTTTGGCAAATTGACAATGAGTTTGGCCACGAAGGTAGCGACCAGTGTTTTTGTCAGCACTGTCATAGGGGCTTTCAGAAGTTTTTAGAGAATAAATATAAGCAAATTGATGTGTTAAATGAAACCTATGGCACTATATTTTGGGGTCAAACTTACAATAGATTTGATGAAATCCCCATGCCAACTACTACTATTACAACCCATAATCCTACATTAAAGTTAGATTGGGCTAGATTTAGATGTGATTCTATTAATGCCTTTGCCAAAAAACAAATTGAGCTGGTAAAGAAGTTAAAAGGTAAACATCAGCAGATAACCCATAATTTTTATGGTGGATTTTTTGACAGGGCTTATGACCAAAACATCATGGCAGAGCATTTGGATTTTGTAGCTTATGATAATTATCCGGTATGGGGAGGTGTGACGGAACCTATAAGACCAGAGCATATTGCCATGACTCTTGATTATATAAGAGGTTTGAAGTCTGAGAACTTCTGGATTGTAGAGGAGCTTATGGGCGCTCAAGGTCATGATATAATAGGATATTTACCTAGACCAGGTCAGTCCAAAATGTGGGCAACTCAAGCCATGGCTCACGGCTGTCAAAACATGCTTTTTTTTAGATATAGAGGGATGACAAAGGGGGCAGAGCAATTTTGCCTAGGTATAGTAGATCAAAACAACCATAAGGGACGTAAGTATTATGAAGTGCAAAGCTTTATGAAAGGCATAAAGGAATATGAGGATATAATCAATAGCGAAATTATGTCAGAGATAGCTGTTCTCTATGACTTTGATAATATATGGAGCTGGCATTATCAGAAGCAGTCCTCAGAATTTGATTTTACAAAGGAACTACTGAGGCTATATGCACCTTTTTATAAGTATAATGTAAACATTGATGTGATTAACATAAAGCGGGATTTTGCAAATTATAAAGTACTTATAGTACCTGTGATGCAAATTATTGATGAAAAACTTGCAAGTAGATTTGAAGAATATGCAGCATTAGGGGGAACAATAATATTCTCATATCGTGCTGGCATTAAGGATAGCAACAACAATATATACTTTGACAAATTTTTCCCCTGCAATATTAGAGAAATTGCAGGAATAAGGATTGAAGAAACAGAATCTTTATTGGGAGAGAAGTTTGCAGAAATTGAGGGAATTGGAAAATACAAAGACAGAAATGGTAAATGTGAGACCTGGAGAGATCTGATCATCTTAGAAACTGCGGAGGCCTTATACAAATATAAAGATCAGTTTTATAGTGATAATCTCTGCATTACTGTTAATCAATACAAAAAAGGTAGCGTTTATTATATCGGAGGCGGTGTAAATGCAGAAATACTTGATGAAATTGCACTGCAGATTATACTAGACAATAAAATAAGGCATATAAATTCACCTGAAGGTTTAGAGGTATATATAAGAGACTATAATAATAATGAATGGTTAATTATGTTAAATCATAGTGATAAAGAAGCTCTATTTAAGGATTGTGTCATAGAACCCTATGGTACCAAGCTTATAAAGCTATAAACTAAAGGATAAGATTAGAGTGCATATAAAAGGGGAGAGTTTCATGACGAAAATAAAAGATATCGCAAAGCTTGCAGGCGTATCATCAGCTACGGTATCAAGAGTATTAAATCAAGATACCAGCTTGAACGTAGCGGATGATACTAGAAAGAAAGTAATCGATATAGCGGATGAACTTGGTTATAAAACTGTGAAACAAAGGACAAAAAGTATATTTAACAGACTAAAAATTGGTGTAATTCATTGGTATTCGCAGAATGAAGAACTGGGAGATCATTACTATCTTTTAATAGCAATGGGCGTTGAAAAGGAATGTTTTAGTAAACAAATTGAAATGGTAACGATATTTAAAAACGGAGATAGATATATAACCAGCGAATTAAATGATTTGGATGGAGTGATAGCCATAGGCAAGTTCAGTAAGGAGGATGTTGATGAGTTTGCAGCTTACTCAAGCAATATTGTATTTGTGGACTTTTCTCCAAATGAAAAGCGATACGACTCTGTTGTAGTGGACTTCAGGAAAGCCATGACTGAGGTACTGGCATATCTTCAAGTAAAAGGGCACAATAATATAGGATATATAGGCGGCTTGGAGTACGTTGGGCATAAAAAAGAGCTTATAGAGGATGAACGATTAACAACCTATCAGGAGTTTATGAAAAAAAATAATCAATACAATCCAAATCTAATTCACCTAGGGCGGTTTACCTCTGAGGATGGGCACAATCTGATGAGAGATGCCATTGAAGGGGGAAACCTACCGACAGCATTTTTTATTGCCAGTGACTCTATGGCAATCGGTGCTATACAGGCACTTTATGAAGCAAATATTCATGTGCCCAATGATATAAGCATAGTAGGCTTTAATGATATACCTACCTCTAAATATTTGGTGCCTTCCTTAAGTACCGTTAAGGTATACACTGAATTTATGGGGGTTACTTCTGTCCAGATGCTGCTGGAAAGGATAAATGAAGGTAGACAAATACCCAAAAAGGTGATCATACCCTCCGAACTTACAATTAGAGAAAGCTGCAAATAATTGGGGCTCAGAAGGTCCTATGAATTGACAGTAGAAATGCATCAATTAAATTGTCCCAAAGTATATACTTGGATTTTAAATTAGAAGCATTGAAAAGATGAGCACAATAGACGATAGCTCCTATCAAACATTAGGGACAGGTAATCTGGTATAAATTATATGCTAGACTTACAAAGTAAAGATAAAGAGTAGCCGAGGCTACCCCGTATCTTAAGTCTTAATCCACATTTAGCGAGATCTTCTCATGATCATTGTAGCTGCTGCTCCTAAGCCTATCATACCTAGTACCATACCCATAGTTTTGGGTTCCATCGGCATTTTATTCTTCATCGTCTTCATATTCATCATAGAATCACTCTCCTTATAGCAGAAATTTGACTCAATACTATATTCTTCAAATAGGTTATACTTTATGCAGTTTTGTTTTGAATAATTTTGCCCAAAGCACCATATAACAGGTAGCAGAGCGAATAAGTTTAGTTATGAAAGGTAGAAGGATTATGATGGATTTAATAAAAAGCAGGATAGACATTGCAGCAGGTAGAAAAAAAGCAGAGTTAGTACTTAAAAATTGTCAAATAGTTAATGTGTTTTCCCATGAGCTTATAAAAGGAGATTTGGCTATAGATTCTGGCAAAATAATTGGAATTGGAAAGTATGAAGGAGAAGCAGAGTTAGACTTAGGAAATAAGTATGTAGCCCCAGGTCTCATTGATGGGCATATACATATAGAATCGGGGATGGTTTCTCCTGGAGAATTCGCAAAAGCGATTGTCTCTAGAGGGACGACTACTGTAATTGCTGACCCACATGAAATAGGAAATGTATGTGGGTTGGAAGGAATAAAGTATATATTAAATGAAACCCAAGACATCCCACTTAATGTATTTGTCATGCTTCCATCCTGTGTTCCAGCTACTTATTTCGAGAATTCTGGCGCAGTACTTGAAGTAGAGGAATTAAAAGAGCTTATTGATAATGCAAGGGTGTTAGGTTTAGGAGAGTTAATGAATTATCCTGCTGTTATCAATGCTGAGGAAAGTGTCCTTAGAAAAATAAATCTTGTAAAAGCTCATAACAAGATAATAGATGGACATGGCCCAGAGATTTCTGGGAAGGAGCTAAATGCGTATGTTATATCAGGTGTAAAAACAGAACACGAATGTTCTAACATAGAAGAGATGAGAGAAAGAATTAGAGCCGGTATGTATATAGCTATTAGGCAAGGATCGGCAGCTAAAGATTTAGAAACGCTTATAAAAGGAGTCACACCTGAAAATATGAGAAGGTGTATGATGTGCACCGATGACAGGCACCCTGAAGATATAATAAAGGAAGGACATATAGATAATAACGTAAGATTGGCTATAAAAAACGGAATGGATCCTATATCAGCTATTAAAATGGCAAGTGTAAATGCTGCAGAATGTTATGATTTAAAGAATTTAGGTGCGATTGCGCCAGGATATAATGCTGATCTAATCGTGTTAGATGATTTAGAAGAATTTAATATAGTCATGGTATTTAAAGATGGTAAATTAGTATCTGAAAATAAAAAGCCTTTATTTAACATACAACCATCTGACTCTTTTAATGTTACAAATACAGTGAATACAAAATCAATAAAAAAAGAGGACTTGCGCATAAAGGTTAAATCCCATTTCGCAAATGTAATCAATGTCATGTCACATAGTTTGATAACAGAAAAAGTAGTGCGTGAAGTTTCTATAGATGATAATGGCTTTTTTAAATATGATAAAAATATTGACATATTGAAAATAGGGGTTATTGAGCGACATCATGCCACTGGAAATATCGGGCTTGGATTGGTTGAGAATTTTGGATTAAAGAACGGAGCAATTGCTTCAACCATAGCCCATGATTCTCATAATATAGTCGTAATAGGCGACAATGATGAAGATATATTTGCTGCCATTCAAGAAGTTGGTAGAGTTGGGGGCGGCATTACAATATGTTCTAATGGAAAGGTATTAGAAACGTTGGAATTACCTATAGCAGGGCTTATGTCTACGCTAAGTATGGAAGACGTAAGTGATAGATTATCTAAAATGCTAAAAATATCTTATGAAGAACTAGGCATAAATAGAAATATACAGCCATTTATGACACTGGCCTTTTTAGCTTTGCCAGTTATTCCGGAAATTAAAATCACAGATAAAGGGTTGTTTGATGTAACCAAATTTGAGTTCTTAGATGTAGATGCAAAAAAAATTGACGGATACTATTCAGTTTGATAATGTAAGGTAGGTAGACAAAGTTGACTTGATTACAAGGGGGAAAAATTATGTTTAACAGCATCAATGAGGTTAAAAGTTATTGTGATACGAACTGTATCAAGATTATCGATTTTAAGATTACAGATTTAAATGGGAGATGGCATCACCTATCTATCCCAACAGAAAGACTTTGTGAAGACATGCTTGAGGAAGGTATTGGCTTTGATGGATCTAGTTATGGTTTCCTTACGGTTGAGAAAAGCGATATGGTCTTCATCCCGGATTTGACAACTGCCTTTATAGACCCCTTTTGCCAAGTTCCCACACTGAGCATGATAGGTGATATCTATACAGTACATAATGGTGTCCAAAGGTTTGAGGGCGACCCTAGAAATGTCGCAGAGAAAGCTGAAAAATATATGAAAAATACAGGCATTGCTGATGAATATGTAATTGGACCAGAATTTGAATTCCATATATTTGACAGTGTATCCTTTGATAACAGGCCCAATCACATGGAGGTGACCATTGATTGTGCAGAGGCGGATTGGAACACAAATCAGCCCAAGGGACATGGCTATAACACAGCTCACAAAGGCGGATATCATCTAGGACTTCCCAATGACACAACAAATGACTTTAGAAGTCAAGCCTGCAGAATGTTAGAAGAATTGGGCATGCCAATAAAATATCACCATCATGAAGTGGGAGGTCCTGCTCAAGTGGAAATAGAGGTTGAGCTGGGGCCTATGAAGGACATGGCAGATAAAACGTATTTAACAAAATATATATTAAAAAACCTTGCCATACAAACGGGAAAGACTGTCACATTTATGCCCAAGCCTATGCTAGGGGAAGCGGGGAATGGTATGCATGTTCACATGATCTTGCGTAAGGATGGGAAGTCGTTATTTTATGATAAAGATGGTTACGCTGGGCTAAGCCAGACTGCTCTTTATTGCATAGGCGGAATGCTCAAGCATGTAGCCGCATTGTTGGCCTTTACAAATCCAAGCACCAATTCCTATAAGAGGCTGGTACCTGGATATGAAGCACCTGTTAGCATATGTTTTGCCCTCTCTAATAGAAGTGCAGTAATAAGAATACCTGGCTATGCCAATAAACCTGAAAACAAGCGCTTTGAATTCAGATCCTCCGATGCTACTTGTAATCCATACCTGGCGTACTCTGCTATGCTGATGGCCTGCTTGGATGGTATAGAAAACAAGATTGATCCAACAAAGGAAGGCTTTGGACCCTATGATAAGAACATTTTTGAACTTCCTGATGAGGAAAAGAAAAAGATAAAAGGATTGCCAAAGAGTCTTGAGGAGGCGTTGGATGCCCTTGAAGCCGACCACGATTTCCTTTTGAAGGGCGGCGTATTTAATGAGCAGCTTATCAAAACCTGGATCAAACAAAAATATGAAAAAGAATGCAAGAAAATAAGCCTTATTCCCCATCCGGCAGAATTTGCATTATATTATGACCTATAATCCCCTATCTTAATTGATAGAAATGTTTTTAAGGATCAGGTTAAAATTATTTCTTCTATAGGAAAGAGAATAATTTTAACCTGATCCTTATTCTATGCTAAATAGATTAAAATTTATTTGTGCATCGAAAAAGAGACTCTTTTGATGAGCGTAGTGTTATAATAAGTATTACAGATAAAGGAGAAGAAATGAAAGAAAGTGCCATACACATCCCGGTAAATATTCTTTGCTCCACGGGCCTTTCTGCGGAAGAGGCCATTGCTTTGCGGGAACAAATTAAGGGACTTATAAATCAACTTTAAATATGGCACTATAAATGAATAAACGAATAAACGAATAAGAATATAAAGTTGTAGTAAAAGGAGATAAAAGATTGTTATTTGAAGATTTAAACTTAATTATGCCTATTCAGAAGGCTCTAAAAACTGAAAAATATGATAATCCTACGCCTATACAGGAAAAGGCTATTCCATCCATACTTGCAGGTAGGGATTTTCTGGGGTGTGCTCAGACAGGCACAGGAAAGACCGCTGCCTTTGCGATTCCTATATTGCAAATGCTTTCTGGTGAAATTCTTTCTGACGAAAGGAAAGTTAAAAGAGATAATCGTCACATCAGCGCATTAATATTAGCGCCTACCCGCGAACTAGCTATTCAGATTGGAGAAAGCTTTGAAGCTTATGGGCAATATTTAAGGCTCAGGACTACAGTAGTTTTCGGTGGAGTATCTCAGAGACCTCAAACTGATGCATTAAGAGCAGGAGTTGATATTTTAGTTGCAACCCCTGGAAGATTACTTGATTTGATTAATCAGGGATACATTAGTATACATAATGTAGAAATGTTTGTACTTGATGAGGCAGATCGCATGTTAGATATGGGAATGTTCCAGGATGTGAAAAGAATTATAGCACAAATGCCTAAAAAAAGGCAAAACATGTTATTCTCTGCCACCATGCCACAAGAAGTTTCACAACTTGTAAGTTCTATTTTGATAAATCCAGTTAAAATAGAGGTGAAACATAATACAGATCCTGCAACGAGCATTAAGCAAGCAGTTTATTTTGTTGATGAAACAGACAAAATAGCACTTTTGATTCACCTGTTGAAGAGAAAATCAATTATTTCTGCTTTAGTATTTACACGAACAAAGCGCAGAGCAGATAAAGTGAATAAAGCGCTTGAAAAAGCAGGACTCAAAACTCGAGCTATTCATGGAGATAAATCACAGAATGTTAGACAAGCGGCTTTAAGTGGTTTTAAGAATAAGGAAATAAGAGTTTTAGTTGCAACAGATGTAGCAGCAAGAGGTATTGATGTGGATGAATTGTCACATGTAATAAACTTTGATTTGCCTAATATTCCAGAAACTTATGTACATCGAATTGGACGTACTGGAAGGGCCGGCTTAGGAGGAATTGCACTTTCTTTTTGTGACAATCAAGAACGACCATACCTAAAGGATATCGAAAAACTTATGGCTAAGTCAATAGAAGTCATGAAGGAACATCCATTTCCATTAATGAATATGGTATTAGATCAAAATAGGGATGGTATAAGAGAAATCCAAAGGGCTTCAATTATGAAAGCAAGTCCGAAGGTTGATACAAGAAGAGATGGGAAAAGGATAACCAGAGAACAATGGCCTAAAAAAACTAGAGTTAAGAATAGCTCCGAAAGATAATTTTGTGATGTGATGCAAAAGTGGAGATAGAGGTTGAATTAGAGCCATAGAGAAAAGATTCATATCGTTATATACGGTATGAATCTTTTCTCTATGAACCGGCATAGGAGCGTGATAATATTCCTTATAAGGAGAACTATATCCTGCTATCCCCTTTTGAGTTATAGTTAACTTTGTTTGTATTTGAATACCACTAGGAGAATACTCCTAAATATGGTTTGTTCATGAAATCATTTCATTTTCTCATTGAAATATATTGAAATTAATTGTATACTATTAATTAGTTGCTAAACTAAGTAATTTCAAAAAATAGCGAAAATTGTCGTTTTCACACAAAAATCATATACTTTTCCATTTGCTTTTGTGTGAAATTTTGAACAATGACATCATTAGAGCTTTTTTTACATATACATATTGTCAGTTTTATCAACAAACAGGATATGGGACAGATAAAAAAATAAATATTAAGAAATTTTAATTGCTTTGTTTGTAGGGGAACCCCTAACTAAAAGTGGGGTAATTCCTTCAAAATATATTTAAGGGGGGCATTATATTGAAGAAAGGTGTAAAACCAATATCCTATTCATTAGTGGCAGTATTAGCACTTTCAATGGTATTCGCTGGTCCAAGATTAGGACCAATAGGAGTAGATGTTGTTTCAGCAGCGACAGGAGAGACTACTCCACCTGTAGTAACAGCACCAAAGCCAACAGCACCTGCACCAAAGCCAGCTGCGCCAAAGCCAGCTGTTCCTAAGGCTCCAGTTGTAGTTAAGACACCAGTTGTAGTTAAGGTACCAGCTCAAGCGGCAACAAAAGTAACAGTAAAGCTTGGAAAAGCTGAATTTGCAGCACATGGAACAAAATGTTTTACAGTTGCAGGAGTAGTAATGGCAGGCGACAAAATCGCAGCTGCTTATTTAGATGATTATCAATTCATGGCTTCAGTTGGTTCAGTAGCGGTTCCAAATTCAACAGCTGATTTTGGTAAGAGCTATCCAGCAGGAAAAGTTTTAGCATCAAAGAGAGCAAATGCAGATACATATAGTGCAAATATGGCAAAGTCAGCCGGAGCAACAACTCCTGTTGACAAATCATTAGACGCAATTCAAGCATATACAGTAGGAAAAACAATAGCACAATTAGAAGCAACACTTGCAAAAAACACAAAAGAACAAATGGTTGATGCAGTAAGTGGTGCTACACTAGTAGATACAGATGGATACGTAAAAGCAATCGTTGCAGCAGCGAAGGATGCAAAAGACAATGGTTCCATTGAATTAGATGCAGTAGCTTTAAAGACATTAAAACTAGGAAAAGCTGAATTAGCAGCTCATGGAACAAAATGCTTTACAGTTGCATTCACAGCAGTGGCTGACGGAAAAATCGTTGGTACACTTGTAGATGATTATCAATTCATGGCGAAAGAAACTTCAGTAGCAGTACCAAATTCAGATGTTGATTTTGGCAAGAACTATCCAGAAGGAAAGGTTCTAGCTTCAAAATTAGCAAATGCAGTTACATACAGTGCAAATATGGCCAAATCAGCTGGCTCAAAAGTTCCTGTTGACAAATCCTTAGCAGCTATTCAAGCATATGCTACAGGCAAAACAACAGCAGAATTAGATAAAGCATTAGAAACAAACGGCAAAGAAAAAATGGTTGACGTAGTAAGTGGCGCTACATTAGTAGATACTTATGGTTATGTTTCTGCAATCGTTGCAGCAGCAAAATCAACTATACCAGTTGCAGATGCGCTAACTTCAGCTTCACTAGTAAATAACGAAGCTGCTTTTGAAAAAGGCATAAGCAAAGATGGAAAATGGATTATTTCCACACTAAAGAATTTGACTTTTGATAAAGAGCTTGTTTTAGATGGAAATTTTGTAAATACAAAAACTCCTCCAGCTTCAGCGCGTAAAATATCACTTTATGCTCAAGATGACAAGAAAAATGTAACAGCTAGATATATTCTAACAGCACCAAAATTAACGATAAACAGTCCAGATGCAAGAATTCAAAGTGGTACTTTCAAAGGTGATTTATACGTTGCAGCAAAGAACTTCAGCTTAGTAGATGCTAAGGTTGACGGAAATGTTTATTTCACAACTCAAGAAGCGAAAGACACATTTACAATAGACAACAAAAGCTCAATCACAGGAAAGCAAGTAGTTGCAGGAGTAGATGTAGTTTCATCAGCATCCTTAGTACAAGATGCGCAAACATTTGAAAAGGCTTTAAGAAGTCAAGGTCAAGGTACATGGATTATTGCAGCATTAAATAATATGACTTTTAGCAAACCGCTTGTATTAGAAGGAATATACCATGATAAGAATGATGCAAACAAGGCTATTTACCGTAAAATAGCTCTTTATACTCAAGATGATAAGCGTGTGACTTTATCAAAGTTCACTTTAACAGCACCAAAACTAACGATAAAGAGCCAAAATGCGAACATATCAAAGGGTACATTTAAAGGAGATCTTTACATTTCAGCAAAGAATTTCAAGTTAGTAGATGCTATAGTTAATGGAAATGTTTATTTCACAACTCAAGAAGCGAAAGATACGTTTACAATGGATGCTACAAGCTCCATAACAGGAAAACAAATCTTAGCTGATGTAGATGCAATAACAACTGCAACAGTTACACAAGTACAAGATGTAGCAGCTTTTGAAAAACAAATAAGCAAAGAGGGTTCATGGATTATTGTTCCTATAACAGACCTAACAACTGACAAAGCACTTGTAGTTGAAGGTACATTCCATGATAAAAATGATGTAACAAAAGATATTAAGCGTAAAGTAGGTCTTTATACACAAGATGATAAAAGAGTTGTAACTCGTAGATTTACGCTAACAGCTCCATCTTTAACAATTAAAAGTCCAAGTACAACCCTACAATATGGATTCTTTGTTGGTGACATTTATGTTGAAGCAAATAACTTCAATTTAACAAATAATAAGGTTACAGGAAACATATACTTCGCTACTGAAGAAGCAAAAGCTACATTCACAATGGTTAATAGCTCAGTTTCAGGAGTACAAGAATTAAAAACTAAATAAGCATGATATAGTAAAAAACACCTTACATGTAATATATATTACATGTAAGGTGTTTTTTCATTGTACCTGCAAAGGTAAAGGCACCTGGTATGAATTAATAAAATTAATTGATACTCCTTTTCTTTTTCAATATTAATATCTAATAAAAGAGGCCTTCAAAATATTATTGAAGGCCTCATAAAACAAGCTTATACAAATTTATTACTTAATTAATTGTACCAAATTAATTTACCAACTCTCTGTGACACTAAATGATGCGTTGACAGTATTTGAAGGCGAACCTGCTATTCTAACTACTGCTAACGTGACTATGGCATTATTAGGAAGAGCAAAGTTTAATAATTCAGCTGTGGCTAATGTTCTACTTTTCTCTCCTCCACTGGAAGTGATTCCTTGCAACAAAACTTCTCCACCCGCAATGGTTGTGCAAGTTGTGTTGACCAAGAGAGCCGTTTCACTGTCAGGAATGATAGTAGTGGATGTTGGGTAATTCGCAAATGTGCCGTTAATGGTACCCCCTAATAATACTTGATAGGCTATATCAGCGCCTAATGCGATTAGGTTAATTTCTTCCAAGTTAACCTCAACTGAGTTGACTCTTGCAGAACCTGTTGGGAAAACTGCTTTTCTTGAAAATGATATAACGGGAGTCAATGTCGTAGTGATATTGCTAACGGTCCTTCGCTCCGAGGTTACTCTAAAGGTAGGTTCATATTTCCCAATGATACCATATTGTCTTCCTCCTACAAATAAGTTAAAACTAGTAGCTGTTCCAGCGTTGTTAACTTCAGCTCTTAATGGTTGATTTGGGTCAACAAAACTCGTTTGACCTGTAGGCGAAAATCGATTAACCGTAATAACTTCTTGTGCTAAAGTAGTTGGGTCAGGTATTACCACCCTGAATTCAATAACACCATACCCATACCAAGTAAACAAAATATGGTATATATTTCCTTTAGAAAGTGTCAATGTTGCTCCGCTTGGTCCTGTACCATCTAGTTTATCCACATTCCATGCGGACTGATTAATTACAGTATCTACTCCTCCTCTCCGTAAAGCTACAAAGATATTAGTACTAGTTGCACCAAAGAAAGCACCATTTTGACTATCAAATAACCCCCATCGAGCAATTTGAGTCCCTGTTGGCAAAGTGGGGATACGAACACCGATTCCTGCTTCTCCTGCAAATCCAGGCTCATATCTTCCTCTCATTGCACTTTCTAAAATCGCAGAATCTGCTCCACTTGCTGTGGTATTAACACTATATTCTGTAGACGTATTTGTAACGGTTCCAGCGCCTGTTGTAGTAACAACATCTCTTAAATCAGATACTCCATACACAGACGTTAATTCGACAATTGGAGATTTTCTTGCAACTCTTAGCTCATTAAATTGCGAGCTGACAGTTGGACCAACATTCGATATAATAATATCAGACATTAAATTTCCTCCTTTCAAAATAGGGAGAAATCAATATTTCTATTTTCATCTTTCTCCCTTTCTATTTTTATACTTATCTTTATACTTACCTTTTTACCACTCCTCAGTAACTTGGAAAGTGGCTGAAACAGAATTACTTCCACCTGCCAAATTTGAAACGGCCAATGTCACGAATTCAGTATCAGGCAACTGGAAATCTAGTAAACTAGCTGATGCTAAAACACGACTGCTTCCACTAACGCCAGCCGCTAACCCTTGTATTAATACTTGACCACCCGAAATAGCAGTTAATGTGTTGTTTACTTGCAGACCCGTCTCAGTAAGAGGAATATTAGTCGTTGCTGTCGGGTAATTTGCAAATGCCCCATTGATTGTACCGCCCAATATTACCTGATAAGAAATATCGGCAGAAGTTACAAGGTCAATCCCTTCTAGTTTTACACTGACGGAGTTAGTCCTTCCTGAACCAGCAGGGAAAACTGTTTTTCGTTTAAATGAAATTATAGGAGTCAATGTTGCTGTAGCTGTAACTGTCCTTCTTTCAGAAGTTATACGGAAAGTAGGGTCATAGTTACCTATTATGCTATACTGTCTTCCACCAACGAATAAATTAAGGGCACTAGCTGTTCCATTATTAGAGATTTCTGCACGGAGAGGTAGGTTTGGATCGGTAAAACTTGTTTGCCCCGTTGGTGTAAATCTATTAACTGTAATAACTTCTTGAGCAAGAGTAATTGGATCAGGTATTACCACCCTGGATTCAATAACCCCATAGCCATACCAAGTAAATACGATTTGAAATATATTCCCTTTAGAAAGTGTCAAAGTTGCTCCACTTGGTCCTGTACCATCTAGTTTATCTACATTCCATGAGGTCTGTGGAACAATAGTGTCAACGCCAGCTCTTCTAATGGCTATGAAAATACCATTCGCTACATTTTGACCGAAAAAAGCACCGTTTTGGGCATCAAAGAGTCCCCATCTTGCCACTTGTGAGCCAGTTGGAGCAACTGGTAAACGTACACCAATTCCTGCTTCTCCAGCAAATCCAGCTAGATATCTTCCTCTTTCTGAACTGTCTAATGCTGCGCTATCCGCACCACTTGCTGTAGTCGTTAGCTGAAATTCGGTATTATTACTTCCTACTGTCCCTGCACCTGTTGTGGTAGTAACGTCCCTTAAATTAGATAATCCATAAACTGAAATCAATTCAATAATTGGTGTCTTTTCTGCAGTCCTTAATTCATTGAATTGTGAACTAACAGCGGGTCCTACATTCGCTATTGTTGCCATGGAATCAAAGGTTCCAGTTGCTCCAGTAGCGCCAGTAGCACCTGTTGCTCCAGTAGCGCCTGTTGCGCCAGTTGCACCAGTATCTCCAGTGTCTCCGGTATTCCCGGTAGCACCAGTATTTCCAGTTGCGCCAGT
>MCHG01000040.1_pt1 | contig 117204 bp, 101 predicted proteins | sample 787351 | NCBI WGS metagenome assembly MCHG01 (sample SAMN05430296, study PRJNA330682) | permafrost metagenome | biome: Cold desert; feature: permafrost; material: soil; isolation source: enrichment culture inoculated with soil incubated with H2/CO2 at 20 degrees... ... | reverse complement strand
TTAGGTTTTTTTCGTTGATTTACAAAGGATTTTTAGTCCCAAATATGGAATTTCTGTGTTTTAGGTCGAAACACGGGTTAAGGTTCTTTCGTACTACCTGCATTATTTGTAGGTCTCGTAGGTCTTTCGCCTTGTTCTCCTTGCTTCATCATTTGTCCTCCAAAACCAGCTCCTGACATTTTATCTTTTGCATCAGTAACAGCCTTCTCATATATTACACTATCATTTTCCACAAGACCTTTGGTGATTTCCACATAAGCATCATTTGTAAGACCTTTTTCAACATATGTCTTTGATTTTGATAATATTTCATCTGTTACCTTATCCGTTTCACTAGTTTTATACACAAAATATCCTTTATCATCTTTTTGAACAGTTTCTACTGGAATTATTGGAACATCAACACTCTCAGCGATAATCATTTCTACATTTACTGTCATCCCCACTTTTAAATCCTCTTTTTCATCCATGGCAATGGTGACATTAAATGTAGTCACACCATTTGTGGCAACTCCTTCTAATGCGATGTTTGCAATTGTCCCAGTAAACGTTTTATCTTTGTAGATATCACTTGTGATATTTGCCTTTTGGCCAACTTTGATTTTACCCAAATCAAGTTCATCCACGGGGAGAACCACATTTAATTCATCATAATTCGTAATTGTCATAATAGATCCTTGTGCCATATCTCCTTGTTTTAAAGTAATTGCCGATACAGTTCCTCCTTGTGGTGCCGTTATTTGCAATTTACTTAATGCTTCTTTTGCACTGTTTACATTTAAAAGTGCTTCTTTTACTGTAAATTTTTGATTTGTTAAACTTTCCTTTATTGAATCACTGCTTATCACAGCAATTACTTGGCCCTCATTCACCTGGTCTCCAACTTTATAATTAACCTTAGTAATTTCTCCTGGAACTTTAGACACCATAGAAACAGAGCTTTTAGTTGAATCGTTTACAACTTCTGCAATGACTGCGCCTTGTTGGACAGTTTGATAGACGTTCGCACTTAATTTAGTTATAATGCCCGTCGTTGTACTCGTAATATTTAAATTATTTAATTGATCTTCTATTTTTGTTTGTTCATTTACTGCTTGATTATAGATATTATTGGCTTTATCTAAATTTGTCTGAGCGCTATCATCATTTATAACTGCTACTACGCTTCCTTTCTCAACAACATCACCTACATTTACTTTAATGCTTTCAATTTCTGAATTCGCTTGAGATTTAATTTCACAAATGCTCGCTGACGTAAGAGAACCACTACCACTAACAGCAGTTGTGATTTTTCCTTTCTCCACAATGGTTTTTCCGTAAGTTACCTCTTCACCAGCCCCTGATGATTTTCCTATTACTGTCATTAATATGAATACAATAAAGATTGCTGCCAATATTAAAGTAAATGTAATCTTCTTTCTTTTCGTTAATTTCAACTTTATCACTCCTTCTATGTAACTATTCATTTATAGCGTACTGTAATTGCCTTAAACAAAACTTAAGTATTTGTATATACTGGAAAATGTATAGATATTTTTTATAATAGCATAAATAATTAGTGGTTTTTTCAACGCATTACTCATTACAATAGGAACGTTTCGACTCTAATCAAGCTAGAGAAACTCTCCTATCATTAAATAATAAAAACTCCCCAGTAGTGTTTATAAAATCACCTACCGGAGAGCTTTTTCCCATTTCCAACTATTTAATTCAACCTTAATAGATCTCTTATATCTCAGTATATCTCCTAATCTTAACTTCAACTTTAGTGATCAACCTGATGCCAATGATTATGATCGCTACTGAGAGACAAAATCAAACATATTGTACTATTTAAATTGTTCATTTACTCTAATTATACATATTATTTAGGAGCTAACTCAACGCAATTATCGTTTAAAACGGGCTATTCTCAACCATAGCTGTACTATAAGTTGCCTCTCTACTAGCACCTGTGGATTTTCCTGTTACTTCAGTTAATATAAATATAATGAAAATCGTGACCATTATCAGGATAAACATAATTTTATTTCCCCTGGTTAATTTCAACTTCATCACTCCTTCTATGTTACTATCCTTATATAGAGTATTACAATTGCCTTAAATAAAACTTAAGATTATGCAAATTTCGATAAGTTTATGTATTGTTTTTTCTTTTTGTTCCAATCAAAAAGGTTCAAAGCATGTGTACAGTCTACATTGAAGCACGCCTCAAACCTTTCGCTATGTACTATTAATTTAGTCGCAGATTAATGCATTCTTTAATTCTTTCACAAACTCTGTGACCACTTCTACTACCTTATCTTCTACCATCCCTACTTCTATCTTTTTTATAATGGCACTCCCAACAATCAATCCATGAGCATATCCTTTTAACTGTCTTATCCCTTGCACATCAGATATTCCAAATCCAATTGCTAGAGGAACATCGGTATTTACTTTTACCTTGTTGATAAATTTTTCAATGTTCTCGTCAAAGTTAGTCCGAGTTCCAGTTACCCCCATAGATGATACACAATAAATAAATCCTGAAGCATCTTTTACTATGTCTTTGATTCGCTCTTCAGAAGTTGGTGCAACTAATGGGATTAGATCTATATTTTTTCCTTCTAATTCCTTTTTAAACTCTCCACGCTCTTCTAGAGGCAAATCTGGAATAATTAATCCATCTATACCTGTCTCGTTACACTTATGGATAAATTTTTCTATCCCATATCTAAATATCGAATTGTAATAAAGCAAAAATGCTAATGGCACTTGTGTATTATTTCTTAACTTTTTAACTAACTCGAAAACCACATCAATATTTACACCATTAGCCAATGCTCTGGCTGCTGCTCTTTGTATCACTGGACCATCTGCTAAGGGGTCTGAATAGGCTATACCTAGTTCAATGATATCTGCACCAGCATTCTCCATAGCATATACTAATTCTTCTGTAGTTTCGCTATTTGGATCCCCAGCTGTTACATAAGTAATTAATGCTTTCTCGTTTTTTCTTTTTAACTCCTCAAACTTTTGTGTAATTCTACTACTCATGATTATACCCTCCTAAGATCTCTGATATTGTGTGAACATCTTTATCTCCTCTACCAGATAAATTTAGAATAATGATATCTTCTTTGTTTGTTTTAGGGGCTAATTTGGCTAGGTGTGCTAAGGCGTGAGCACTTTCTAACGCGGGTATAATTCCTTCACATTTGCTTAACAATTGAAAAGCTTCTACAGCTTCTTTATCTGTTATAGATACATACTCTACCCTTCCAATATCATGTAAATAGGCATGTTCTGGTCCTATTCCTGGATAGTCTAATCCCGCTGACACGGAATGGGCTGGTAATATTTGTCCATAATCATCTTGTAGTAAATATGACATCATCCCATGCAATACACCAACTGTCCCTTTAGTAATGGTTGCAGCATGTTTATCTGTATCCACACCCTCACCAGCAGCTTCTACTCCAATAATTTTGATGCCTACTTCGTCAATAAATGGATAAAACAACCCCATGGCGTTACTACCACCCCCAACACAGGCGATTAAGTAATCAGGCATCCTACCTTCTTTTTCTAGAATTTGTTTTTTTGCTTCATCTCCAATGATTCTTTGAAAATCTCTAACCATAGTAGGATATGGATGAGGTCCAACTACAGAACCAATAACATAATAAGTATCCTCTACATTGGTTACCCAATCTCTTATGGCCTCATTGGTTGCATCTTTTAACGTCTTAGTCCCAGACGTCACTGGATTTACCTTAGCACCTAATAATTCCATCTTAAATACATTTAGCCCTTGTCTTTTTATATCTTCTTCGCCCATATATATTTCACATTCTAAGTCAAACATAGCACAAATCGTTGCTGTGGCTACACCGTGTTGTCCTGCCCCAGTTTCCGCTATAATTCTCTTCTTACCCATCCTATTGGCTAGTAGCACTTGACCAATAACATTATTGATTTTATGGGCTCCTGTATGGTTTAAATCTTCTCTCTTTAAGTAGATCTTCCCCCCACCAAATTTTTTTGTTAGATTTTCTGCAAAGTACAAGGAAGTTGGCCGACCTGAGTATTCTTTTAGATAATACATATACTCTTTTGTAAACTCCTCATCTTTCATAGCTGCCATATACATTTGCTCTAATTCTGTTAGCGCATTCATTAACGTCTCTGGCACATATTGGCCACCAAACTTACCAAATCTTTTAGATAGAATTTTTTCTTCCATTTTGCCTCACCCTTTCAAGTAATGTTTTTATTTTATAAACATCTTTTATCCCATTAGTTTCAACACCACTACTGACATCTATTATTTGGGCATTTGACAACGCGATCGCTTGCTCCACATTATCTGGTGTAATCCCACCTGCTAAGATCATTTGTTTATCTATACAGATATTTTTACATAAGTCCCAATCAAAAGCAGTGCCAGTTCCCCCAAATTGATTCTGATCATAAGCATCTAAAAGGTACCCATCTACTTGATACTCTTTAAGTAGATGAAAGCTATGCTGGTCTTGTATGCGAAAAGCTTTCCACACTTCACAAATTGCTTTTTCGCACATCTGTGGTGTTTCATCTCCATGTAATTGAACAATATCTAGTTCGCAGTAATCAGCAATATCATTTACCTCGTCCATAGTGCTATTTACAAATACACCTACAGCTTTAATTTCTTTATTTAGTAAGCGGATAAGCTTCTTCGCTGTATCCCTATCGACTTGACGTTTGCTCTTAGCGAAGACAAAACCAACATATTCTGGTCTTTCACTATTTACAAAATGAAGATCTTCTTCTCTAGTTAAACCACATATTTTCACTTTTGCCATATCAAACATCTCTAAGTTCTTTAAGTTTTTCCTTTATGGAGGAAGCTTTCATTAAGCTTTCACCAATGAGAACTGCGTGTACGCCAATACTTTTTAGGTAACTCACATCTTCCTTTGAGCTTATTCCACTCTCGCTAACTACGATTATACCTTTTGGAATTTTTATCATAATATTCTCTGTATTCTTGAGATTTATATCAAATGTGTGTAAGTTTCTATTATTTACACCGATAATTTTTGCTCCACATTCTAATGCAATTTCTAGTTCTTCTATATCATGGACTTCTACAAGACACTCTAGCCCTATTTTTGTTGCAATATCAATATAGGAAACCAATTGTTCTTTGGTCAGTATAGACATAATTAAAAGTATTGCATCTGCTCCAATAACCTTTGATTCATATACTTGATAAGCATCAATAATAAAATCTTTTCTTAAAATTGGCATGGTCGTGATTTTTTTTGCATCTGTTAAATACTGATTATCTCCAAGGAAATAATCAGTCTCTGTAAGTACAGAAACTGCATTTACCTTATTCGCTTCGTAATCTTTTGCAATCTCCATATGATCAAACTCTTCTCTAATCATTCCTTTAGATGGAGATGCTTTTTTAATCTCTGCAATAATTGCTACTCCATTAGGTACAACCAGAGCCGAAGCAAACTCCCGGTGGTTAGGAATACTCGGAATTTCTGCCAATAAAATATTTAAGGGTTTTTGTTCTTTACTATATTTTAATCTTTCTAATTTACTCTGAATAATTTTATCTAAAATCAACACATTCACTCCTATTGGTATACGCTATTAGTTCATTTAGCTTATTTTCTGCATCTTTTGAATCAATAGCCTTTTGGGCTTTTAAAATACCTTCTTCTAGTGACTTTGCACCATTTCCTATGTAGATGGCCGCACCAGCATTTATTAACGTAATATCACGTCTAGCACTTCGTTCACCTTGTAGTATATTTACGATAATTTGCGCATTTTCCTTTGGCCCATTTCCATCAAGTTCATGACTCGTTTGATCATTAAATCCATACTCAGCAGGGTCTATATAGGTAGTTTCTATCTTTCCATCAAGGAGTGTTGTTGCTTTAGTTTTTGCATAAATACTTATTTCATCCATTCCATCTAAGCTATGAACCACCATAGCTCGCTCTACACCTAATTCTCTTAACACTTCTGCCATAAGTTCAGTTAACGAAGCATCGTATACCCCCATAACTTGAGTATTTACCCTTGCCGGATTAGTTAATGGTCCTAGCATATTAAATATGGTACGAATGCCTAATTCTTTCCGTGAGCTTGCAACGTGCCTCATAGATAAATGAAAGTTTTGCGCAAATAAAAACCCTATACCAATCTCCTTAATACACTCTGCAATGTGATCACTACTGATATCTATTTTTACCCCTAAGGCCTCTAATACATCTGCACTACCACATTTACTAGAAATAGATCTATTTCCATGTTTAACAGTGGTTATCCCTGCACTAGCTGCTACTATAGCAGATATTGTAGATACATTAAAGGTATTTTTGCCATCTCCACCTGTTCCACAAGTATCCACTGCATCTATATCTCCAATATTTATTTGCTTTGCCATAGCGCGCATTACTTTGGCACAACCTAGCACTTCTTCAAGAGTTTCACCTTTTCCTCTAAGAGCAGTTAAGAACCCACCAATTTGAGCAGAAGTTATTTCTCCTGTCATAATGGAATTCATGGCACAGATCATTTCACCCTCAGTTAAATCTATGTGATTTACAAGTTTCTCTAATATTCCTTTAAATGACACGACAAAAGCCCCTTTCTCTCGTTTACTAAGCTAGATGCTTATAACATTAAAAAATTCTTAATGATTTCTTTACCATGATCCGTCATAATAGATTCGGGATGAAATTGCACTCCATATATGGGATACTCTTTATGCTTAATTCCCATTACCTCATCTTCTTCTGCTCTAGCTGTTACCTCTAGTACTTCACTTATCGATGAATCCTCAACAATTAGGGAATGGTACCTCATTACTTCTAGGGGATTTGTTACTCCGTTAAATAACTCTCTACCATTATGCTTGATTATTGATGTTTTCCCATGGACCATTTTACTTGCTTCTACAATTTTACTACCAAATACTTCAGCAATTGCTTGATGTCCTAAGCATACACCAAGTACTGGAATTTTTTGACCAAACATTCTTATTACATCTTTAGATATTCCTGCATCTTTTGGATATCCAGGTCCTGGTGAGATAATGATATGACTTACCTGTAGCTTTTTTATCTCTTCTACTGTAATTTTATCATTTCTAAAAACTTTAACATCAGGATTGAGCTCCCCTACGAATTGGTAAAGGTTATAGGTAAATGAATCGTAATTGTCTATAATTAATATCAAGCTTAATTTCCTCCCATCTTAAGTGCTTCTAACAAAGCTCCTGCTTTCCTAAGTGTTTCCTCATACTCTTCTTCTGGTTTTGAATCTGCAACAATCCCTGCGCCTGCTTGTATCGTCGCCTTGTTATCTTTAAAGATTACTGTACGTATGGTAATACACGTATCCATATTGCCATTAAAACCAAAATATCCAATACATCCTGCATAGACTCCTCTTTTCTTATTTTCAAGTTCATCTATTATTTCCATAGCCCTAACTTTAGGTGCTCCTGATACAGTTCCTGCTGGTAGTGAAGAAATGAGTACATCAAACATGTCGTATTTCTCCTGTAGTTTACCTACTACATTGGAAACAATATGCATGACATGAGAATATCTTTGCACTTCCATAAAATGTGTTACCTGAACAGATCCAAATTTAGATAGTTTTCCTATATCATTTCTTGCTAAATCTAATAACATGAGATGCTCTGCTTTTTCCTTTTCATCATGTAGCAGTTCATCTGCAAGTCGATCATCATCTTCTTTATCCTCGCCTCTTGGTCTTGTACCTGCAATGGGACAGGTTTCAATATCATCGTCTTTCAGTTTTACTAATAACTCAGGTGAAGACCCGACTACTTGATAATCTATAAAATCAATATAATACATATAAGGAGATGGGTTTAAACTCCTAAGTAATCTGTAGAATTCAAGTGGGTCTGTATTGGTATCTATCTCTAGTCTTTGAGATAATACAACTTGAAAAATATCACCTTTACGTATATATTCCTTAGCTTTTTCCACTTTCTTCACAAAAGAAGCTTTTGTCTCGTTGCTTTTGTATGGCAGTGACTTATGTACAACACCACTCCCAAAAGATGTCCCAGTACTGTATATCTGACTTTCAACATTTTCTATCTTTTCAACGGCTTGTTTATAAGTTCCATTATTATCTTTGACAAAATCATTAATTATAATGAGAATCTTTTGCCTCATATGATCATAAACAATAATTTCTTCCATAATCAGCAAATGAACATCAGGCAACTCCATATCATCGTCATTGATCAGCAGTAATCTTTCATAATCTCTTATAACATCATAAGCTATATAGCCAACCGCCCCTCCTATAAAATCAGGCAATTCATCATTGCTTGGCATTTGATATGTGGCAAAAATATCTCGAAGGCAATCTAAGTACTTACCCGACATCACCTCTATCTTTTCATTTTTTTCAATGGATAATTTATTGTCACTTCCCTTTATCGTAAGGTGCGGTTTCCGTCCAATAAATGAATATCGTCCCCATTTATCTCCACCTTCAACGCTTTCAAGTAGATAACTCACTTGATCTTTACACAGTTTATTGAATAAAGTAATTGGTGTATCGATATCTCCTGGGATTTCTTTAACAACGGGAATAACGGAATAAACTTTTTTCAACTCTTCATATTCACTCAGATTAGGATAGATCATCTTGTATCTCCATTCTTTTTTATTTATTTTGAATGATTCTTTACCAAACCCACATAAGTCTCTCGACTTAGAGAACGTTGGACTTAATCAATAGTATTTTTTGTGCCTGGCACCTACTTAAATGTACAAAAAAAACACCTCTCCCAATAAATTGGGACGAAATGCTCCGTGTTGCCACCCATGTTAGACGAAAGCTAACAACACCTATAAAAAAAACATTTCATCCTTAAAAGGACGAAATGTATTATCTCGCATTGCCACCTGAGTCTCACTCTGTAAGGTACAGACTTATGAATAAAAATCGATACCCTGTTTCTATAACGTGAAACCCACGGCACGTGCTACTATTAGTTCACACTGCTTCTCATGAAACCATTCAGTTAGCACTTCCATACCGAGCTCACACCAACCTCGATTCGCTTTATTTTAGTATCTAACTTACTATTTTCAATCATTGAATTTTTTATTTTATTGTTTTCACTATACCAAGGTTATTATGATTTGTCAATCCTTAAATTTAGTCAAGTCACGGTAATATACCTCTAATTATGCACTTCAACTTCTTTGTTTTTACCTTTATAACTGTTTGCAATATTGATTACTTGTTTTCTACATTGACCTTTTGACGTATGGTCAATAATCTCTTTATGGGTATGATAATAGGAATCTTCCTCTCGGGAAAGTTTCCACTCATTAGCTAATTTCAATTTAATGATATAATATTTCACTACATTTCCCCGATTACTCTTCATCATTTCAAGAATTTTTACAATACTTAAGAATACGTTAATTTTTTTATTATCGTCTCCAGGTCTCAGCACTGCATCAAAAGCGTAATGTATTGCACTTTTATAATCCTCGAGCATAAAGTAAATATTACTCAAATCATTATAGATGAACCAATCTTTTCTGTACCTCAACATGTCAGTTAATAATTTAATCGCTTCATCAGGATCACCCAGCTTTGACTTAGAAATAGCTATACGCCTCTTAAACCAAACTTTATTGTTGTTATGTAATGGTTTGAACAACTTTAGCGCTTCCTCTGAAATAGCTAAGCATTCATTATACATCTCTAGTTTTTCATATACTTTACTCTTCATGGAATACCATTCTTCCTTTTTGGAGGGTTGCTCTATTTGTTTTTCTTCAATAGTAATTACGTAGGAATCTATAGGTAACACACTAGGATCAAGCATGTCTAGCCAACTATTTATTTTTATCGCATCAAAATTTTGCTTTGCTTTATAATGTTTGATCATTTTAAATACGATCATCTGATAGAGTATATCTGTATTGGTTTGATGTCTTAACATATATTTAATATATTCTTTGGTCAGAGGAAATTTTTCATAACTAAAAGCGTCTTGTTCATTAATTTTCACTCTGTACAAGCACCATATGTAATGAAATAGGCAGAATTTTTCATGATACTTCTCATCAGATTTTTTAATTACCTCATATAATTTTAAAGCTTCGCTATAATCTTTCTCATCATATAGTTCCTTTGCTCTTGTCCGTAATTCTTCCAACATAATATCACCCCAATCTAGTCTTAGTATAGTATTCGATAAATAATAGATATTTTCCTTTTATTTCTACAAAATAATTTAATGAAACCAAAAAAAACACTTGCTGAAATGCAAGTGCTTAGAATTTATATGTCATATTAACTTTGAGAATCGCTGTAACTTTCTATAAACTGTCTAACTTTTGGTACAACGAAATGGCTTCCACCTCTTCCTTGAACACCTTCAATCATCATGGTCGTTATATAGGGATTTTCATCATTTATATCTATAGCTGCAAACCATCCTAGTTCCTTGTTTTGAGTGGCACCATCAGCACTATTTACTTCTGCTGTACCTGTTTTTCCTGCAATAGTTTTTCCTTGAATATAGGCTTCGTGACCAGTACCGATTTGATCTGCTACTACTTTTGTCATGAGTGTCAATATTTTATTTGCTACATCTTCCGATATTACATTTGTACTTTTAGGCTCCACATGATCAATAATTAATTTAGGCTCTATGACATTGCCTTTGTTAACAAACGCTGAATAAGCTTTTGGCAAATTTAAAATATTTAACAATACTTGACCTTGACCATAACCTGAATCAGCAAGTAATACTTCGCTTGAAATCTGATTATTAGTTGCTAATTGAGATTGTTCTACTCCGTATCTTATCTTTAAATCTTCTCCAATGCCAAAGCCTTTTGCTTTTTCAACAAAGGTCTCAGCTCCTATCTTTAGGGCCACTTGCCCAAAGTAGATATTATCTGAGTATAACATAGCCTTTTCTAAATTGACTGGAGTTCCTGGATCTTTAACTCTTGTAATAGAATAATTTCCCCATGAAGCATCCTTTTTCCAGTTCAACCCTTTCACATCTATGATAAAACTTTCATCGACTTTATTTTCATTTAGGGCAATACTCTCAGTAATCGGTTTTAATGTTGACCCTGGAGAATATACCTTTGCAAATCTATTTAACAGTGGCTTTGCAGATGACTCCTGAAGCTTCGTAAATTCATCTGAACCCATACCTAAAATAAATCTATTTGGATCATAGGAAGGCGAACTAATTAAAGCCATTATTTCTCCTGTCTTATAATTCATTGATGTTGCAGTTCCTTGCTCTTCACCCATTTGACTGTATAACTTTGTCTGCAAGTCAATATCGATAGTGACTCTGAGGTCTTCACCGTTTATAGCACCCTTCTCAGAGAGTACCTCTTTTTCCTGGCCATCGCTACTTTTAATCACTACTTTTTGACCTGGTGTCCCCCTTAGAGATTTATCAAATACCTTTTCAATACCTGTTCTGCCTACTTTGTCACCGGCAGTAAAACCTAAAGGTCCAAGTTCTTTTAACTCATTATCATTGATATATCCAAGATAACCAGTTAAATGAGCTGCTATTTCTTTGTAAGGGTATACCCTTTCTTTTACTTCTTTATATGTAGCTCCACTATTTTTAACATTCAATCCTTCAATCAAAGTTGCTTGTTCCTTGGGTATTTTTATGATATCTACAAAAGTATCATCATTAACCCATGAAAGATTTAATCGGTCATGAATATATTGTTCCTTAATAGCAAATGTCTTTGCTAAATCGCTAATAATTTCCTCTTTCATATCTCCTAGTCTACCTGGTACGATCCCCACCTGGATTACAGATCCATTTTCGGCTAATTTTAATCCATTGCGATCTAGAATTTCTCCTCTACCAGGAGCAACATTTCTTGTTTTGATTGTGTCACCCTCAGCCATATCTTTATAGATCATGTTGTATTGCCAATCAATATTCCATATCTCTTTTTTATCTACTTCTTCTTTGACTAATACTACACCCATTCTGTAGGATTTATCGCCATATGTAGTTTTTAAATCAATTTCAATAGGTATTTTCACTTGGTCTTCATTTTTTATTTGATTTTTTAATTTTTTTTCATCTACAAGATTCTCTACTTTAATTGTTTTTACTCCAAGGTCTTTATAAAAATCTTCATAGCTTTTCTGAAATTCCTCTTTTGTAATCATTCCTTTACCTTCAACAGAAAGTTTCTCATACATATCTCCATAATCTTGTTTTTCCCACGATTTAGCATATTGATCAAATACACTCTTAGGATTATTTTCATTCGTGCACCCTGAAAACAAAAATACCAAGAATAAACTTATGAACAATGCAACATATTGCTTTTTCATTACACACCTCCATATAAACTTTGACGAATAAATTAAAATATATCGTGTCATAATTATAACATAAAATTTTACCATATGTAGGACCATCCCCCATTAATGGTGTTGTATTTTGACTTTTACAATTGCATTGATTATAATAAAAGCGTACAACTTACACTAAACATGCTATCCTAGCTCAGTAGGTAGAGCAGCTCACTCGTAACGAGCAGGTCATCGGTTCGATTCCGGTGGGTAGCTCCATTTTTTCAAAAAAGAAGAGGCAATAAATTGTTCATCAATTTATTGCCTCTTCTTTTTATTAGCTAATCAGTTTTAGACTTTAATTACTCTTATAACGAGCTATTTTAGAAAGGTTTTATAAGACCTACTAGGAATCCCCTAAAGCTAGTGACTAATGACTAACAGCTATTAGCTAACAACTAGCAGCTAACAGCATTACACGATCTTTTTTAAGAAACTCTTCGTTCTCTCTTCTTGAGGATTGTCAAAGATATGATGAGGATCTCCTTCTTCAACAATTCTTCCTTCATCCATAAAAATTACTCGAGTACCTACTTCTTTTGCAAAACCCATTTCATGAGTAACCACGATCATGGTCATGCCCTCTATAGCTAACTTTTTCATAACTTCAAGTACTTCCCCTACCAACTCTGGGTCTAAAGCTGATGTAGGTTCATCAAACAGCATGATTTTAGGTCTCATTGCCAAGGCTCTAGCTATAGCTACTCTTTGTTGTTGTCCTCCAGAGAGTCTAGATGGATATTCATCTTTTTTATCCGCCAAACCTACCAAATCTAGTAGCTCTAAGGCTTGCTTTTTTAGCTCATCCTGATTTTGTTTTCTAACAATCTTTGGTGCAATCATTACATTTTCTAACACTGTTAAATGTGGAAATAAATTGAATCTCTGAAATACCATCCCTAAGTCTGTGCAGAGTTCTTGAACTTTTTCAGGTGATATCTTTAAAACATCTTTGTCACTGAGCCGTTCATCTGCTAACTCATTATCAATATAAATCTTACCACTTGTAATTCGCTCTAAGTGGTTTAAACAACGAAGTATGGTACTCTTTCCAGACCCACTAGGTCCGATCACACATACCACTTCTCCTTCTTTTACTTCTAGATTAATATCCTTTAATACTTCTAATTGTCCAAAGGATTTATATACATGTTCTACTTTAATCATTGTAACGTCTCCTATTCATATGCTGCATATTTCTTTTCGATCTTTCCAAATACGTATTGAATTATGGTAGTGAAAAATAAATAAATAGCAGCTGCGTACAAATAATAATATGTCTTCCCTGTGGCATTGGTCATTTGTGTTACAGATCTAAGTAAATCAAACATACCTATTGTAGCAACCAATGATGTATCTTTTATTAACATAATTAATTCATTTCCCATTGGTGGAATAAGTCTTCTAAAAGATTGGGGTATAATTATTTTAAACATTGCTTGATTATAACTCATACCCAAGGCTTTTGATGCTTCCATTTGACCTTTGTCAATTGACTGTATTCCTGATCGAAATATTTCTGCTAAATAAGCAGCAGAATTGATACTAAATGCTAAATAAGCAGGTGCCAAGCCTGGCAATCTAACTGCAGTGCCAAACACTTCTTGAGTAAATAAGGGCAATGCAAAGTACACAACATATAATTGTAATAGTAATGGAGTACCTCTAAACATCCAAACATATAACCATGAAATGGAATTGAGTACCTTATTTTTAGAGATTCTGCCTAATGCGATGATCATTCCTAGAATAACACCAGCAATAATTGCAACAATGGTAATTTTAACTGCTAGGAGTGTTCCACCTAGAATTGAAAGAATCTGTGGTTGTGTCAACAAACTAATCTCTTCCTCTCTTGTCTTTAAAATAGGCTTGCTTACGAATAATCGAAGCAAGCCTATAGCATCTTATTGGTACTATTCGATAGCGTCTAGATTTTCATTAATATCTGAAGTATAGTCTTTTTTTAATAATTTCTCTGATAACTCTTTTAACTTTCCTTCGCTTCTTAATTCATCTATAGCTTTATCTACCTTATCTTTTAACTCGGTGTTTCCTTTTTTAATACCTACACCTATAGGTTCATTGGTGAGTATTGTATCTGTGACTTTATACTTATCAGCTTGTTTTAACTGATAATCAATAGCAACTGGTAAATCTACTACGATATAGTCCACATAACCTGCAGACATAGCATCAAATGTTTGTACAATCTGATCATATCTAGTTACTTCTATATTGAATTCCTTCTCAAACTTGGTAACAGCAGTATCAGCTGTTGTTTGAAGTTGAACTCCTACTTTTTTGCCTTTTAAATCTTCAATTTTAGTAGATTTAGCTTCATCCCCAGGTCTTACAACAATAACTTGTCCATTTGATAAATAAGGCTTTGAGAATTCTAAGCTTTTTAACCTATCTGGTGTAATACTTAAAGATGACATAATTACATCATAATTTTCTGTATTCAACCCTTGTTGTATTCCATCCCACGCAGTTGGTACGAACTCTACTTCCAACCCCATTTTTTCTCCTATAGCTTTGGCTAATTCTACGTCAAATCCAACTAATTCATTGTTTTTATCTCTATATTCCATTGGTGGGTAGGTATCATCTACACCTACTCTTAAAACTTTCCCTTTATTTGTTTCATCTGCTTTACATCCAGCAAATACAACCATAATACTTAATAGTACTGTAATGAGAAATATACTTTTCTTCATAATTATCCCCCTTTGTATGTTCACCTTAACAATAAAGAAATTATACCATAGGTTTGTATAAAAATACAAAACATTTTGGACCACCTGTAAAATTATCTAGACTATAGGGATTTTATGATAAAATTCTCTAATAATTTATGATAAAAATACCCATAATAAGTAATACGACATACTTAGGAGGAGAATATTTTGAATTGGACAAAGAAATGTTATGATCATCTAAAAACTTCTCTTACTCAGTCGCAATTTATTACCTTTTATGGCTTTCGCATAAAAAAGATTCTCAACATAGTATGTAAATATTATTTTCCTGTAGCAGGTTTATTTATATCGCTCTTCTCTATAATTTATTATCTACTAGATGGACTTACCTTTAGTAATGTAGATAAAATTGTTACTTTCTTAGATTGTATCTACTTTAGTGCTACAACATTTTTTACTATAGGATACGGTGACCTATACGCTTATACAGCTTCTACCAAAATACTTGTTATCCTTCAGGAGATACTTTCATTTATCATTTTAACTTTATTCTCAGGATTTATTATACCTGTTTTTTTTGTGAGACGAAACGATGTCTCATTTCATGATCAATTATACATTTGCTTTAATGGCGATACGTTTACTCTTTCCTTTCCTATATTAAATAAAGGATCAATGTTTTATGAAATGGAAGGATCATTATCTTTAACTTTAAGCAATAAAGGAAATGTTGTTTCTAGATATAGCCTCATTAATATTTACACCACTTGGTTTAAATCCTTTTGGTTTTGCGACTTTGAAATTTCCAAAGAAAATGCTACGAATCAAGACTATATGGTCTTATACGAAGTATTGTACTTAGCTATTACAGAGCAAATTGATAAAGTAAAATTACCCAAAATAAAACTATGCATCCATGGTATCGATTCTCAAACTAGAGGCATCGCTTATTTTATTGAGGAGTACTATTTAAATGGTATTCATCTATTATTTTCGTATACATTAGACCCTACCCTATCTGGTAAGGAGAAAAATAGTAATTCCTTTCCCTCTATGAATGATCAGGATTTATTCACCTTTATGAAATTGTTTCAACAAATTGTATTTCCTAAAGATAAGCGAAAGAAAACAAGCATTACAGGTTTATTTGAAATTGAAAATAAACATCTTGATCAATTGTGGAAAACTTATCGTAAGAAAGAAATTTTTATCCCTAAATGAACAGACACTATACTTTTCCTGTGTTAAAATGCCATAAACTCTTCCTTATTATATTGTTTTAAATATCCATAGCTTCTTCATAACTTGGTATATAACTCATAATTCCACTCTATTTCTTGAAAACAAGCTCCTTCCCATTAACGAGGGAGCTTATTTACCCTATCCCCTACTTGTATTTTTCCACTTTTGATCACTTTAGCATAAGCCACCTGATCTGACAAATCACACAATCCCTCTCTACTAAATACAGGACATTCTTTATGGCACTCTTTTCCTACCTGGGTAATTTGAATGATTGCCTCACCAATAGCGAGTTTTGATTCACTGCTTAAGGTCTCTACATGTAAATCTTTAATTAATAAATTCTCGGAAAATCGGCTTATACAAAATCCATCCTTCTTACTTTCGCCGTTTACTCGCTTTGCTTCATCATCAAATAGGCTAATTTGCCTATCCCCTTTTCCTGCAAAAACATCACCTTCTAATCCCAACTCCGCTATCAGATTAGCTTCAACGATGACTTCACTAGGCGCACCCTTTTTCTTCTTAATTTTAATCCCTACGATTTCTGACATTCTCATTTTCCTTTCAGTATCTTATACCCTACAGATTCTTTGCTTTTATTTAATACTCACCGTCTCACCTTTTATCTCCACAATATCATTTTTCACCATGAGGAGAAACGCTTCGTTGAGTGCTCTCGTGATTTTTTCTCCATTTCTAAGGAAACCTAATGCTCTTGAAACTTCTTGAAATAAGGATTTTTTTTCAATTCCTATGCCTTTTTTTACAATCAATTTCATTCCTTCAGCTAGTTCTTCAATACATATATTTTTGATATCCCTCTTCTCCCCCTCAGGCAAGGGAACTCTAAAGATTGGTATTCTCATATCACTAGCCCAACAAAAATCACCTTTCACTACAAATCTTCCTTTATTGTACAAACTGATAATGGAGTCTACTTCTCTTGTGATCGCAATGGTAACTTTTTCATTGCCATAAAGTGGAGCCATGTATCTATAGATCAACTCTTTATGTACTGGGGATTCAACATTTACAATATAAGTAATTACATCTATGGCATAGTCTATACTCGGTTTACTACGATCTCTTTTTACTGTAGTTACATCAGCAATTTTGTATATCCTAAACTCACTAGACTCACGATCGTCCACAGTGGTCTCAGGTATACTTTCAATCTCAGGTGCTATAGATAAAACATGATTAGACTCATCAATATCTATTGCATTCTTAACTTTCTTTAGTAACCGTTCTATTTCTGTTGACCGATGACGAATCCAGTCTGGTGACCAGATACGGTAGACTTTCCACCCTCTCATTTTCAGAACATCCTGGCGTAGCCTGTCTCTTTCCCTAGCTGTTCTTGCCGAATGATAGGTCTCTCCATCGCATTCAATAGCAAGAGAATACTTCCCTTCAATATTGGGGTGGCGAACTGCTAGGTCAATACGATAACCAGAACAACCCACTTGGGTATCTACTTCATAGCCATGATGAGTTAAAACATCATAGACCTGCATTTCAAAGGCAGAGGCAAACTGCAATTCCTCTGAGATGGCCAATTCCCCTACAATTGCATCCACTCCTTGCAAAGCAAATTCCATGTATCCTCTAAGCATATGCACGCCCCTGGATTGGGTTTTACTTAAATCAATATCCGTAGGCAAAATTGAACTTACGAGCTTGACATTGTATTTTGCTCTAGTAATGGCAACATTTAGGCGCCTATATCCACCCTCTCGATTTAGGGGTCCAAAAGAAACTGTTGATTTCCCCTGTTCACTTTTACCGTATCCAACACTAAAGATAATGGTATCACGCTCATCTCCTTGGACATTTTCAAGGTTTTTAATGAAAAAGGGTTCCACTACTGTTTCATCAAAAAAGAGTTCATACTGATTTTTGGCTTTTCTGATTTCTATTATTTCACTGTCAATAGCCGATTGTTGTGCCTCACTAAAGGTGACGATACCTAGGGATCGATTTGGATACTCATCAAAGTGCTTAAATACCAGCTGGGCAACCCTGTTTGCTTCGATTTTATTTATACGACTAGTCCCACTTCCATAAACTCCATTAGGCACATGAACAAATTCAACACCAAAATCCTTACCCTGGGCAATAGGTGTTGGAAAGGTAATTAGATTCTTATAGATCTTTGCATTGGAATAGGCAATCAAGTGCTCATGGCGACTTCGATAATGCCACAACAAAGATAGTTTATTGAGCACAGCACCACATTCATCTAATATAGATTCATAGGCTCCTATGTCGCTTTCTTCATCCTCAGTATCATAATCAGAATCAGAGGTATTTGAATGAAAGAAATTCGTTGGTGGAAGTTGTTCTCTATCTCCCACAACAATTAATTGCTTCCCTCTGTAAATTGCACCTATTGCATTTTCTGAACGCACTTGAGATGCTTCGTCAAAAATAACCGTATCAAATTGATAGCTTTCTGGATTTAAATACAAACTAACGCTTAGCGGCGACATAAGCAAACAAGGCTTAATGGTCAATAGTAAATTCGGTATTTTTTCAAGGAGTTTTCTGACGGGAAGTAACTTTCTACGTTTTTCGCCCTCTCGTAAAAGGGTATGTATTTCTGTTCCTCTTGACGTAAAAGCAGTGATATCTGGACGCTCCATAGACAATTTTTGCCGAATTCTAGCCTGTGCAATAGCAAATTGACTGACATCTTTGTTTTGAAAATCTAGAATTAGGATTTCAAACTTTTCACGAATAAATTCATTAAGGCTTTTTTCATTTTGATATACACAATCAATCCATAATAAATAGAACCTTTTGAGCATAGTCTCTGCCCATTTATCAATAGAAATATTATCTTCTTCTAATACAACAATCAAATCTGTTATCTTGCTTTCTACACAAGCAAGGCTTGCATTTATAAAGTCAACCCAATCAGGCAAATAGTCTATACGCTCTGCTGAGTGAGCAAATTTTTCTTTTAACTCTAGGATACTAGCATTGTTAATATCAAAGGTGTTTTCATTATAGTGGAGATGAAAAAACTCCAACTCTGAATCAATTGTACGTAAGTAACCTTCCAGCTGATCCTTATAGTTTAACGCTTCTACATTTGCATGATCTCCACATACCTGTTCAGCAAATAGTAAAGTAACATTACTTTGTCCATATGTTCCTTGGATCCTGGTAATCCACTCAAGTGTTGACCTTAAATATGTCCAATCACTTGCTCTACCTTGATAGGCATCCTCAAACCAACTTTTTAGGGCTGTTTCTTCAAAATATACCGATTCTGTTAATTCTTGTATTTGTTTTATTGTTTCTAAGTGCTTTACTGTGTCGTCGTATTTCAATTTATATTTCTTTTTTCGCGCATATCCTTTTAACGTAGCCTTCTCCTTGGCAAACTCACGGTTTAGAAACCTCGTTACAGATGAGAATTCACCCTTAAAACGCCTTAACATATCTCCAGCATTAATCTTCAAAACATCATGTTCATATATACAAAAGATCTCGCGTTCTTTCTCCTCAATAATTTTGTACTGCTTAGATACACTATCTATGCAAGATATCATTTGTCCACTATTTTCTTTCAATAGCCAATTGGGCTTGCACTTTGGGCGATCACAAACAAGCTCTAATAAAGATACTAAAGCTTTTATCGACTCTATAGTATTGTATTCTATTAGTGAGAACACTGCTTTGCAGTCCTGTACTACTTTATTAAAATTACTTAATACTTCATGAAAAGAAAAACAATGTTGCCCTATGTCTTTCTTCATTTCAAATGTAATAGATTGAGTTGAAAACCCATAGAAACAGTTATCTTTATAATTTTCTCCGACTTTTTTTACTGCTTGTGTGTAATGACTTAGTACATCAACGAGAGCATTTAGTTGTTTCATTGTTTTCCTATCCACATCAGTAAATTTATATAAAATATCAGGATACTCAGATAGTTGTGCTATCTCACCGTATATTTGAAAAACAGATTTTTTTAAGGGTTCTCTTATTACGTGAAGTGCTGCCGCATAATTGTTTAAAGCTTCTTTTTTCTTTGCAAGCTCCTCTAAGTCATCTAACACATCATCATCAGTTTGTGTTTTCTGTTTGCCTAGTGTATCAAGAAGTTCTTTGACAACCTTTACCTTGTTAGACTTATGGCTATGTAACTCCAAAGAAAAATCTTCTAGACCTACTCTTTGTAAATTTCTTTGAACCACTTCAAGGGCTGCCATCTTTTCTGATACAAACAAAACTTTTTTACCATCTGCAAGGCATTCGGCAATAATATTGGTAATGGTTTGGCTTTTACCTGTACCAGGAGGGCCTTGTAAGACAAAGCTAATGCCCTTCTTTGCAGCAAGTATTGCTTGTTGTTGACTAGAGTCTGCATCAACCACTTGAAAAGTCTCTACTGGAAGAATTATTTTATCCAAATCTATGGCATTTGCAATTTCAGGTGGAACAGGTTCAATGTTACTTTCCTCACCACAAAGAGCTCTCACAATTTGGTTACTCATGATCCTGTCGCCATTTTTCTCTAAATCCTTATACATGTTTAGTTTTAGAAAAGAAAACAAACTAAGTTGAACCTGGGTACTTACTTTCCAGTTTAGATCCTTCACTTGATCTGAAACATAGTCCAACAATTTTTGAACGGTAAAACCATTTTTATCCGGTTCAAATTCTATTTTTAGGCCAAAATCAGAATCCAACTTATAACATAGTGTGGGATTAATAACCACGTCATCCTCGTAAAACGTCATGGTATATGGCGAAAGGATTGACTCCTTTTTTAATTCTACAGGAACTAGAAGAAGTGGAGATTTCATGGGCTCATTACTCGGATGGGCTTCCGTCCATTCTAAAAATCCAAAGGCAAGATATAAGATATTGACACCTTGTTCGCTTAATCCAGTTCTTCCCCGCATTCTAATTTGATAAAGAGTTCGATCCAAATCCTTCCCAACTTTAGAAGATTCAATCATTCCATTAAGTACAGTAGACCGAACACAGTCTTCCACAGTTTCTTGTTTTTCCAAATCAATCATGGGAAATTCTAGCCCAGCTCCACGTATTACTGCGCTGTATAAATCGTCTAACTCGGGATGTAAAATTTGAAGAGATGTCCTTTGGGTTTCTTTAAAATTAAGAAGTTTATTTCGTTTTCCCATATCTAATAATTTTTGACGCCATAACGATAATCTATCTGCCATCTGTCTACCCTTGCCTTTTCTCAGAATTATTCGTAAATCTTTTATCTACAGGTTTTTGCGCGTCAATAGGCAGCAACCACATCTTGCCTGCTTTTGTTGCTCCCTCTATCCGCCCTTTTTCACACAGTAAAGCCACACGCCTTGCGGAGATTCCCCACAACTGTGCTGCTTGATTTGAAGTTAAAAATTCCATATGTACACCTCACCTATTCAGTTAATTACATTATATTCTTTTACCTGAACAATAACAAGGATATATTATAAACCAAAATAAGCTTCCTCTCTTTTGAGAAGAAGCTTATTGGTGAAGACGATTAATAGTTGGAAAGTAGAATGTTGGAAAGTTGGAACTATCTAAACAACTGGCTGTCTAACTAACCAACCAACTAACCAACCAACCAACCAACTAACTAACTAACTAACTAACTAACTAACTAACTAACTAACTAACTAACTAACTTGCCAACCGACCAACTGTCCAACTGTCCAACTGTCCAACTAACCAATTACTTCCCAACAATATTAATTAATTTCTGAGTAATCTCGTGAATACTCGTTCTTAACTTATCACTAGCCTTATACGAGGATGTATTTTCACGGTCAGATATACTGATTTTTTTATCATAGTAGATAAACCCAAGGCAATTTTCTTCACCAACATGATTTCTGATGAAGTCTTCATCTTCTTGGTCTGTTATTTTGTTACCGATTACCAATACATTTGAAACGCCCAAATCAGCGGCTAGTTTTTTTACACTCTTAAATGTTTGGACACTTCTTTCACCTGGCTCTACAATTGCTAAAAAAGCATCTACTTCACTTGCTGTTCCTCTACCTAAATGTTCTATACCTGCCTCCATGTCCATAATTACCACATCTTTTTCATGCAGTATAAGATGTGACATAAGCTTCTTTAACAATACATGCTCCGCACATACGCAACCTGAACCACCAATATCTACACTACCCATAACCAACACTTTTACCCCTTCAAACTCATGAGCATATCTTTCTGGAATGTCATCTACCTTGGGATTTAATTTAAATGTAGTACCAAAAGTACCCATTGGAGCGCCTGTTCTTTCTTCCACAAGATCTTTCATTTCAGATATGGGCACTATTTTTGTAGCTTCAGCAGCATTCATACCTAGCGCGAGAGCTAAGTTTGCATCTGGATCAGCATCCACTGCAAGAACTTTATATCCATTTTCAGCAAAACTTTTGCATAAAGCGGCAGATATGGTAGATTTACCAACGCCACCTTTTCCTGTAATCGCAATTTTCATCTAATCACCTTATTCCTTTTTTTTTATTATATCCATAATCTTTTGTGCGCATACAATGGAATCTTCCTTTAGATCTGGAACACTTTTTACTATGCGAGAGTTTTTGACTTACCTGTTCGAAAACAATCATATAGAGTATTCTTTTCAAAGTATTTTTTTATTATATTTTATAAATAAATTTAAAAGAATTCTATAGCTTCCTCAGATTTTTGTGTTTACATTAACATTATGAACTATACTATTTATACCCACCATAAATCAACATAATCAAATTACAGCTTGTACAGTTGCCTTTTTATTCACAGCTTTAACAAACCGAGCTGTGGTTTTGAATTTTTACATTTTATTCCATCGGTTAATACTTAGTTTTATGAGTATTAATGCTACTCAAATATGCTATTAGGTAGCCGAACCATCATCTTTATTTTTTAACTTTAGATTTCATGCCTTGCGCCTAACTTTTAATAGGTTTGCGTTTATTTTTATTTACATTTACATTTACATTTACATTTACTTTAATAATATCTTTTTGATAAAATATAAATTTTCCAATAAAACTTATATCTCTATTCTCTCCGGACAAGAATACACATATCCTCTATCCCCTCTTACATATCCTAACAACGTCACATTGTATTGTTTGGCAAGTCTTACAGCAGATGTAGTAGGTGTAGATCTTGAAACCAAAATAGGAGTTCCAAGTCTTACGACCTTCGTCATTATTTCTGAAGAAATTCTTCCACTCACAAACACCATACTATTTGCGGTCATTTCAAGTTTTTTATTCTTTAATAAGATACCTGTAATTTTATCTAAACAGTTATGCCTTCCTATATCTTCGTTTAAAATCTGATCCTCTGGAGTATAAAACAAGACACTGTGTACCCCTCCAACTTCTCTAAATACCTCTGATTCTTTCATAAATCGCTTCATAATTTGAAATATACTTCCTACTGAAAATTTCTGATTATTTTCAACCGTTGAATACTGACTTTGTTTAAGAGGGTTGATATAGGTATAACATTTCCCACAACCTGAAGTGATACTTCTTAAACTTTCTTGCCTGTTAATAAGTATTCCTTCCCGCAACTTAATAATAACTGCCAACATTCTATCATTGTAATATATATCTTCCACATCAGCGTAAGCATTGATTACACCTTCACTATATAAAAATCCAAGAGCTAGCTCCTCTTGATGCTGGTTTAAACAAAGTAAAGATACCAACTCTACCTGGTTAACAATGATTTTAAGGGATACTTCAGCAATTACTTTTTTTTGTAGTGTTGCTAGCTTTATAAGAGCCATTTTCAATACTCATTTCCAAAACGTCATATTCTTCATAAATAATGCCTTCCATATTCACCTAACTCCTTAGATATTTAACTTATGATGATAAATATTCAATTAAACCAATCAAATCAACAGGTTGATTAGCTGGTTTGTATAACTAAATGAGCAATTAGACTACCTATTTTTTCACTAACAAATGCCAATAATAAAAATATTTAATACTCTTAGGAATACCCTCAATCTAAAGTACTTGCATCTAATTGCTGTTGTTATCCTGTTTAGTAGTCGCTGTGTCCGCTCATCTCTGCATGTGACCCAAAACACTCACCCGCTAATCCTTTACTAAGAACCAAGAACTTAGAACTATTATCCCCTAGGTCTACATGATAGAGGACGTCATCCAAACATTGTATAAACGTATATTTTGACCTGGCTGATTATCTTCACTTAAATAAAAGTCCACCATTTCCCATTCTCGCCAATTCTTTTCTCGTAATTTTTACGTTAGCCAATAGACGAGGTAGCAATAAGTCAAAACTGAACTCATTATTATATAAGCCACAACCAGGTACCCCTATAATTTGTACGTGATTAATCTGTCCAAGAACTAACATGGAACCAGGTAAAACAGGCACTCCATAAAGCAGTTCCTCTGCTCCTGCCTCTATGATGGCGTCAAGAGTCATATCATCAGGGTCTACAGATAGACCTGCTGTAGTAATAATTAGATCTGCGCCTGAATGAACCATATCGTGGATTGTACTACTGATCACATCAATATCGTCAGGGACGATTGCTTTTGTAACTACATTGCACCCGTATGCCTCTACTTTTGATTCGATTATTTCAATATATCGATCTTCTATTAAATTTTCATAAACTTCCGTTCCGGTTACTAGGATGCCTACTTTTGCCTTTCTTAATGAACATACTGTAAATAATCTTTCGTTACTCAACATATTCATGGCTATTAAATAATCTTTATTTGAGATATAAAGAGGAATGGCTCGAGTTGCTGCAATTTTATCGCCCTTTTTTACTATAGAATAATTAGGCAAGGCGGCGCACATTACTCCAGGGGACATATTAAAATTTTCTAGTTGCTCTTCATTCATAATCAATATCCCATCTATATCAGAAACAAGATTAATTCTTCCCTCATTAGGTTCCATGTCAAAAGTAACATTTTGTCCACTCATATTTTTTGCAAATGCTAAAACTACTTCATCCTCGTGTTTATATCCCTTGATAAAGGTATTATGTTCTTGAACGTATACATTATTTTTACCTAACTCTCTCAACGTTTGAACATCATCTTCGATGATCATATGGCCTTTTTTAAATGCAACACCTTTTGTCTTTTTATAAATTATTCTTGTCACATCATGAAGCAAATGCATACCTACCGCTTGCTCCACTGGCGTTTTGTGTAATAAGAGAGTTTCTATATCCTCAGAGTTTTCATTGCCAACTACATCATATGGCAACTCTTCTGTACATCCCCTACAAACAACACCATGAGACTCTGGGTATGATTCATCACATATCGGGCATGTTACAGTTTTCCCCATTTTTTTCTTCTTTAAGTTTTTAGAATGAACTTTTACCTCCTGTATGGAAAAAAGAGAAGTTCCAGCTTCTTTCATTTGCTTAAAAATAAGTTCAGTGTCTTGCAAATCCTTGGGCTTTAATTTTAAAAACCAGGTTTTTACTTCACCCCACTGATTAAGTTTTGATTGATCTAAATAAATTCGAATTCCTTCCCCAGTATATTTATCATAAAAAACTGCTGCAAAACGCCCTAAATCCAATATTTTTAACCATCCATTTCCCACGGAACAAGGTGTGAGAAGCTGTATCGCATCAGGCAAACATGTTTTAGTTTCACAGATCACATCGAAAAATATCCCCTCTGGAAGGTTTTCTAGAGCTAGATTCACCATAAATCCGCCGAGAACAATACCAGGTGCCACTGTCCCATGAAAAGCTTTTATTTTTTCAGTAAATTCATTATAAGTTAATTCGCCAAATTTCATTTTTTTCACCTCAAGAAATATATGTATTATGTAAAATGGGAGTATTTACTGCCCAACACTCCCACTTTGGTTCTTGGTTCTGTTTAGTTGGTAAGCAGAAAGTTGGAACTTTTATTCATACCTACTTAATCCTTTAGTAGTGTTCCAACTGTCCGACTATCCAACTATCCAACTGTCTACTTTTCACTTTCCACTTTCTACTTTACACTTTACAACTGTTCCTTATACTATCTTTTCTATAGCAACAGCACATGCCTTATACTCTGGTGTTTTTGTAATCGTATCGCATGCTGTATTGGTTAACCAATTTGCATTATTTTCAAAGTAATGCATAGCCATCCATACTAGTCCAGGCTGAATTCGTTCGGATACTCTTGCTTTAACTTTTACTACTCCACGACGGGATTTTACAATAATCATTTCATTGTGGTCAATTCCCATTCTTTGTGCATCTATATCTGAAATATCTGCATATTCTTCTGGCAATAATTCATTAAGACCTTCACATCTACCTGTTTGAGTCCTTGTGTGATAATGATATAAACGTCTTCCTGTACTTAAAGTAAATGGATATTCTTCATCTGGCACTTCTGCTGGAGGTGTCCAATCAAGAGCCATAAATTGTCCTCTTCCACGTGTAAAGTTACCATCTACATGTAATATTTGTGTTCCAGGATCTTCTTCGGTTGTACAAGGCCATTGTATCCCATCACCTTCAATTTTTTTATATGTAAGTCCTTTAAACGGTGGTGATAAAGGGGAGATCTCATTATCCCATAATTCTTGACCACTGTTTGAATCCCAATCACAACCAAAACGTCTCGCAATTTCTCTAAATATCCACCAGTTTGGTTTTGCCAATCCAGGTGCATCTTTTACTTTTCGAACCATGCTTACTCTTCTTTCGCAATTTGTAAAGGTTCCCTCATCTTCACTCCATGCAGCTGCTGGAAGTACAACATCTGCATACTGTGTTGTCTCTGTCTGGAAGATATCGTTACATACGACAAAATCTGCTGCTTCTAAACAACTTATCACATGAGATATATCAGGTTCTGTCCCTACAATATTTTCGCCAAATACGTATAAAGCCCTCATCTCTTTTGTTTTCAGTTCCTTAAGCATATCAGGAATCATTTTTCCCACTTGGTCAGGTAAGCCTTCTACATCCCATGCTTTTTCAAATTTCGCTTTTGATGCAGAATCTGTTACTTTTTGATAACCAGGGTACAAGTTAGGAAGTGCCCCCATATCACAGGCTCCTTGAACGTTATTTTGCCCTCTTAACGGATTTACCCCAGCGTTTTCTTTACCAATATTACCCAATAACATTTGGAGATTTGCAACAGACATTACATTGTTTGTACCACATGTATGCTCTGTAATTCCAAGTGTATAAAGTGCCATCCCTGGCTTATTGTTGGCAAGCATTCTAGCAATTTTGATAATTTGTTCTTCTGAAACACCGCTAATCTCTGATGCTCTTTTAGGTGGATACTCCAGAACTTTTTCTTTTAATACGTCAAAATTCTCACAGTGATCCTGCACAAATTCCTTGTCATATAAATCCTCTGTTATGAGTACATTCATCAGTCCATTTAAGAAAGCTATGTCTGAACCAACCTTTATTTGAGCAAATTCATCTGCATAATCTGCTAGATTAATTTTTCTTGGATCTACTACAATTAATTTTGCTCCATTATTTACACCATTTTTTACAAATGTAGCTGCAATAGGATGAGCCTCTGACATATTTGTTCCAATACAGAATAATAACTGGGTATTGGCAAATTCTCCAATAGAATTGGTCATTCCTCCAGTACCAAATGAATTTATTAAGCCTGCTACAGTGGGACCATGACAAACTCTTGCACAGTGATCGATATTTCTTGATTTAAATGCGGCTCTAAATAATTTTTGCATCTGATAAGAATCTTCATTTATACTTCTTGCACAACTAATTCCTCCAACTGCATCACTTCCGTACTTTTCTATTATTCCTTTAAATTTAGAAGCGACTAAATCCAATGCTTCGTCCCAAGATGCTTCTCGAAAAACACCATTTTCCTTTATTAGAGGAGAGGTAAGTCTTTCCTTAGAATAAATGAAGTCATAACCGTAACGTCCCTTAACACATAAACGTCCTTTATTTGGAAAGCCATCTTCCACACCAGTAACCTTTACGATCTTATCACCTTTCATGTGGAGATACTGTTGACATCCTACACCACAGTATGGACATGTGGTTCTAACTTTTGTCGTTTGCCATGATTGTGCTTTACCTATAGATTTCTTATTGATTAACGCACCTACTGGACATACTTGAACGCATTGCCCACATTGAACACAAGAAGATTCTCCCATAGGCTTGTCATCGTCACATATAATGGTAGTATCGCTTCCTCTAAATCCTAGTGAGAGAACGTCATTGCACACAATATCTTTACACACCGTAACACATTTTTTGCAGAGAATACATCTTTTGTTATCTCTTGTGATCATAACGCTTGAATCATCTACTTCTTCTTTTACAGTACGTTCAATATTAAACGCTGGTTTGCTAACTCCTAGATCAAATGCAATACTTTGAAGACTACACTCACCACTAGCCTCGCAACATAAGCAATTATGTTCTCCATTAGCTAACATTAAACTTATTATGGTTCGTCGAGTTTTCAATACCTCTTCTGATGCAGTTCTTATCACCATGTTATTTACTGCTTTTGATTCACATGCAAGTACAAGACCTTTTGCGCCCTCTACCTCAACTACGCAAATTCTGCATGAATGGGTATCGTGAATACCATCCATATGACATAGTGTAGGAATGTGAATTCCATTTTCTTTTGCTATTTGAAGTATCGTTAATCCTTCTTCTGCTACTATTTCTTTACTATCAATTTTTAAAGTAATCATGTCCATTTTCCTCCTTAATATAATCCATTATTTGTTATGGCATCTACTGTAATTTCTCAAACGCTATACTTTAAAATCACACCAAAAACCTCTGAATTGAAATATTCATTTTTAAAGTGATCTATCACTGAACATCCCCAAGCTAGTATCCATATAAGCCTTATGATTCATCTAATATTGAAATTGTGATCCTTTTAAACTCTTATGCTTGCAATGATTTCATCAAGTTCTTTGTCTACTTCATTTGTTCTTGCAATATGTATTGCTTACAAAACAACCTCCTAATAAATTTATTTTGTTTATACTTTAAACAAAAATAACGTCTTCGACGCTTATTCAAGTGCGATTGGAAGGTTTGGACTCTAACTAGCTAGTCTAACTTTCCTATCATAAAACAAAAAACTCCTTTCCAAAAATAACTGGAAAAGAGTTTCAAAAAACTTTCGATAGGATTACATTCAAATTAAACTGTGCTAGGATAACACAAAAAAATACTATTTTTATAAATTTACATAGTATGACATTGTTGTTATCTCACAATCCCTAAGTTTTCTCCTTTCCGCTATGGGAGGCATTATCGTTTCCAATAATACCCTACAGATCTACAGCTCATAAACTTCAAAAATGCAAGTCCTTAGGTTCAGTAGATTCGGAGTATATTAAGTTTTATTGTCTTTAGTATAGCAATATGTTAATTTGTTGTCAATAGCAATTTTATAATTAGTCTTATTTTTGCAATTTATGTGTAATTATCGAACATTACCCCACTATGTAATCTGACCACTATCCAATATCAATGGACCAAATAAAGCCTCCCTTTTTGTTTTAGGGAGGAGAATCTTATTTAATTGGATGTAGTATATCTCGTCTTTGATCTACAGCAACCCTTCAACTAGTTTTAAGTCTATAAAATAATAGATGTAATAAGGTAATTACATCTATTATTTCGTAGAGCTATTGTTTAGTATTCAAATCGTCAAACTCTTCCTTAATTTCTTCATCAAATAAATCATAGTCACTTTTTTCTCTTAAAGTTATCTTGCTTTTGTAAGTAGTATCACTTTTCTTTATTACTTGATTTGAAAGTTCCATATAATCTTTATCGCTATATCTACAATATGGCATATTATCTCTCCTTTCATTACCTTTATAAAATTAGTATATGTAGATTAAACTTGTTTATCATTCCAATTTTTATAAAATAGAGTGTATTTAGGAGAAATACAACATAATATGAAGATAAAGCACTCAAATTAATAACTGTTTAAGACACAATGTAAGAGCTCCATCCATTGGATTGAGCTCTTACATTGTGTTTACTTATATTATTTACTACTAGATAATTCTCCATCATCCAGATAATTTTTTGCCTGATCATATAACCATTTTATTATTTGTCTAATTAATTCCTTAGAGATAAACACTTTTAAAAACTGAGGTAACATGGTATATGCTTTTTCTACAACCCAGTCTTCTTGTTCTTCTCCAGAAGATAGCACCGCTTCTTTGGAAAGCCTTTTAGCTTGAAGCATAAGCGCATATAGCTTAGCTTTTGCCTTTTCCCATTCGAATAGTCCATATATAACAGATGCTATGCCAACAACAAAGACAAATCTATATTCCCATATAAACAATTTTATTTCGACTATTTTTAATTCCTCCTTATATCACTCTTAAAAGACACTAATTTTTTCCCAGGTACGCCGTTGTCTTTAAGATCCTTTGGAACGTTAACCTACAGCCTCTGTTTTATTACCAGGACTGTCTGCTCTCCATAAAGGAAGCTTGTAACCTTCTCGAATAGCAATTCATATATAGCTTAACTATGGTACCTGTTTTATATTTATGTATATCACTTTACTTTGTGCAGATTTTAGAAGGATTATATTTTTCTATTAAGTATAGCTTGTTTTTATTTTTTTAGAAAAAGCTTGCTTGGGAAGTAGGTGGATACTATGTATGACCCTCACAAGCTACCCCGCAGTTTCGGTGACGAAATATACATTTAGCCAAAGTGGAGATCCCTCGACTACGCTCGGGATGACGGTGTGAATAGGTTCAATTCACACCGCTCTATCTCCATCGCATATAATTTTTCTGAGAATCAAAATAAGCTCCCTCTCATTTTTTGAGAAGAAGCTTACTTTGGTGGTGGCCGTCGGAAGCATCTGCCTGGGACCGTTATAGGTCACATTTTTCTATTTCATTAATTTTTTGTGCTTATGAAATCTTTAAATGAGTAGCAAAAGAATGTGCTACTCATCTCAAATTTATTACTACATTAGATATCTTATTCTAATATTTTTCTTCATACTTTAGAGATTCGGAGATTTTCACTAGAGGTTCCTCTCTCTTTAATGTCTCTTCAATATGTTTTATATCTTCTATTTGTTGTTTATATACAGATACATCCTCTAAATTAACCTTATGCTTATTGAATTCAACATGTTCTTCATTAAGAAGTATACGGATAACTTCAGTGGGCATTTCTTTATGACCTGGAATTATTGAATTAATAACTCTTTTCTTTATAACTAGCTCTTCACGTTTAATTGGTATGGTAAAGGATTTATCTTCCGTGATAGTCTCTCTATAGATATTAACTTCTCCTGTTTGCATCCATTCTTTTGCAATATCAAGTTGTTCCTTCTTAATGTGAAATGTTGTTTCCATACTTATTCACTCCCTTTTGTTAAAAAACACCTCACGAATTATGGAAATTCGGAGGTGTTTCTTACTTTATTTATTAGTCATGCAACTCAATATCAACTATATCCGCATTGCCTTTTTTATTTATACGGGCTTCTTCTCTTTTAAGATTTTCATCTATATGCTGTGTATCTTCAATGGAACGTTTATGAGCTGAAATTTCTCCTGTTATTACTGTATGTTTGCCTACATTAACTTTTTCTTCACTGACTGGAATTTTAATGGTATGTCCGTCTTCAGTAATAGGCGAATCACTTGCTACATTATTTATTGCTTTTCTTTCAATTACTACTTCTTCACGCATTACAGGAACATCAACTGACATCTTTTCTTCTATAATTTCTTTACCAAATTCTACGTCACCTTTATGAACACTCCTTTTATTGATATCGAGTTCTTCTTTACGAAGAAGCATCTTGGCATCCCTTTCCTTAGTTTCTTTTTTAGTGCTATCGTCATTCATAAAAAAACCATCAAATATACTCATATAAAAAACCTCCATTTAATTATTATTTTAATATAATAATATTTTGTCCTTCAAAAACTTTATTATCCTGTTGAATGATTGGAAATTAATTAATAGATTTAAATGAATATTTTAGAATATTTCAAATATAATTTTATTACGATTTATTATGATTTAATTAAATAAAAATATATAATAAATTATAAAGATATCTCCAATCCCAATCATGTTTTTGTAATTTTTTGTTAATTATTACTATTTATTAAAATATTTTTTAAAAAACTTTTTCTATGTATAGGAGCAATTCCATATTTTTTAATTGCAAGAATATGTTCCTCCGAACCATAACCAATATTTCTGTCAAATCCATAATTAGGATACTTCTTATGATACTGCAACCTTCGCGTTTGACGGCGAAATATGCATTTAGCAAAAAGTGGAGATCCTTCGACTTTGCTCGGGATGACGGTGTGAATGGGTTCAATTCTCACCGCTCTATCTCATCAAAATAAGCTCCCTCCCTATCGGGAAGAAGCTTATTTTGGTGGAGGCGGTGGGAATTGAACCCACGTCCGAAAATGCATTCACAGGAGGTTCTCCGAGTGCAGTCACTGGTTTAGAATTCGCCATCAAAGTCGTTCAATGACAAGCTACTTGTCAGGCTAGTTCCAATTATTCAACTATAGGTCGGAACACCCCTATAATCGGTTCCCCACTAATTGACGCCCGAATCCTTAACCGTGGGTTATTATGGTCGGACGAGCAGCATTAAGCTGCTAGTGCGTAATTATTTTTTGCTTTTATATTTATGTTGCCACTTTTTACGATGTTTGGTCACATCGACTCGCTACTCCTGCTTCAACACCCCCGTCGAAACCATTGCGCCCCCAAGTATTTAGCACCTAGTCATTTAGTCACTTGCTTTGCTGTATTCCTATAGGGTCCTTATTTGCTAGTTGTTTAGCGACTATGCTAGGGACTAATCTAGTGACTAGCATCTAACATAGTGCTATTCTAGTCGTCCCGTTCTTGGCGTACTGCACGTGCCATTCTTCGGGTAACATCTTTTGCGGCTATATCATGTCGTTTGTCGTAATTCTTTTTACCTTTGGCTAGAGCTAGTTCTAGTTTTACTTTACTTCCTGAGAAGTAGAGTTTCAAAGGGACTAGGGTGTAGCCTAGTTGTTGTTTTAGTCCTATTAATTTATTTATCTCACTTTTATGCAATAATAATTTTCTTGCTCTTAAGGGATCCTTATTATTTATGTTTCCTTGTTCATAAGGTCCGATATGCATATTGTATATGAATACTTCACCATCTCTAATGACTGCATGACTTTCTTTAATATTGCCCATACCAGCTCTAATGGCTTTTACTTCTGTGCCATATAATTCTAGACCTGCTTCGTAAGTGTCTTCTATGAAATATTCATATCTTGCTTTTTTATTTTGGGCGATGAGTCTAAACCCTTTTTCTTTCATGAAAACACCCCCCACAACTACAATTTAGTGCACAAAAACTTTAATCAATCTTAACTTTTACTATTAAATTGTTTGATATTAATTATTAATTATTAATTGATTTCCTTTATCATTATAATAAGTTTATTCAATTTTGTCAACTACTAGGAAGTCGATCTGTCTTAACGTCATATCTGCCTTATATACAGAGATGTCTATTTTATCTCCTAGTTTATACATTTTTTTTGTGTGTTCTCCTATAAATCTATGATTTTTCTCATCGTAGATATAATAGTCGTCTGTAAGATTTTGAACTCTAACTAATCCTTCTATTGTATTTTCTAATTCTACGAAGAATCCAAAAGATGTAACGCTAGAGATAATACCTTTATACTCTTCATCAATTTTCGTGCGCATATACTCGCACTTTTTAAGATCATTGGTATCTCTTTCCGCTAACTCTGCTACTCGTTCTCTTTGTGAACATTGTTTTGCTATCTCAGGCATTTTTTTTCCTAACTTTTCAGCTTTCTTACTTGTAAGACTATTTTCTAACATATAGCTCATAACCCTATGAATCATTAAGTCAGGATACCTTCTAATTGGAGAAGTAAAGTGAGTATAATACTTTGCTGATAGGCCAAAATGTCCTAAATTTTCATCCATATAACGAGCTTGTTGCATGGATCTTAGAATCAATCTACTAAGGAGCCCCTCTTCTTGTTTGCCTTTGATTTCTTCTAATAATTTTTGTAGTACAGAAGGATGAATTTTATCTTCTTTATATTGAATCTTATAACCAAAACTTCCAATAAAATCGCTTAATGCAAGTAGTTTCGCTGATTTTGGTTCTTCATGGTTCCTATAAATAAAAGGTAGCTCAGTCCAAAACATATGTTCTGCAACCGTCTCATTACATACTAACATAAATTCTTCAATAATTCTATTGGAAATATTTCGTTCATACTTCACAATGTCTATTGGTTTACCGCTATCATCTAATATAATCTTGGCTTCATCAAATTCAAAATCAATAGCACCTCGTGCCATTCTACGTTTTTCACGAAGAATCAGTGCAAGTTCCTCCATAAGTTTAAAATCACTTACAAATTCTTTGTATCTCACCTTTAGTTCTTCATTATCCTTTGTTAATATTTCTGTTACATCCTCGTAAGTCATTCGTTCATTTACGTTGATTACGGATTTGAAAATATCGTGATTTATAACCTTTCCTTCATGATCAATTTCCATATCACAAGAAAAAGAAAGTCTGTCAACCTGAGGATTTAAACTACAAATTCCATTTGAAAGTTCTCTTGGTAGCATTGGAATCACGCGATCAACTAGATAGACACTTGTTCCTCGATCAAATGCTTCTTTATCTAATGGACTATTTTCCCTTACATAGTAACTTACATCAGCGATATGAACACCTAGTTTGTAATTCCCATTAGGTAATTTTTCTAAAGAAACAGCATCATCTAAATCTTTTGCATCAGCACCATCTATAGTAACCATTTTTCGCTGTCTTAAGTCTTTTCGATTTCCAATTTCATCTTCACTTATCTTATCTGGCACATTGTGAATAACTGCTTTAACTTCCGCAGGAAAATCATCAGGCAAATTATGTTCTCGAATTATGGATAATATATCAATTCCTGAGCTGTATTCATTCCCTAAGATTTCTGTAACTTTACCTTCTGGATTTCTGTGGGCATCTGGCCATATAGTAATATCTACCACAACTTTATCTCCATCCTTAGCACTTTTTGTCATGCTCTTGGGAATATAGATATCTCTAGCTATTTTTTTATTATCTGGTCTAACAAAACCGAAATTTCTGTTTTCCTCGAAAGTACCAACAATTTTTTGTCGTCCTCTCTCTAAAACCTTTATAATTTCTCCTTCTGCACTCTTGTTACTACCAGACTTTCTAATTAATTTCACCAATACCTTATCTCCGTCTAATGCCCCCATTAAATCAGAAGGACTGATAAATATATCAGGACTAAAAATAGTATTATCTGGAATAACAAATCCAAAACCTTTTGCATGCCCCTGCAGTGTTCCTTCTATAAACAACTCAGGATCTGGCATAATATATTTTCCTTTTTTGTTTCTAAATACTTTTCCTTCGTCAAACAACTCTTCTAAGTTTCTCTTAAATGCTGATTGCTCACTTTTTTTTGAAATATCTAATAAAAACATCATATCTTTATATCCCATTGCTTTGTAATCAACATGCTTAATCATTGCCATTATTTCATCTTTTGTTATCATATCTTTTCCTCCATTATTTTAGAAGACTCTTTATTCTATTATTATCAGATAAATTTAAAACTATATACCAAAATTATTTGAATTAATATAATTATAGGTACGCCTAACTTAAATTTATTCTTTTTTGTTTTATGTCTAAAAAAGTTCATGCCGATTAGTATTCCTAAACTTCCACCAATTATAGCAAAACTCAGTAACGTATTCTCCGATATTCTATATATACCCTTAATTGCTCTTCTTTTATCAATAAACATGAAAAAAAAGCTAATACTATTTATTATTAATAGATAATATACTATTTCCATAAAATCAAACCTTTCATAATTAGCTATTGGCTGGTAGCAATTGGCTATTGGGTTTGCTAACAATGTTAGCTTGTCATTGTCTTAATCCTGAACTTAACTCTAATGCTACACTTTAATTCTTCTTTTACCAGTATAACATCTTTTGGCAAATTCGTTTAACATATTCTATAAAAATGAGTTGATGACATCTACTATCTATAATCCAGCACTTAACTTATACAATGTATATCAATCTTCACCCAACAGCCAAAGGCTACTAGCTAGTAGCCAGTAGCCAATAAAAAAAACCGCGAGGAGTTACCCTCACGGTACTTTTTTATAAGAACAACGGTGCAAATACTAATGATACGATAGTCATTAACTTGATTAAGATATTGATTGATGGACCTGAGGTATCTTTGTATGGATCTCCTACAGTGTCACCAACTACTGCCGCCTTATGAGCGTCACTACCTTTACCGCCATGTGCTCCGCCTTCAATGTACTTCTTTGCATTATCCCAAGCACCACCTGAGTTTGCCATTTGGATGGCTACAAGTACACCTGTAACTGTTGCTCCAGCTAAAAGTCCTCCTAGAGCGCCTTTACCTAACAAGAATCCTGTTGCTAATGGAGCAATTACTGCAATTAAACCAGGTACAATCATTTTATTTAATGCTGCTTTTGTGGATATATCCACACAGGTTGCATAATCAGGTTTTCCTGTACCTTCCATAATTCCTGGAATAGTCTTAAATTGTCTTCTAACTTCTTCTATCATTTCATTGGCAGCTGAACCAACTGCTTCCATAGTAAGTGCAGAGAACAAATATGGTAACATACCACCTAAGAACATACCTGAAACCACCATTGGATCTAATATATTTAATGTCTTTAATCCTACTGCTTCAGCATAAGCTACGAATAATGCTAGTGCAGTAAGAGCAGCTGAACCAATTGCAAATCCTTTTCCAATTGCTGCTGTTGTATTACCTACTGAATCTAATTTATCTGTAATTTGTCTAACTTCTGGAGGCAACTCTGCCATTTCAGCAATACCACCAGCATTATCTGCTATAGGACCATATGCATCTACAGCGATTGTAATCCCTACAATAGAAAGCATACCTACTGCTGCAAGGGCGATACCGTATAGACCTTCAAATTTGTAAGAAACTAATACAGCGATAACAATCAATATAATAGGGAGAACTGTAGAATACATACCAACTGCTAATCCACTAATAATCGTTGTAGCTGCACCTGTTTCTGATTGTTGTGCGATTTTCTTTACTGATTTATAATCAGAAGATGTGTAGATTTCTGTTACTTGTCCAATAAGGATTCCTACTACTAAACCTGTTACGATTGCAATAAATGGATTGATACTTCCTAAAATATTCATACTTAAGAAATACGCACCAATGACAACAATAGTACCACTTACATAGGTTGCATTTTTAAGTGCTTTATGAGGATCTGCGTTTTCATTACCTTTAACAAAGAATGTGGCAATGATTGAAGCAGCAACGCCTAACGAAGAAAGAAGTATTGGAAAAATTACACCTTCGATTTTATAAGCTACAACACCAAGTGTTATAGCAGCAATGATAGAACCAACATAGGATTCAAATAAATCGGCGCCCATTCCTGCAACGTCACCAACATTATCTCCAACATTGTCGGCAATAACAGCTGGATTTCTCGGATCATCTTCTGGAATACCGGCTTCTACTTTACCTACTAAATCTGCTCCAACATCAGCGGCTTTTGTAAAAATTCCACCGCCAACGCGACCAAATAAAGCTACTGAAGACGCGCCTAAACCAAATCCTGTAATAATAGTGGCGTCTTCAAATATTATGTATAATACGCCAACTCCTAGTAGACCTAAACCAACAACACACATTCCCATTACTGCTCCACCAGAGAATGCAACACTTAAAGCTTTGTTCATACCACCTAGTCTAGCTGCATTAGCAGTTCTTACATTTGCTTTTGTAGCTACTTGCATACCGAAAAATCCTGCTAATATAGAGAATATAGCTCCGATAACAAAACAAATTGCAGTGTTGATACCAAGTCCTGGTGTTACGGTTAGTATTATAAATAATACCACAATAAATACAGCCATGTACCTGTACTGTCTTTTCAAAAACGCCATTGAACCCTCATGAATGTAGGTAGCTATTTCTTTCATTCTATCAGTTCCAGCATCTTCTTTACTTACCTTGTTTGCTAGAAAAAACGCAAATGCCAAAGCAATAACTGCTACATATGGGGCTATAATAATCCATTTTTCCATCGTAAAATTTCCTCCTTGTGTTTTATAATTTAAAAGATACACGATCTACTCTTTATTAACCGTGTAAACCTTTTCAAACAAATTAAATGCTTAGTCAGTTATTCCACTGACTAAGCATGTCTCCATGAATAATATGGAGACGTTTTTTTAAAGTAACGAATTTATAAATGCAGACAGCATGAATACTACGGCCGATACCGCAGTAGCTCTTTCAAAGATTGCATCATAACCTCTAGCTCTCTTTTTTCCAAATAAACTTTCAGCACCACCAGCTATTGTACCTGATAGCCCTGCACTTTTTCCTGATTGAAGCAAAACACTAGCAATTAAAACAATGCTAGATATTACAATTAAAATAATTAGTATAGTTTGCATTATGCACCTCTTAATTTAAATCATTAACAAAATTATTGTACCACAGCTACTATTTAATTTCAATTTGTTTGTAGAAAAATGTATGAACTATTTAGTTGGAAAGCAGAAAGTTGGAAAGTTGGAACCTTCTATTTTGTTCCAGATAAGTTTTAACTTTCTACTATCCAACTGATCTTAATTCCTAGCTAATAGCTTTTAAATTCTTAATTATTCATTATTCATTGCATTTCAATGGGGAGATGTTTCGACTACGCTGCGCTCCTCTCAACATGACAGGTGGTTTCATAGTTATCGTTTTTGGTTTTAGTTTTACTTTTAGTTTTGTTTCTAACTGTTAATTAAATCACTCCACTTAATTCCGAGTAAGGTTCCAACTGTCCAACTAACCAACTAACCAACTAACCAACTAACCAACTGTCCAACTTCCCTAAACTTTCTTTAAATTATAAAATGTATCCATTCCATCATATTTTGATGATTGACATAATTCATCTTCTATTCTTAACAGTTGATTGTATTTCACGACACGATCAGTTCTTGATGGAGCACCAGTTTTTATTTGACCTGCATTAACAGCAACTACTAAATCTGCAATGGTAGTGTCTTCTGTCTCTCCAGATCTATGTGAAATAACGGCAGTATATCCTGCTGTTTTTGCCATTTCAATAGCATCCAATGTTTCTGTAAGAGTACCAATTTGGTTTACTTTTATTAGGATTGAGTTGGCAATGTTTAAGTCAATACCTTTTTTTAATCTTTCCGTATTGGTAACAAATAAGTCATCACCTACTAATTGAATTTTACTTCCTAATCTTTCACTTAGTACTTTCCAACCATCCCAATCGTCTTCAGACAAACCATCTTCAATAGAGATAATTGGGTACTTAGAAGTTAGTTCTTCATAATAGACTACCATTTCTTCAGATGTTCTAACTATATTTTCGCCAGTAAAATGGTATTTTCCGTCTTCTTTATACATTTCAGTAGCTGCTACATCCATAGCTAAGAAGATATCTTCACCTGGTTTATATCCTGCTTTTTTAATAGCCTCTATAATAATACTTAAGGCTTCTTCATTAGAGGCTAAATTTGGTGCAAATCCACCTTCGTCGCCAACAGAAGTGCTTAATCCTTTTGACTTTAATACTGTTTTTAGATTATGGAATACTTCAGCACACATTTGTAACGCTTCTTTAAATGACTTTGCTCCTACAGGCATAACCATGAATTCTTGAATATCAACGTTGTTATCCGCATGCTCTCCACCGTTTAAAATATTCATCATTGGCACTGGCAATGTCTTTGCATTTACTCCTCCAAGGTATTGATATAGAGGTAAACCACAAGCTTCTGAAGCTGCTCTAGCTACTGCTAAAGATACGCCAAGAATTGCATTGGCACCTAATTTTCCTTTGTTATGAGTTCCATCAAGTTCAATCATTAAATGATCAATTCCTATTTGATCTCTTGCATCTAATCCAATAACTTCTTCAGCAATAATATTATTTACATTACAAACAGCTTTTGATACTCCTTTACCTAGATATCTACGATCATCGCCATCTCTTAACTCAACAGCTTCAAACGCACCTGTAGATGCTCCTGATGGAACTGCTGCTCTACCAAATGCACCACTTTCTAAAGTCACCTCTACTTCTACTGTTGGGTTTCCTCTTGAATCCAATATCTCTCTTGCATATACATCATTAATAATTGTCATAATCTATTTCTCCTCTCAATTTTTCGTTATTTTACAATCAGCGATTCTCCAGTCATTTCATCTGGTTTATCTATATTTAGTATCTCTAATAGTGTAGGGGCTATATCCGATAGTCTTCCATCCTTAGTTTTACTATTTACTTTTCCAGTCAAAATACATTTAACTAGATTTGTGGTATGTGCAGTAAATGGCTTATTTGTTATAATATCAAGCATTTGCTCTGCATTTCCATGATCTGCTGTTATTAAAGCACAGCCACCTTTTTTATCAATAGCGTCAACGACTTTACCTAAGCATTCATCTACTGTTTCTACAGCTTTTACTGCAGCTTCAAAAATTCCTGTATGTCCTACCATATCACAATTGGCAAAATTTAAAACCATTAAAGAATAATTATTTTCACTAATCGCTTTCACTGCTCTCTTAGCAACCTCGTAAGCACTCATTTCAGGTTGTAAATCGTAAGTTGCTACCTTAGGTGATGGAACTAAAATCCGATCTTCTCCCTCATACTCTTTTTCTGCACCACCATTAAAGAAATAGGTTACATGGGCATATTTTTCGGTTTCGGCGATTCTCAATTGTTTCAATCCTTTTTTGCTTATAATCTCTCCTAAGGTATTGTTTATAATTTGAGGTTTATATGCTACATGTACCTTATCTAAGGTAGTGTCATAACGAGTCAAAGATACAAAATGTAGTGGGAAGTATCCTTTTTTTCTCTGAAAACAATCAAATTTTTCTTCAGTTAAAGCTTTACACATTTCTCTAGCTCTATCTGGCCTATAATTAAAAAAGATTACTGAATCATTCGCTTGTATAATTCCCTTAGGTCCATTCTCGTCATTAATTATGGTTGGCAATACAAATTCATCATTAATCTGTTGGGCATAGGAGTTTTTTACAGCTTCTAGTGCTGTATTTGCATATTTACCCGTATTATTGACCATGGCATCATAAGCTAATTTTACTCTTTCCCATCGATTATCTCGATCCATAGCATAATATCTTCCAGACAAACTGGCAATAGTACCTACACCAATTTCTTTGATTCTTTCTTCTAGTGCTTCAATATACTTGATTCCACTGATAGGCGAAGTATCTCTCCCATCTAAAAAACAGTGGATAAACACATTGGCGGTAACACCTTTCATCTTAATCATTTCAAGTAGAGCGTATAAGTGTCTGCTGTGACTATGGACCCCTCCGTCTGATAATAGACCCATGAGGTGAATAGAAGAATGATTGATATTTGCATTTTGTATGGCACCATTTAACTCAAGATTTTCAAAAAAATCTCCATCAATGATTGACTTTGTAATTCTTGTCAACTCTTGATAAATAACTCTACCCGCCCCAAGATTTAGATGTCCAACCTCTGAATTACCCATCTGTCCATCAGGGAGTCCAACATCAAGTCCACTAGATCGTAAAAAACAATGTGGATTTTCATTCCATAATTTATCTAGATTAGGTGTCTTCGCTGCAGTAATTGCATTACCCTTTATTTCATCCGTATAACCATAACCATCTAATATTATTAACGCACTTAGCATACGATACCTCCAATTTAGCTATTAGTCACTAGTCATTAGTCACTAGCTAAAACCTAAGCTACCTATTGGCAGCTGTTTGTAATGACCCCAAACGCCTGCCTAAGAGCTCGTGTCTAGCGTCTAGTAGCTATATTTTGACTAGTTTTTCGAAATCCATTTTTAGACTTGCTCCGCCTACTAGTGCGCCGTCAATATCTGACATGTTCATCAGTTCTTGAACATTTGTTGCATTCACGCTACCGCCGTATTGGATTCTAACTGCTTGTGCTACTTCTTGGGAGTACAGTTCTTTTATGGTTTCTCTAATCCAGCTACAAACTTCATTTGCTTGTTCACTTGTTGCAGTTTTTCCAGTGCCTATTGCCCATATTGGTTCATATGCTATTACTACGCCTTTCATTTGATTATTTTCTACTCCCTTAAGCGCGTGTTTTACTTGGTTAGTTACTACATCTTTTTGAACACCCTTTTCTCGTTGTTCTAAGCTTTCTCCTACACAAACAATTGGGAGTAGTTCTACTTTTAGAGCTTTTAGTAATTTTTTATTTACTGTTTCATCTGTTTCGTTAAAATACTGTCTTCTTTCCGAATGTCCTAATATTACATAATCTACACCAATTTCTTTTAGCATCTCTCCAGATATTTCTCCAGTAAATGCTCCTGAAGTTTCCCAGTGCATATTTTGAGCGCCAACTTTTACATCTGTACCTTTCAGTGCTTCTACTGCTGTAGCTAGTGAAGTAAAGGTGGGGCAAACCACAACTTCTACTTCTGCATCTTTTATTTTATCCTTTAATTCTAATAAAAATTCTTTGGTGGTATTCATATCGTTATTTAATTTCCAGTTTCCTGCTATAACTAGTTTCCTCATTATTTTGTTCCTCCTTAAGCTTCTTCTAAAACCTCAATACCAGGTAATGATTTGCCCTCTAAATAGGTCAAAGATGCTCCGCCACCTGTGGATATATGCGTCATTTTATTAGCATACCCTAATTTCTTAACCGCTGCTGCAGAATCTCCGCCACCAATAATAGTTGTGCCAGATGACTCTGCCATTGCCTTAGCTATTGCTAGGGTTCCTTTTGCAAAAGCATCATATTCGAACACTCCTACTGGACCATTCCATATTACGGTTTTGGATTTTTTTATAACATCACAAAATATTTTGCTGGTTTTTTCTCCTATATCTAATCCCATATAATCTAACGGTATAGAATCTATTGGTACCGTTTTGTGAGGAGCATCTGCATTAAATTCTTTTGCAACTACGATATCAACTGGCAATAATAAATTAACGCCTTTTTCTTTTGCCTTAATCATCAATTCTTTAGCTAACTCAATTTTGTCTTCTTCTAGTAAAGACGTTCCAATTTCATAACCTTCTGCTTTTAAGAAAGTGTAAGCCATACCTCCACCAATAATTAGTGTATCTACTTTATCTATTAAATTGCTAATGACACCTATCTTATCTGACACTTTTGCTCCACCAAGAATTGCAACAAAAGGTCTTTCAGGATTATCTAGAGCATTACCCATAATTCGAAGTTCTTTTTCAATTAATAAACCCGATACAGCTGGTAAAAACTCGGCCACTCCTACAGTAGATGCATGGGCTCTATGCACTGCACCAAATGCGTCATTTACAAAAATATCACCTAATGAAGCTAATTCTTTTGAAAAAGCAGCATCATTGTCTTTTTCTTCTTTTCTAAATCTAGTATTTTCTAATAAAACCACGTCTCCATCATTCATATTTGAAACGATGTCTTTAGTTTTTTCACTTACTACTAGATCATCTTCTGTGAATGTGACTGTTTTATTTAATATTTTAGCTAGTTCTTTCGCAACTGGTTCCAGTGAAAATTCTGGGTTTGGTTCATTTTTTGGTCGTCCAAGGTGAGACATTAGAATTAATTTACCACCTTCTTTAATAATGTATTCAATAGTCGGTAATGCACCATTTATTCTAGAATTGTCACTTATTTCCTTTTTTTCATTAAAAGGGACGTTAAAGTCAACCCTCATCAACACTTTTTTCCCTTTAACATTGATATCTTTAATGCTTTTTTTAGCCATCTAGATTCCTCCAATTCTTAATTATCCATATTAAGGATACAGTATTCAGTATTTTATATCAAGAATGAAATGAGTAAATTAACAAGTCATTCTTCCCATTTGAATTTTTTTTTACCAATCTAGTCAAATTAGCGAGCTTTCCCTAAAATAAAATCAGTAAATTGACAAGCAATTTACTGATCGCGGACATTTTCAAATGAAAGCAAGCTTCCATTTTCATATTTTTATTATTTAATAATTGAACCAAAATATTTCACTAATCTTACCAATTGTGAAGTGTAGGACATTTCATTATCATACCATGAAACGACTTTCACTTGCTGTTCACCATCAACTTCTAAAATTTTTGTTAGTGTTGCATCAAATAAAGAACCATATTTCATTCCAATCACATCTGAAGATACAATCTGATCTTCATTATATCCTAATGATTCGTTTGCAGCTTCTTTTAAGGCACTATTAATTTCTTCTACTGTTACTTTTTTTTCAAGTCGTAGTGTCAAATCTACTAATGAACCTGCAACAACAGGTACTCTCATGGCTCCGCCATCTAATTTGCCTAATAGCTCTGGTAATACTTTGCCTACTGCTACAGCTGCTCCTGTAGTAGTAGGAACAATATTTGCTGCTGCTGTTCTTCCTCTTCTTAAATCTTTATGAGGACCATCTAAAGTTGCTTGATCATTAGTATATGCATGGATAGTCGTCATCAGACCACTTTTAATTCCAAAATTATCATTGATTACTTTTGCAACTGGTGCTAAGCAATTTGTAGTACAAGATGCCCCACTAATTACTGTTTCTGTACCATCTAAGCTATCATGATTTACATTGTAAACGATCACCTTGACCTCTCCACTTGTAGGAGAAGAAACAACTACTCGTTTTGCACCTGCAGTAATGTGTTTTTCAGCACCGTCTTTACAAGAAAAGAATCCAGTACATTCAACAATGACGTCTACGCCTATTTCTTTCCAAGGCAAATCTTCAGGGTTTCTCTCTTCTAAAATTTTGATTTCCTTACCATCTACTATGATAGCTCCCTCTTTTGCTTCTACATCTTTATCAAATTTTCCTTGTGATGTATCATATTTTAAAAGGTATGCCAAAGACTTTGCATCTGTTAAATCGTTTATTGCCACTATATCAAAATTAGAATCCCCAAACATTAACCTAAACGCAAGACGCCCTATTCTTCCAAAACCATTAATTGCAACTTTAACCGTCATTATAATTCCTCCTCTAATTTTTTAAAATTTCTATTGCTGCACTTTCATCAGTGATCAACACCATATCTTTTCTGATTTTACATGTTGCCTGTATTGCAATGGATTTATCTTTTCCACCAGCTATAGCAATAATATTTGGAATCTTTAAATATTCTTCTATACTTATGCCCACACTACTTGAAGAAGAAACAATTTTCCCCTGTACATTAAGAAAGTAGCCAAATGTTTCTGCTACTGCATGTTCATTCCTTAAAATCTCAACTTTTTCTTTAGGTATATTCCTCCATTTAGCCATGACATCAGCTCTACCTATGCCAAAAATTAAAATATCAATTTGATTATATTTGTTAAAAACTTCTTTAATGTTAGTTGATTCTTTCAATACATCTAAAATTTCTTTATCTATGTCATCGGGAAGATGTAACATTTCCATTTGTGCATGTAATCTACTTGCTAATGTATCAACTATGCTATTTGCTTGAGTCGAATGACTTTTTCCTATTCCACCTCTCGCAGGTAACACAGTTACACTGGGATAATTCATCTCTGGTATATTTCTAGCTACTGCAGCAACACTGTTTCCACCAGTTATAGCAATTACTGAATTTTGTTTTATTACAGTTGTAATATAGTTTCCCACAGATTGCCCCATAAATTCTAAAATCGTATTATTTCTTTCACTATCACCAGGAATAATAAAGATTTTTTTGATGTTTAATTTTTCTTTTAGTTTCTCTACAAGATTCTCAAAATCTTTATAACTGTAGATGACTTCCTTTAATTGAATAAGAATTTCTTCGCCTTTACTCGTTAAATGAATTCCTTGCCTTTCAACTTCTACAAACCTTTGTTTATGAAAAAAATCTATTTCATTTCTAACTTGCCTCTCACCTAATGATAATTCATTGGCAAGATTTCTTCTTCCAATTGGTTGATGAGCTTTAATAAATAGCAATAAATCATAACGTAGTTCCATTAGCTGAATTATCTCTGGGATAATATTACTCTGAATACTGATAAAGTCTCTATTGTCCAAATAATCATCCTCCGATTATTACTTATTTCCTAAAACTAATTTTTTATACATTTACATTCGGGACTTATTTGACCCACTGGGACATTATATATATTATAGATCCTATTAAATTAAATTTCAACCTCAAAATGAAAATTTTTCTATTTTATTCCGGAAAAGTGAGCAAATAATCAATGAAGATGATTACATAAATATTGCATGCTTTTTATGTTATATGTTATACTATATGTGTTTTAATACATATAAATGGAGTACAATAATTTTACTGTACAACACATAAAAACAGGAGGTCGATATCATTGGCAATTAGAGTAGCTATTAACGGATTCGGACGTATAGGAAGGAACGTTTTAAGGATACTTCACGAAAATAAAGTAGATGACATAGAATTGGTTTTAATCAATCATTCTAACGATTTGGAATTGCTTGCTCATTTACTTAAGTATGATACTAGTTTCGGTAGATTTGATGGAACAGTAGAGATAGTAGGCAATGGACTTGTGATAAATGGCAAGAAAATAGCAGTAACGGCGCAAAGAGATCCAGACAAACTCCCATGGGATGAATACAAAATTGATTTGGTTATAGATTCAACAGGTAAGTTTACAGATAGAGCTAGTGCACAGAAACATTTAGATAAAGGCGTCAAAAAAGTCATTATTAGTGCTCCTGCAAAAGAAGAAGATATTACTATCGTCATGGGTGTAAATGAATCAGATTATGATCCAGCTAATCACCACATTATCTCAAATGCATCATGCACTACCAATTGTCTAGCTCCATTTACCAAAATCATTCATGAAAAATTTAAAATTAAGAGAGGACTTATGACTACAGTTCACGCCTACACTAGTGACCAATCGTTATTGGACGGTACTCATAAGGACCACAGAAGAGCTAGAGCTGCTGCAGAATCAATTATCCCTACTTCTACCGGCGCGGCCATAGCACTTGGCAAGGTGTTACCTTCATTATCTGGCTTAATTAATGGCAACTCCTTGAGAGTGCCAACTAGCGTCGTTTCAGTAATAGATATTGTATTTGACTTAGAGGTACCTACTTCAGTTGAAGAAGTAAATAAAGTACTAGAAGAGGCTGCAAATACCACATTGAAGGGCATACTTGATTATTCCAATGAACCTTTAGTATCCATAGATTATAAAAAAGATCCACATTCATCAATTATAGATGGTTTATCAACTATGATGATTGGATCAAATATGGTAAAGATTGTTTCCTGGTACGATAACGAGTGGGGCTATTCAAACAGAGTGGTTGACTTAGCTAGATACGTAGCTAGTAAGATGTAGTTAGCTAGCTATTATTAGTCACTGGACACCAGCAAAATGCAATTAAACTCGTGATTTTTTTATTACTATCTAGTGAGCTGTACCAAGTAGCTAAAACTAAATATATACCAATTAAAAAGTAGCCGTAAAGGCTACTTTTTTTACTAAGTGTATGGTATTTATTGTGAAGTCTTAAAAGACTATCAGTTTATCGTTTTTTTGGTGAGAGATGGGCTATATATTTTTCTGCGCTAATTGCAGCAATTGCGCCGTCCGATACAGCTGTTATGACTTGTTTCAATGTTTTACTTCGTACATCCCCTGCAACAAATATTCCTGGGACATTTGTTTTCATATTTTCATCAGCGATAATATTTCCCTTTTGATCTAATTTCACAAAATCAATGAAGTCATCTGAGTTAGGCTCATATCCTATATAAACAAAAACTCCATCCGTTTGAACTTCTTTAATTTCATTGGTTTTTAGATTTTTCACCATTATTGATTTTACAATTCCGTCGCCTTTAATCTCTTCAACTGTACTATTCCACATAAAGTCCATCTTAGGATTTGCAAAAGCTTTTGCTTGTGTAGATTTTGTTGCTCTAAGAGTATCTCTCCTGTGAATTACAGTCACTTTATCTGCAAATTTTGTTAAATAAATACCTTCATCAACAGCAGAATCTCCGCCACCTACTACAGTAACATGTAACCCTTTAAAGAAATTGGCATCACAAGTAGCACAATAGGATACACCTGAGCCTCTAAACTCTAATTCACCTTTACAACCAATAGTCATAGGATAAGAACCTGTAGCTATAATTATAGCTTTACACTTATACTCTTCCTTGTCTGTGGCAACATGGAAACAATTATCCTTTTGAGTTAACTCTTTAAACTTTTCTAGCTTTATTTCTGCATCAAATGCTAAAGCTTGTTCTTTCATCCTTGTTGCTAATTCTTGCGCATTATCACTTATGGAACCAGGATAGTTTCCCACATCAATAGTTGAAGTAACTTGACCTCCTACAGTACCTGATTCTAAAACTAAAGTCTTCAACATAGATCTAGATGAGTAAAGTGCAGCTGATAGTCCAGCTGGGCCTCCCCCGACAATTATAGTATCATATTCATGCATAATTTGACCTCCAATATCAATCTAATATATATTCTGCAACATTCGTTGCAAGATCCCCAATTCTTTCTAAATTACTGATAACATCTAGATAAATCACCCCAGATGATGGGAAACATTCTTGCTTATTTAACCTACTTATATGGCTATGTCTTAACTGAGCTTCCATATTACTAATGTCTTCTTCTCTTTTAATTGATTTTATAGCTAGTGCTGCATCTTTAAACTCAAGTCCATCAATTACATCTTGCGTAACTTCTATAACAGTACTCATCATAATTTTCAGTTCATCTACTGCAGTATTACTAAAGCTTACTTTATTATCAATGCGATATTGCGCAAGTTCTGCTAAATTTTCTGCATGATCACTGATTCTTTCTATATCATGGATGGTGTCGAATAAATTTAATACATTTTTATGTTCTTTTTCTGATAATGGGCTATTTGATAATAATACTAGGTATTTAGTAATATCTCTCTCAAAATCATTCACTAATTTTTCTCTAGCATAGACCTTCTCATAAAGTTTCTCATCTTTATTTAATAATGAGTCATTAGCGTCTTTTATGTTCGCTATAGAAAGATTACCCATTCTAACTACTTGTTTGACCAATTGACCAATAGCTATAGATGGATTTGCTAACATTCTTTCATCCAAGTGAACCTTACACTCTTCTACATTAACTTTTTCAGGTATTACTTTATCTATTAATCTTACCATGGGATCAATAATTGGTAACAATACAATCATATTTGCAATATTAAAAATCGTATGAAAATTCGCAATCTGTCTTGTTACATCTACTACTCGCTGTCCATCTACCATTCTATAACCTGAAATGCGAATAATAAAGTCATATATAGGATTATTTCCATTGGTTGCTAGATTAATGCCACCTAATACTATTAATACCCATATAGAACCAAAAATATTTACAAATAAATGAATCAAGGCTGCTTTCTTAGCAGTGATACTTGTCCCGATACTAGACAACATAGCAGTTACACAAGTTCCTATATTCATACCCAACAACATTGGAATTACAATAGATAGGGAGCTTGTTCCACTAAGTGAATCAAAAGTACCTGATATTGCTATGGCTTGAAGTAAACCAATTGTCGCACTACTACTTTGAATAATTGCTGTAATGCCTAATCCTGCAAGTAATCCTAATAGAGGATTTTTGCTAAATGAAATTAACAGTTCTACGAAAACAGGATTATCTCGTAGTGGTCTCATTGCATCAGACATACTACTTATACCCAAAAACAAAATACCAAAACCTAGCATAATTTCACCAAGTTGACGATTCTTCTTTTTCTTTGAAATCAAAACGATAAGTACACCTAAACCAATAAACAGAGGTGCTATCTGAGCAACATCAAAAGCAATCATCTGTGCTGTTATCGTAGTCCCAATATTTGCACCTAGAATAACCCCGGCAGCTTGAGTTAAATTCATTAGTCCAGCATTAACAAAACCTATAATCATTACAGTGGTCGTACTAGAGCTTTGTACGATCATTGTAACAAGAGTTCCTACAAAAATTGCCATAATTCTATTATTTGTTAGTATTTCTAAAAGACGCTTCATCCGGTCTCCAGCAACTGCTTTTAGACCATCCGACATTATGGTCATACCATAAATAAAGAGACCTAAGCCTCCGACAAGACCAATAATCATATCTATTGACATTAAACAACCTCCAAAATTAATTATTTGCATATTTATAATATCAGATATATCGACATAATAAAACAAGTTTAATTGAAATTAAGATTTTGGCATCATAGCATTTCAGGAAAATCATTTTGTCTTAGGGCTTCATACAAAACAATATTCACTGAATTTGCTAAATTTAATGACCTAGCATTAGGATTGTCAATCATAGGAATTTTAAATCGTTGATCTATATATTTCTCATGAATGACCTGTGGTAATCCTGCCGTTTCCTTTCCAAATACTAAAAAGCATTCTTTGGGGTAGTTAATTTTTGTGTAATTTTTATTGGTTTTTGTAGTTAAAAAGAATAAACTTTCATTCCCGTATTTTTCTAGAAAGTCGTCAAAACTCTCGTGAATTTCTTTTTGTAATAATTCCCAGTAATCTAAACCAGCTCTTTTTAAATATTTATCATTAAGCGAAAATCCTAATGGTTCTATTAAATGCAACTTACTCCCTGTAATAGCACAAGTCCTAGCTACATTTCCTGTATTCTGTGGTATCTCTGGTTCAAATAATACGATATGGATCATATGTATTCCTCCTTTCTTACTTAGAAACCACCACAGCACGTAAAAGAGTAAAAGAAACTCCACAGAGTTTTTTTACTTAACAACAATGTTATATATTTTTCCAGGTACATATATTTCTTTCACTACAGTTTTACCTGAAATATGGTTTATGATTCCTGAATCTGACATTGCCGCTTTATTGGCTTCTTCTTTTGTACAATCTATTGAAACCATTATTTTGCCTCTTACTTTTCCATTTACTTGTACGGCCATCTCAATTACAGATTCTATTGTTTTGTCTTCATCGTACTCAGGCCAAGAGCTTTCATTAAGCATCCCTTTGAATCCCATTATTCTCCAAAGCTCTTCTGTAATATGAGGGGCAATAGGATTTAGCAAAGTAATTATGGTTTTATATTCTGCCTTATTTACCTTACTATTTGCATTAAGCTCATTTAACATACTCATCATGGCTGCAATAGCAGTATTAAACTTTAATGCTTCATAATCGTCATTTACCTTCTTTATTGTCTTATGCATGAGCACTTCATTCTCTTTGCTGTACTCTTGTCCATCTACTACCGTATCTTTTAGTTTCCATATTTTATCGAGAAACCTTTTACATCCTTTTGAACCGTTTTCTGACCAAGGTGCTGGTTTTTCATAATCGCCAATAAACATAATATATGTTCGCAAGGTGTCTGCACCATACTCTGCGATAATATCTCTAGGATTAACTACATTTCCTCTTGATTTAGACATCTTTTCTCCATCAGATCCCAAAATAAGCCCTTGAGCCGTTCTCTTTGCGTAAGGTTCTTTAACTGGAACTACACCTATATCATATAAAAATCTATGCCAAAATCTTGAGTAAATAATATGTCGCGTAACATGTTCCATTCCGCCATTATACCAATCTACTTGCATCCAATACTTTAAATTTTCTTGTGAAGCAAGTTCTTTAGTATTACGAGGGTCTGTATATCTTAAAAAATACCAGCTTGAGCCTGCCCATTGAGGCATAGTGTCTGTTTCTCGTTTTGCAGCTCCTCCACAAGAAGGACAAGTTGTATTCACCCACTCTTCTATAGAAGCTAGTGGTGATTCACCAGTAGCTGTTGGCTTATAGTTTTCTACCATAGGTAGCTTAATAGGCAAGTCTTCTTCCTTTACTGCGACGATTCCACATTTATCACAATGGACAACAGGTATAGGTTCTCCCCAGTACCTTTGACGATTAAATGCCCAATCCTTCATCTTATAGTTCGTAGTTCTCTTACCAAGTTTTTGCTCTTGTATATAGTCCATAATCTTATTTTTGGCTTCTGTTACATTTAACCCATCTAAAAGTCCAGAATTAATCAATATTCCATTTTCTATGTCTGTAAAGGCTTCTTCTTCTACATTTCCGCCTTTGATTACCTCAATAATAGGCAAGTCATATTTTTTTGCAAATTCCCAATCACGAGTGTCGTGTCCTGGGACTGCCATAATCGCTCCTGTACCATAGCCCATCATGACATAATCAGCTATCCATAAAGAGACTTTATTGCCAGTAAAGGGGTTTATGATATCTATACCCTTGATTTCAACGCCAGTCTTTTCTTTCGCCAATTGCACACGTTCAAACTCTGTTTTCTTTTTCGCTTGATCTTGATAACTTTTAATCTCATCTAGGTTAGTAATTTTTTCTTTCATTGATTTAATCAATGGGTGTTCTGGAGCAATAACCATAAACGTAACACCAAATAATGTATCTGGACGTGTAGTAAATACAGTTAACTTCTCTGAAGAATCTATAATGGTAAAGTCTACTTCTGCTCCATAAGATCTACCTATCCAATTTTGCTGTTCTAACTTAATTCTTGGCAAGAAATCTACAGTATCAATTCCTTCTAATAATTTATCTGCATAATTTCTAATCCTCAAAAACCATACATCTTTTTCCATTTGAACGACTTCTTTGCCACACCTATCACAAACACCATCTTGTGACTCTTCATTTGCCAAGACTACTTTACACTCGTTACAAAAATTAACGTAGGTTTTATCTTTAAATGCTAGTCCATTTTCAAACAACTTTAAAAAGATCCATTGTGTCCAATGATAATAGTTTGGATCTGTCGTATCTATAGTTCTATCCCAATCAAAAGAGTAACCAATCTCTTTTAATTGATTAGTAAACACTTTGATATTTTCATCTGTAACTACTCTAGGGTGTCTACCCGTTTGAATTGCATAATTTTCAGTGGGCAAACCAAAAGCATCCCACCCTATTGGAAACAATACATTATAGCCTTCTAATCTTCGCTTTCTTGAAATTACTTCTAAAGAAGTATACGCTCTAACATGTCCCACATGCAAACCAATTCCTGAAGGATATGGAAATTCTACTAGACTAAAAAATTTAGGTTTACTAGATAGATCGTGAGCTTTAAATGTATTGTTCTTTTCCCATATTCCTTGCCATTTTGTCTCTATTTTTTTAAAATTATACGATGACATTTTTCGTAACCTCCTAGTGGGACGATCTGTGTCCCGTTTAAGTTGCATTATTTCTATATACATGATCGTTGTTTGTTGGTTCTTTTTTAGTTGGAAAGCCGAAAGTTGGAAAGTTGGAAAGTTGGAACTTTTATTTAGCTCTACTTAATCCTATAATAATCTTCCAACTGGTCCTAATTCTTAACTCTTAACTTTAGGTCTCACTTACTCCTGAGTAATGTTCCAACTTTCCATGCTTGTCTTAATCGTCAATTGTAAATTGTAAATTGTAAATTGTAAATTAATTAATATCGTCCAAACAAAAAAACCGCCTCTTGCATAGCAAGGGACGGAACAATCCGCGACACCACTCTAATTGACTAATAGTCTCCACTAAAATGCATAAAAGCATAACCCTGTACAATACTAATTATAATTTACATTATTTTTCGTGTCAAACAAAATATAACCGTGTTAGTTGTTCGTCATTAATTGTCAATTGTTAATTGTCAATTGTTAATTGCCCTTATAAGTATTTGCCATCGCTCCACAATTTCTCTAGGTTGTAATGCTCTCTTTCTTCTTGATGGAATACATGAATGACAATATTGTTGAAATCTAATAGTATCCATCTACCACCTTGCCGTCCTTCTTTGTGAGCAATTAGATGACCTATTTCCTTAGCTTCTTCTTCTATATGATCAGCAATAGCTTGAACCGCTCTATCAGAAGAGCCACTTGTAATGATAAATATATCTGCTAGTGAAGTTATGCTACTAACGTCAATAACCTCTGTATCAAATCCTTGTTTATCATCAATCCACTCTTTTATTCCATTCACAAATTCTGTTGTTTCTAAATCCATAATTTCCTCCTTATATTTTCATCCTCAGTAGTATAGAATTTCTCAATTCGATAGTTCTTGGGTGTAGTAACCCATTTATCGAAATAACATACCGTAATGTATTATTGATAGCCACTACAATCGCCTTATCTAAATTTTCAGCAGACAATTTCCTAACTTCCTCAACAGCATGATAAGTTCTCCCAATTTCTATTACATCTGCTAGATAGATAATCTTCTCTAGTGTGGTCATATTCATTCTACCAGTTGTATGATAGTGGATGGCGTTTAAAATATCTTCATCTGTTATCTTCAAATCTTTTTTTGCAATAAGCATTCCTACAGGACCATGTAACAATTGAGGTTCCGATAGGGTAATTTCATCTAAGTCCATAATTTCTGACTGAGCGATGCTTATCAAGACCTCACAACTTAATTCCTTAGCACAATCATGACTAATAGCAGCTATCCTTGTTTTTTCGTAATCACAGCCATAAGTATTAGCTAATAAAAGTGCACTGTTCATAACCCGTAGAGAATGATTGTACCTATTCGTTGATAACTTCTCTTTGATTACAGCCTCAATCTCATCGTAATTCAATAAACCACCCCCACGCGGCGTGACCGCTAGTTGTTAGTTCTTAGTTCTATTTAGTTGGAAAGCAGAAAGTTGGAAAGTTGGAACTTTTATTCAATCTTCACTAAATCATGTATTGATGTTTCCACTTTACACTTTACACTTTCCACAATCGGTCTTTCTACCGATATAACTTCTGCTGTACAATATACTCCTCTACTAATTCTGGCAATAGGTATTTAATAGAGTATCCGTGTTTTATTCTTGATCTAATCTCTGATGATGATATGTTTATTTCTGGGGTGAATAATTTTAGTATTTTGGCACTATAAATATCTTGTAATTCGTCTATTCTGGTGTCTAAATGGTCTTGATCATAACCAGGTCTAAAGGTTGTCACTATTTTAAGTTTCTTTAATACTTTATGAGCATCTTTCCATTTATCTATCTCAAATATAATGTCAGCACCGGAAATAAAATAAAAATCTGTATCCTTATAAAGTTGGTCTAACTCTTTTAATGTATCCACGGTATATGTGTATCCTTCCCGTTCAATCTCTATACTTAAAAGTTCAAAATATGGATTACCTTCAAGTGCAAGCCTCGTCATATTCAATCGATCATAGGCATTAATGTCATCGTCACCAACTTTATGGGGATTACTTCCCGTAGGAATGAAAATTATTTTATCAAGGTCAAGTCTATCTCTTGCAGATTCTGCAAGTAGTAGATGCCCGTAGTGAATGGGATTGAAGGTTCCTCCCAAAATCCCAACTTTCTTCATACTTTCGGTTCCCACTTTTTAGCCCCTTATTCTTCGGACCGCCTTTGGCTTTGGCAGTTCGATAACTGGATTTGTATGGTTGTGTTTATATAGTACAAATTTATTCCCAATGATAGAAACTATTTCTGCTCCACCTGAAATAGCTAAGCTCTCTGCAATACTTTTTACATCTTCTTCAGAATTTTGTTGTACTTTACCTTTTACTAGTTCTCTACTTTTTAACGCATCTTTCAACTGCACGATTAAATTTGGGGTAATCCCCTCTTTTCCAACGTGAACTAAATCTGGTATATCATGCGCCATGCTTCTTAAAAAATTTCTATGTTTACTATTTAACATCTTTACCTCCTACTTAAAATATTCAAATTCTATATACGACATCTTTACAACTTTTCCATCTTCAATCCCTAACTTTTCTAAATCTTCGATAACTCCTTTATTCCTGAGTACTCTTTGGAAGTATGCTACTGAATCAAAATCATCAAAGTTAACGGAATTAAGTAGTTTTTCTACAAGTTCTCCTTCAATGACATAGTAGTCATTTTCTCTTCTTACTGTATAGTCCTTTTGGAATGTAGGTCTATATACTTTTTCAGCATTATCCTCTGGCATATCAAATATAGGTTCTACTTCTCCAATTTCTTTTAATAACAATACAACTCTCTCAAGTAACTTATCAATACCTTGACCAGTGGCAGCAGATATGACAAAAACTTCAAATCCTTCTGATTTCAAGGTCTCAATAAGGGGTTCTAACGTTGCTATATCTTCAAGCACATCTGTTTTATTGAGTGCGACAACTTGCTTTCTATCAGCTAACTTTTTATTATGCTTTTCTAATTCAATATTTATCTTAGTGAAATCATCATAAGGATCTCTTCCCTCGAAACCTGAAACATCTAAGATATGCACCAATAATTTTGTACGCTCCACATGCCTCAAAAACTGATGCCCTAAACCTGCACCTTCATTGGCGCCTTCAATAATTCCTGGAATATCAGCTACCACAAAACTAGAATAGTCCTTCCATTTTACCACACCTAAATTAGGCACTAATGTTGTGAATGGATAATCCGCTATTTTTGGTTTTGCCTTAGAAACAGAAGATAAAAACGTAGACTTTCCTACATTTGGAAATCCCAACAATCCTACATCCGCAAGAAGTTTTAATTCCAATACTAAGCAAAATTCTTCTCCATTTACTCCATCTTCTGCAAATCGTGGTGCTTGTCTAGTTGATGTAGCAAAATGTTGATTCCCTCTTCCACCTTTACCACCTTTAGCAATGATGATTTGTTCTCCATCCTCAGTTAAGTCTGCAATTATCTGATCCGTCAGCTTATTTTTAATTATTGTACCAGGAGGAACACCAATAATTAGATTTTCTCCCGCTTTACCTGATCTATTGCTTCCGCCACCATTTTCACCTGGTTGTGCATTGTGCTTTCTCTTATATCTAAAATCTATTAGGGTTCTAAAGTTAGGGTTAACCCGTATAATTACATCTCCACCCTTTCCTCCATCACCACCAGCTGGTCCACCATTAGGTATGTATTTCTCTCTTCGAAATGCTATACTTCCATGGCCACCGTTACCTGCTTTAACATCAATCTGTATTCTATCTAGAAACATTTTATCACTCTCTCTTTAAAAAACAAGATTTCTTCTAACTATATGATTAATATACCCATTTTTTATTCTATTTTATCAATTTATTTTTTTGTTGGACAGTTGAATAGTTGGTTAGTTGGACAGTTGGACAGTTGGAAGCTATACAACTAGAGTGGTATTGAATCTCACTGGCTGCTAGCTCAACGTATTAGCAAAAGACTTTTGGGGGCTTTCCTTTGAGTCTTAAAGCGGAGATCCTTCGACTGCGCTCAGGATGACATGTACGAGCTAGTTTTTGGCTGTTAGCTGTTAGCTGCTTTTAGCTGCTTTTAGCTGCTTTTAGCTTTTTCTAACCAACTAACCAACTAACCAACTAACTAACCAACCAACTTTCCCCTTACCCTATATATAAAACAGCCACCTCATTTTTGAGGCGGCTCTCATTTTTACATTGCTTCTCTTGGATGAATACTAACTTGTTTTTTGTCTCTACCTTTTCTTTCAAACTTTACGATGCCATCTGCAGTAGCAAACAATGTATCATCTCCACCTCTTTGAACATTAGTTCCTGGGTGAATCTTAGTACCTCTTTGTCTAACTAGTATGTTTCCAGATAATACAAACTGTCCGTCAGCTCTCTTAACGCCTAGACGCTTTGATTCACTATCTCTACCATTTCTAGAACTACCTACCCCTTTTTTATGGGCAAATAATTGCAAGTTCATTATAATCATGGGTGTACACCTCCATTCAACCTTCTACTCTTATATATTTGCTATACTCTAATTCTATTGATTTTAGACCTAAATAAAGGGTTTCTACTATTGCAATTGACTGCAATATCTTTTCGTGAGCTGTTATTTCTGGCATTTCAAACTCAAGAAATCCGTCGTCCTTTATTTGGTACTTTACTTCAATTTTTACAAATGTAGTCAATCCATTTACTGCGGCAATAGACAGTGCTGATACTGCAGCACAGACAATATCTTTTCCGATATCCTCATATTCACTATGCCCTGTGATGCTGACAGATGATATATTACCTTTTTTTCTTTTGAAATTACAAGTAATCATAAATTATTACTTGCTTTCTGATATGTTTGTAATCTTAACTTTAGTAAATGGTTGTCTATGTCCTTGTTTTCTTCTATAATCTTTCTTAGCCTTATATTTGAAAATGATAACTTTAGGACCTTTTCCTTGTTCTATAACTTCTGCAGTAACTACTGCACCAGCAACATTTGGAGTACCTACAACCATATTTCCGTTATTTACAGCTAAAACATCATTAAAACTAACTTCTGCTTGTCCTTCAGTTAAGTCTAATTTTTCAACTTCAATAACGTCACCTTCTTTGACACAATATTGCTTTCCACCACTTTTTATTATAGCGTACATATTATATACACCTCCTCAAACCAGTCTCGCCTAGCCAGGTTGCCTCATGGCATTATACCTGTTTCGTGCGGCTTCATACACTAAGGTATTATATCATCTTTTTTAAAGAGAAGTCAATTGTTTTAAGGTGTCTCTCTCTCCGTTGCCTTAATTTTTTTATATCAGATTCTATCTATTAACCATAGTTACGTTAATCATAGCCGCTAACTATGATATTTTAAGTGAACAAGGTAACACTCTCATTTCTGTCAGTTCTAAATACGGATCTTCTTCAAGGTTAACTTTAATCTTATAAAAATCTTTAATCATCTGAATAAACGTATACCGGGTATGGTACCTTTCAATATCGTCAATTGCATTTCTAACATATGGACTGACTTTCAATGTGATAGCTCCTCCATCTACTATTTCCTTGTTCTTTTCAATTAAAGTTAGGCAATGATAAAATAAGGATTCTTGATTTGGTATCAAACCCGTTCCAGCGCAGAATTTACATGGTTCAGAGTAAAGAGTATTTACGGATTTGCCTTGTTGTTGTCTAGTCATCTGTAGAATACAAAGCTCTGTAAATCCATAAACTTTTGTTCTAACCTTATCTTTTTGCAAACACTTATTTAAGTGATTGAGAATCATTTGTTGATCCTTTTCTCTTTTGATATTAATATAATCCACAATGATAATTCCACTTATATTACGCAAACGAATTTGATCTGCAATTACTTTAGTAGCTTCTAAATTGATTTTATAGATGGTTTCATCCATATCTTTTTTCCCAGTAAACTTTCCACTATTAATATCAATTACGGTACAGGCTTCTGTATAATCTATAATGATATAACCGCCGCTTTTCAACCATACCTTTCGATTAAACAATTCTATAGCTTTGTTTTCCACACCATATAGTTCTAACAGATTTCTATTGTCGTTGTATTTTATTTTCACCATATCTTGTGGAAAATATATGGAAAAGTATTCTTGCAATTCACAAAATGCATCCCTATCGTTAAGAATAATTTCATTAATTTGTTGTGTATAATAGTCTCTTACAGTTTTCACTATAGTAGAGGCTTCCTTAAATAAGAGCTTTGGAGCCACTTCTATATGATTTAGTTTTTTCCATCTACTCACTAAATAATTTAGCTCTCTCTGGAGGATATCCATATGGACATCCATCGCTTCAGTCCTTATAATTACACCACAATCAATTGGTTTTAAGTTGCTGATGCCTGATTTCAAGCGACATTTTTCTTCTTTGTTTTGTATTTTTTTGGAAGTAAATATTCTATTATCTGTGGGAAGCAAAACCAAATAATGTCCTGAGATTGAAAATTTCGTGGTTAACCTAGCACCTTTATCACCAATAGCTTCTTTTTTTATCTGAACCAATAATTCTTGCCCTTTTTTTACAAGGTTATCTATTGGTAAATTATTTTCATTGGGAACAATATCCGTCAGATGAAGAAGCGCATTTTTTTCACTTCCAATATTGACAAATGCAGCCTGAATACCAGGTTTTATTTGCTCAATTCTACCTATATAAATATCTCCATAATTATTCTTCTCAGTTTCCCTTTCCATGAAAAAATGGGATAGCTCATCTTCCTCCATAATAACGATCCTACTCTGACCAGATACCAAATCCATAATAATTCTGTTCATCTACTATATACCACCGTTCTGTTTTTTCTTTGGAGGGACAGTTGGACAGTTGGAAACTATACAACTAGAGTACTATTATATTTCAGTAACCACCAACTCTATGTCTTTCCCATTAATCATTAGCTCAACACTTTTTAGTTTTAGCCTTTTGCTTTTTGATTTAGCTTTTGCTTTTGCTTTTGCTTTTGCTTTAGCCTAACCAACTAACCAACTAACCAACTAATTTCTAAACAATAAAAACTTCTCCACAAACTCTTCTTCTTTATCTTTAATCATCTCATCTACTAAGTTTATACCTGTCTCTCCATATTCTAATAAGGAAAACATGCTATATAAACTAATTTCCCATCTAGAATCAAGGACAGTTTGTCTTAATAGTTGGTAGTTTTCTATACTCTTTATATTTCCTGCGACAATAATTGCATTCTTTTGAAGGTTCTTTTTACCTCTCCAACCTGCTGCAGTGGGTCCATATCTCTTTTTAAACGTAGTATTGTCCATATTTACTATATCTAGTATTTTAGGTCGTATTACATCAATAGTAGGTATAAATTCCATTTCTTTAGTTATCTTTGCCTTCTTATTTATAGGGCATACTTCTTGGCAAATATCACAACCGTATAGATTTTTGCCCATAGCTTTTCGTTCCCATCTATGGAGCAGTTCTTTTTTTTGTGTAAAATAAGATATACACTTGTTTGAATTAAATCCATACCCCTCTTCTAAGGCACCTGTTGGGCAGGCTTGTATACACTTAACGCAATTTCCACAGCTTGAAGCATATGATTGAGTGCTTTTTGCTAATTCAATGTTCACAAGTATATGACCTAAAAAAATATAACTCCCATATATAGGATGAATAATGAATCCATTCTTTCCATAAAACCCTAATCCACTCCTATGAGCTATAGCCCTATCCAACAATGGCGCATTATCTACAAAAGCTTTATATTCCAGTTGGGGGTACTCTATCTTTATGTGCCCCATTAATCCATCCATCTTATCCATAAGTACACCGTGATAGTCCTTTCCCCAGGCTACCCTAGAAATATCACCTGATGAATAATCAGATTTAATACTAGGTAACTTGCTATGATAAGTTAATCCAATGCTTATTATGGACTTAGTTTCTACCCATACGTGAACAGGGTTCGTGTTCTTATCAACATCTAATTGCAAAAAAGGAGAAAGGTAGCCCTTACCTATTCTTTCTTCAAGCACTTGCTTTACTTCAGAAAATATTCTTCCATCAGTAAAACTAATCAAATCTATCCCTATTTTATTTGCACATTGTATTATTTTTTCCTTCAAAAGTAAATCACCTATATTTTTTCTTATCAACGAACTTAATACATATGATTTATTATACCACACAACACCAAATTTCACTCTTCACCTTATTTTTTCACTACTTTTAACATCATATCTAGGCATTTTCTAATGAGGTAACATTATCCTCTTTTAATCAACCAATTAACACCCCAAATAAATCACCCAAGTTCTTTCTAAGAATCAAAAATAATTATAAAAAAAGATTTTAGGTTTACCCTAAAATCCTCATTAACTTTACACTTTACACTCTTAACTTCTCACTTTACATTTTCATCTAATCTTTTAATTCTGCATTCTGCATTTTGCATTCTGTATTCTCAATTAACCTCCACTCCCTTAATAACCTTCTGTACCCCTTTATATGTAATATAGACATTTACTTTTTCTACCCCTTCATCTAATGGATAAAATTTAACGTAGAGGATTTGTTTCCATCCTAGAGGTTGATCAGGAGGGAAGTCGATTAGACTGTAATAAGGAAGAGGCAAATACGTTTTGCCCCTGTCATCCTTAATATACATACTATTAAAGTCTTCTTTTCTTAATTTATTCTTTTTCGTGTTCTCTATTATAGAATTTATAGCAAAATAACTTTGGTCCCCAGTCACCCAAGAATAAACGATATAGTACTTTTCTTTGACCGTCTTTTCTACACTTATCTTAATATCATCGTAAAATATATGGTATGGAGATTGGCCATATATTTGTTGTAATAGTTCTTCTTGATTGGGAGACACTTGGGAGAAATATCCTAAATAAAAATTACTTGAGACCGGTTTATTCACCTTCTTTTGCCAAGTAGTAAATGTTATAACAAATATAATTATAGATATCACTAAAAATGCTCTACCATATTTTTTCAAGTTCATCACCTGATTTATTATATGCTATATCTATAGTATTTTATGACAATAGCTCCTTAATATTAATTAACCCACTACCTTGTTCAAACTTACTTCCTTTTAACATCTTTGTACTTTTTAATAATTTTCTTTTAATAAGATCTGGAGTTAAATTAGGTTCTTTTTGTAATAGTAGTGCTATTGCACCTGAGACTACTGGCGTAGACATTGATGTTCCACTCTGTGGTACATAATTCTTTTCCTTCATCACAGCACTTTTATCTGATGGTTTATAAGTTGTGTTACTCTTTAGAGATGTTACATTTACTCCTGGAGCAACAACATCTGGTTTATTTCTATTTGATATAGTAGGTCCCCTGCTTGAAAAATCTGCGATGGTATCATCTTCAGTATCTATAGTGCCTTTTGAATCAGAACAACCTACAGTAATCACCTTATTACTTATACCTGGTGAATTAATGGTTGAATCATCTGGTCCTGAATTTCCAGCAGCTGTAACAACTACAATCCCTTTTGACCATACTGCATTCACACCTCGGACTAAGGGATCTTCACTTTCGCTAAGATCAGGATCTGAACCAAGAGATAAAGACATGATTTTAATGTTGTATTTGTCTTTGTTATTTACAACCCACTGCATACCCGCTACAATATCAGAAGTTGAACCTCCTCCATCTTTGTTCATAACTTTTACGCCAACAATATTTGATTTAGGTGCTATCCCCTTATACTTTCCCTTTGATGCATAACCATCTCCTGCAATAATTCCTGCAACATGAGTCCCATGACCATTATCATCATAGGCACTATCGTGATTATTTACAAAGTCTTTAAATCCAATTATTCTGTTGCCCTTAGCCGTCAAGTCCTCATGAGGATAAACTCCTGTATCTAAAACGGCTATTCCTATTCCTTTCCCATCATACCCTAATTCCTCAGAGACTTCACAGCATACGCTTCCTCTTACTACCTCCATTTGGGTAGTTACTTGTGAGTCATCTGCAATAAAATTAACTTCTGAAATTTGAGACAACCTCTTTATTTTTGAAGCGGGTATATCAACAGCTACCGCATCTATAATATCTAATTTATATTTAATCGTGCAATTACACTCTTGTAGTATTTTTTTGCGTTTTAATCTTTCTATGTTTTTAGATAGTATTATAATAGAAACATTTTCACTTTCTTCTGTATTATTGTTAATTCGATTTAATAATCTACTATCAATTTTTTTTCGCATAAATAAATAAAGCACCCCTTTCTTTGGTTTGCTATAATCTATGTAATAGCAAGAAAAAGGGTGCTTTATTTTACATTAATTGTGTCTATCTACGTGTTCTTGGTCTTATATATTTTACTTCTTCTATGTCAGATTCTTCTTCAACTAAATCTTCATTAATATCGGAAACATTTACCTTTAGACATTCTTCTTCAACAGGAGCAGCTTTAATTATTGATTTTCGATTACTCTGCTTTTCTGCTCTCTCCTTTTGCATTTCTTGTCTTCGTTTCTTAGTTTCCTCATTTTTTTGTTTTATTCTATCCCTTCTTTCTTGTAGCCTCGCATCTCTTTCTTCTTTTTTCATTCTAGAAACCTCTGGATCAGTATTTAATAATTTATCGAGCATTGACATATGAAACCTCCTTATAATTCTTTCATATAATTTTTAAATATATTTAACATCTTATCAAATTTCTTTTGATCATCATTAGATAATTTTTTCTTCATGTCTAAGATCAATTCTGCCTTTTGTTCATTAGTAGCTCCTTTTTTAAATTCTTCTACCTTCTTAACATAATCATTTAATTGATTTCCGTATTTCTTTTCCATCTCTATTAGTTTTTTCTCTACTTTATCTTTACCTATTGTATTCTTCAACTCTTCTACTTTTTCTGTATAAAGGCTTTCATCTTTTTTCTTGAGCTCATTTACCTTGTTTAACATATCCATTAATTCTTTATCCTTAATATGAATCCCCCCAATAAATGTGTTATTAATAATAGTCTATGAGCACTTATGAAAAATCGTGATTTTTTTTTTCACACTTTGCTCATAACTGCGTAATATATATCAAGAAACAAACAAAATTAACTCAAGGAGGTTAACAAATGGGTGCTATATTCAATGATTGTGACTGCTCAACTTTATTAATGTTTTTCTTGCTTTTAATTGTTTTATTCGACAGCTGTGGTATTTTTGGTGATAATAACGAAATGTTATTGTTCTTCTTCTTACTATTAGTAATTCTTTTCACTAGATAAAAAATGAAAGTTATCCCTAATGAAAACTTTATGTATATGATTAAAACTTTTTAAGGAGGTATTAGAATGGCTTGTTTTAAAGATTGTGATTGCGGAACTTTATTAATGTTTTTCTTGCTTTTAATTGTTTTATTCGACAGCTGTGGTATTTTTGGTGATAATAACGAAATGTTATTGTTCTTCTTCTTACTATTAGTAATTCTTTTGACTAAATAAAAAATGAAAGTTACACTAATGAAAATAATATGACATAGTATATGATTGAAATTGAAAAATTTAAAGGAGGTTAACAAATGGGTGCGATATTCAATGATTGTGGTTGCGGAACTTTATTAATGTTTTTCTTGCTTCTAATTGTTCTATTTGATAGCTGTGGTTTCTTTGGTGATAATAACGAAATGTTATTGTTCTTCTTCTTACTATTAGTTATTCTTTTCACCAGATAAAAAAACAAATTTTAATCACCAATGAAAACTATATAACATAGTATATGATTAAAATTGATAACTTTTTAAGGAGGTATTAGAATGGCTTGTTTTAAAGATTGTGATAGCGGAACTCTATTAATGTTTTTCTTACTTTTAATTATTCTATTTGATAGCTGTGGTTTTTGTGGTGATAATAACGAAATGTTATTGTTCTTCTTCCTATTACTAGTGATTTTATTTACTAGATAGTTACTCATTTTAAGCCATAAACATAACAATGCATATGAAAATTTCTCTTATTAAGGATGACTTATTAAATGGGGAAATGATAATTATCCTTGTCATTTCCCCAAAATAAAGGAGGTAACATAGTTATGGGATTAGATTTTTTAGATAACCTTCTCTGTGATGATAACACGCTTTTAATCATCATTTTAATACTCGTTGGGGTACTTCTGTTTGTCGGTATTGGCGGCATTGGTGGCATTGGTGGCATTGGTGGCATTGGGTGTGGCGATAATTTTCTTGGAAAATTCAATTTAGGTGATAACTGGATATTAATCGCAGTAGTCCTTTTCGTTGTCTTTGGAGATGGATTGAACATATTTTAATAGTACACCCCAATTAAAACCTTGGGGTTTTTTTCTCCATAGAATGAACAAATATTTTTAGACTGGAGTTGTTGTATATGGTTATAAAAGATCCCATTCATGATGGCGCAAATGAAACATCATTAGACTTGGGTCCAAAAGGTCATAGCCGCGTCCCTATGCACAGAAAAGCATTTCCTCTTGACGAGGACAATATTAAACACAACATCTTAAATACTGGATTTAACGCATCCTATGGCGAAGATAATGGCGATGTCATTCATGCTGTCAAATCCTTAGATCCCTATTTACATCCTAAAAACCAGATACTCTTAAGGGCATTAATTAAAGGACATAGCTTACTTGGCGATATTAGCAGCCTAGTCAATGTACCCGTAGATGTTTCCATTAATGAGATAAGTGTTAAACCTTTGACAGTAAAAGAAGGCCTTGTGATTGCTCAGAAAATGTCACCATACTTGTCACCTCATACGAGACAACAAGTAGAAAGTGTCTCAGCTAAAATTCACAAGATAGATGAATTGAAAAGTGGACTTACTAAAGTAAAAGCTGCAGAAACAACTGAACTTAAAGTAGAATACATATTACAAAATTTAAGACATTTTATGCCTTCCGAAAAATATAATCAAATTAAACAAGTTGTTAATATCGTCAAGGTTTTTCAAACGAGCAACGCCTTATCAGAAACAAAAAACGCAATAGCAGAAGGAAATGAAACCGAAGATATAGTAAGTGCCGAGCAAAAAGAAAATGAACAACTTTCTGACATTATGAGTATGTTAGATAAAGTTACAAATAAAAAAAACACAGAGTAATAGTTGTTGACTATTGCTCTGTGTTTTTTTAATCTAAAAGCTCTTCATCAAAGATTTTCATTAACTCTTCCTTGCCTCTTTTTGTAGCAGCTGAGAATAAAATGATATCTTCAGGGGTATCTAAATTTAAAGCTTCTATAATCTGTTTTTGATTTTTTCGATAATCATTATTTTTAACTTTATCTATTTTGGTCGCAACAATAATTGGTATTATTCCTAGATTATGGAGCCAATCATTAACTTCTATATCATCAACCGATGGTTTATGTCTAAAATCTACTAGTTGTATAACAATTAATAGATTATTTCGTTTTTCTACGTATTCGCCGATCATGCCAATGTATTCTTTTCTCGCTGTCTTAGATACCTTAGCATAGCCATACCCTGGCATATCTACGAAACAAAATGTATCTTCTACATTATAAAAATTTATGGTTCTTGTCTTACCAGGTTGAGAGCTTGTTCTAGCAAGAGCCTTTCGATTAATAATTGTATTAATAAAAGACGACTTGCCCACATTAGACCTTCCCAAAAGCAAAATTTCTGGAAGGTCATGATCTGGATACTGCTTCTTACTCACTGCACTTATGATAATATGAACATTATTAATTTTCATTATAATTCACCATCAAAAACCAAATGAATCACTTCATCCATATGACTAACTGTGTATATTTTTAAGTCTTCTTTGATATTATCAGGAATATCTTGTAAATCCTTTTCGTTGTCCTTAGGGATAATAATATTTCGTATACCTGCTCTATGAGCTGCTAAAAGTTTCTCTTTTATGCCACCTATAGGAAGTACCCTTCCTCTTAGTGTAATTTCTCCAGTCATTGCAAGGTTCTGATTTACTGATTTTTTTGTAAACAATGATATTAGCGCAGTAGCCATAGTAATACCCGCAGAAGGTCCATCTTTTGGAATAGCTCCTTCTGGTACATGGAGGTGGATATCTAATTCTTTATAGAAGTTTTCAGGGATTCCTAGCTCTTTTGCTTTTGTGCGAATAAAACTTATGGCTGCCTTAGCAGATTCTTTCATCACGTCTCCTAGTTGTCCTGTAAGTTCTATTTTACCTTTGCCTGGCATATCAACTGCCTCAATCTGTAAAGTTTCTCCTCCAACTGAAGTCCATGCCAATCCATTTACTAGTCCTATTTCTCTTACATCTTCCACAATATCATATCTATATCTTCGTTGGCCCAAGAATTTTTCTAGATTTTTTTTAGTTATTGTTACACTCTTTTTATCTTCTTCTACAATAATCTTTGCAACAACCCTACAAATCCTAGAGATTAATCTCTCTAATTCTCTTACTCCAGATTCTCTAGAGTAATAATCAATAACTTCCATAAGGGTTTCTTCTGAAATTTTAATATTACTTTTCTTTAAACCATTCATATCAATTTGCTTGGGTAGAAGATATTTCTCAGCAATTCTTAACTTTTCCTGAGCCATATATCCTGATACCTCTATTATTTCCATACGATCTAACAACGGTATTGGAATGCTACTTGTGGTATTTGCAGTGGTAATAAACATAACTTTTGATAAATCAAAAGGTAGCTCCAAATAATTATCTGTAAAAGTAGAGTTTTGTTCTGGATCTAACACTTCTAACAATGCAGATGCAGGGTCTCCTCTAAAATCTTGGCTCATCTTGTCTATTTCGTCAAATAAAAATAATGGATTTTTACTTCCTGCTTGTTTAATGTTGTAAATAATTCTACCTGGTATTGCGCCAACGTAGGTACGACGATGTCCCCTAATCTCAGCTTCGTCTCGCATACCACCAAGTGACATACGTACAAATTTTCTATTTGCAGCTTTGGCAATTGACCTAGCAATTGATGTTTTTCCAACTCCAGGAGGTCCTACTAAACACAGAATTGGACCTTTTAGAGAATTAGATAACTTCGCAACAGCTAAGTACTCTAAAATTCTTTCTTTGACTTTTTCAAGGGAATAATGATCCTCATCAAGGACACTTCTTGCTTTCTTCAGATCTAATGATTCATCTGTCTCTATATTCCAAGGTAGATCTAATATCCATTCAATGTACGTTTGAATAACTCCAGACTCGCTTGTTCCAGAGGGTACCTTTGACAATCTAGATATTTCCTTCTCTACCTTTTCTTTGGTCTCATCATCTAGATTAAGGGACTCTATCTTCTCTCTGTACTCCTCAACAATATTGCCAGTTGGTCCATCACCTAGCTCCTCTTGAATCACACGCATTTGTTCTCTGAGGAAATACTCTTTTTGTTGCTTATCCATTTGATCTTTTACTTTATCGTCAATATCTTTTTCAATTTCTAATAATTCTAATTCTTTCACCAAAACTTCATATGTTTTAAATAATCTGACCTTTGTTTCTGTCTCTTGAAGCAAGTCTTGGCTCTCATCAGTATCTAATAGTAAATTAGCTCCTATGACATCTAATAATTGATCAGTATCCTTTATTGAATCCATAGCCATAATAATATCTGGAGATGCTTTCTTTGTTAAACTTAAATAGGTCGTGAACGATTGTTTTGTCATTCTTTGTAAAGCTATACTTTCCTTGTCCTTTAACTTCTTACTAATAATTTCTTCAATTTTAACAATAAAGTGTGGTTCTTCGTCGATGTATTCTTTTATAATAACTCTCTCTTGTATTTCAACCAAAACTCTTATAATATTCCCTGGCATTTTTAACAATTGCTTCACCATGGCAAGTGTTCCCACACGATATAAATCGTCTGCTTCTGGCGTATCTACATCCGCATCCTTTTGGCATACCAAAATAACCAACTGATCATCTGCCATTGCTTCTTCTAAAGCGTTCGTAGATTTTGTCCTACCTACGTCAAAATGCATGACCATCCCTGGAAAAACACTCAAACCCCTTAGTGGAATTAATGGATAACTCTTATCTTTTACCTCAATTTCTGTAAGTTCATCTATATTTTCAAATTCATTATTCATTTTTATTGTCCCTCCTCCGTAAAAAAGCTACTAACTATAGTGTTAAACTATACGGCTTATTTATTATACCATTTTAACTATCTTTTTCACTGATTACAAATAAAAAAGTAATTAATCTTGAAATTAATTACTTTCTTATGTCTTTGTAGCTTCTATTTACTCATAACAAACAGTAGACCTTAGAGAAATACCTAAGGTCTACTGTTTCTTTCTTCACATCAAGCATCTTGCAACTAGTAGAGAAAATTATGCCTTGTACGACACATTCCCTTAGAATTAAAAATATACACCTTGCATCTAACTCTATAGTGCTTGACTTAAAACTTTAACGATTAAGACACGCTTTCTTGATCCTTATATATTAATATCGGTGGTTTGTTTTTGGTAATGGTTTCTTTAGAGATAATACATTTTATGATATCCTTCTTAGAAGGGATATCATACATTACATCTAGCATAATCTCTTCTATAATACCTCGTAAACCCCTTGCACCAGTCTCATGTTTAATCGTCTTTTCAGCAATAGCTTTTAAAGCATCTTTTTCAAAGGTTAACTCAACATCATCCATTTCAAACAACTTTTTATATTGTTTGACTAACGCATTTTTGGGTTTTGTTAAAATATTAATCAGCGCTTTCTCATCTAATGTCTCGAGGGTTGTGATAATCGGAATTCTACCTATGAATTCTGGTATTAATCCAAATTTTAATAAATCATTGGGTTGAATCTGCTTTAACACTGCAGTATGATCAATATCTTTTTTGCTTTTTACTTCAGCACCAAAGCCCATTGATTTATTGCCAGTACGTTTTGCAATGATTTTCTCTATGCCGTCAAATGCACCACCACAGATGAACAATACATTTGTAGTATCAATTTGCAAAAATTCTTGATGAGGATGTTTTCTCCCACCTTGTGGTGGAACATTTGCTACAGTACCCTCTAATATTTTTAATAAAGCCTGTTGTACACCTTCACCACTAACATCTCTAGTGATAGATGGATTTTCACTTTTTCTAGCTATTTTATCTATTTCGTCAATGTAAATGATTCCTCTTTGGGCTCTTTCTACATCATAATCTGCAGCTTGGATCAATTTAAGCAAAATATTCTCAACATCTTCACCCACATAACCAGCTTCCGTAAGGGAAGTAGCATCTGCAATAGCAAAAGGTACATTTAAAATCTTAGCTAACGTTTGAGCCAACAAAGTTTTTCCTGATCCTGTAGGTCCTAAAATAAGAATATTACTCTTCTGCAATTCTACATCGTCAATTGACGTTGTATTGATTCTCTTATAATGATTATATACTGCTACAGCTAAAGATTTTTTTGCTCGCTCTTGAGAAATTACATATTCATCTAGATACTCTTTTATTTCATGTGGAATAGGAACATCAGTGAAGTCTATTTCAGTTTGAGTGTACTCTTCACCAACAATTTCTTCGCAAAGTTCAATACATTCATTACAGATATATACTCCTGGTCCAGCTACCATTCTCTTTACTTGAGTCTGAGCCTTGCCACAGAAGGAACAATTAATTTGCTTACTATCATCATTTTTCGCCATTATAACACCTCACTATCTTGACGCAATTACTTTGTCTATTATACCATACTCTTTGGCTTCATCAGCACTCATGAAGTTATCTCTATCAGTGTCTTTTTGAATAATCTCTATTGGTTGGCCTGTTTTTTCACTATATATCTTATTTAGGCTATCTCTAGTTCTGATTAATCTATTTGCGTATATTTGTATGTCTACAGATTGACCTTTTGTTCCGCCTAGTGGTTGATGAATCATAACCTCACTATTTGGCAGTGCATACCTTTTTCCTTTTTTACCTGCAGCAAGTAAGAATGATCCCATTGAAGCAGCCATTCCTATACAGATCGTTGAAACATCGCTTTTGATATAATTCATGGTATCATAAATAGCAAAACCAGCAGTAATAGAACCACCAGGGCTATTTATATATAATTGAATGTCCTTATCAGCATCTTCTGCTTCGAGGAATAACAACTGTGCAACAATTAAACTAGCTGAAGCATCATTTACTTCCCCATTTAAAAATACAATTCTTTCTTTAAGCATTCTAGAAAATATATCGTAAGATCTCTCTCCTCTTCCCGTTTGCTCTACTACCATAGGAACTAAATTCATGTCCATAAATTTCACTCCTTACACTTATTTTTGAACAGCACTTTTCACTAAGAATGCAATGGTTTCTTTTCTCTTTACTAGTGATTGGAAATAGTCCATTTCATTTTCTTTAGCATTCTCTTTTAACTTATCAACTTCTATGTCATACTTTTTCGCATATTCAGTTAATTCAACTTGAATTGCTTCTTCTGATGCTTCAATATTTTCTACCTCTGTAATTTTGCTTAATACTAAATCTGTTTTAATTTTTTTTGTTACGTCATCTCTAACATCTGCTTTTAGTGAATCTTCTGAACTATTCGTATAAGTGTAATAGTCGTTCATACTTATACCCTGCATTTTCATACGGTTTTGGAAATTTATAAAACTTTGTTCTACTTCTTCTGTAATCATTGGTTCAGGAATTTCAACTATTGCATTGTCTACTGCTGCATTGATTACTTTGTTTTCTGCTTCTTTTTTTAACTCAATTAATTTTGCTTCTTGTATCTTACTCTTTTGATCTGCTTTAAATTCATCTAAAGTATCAAATTCACTAACATCTTTTACAAATTCATCGTCTAGTTCTGGTAATTCTTTGGTTTTTACTTCTTTGACTTTTACTTTAAATACAACTAGCTTTCCTGCAAGATTTTCAGCAGCGTATTCTTCTGGAAAAGTAACAGTGACATCTTTTTCATCCCCTGTTTTTACGCCAATTAATTGTTCTTCAAATCCAGGGATGAATGTACTAGACCCTATTACAAGACTGTAGTCTTCTCCATTACCACCTTCAAAAGCTACCTCATTAAGAAATCCTTCAAAATCAATAATTACTGTGTCGCCGTCTTTTGCAGGTACATCTTCAGCACTTATTAATCTTGCATTTTGATTTTGTAATTTAATTAATTCTTCGTTAAGGTCTTCTTCAGTAACTTCGTAAGTTACGTTGTTAATTTCAGTGCCTTTATATTCACCTAATTCTACTTCTGGTTTAATAGCAACAGAAATTGTCATAACCAAACCTTCGGTTATACTAATTGTTTCAATTTTTTCCATGTCTGGTCTTGCTACTGGAGTTAAGTTATTTTCTTCAATTGCTTTTGGGTAAGCTTCTGGAAATGCGAAATCTATGGCATCTTCATAAAATACATTCTCACCATATTGTCTTTCAATAATACTTCTTGGCGCCTTCCCTTTTCTAAAACCTGCTATAGCAAAATTAGCTTTATTTTTATTATATGATTTATTTACAGCTTTATTAAAATCCTCAGATGAAACTTCGATTTTTATGGTCGCTACGTTTTTTTCTATCTTTTCTACCGTTGAACTCATGATAATCCTCCTAATATTATGTATTTCTCTTATTTAAATTAAATTTTAACCTTTACATTGTAACACAAGCACACAATACTGTCGACCCGTATATTGAATCAATACTATCCGAAACACAAAGCTAGACGTTTTTTTATGCCTTCCATAATCCAGCTCACTCTTCTTCATTATTAGATTAAATTCATTATAACAAACATTAGAGTTGGATACTATGGTGAATTACTAATTAATTGTTAAAGTTGAAAAGTTGGAAAGTTGAAAGTTGGAAACCAAAGAAATACCATTAAACATTTAGGTATTTATTCATTTAACCTAAAAAAATGCAATCCATAGCCAATACTTTCAGTATAGCTGGTGTTTTCATTAGCAAATACATTTTCCATTCTACATTTTCACTTTATTTGCATTTGCATTTGCATTTGCATTTGCATTTGCATTTGCATTTGCATTTGCATTTGCATTTGCATTTGCATTTTAATTCTGCATTTTTATTCCACGTTCTGCATTATTATTTATTAATCGCCTTCTAAGTTTCGTTTCAAGAATTGCCCTGTATAAGATTCTTCATGTTTTGCTATCTCTTCTGGAGTACCTGTGACGACTATGGTTCCTCCACCATCTCCACCTTCAGGACCTAAATCTATAATGTAGTCCGAAACTTTGATTACATCTAAATTATGTTCGATTACCACAACAGTATTTCCATTATCAGCTAATTTATTCAAAACTGTAATTAATTTATCTACATCTGCAATATGAAGTCCTGTTGTAGGTTCATCAAGAATGTACATTGTTTTACCTGTACTTCTCTTGCTTAGTTCAGTGGCCAATTTAATCCTTTGCGCCTCTCCACCTGATAATTGAGTAGATGGTTGTCCCAATTTAATGTACCCTAAACCTACTTCATATAGCGTTCGAAGCTTTGTTTCTATCCTAGGAATATTTTTATAAAAATCTAATCCTTCTTCTACAGACATATTTAATATATCTGATATATTTTTTCCTTTATATTTTACCTGTAAGGTCTCTCTATTGTACCGTTCTCCTTTGCATACTTCACAAGGTACGTATACATCAGGAAGAAAGTGCATTTCTATTTTTATAATTCCATCACCTTTGCAGTTTTCGCATCGTCCGCCCTTCACATTAAAGCTAAATCTTCCCTTTTGATAACCTCTTATTTTGGCTTCAGGTATTTGGGAAAATACATCTCTAATAATATCAAACACACCAGTATAGGTAGCTGGATTTGACCTTGGTGTTCTGCCTATTGGCGATTGATCAATGTCGATGATCTTATCAATATTTTCTATCCCCAATATTTTTTTATGTTTTCCAATTCGATGAGACGCTCTATTGATTTTATTTGCTATTCCTTTATACAATATATCATTAATTAAAGTACTCTTTCCTGAACCCGATACGCCTGTAATACAGGTGAAGGTACCTAATGGAATTTTCACGTCAAGATTTTTTAGGTTGTTTGCTGTTGCACCCTTTACTTCAATAACCTTTCCGTTTCCTTTTCTTCTTGTAGTAGGAATAGGTATCTTCTTTTTACCGCTTAGATATTGACCTGTCAGAGACTTCCTAGACTTCATTATCTTCTCTATAGTACCTTCAACAACGATTTCACCGCCATGAATACCTGCTCCAGGTCCAATGTCCACAATATGATCAGCCTCGTACATGGTTTCCTCGTCGTGTTCAACAACAATTAATGTATTCCCTAGATTTGTTAAATTCCTAAGGGCACCCAATAGCTTTTTGTTATCTCTTTGATGTAGTCCAATGCTAGGCTCATCTAATACGTATAGAACACCAACTAAACCCGCTCCTATTTGAGTAGCAAGGCGAATTCTCTGAGATTCGCCTCCCGATAATGTACCTGCACTTCTAGAAAGAGATAGATAATCCAAACCAACATCTCTTAAAAAACTTAATCTTGATGTAATTTCTTTTAATACTTGATGAGAAATAATCTCTTCTTTTTGGGTAAACTCAATTTGATCAAAAAAGCTCATACTATCTTTAATAGACATCTCCGTTAGCGCTATAACATGGATGCCTTTTACAGTAACTCCTAAGCTATTGTCACTTAACCTCTTACCCTTACAATCTGGACAAGGTGTCTCGGACATGTAATTTTCAATTTTCGTAAGTATATATTCGGAATTACTCTCCTTGTAACGTCTCTCCATATTACCAATAATACCTTCAAACATAACATCTCTTTCTTTCCAACCACCAAAATGCGAGTTAAAACGAATGTGTAAAGGAGTCTGTGATCCGTGGTATAATTCATCCATAAATTCTTTAGGTGCCTCCTCTAAAGGTTTGTCTAATGAATAATGATGAAGTTCTGCCAGTGCGTTAATCACCTCGTGATAATAACTATCTTCATCCGCTATACCAAAAAAATTTACTGCTCCCTTGTTTATAGATAAACTTTTATCTGGAATCAACAAATTAGGATCAACCTGACTATTATATCCCAACCCGTTACAACTAGAACACATACCAAATGGACTATTAAAAGAAAACATCCGTGGTTCTAACTTGTCTATGGCTATTCCACAATCTTCACAGGCAAACTTTTCACTGTAAGGGATTCGATCTCCCCCTATGACATCTACAATGAGCATACCATTTGACATTTTTAAAGCTGTCTCAATAGAATCTGTTAATCTTTTTACAATAGAGTCCTTCAAAATAAGTCGATCTATGACTACTTCTATATTGTGTTTCTTATTTTTATCTAAATTGATTTCTTCACTTAATTCATGCAACTCTCCATCGATGGTTACTCTAACATATCCGTCTCGCTTAATGGTGGAAAGCAGCTTCTTATGTTGTCCTTTTTCACCTCTTACTACAGGGGCAAGCATTTGAAATTTGGTCCCACTTTCCATGGACATGATGCTATCAACCATTTGATCAACAGACTGGGTAGAAATTTCCTTTCCACATTTAGGACAATGTGGTATCCCTATTCTGGCGTATAACAACCGATAGTAGTCATAAATCTCTGTCACTGTCCCTACTGTAGATCTGGGGTTTCTATTGGTAGTTTTTTGATCAATAGATATGGCAGGAGAAAGCCCCTCAATATACTCAACATCGGGTTTACTCATTTGTCCTAAAAACTGTCTAGCGTAAGACGACAAAGACTCTACATACCTACGCTGCCCCTCAGCATATATGGTATCAAAAGCCAAAGAAGATTTCCCTGACCCACTTAACCCCGTAAAAACAACAAACTTATCCCTAGGTATTTTTATATCTATATTTTTTAAATTGTGTTCCTTAGCTCCTCGAACCGTAATATATTTCATGAAATCTCCTTCGCCATTAATAATCTATTTAAACACCACCCAGTAGCGTTGGGTAACTTTAAAACCTATCCCTTATGGAAATACAAGCGCACAAAGTGCCGCCCCTACCACCACATCCAAGTCTTATGCTTTACATCACACTTCTTACATTTGCATTTACCATTTTACATTTCGCTCTTTGCATTTTCACATTACACTTTACACTTTACACTTTTTAAATTCTGCATTTTGCATTCTGCATTCTGCATTATTTATTATTCCCTATTGCTCTAATCCTGTCTCTCAACATTGCTGCTCTTTCAAACTCTAAGTTTTCTGCTGCTATCTTCATTTCCTCTTCTAATTTCACAATAATGTCGTGAGCAGATTCGCCTAGCAGATACTCTACTTCACCTTCTGCTACTTTCGTAACTTCTATTACTCCATGAATTTTGTTTGAGATAGATCTTGGTGTAATATTGTGTTCGATATTGTACTTTCGTTGAATTTCTCGTCTTCTATTGGTTTCACTGATTGCTTTATCCATTGAGCGAGTAATCGAATCCGCGTACATGATCACTCTACCATCAATATTTCTCGCAGCTCGTCCAACTGTTTGAATCAATGCAGTCTCCGATCGTAAGAAGCCTTCTTTATCTGCATCCAAAATAGCAACTAATGCTACTTCGGGAATATCCAATCCTTCCCTCAACAAATTGATCCCTATTAGAACGTCGTAGACACCCAGTCTTAAGTCTCTGATGATTCTCGTTCTCTCTAATGTATCTATGTCTGAGTGAAGATATTGCACCTTTATATCTAAGCCCTTAAGATAATTGGTTAAATCCTCTGACATTTTTTTCGTAAGGGTAGTAACTAATACTCTCAGTTTTTTTTCTATTACTTGATTGATTTGACCTATCAAATGATCAATTTGACCTTTTAAGGGAACTACTTCTATTTCAGGATCCACAAGACCTGTGGGCCTGATAATTTGTTCTACAACTTTTTGAGATATTTCATTCTCGTAAGGTCCCGGAGTTGCCGTAGTAAATACCACTTGATTAATCTTCTTTTCAAACTCTTCAAAATTTAGAGGTCTATTATCTAATGCAGAGGGCAACCTAAATCCGTAGTCTACTAAATTATTTTTTCTTGATCTATCTCCGCCATACATACCTCTTACTTGTGGGATTGACACATGTGATTCATCAATAATCAGTAAGAAATCCTTGGGAAAGTAATCAATGAGCGTACAGGGTGCACTCCCAGGCGTTGACCCACTAATATGTCTCGAATAATTCTCAATCCCATTACAATACCCCATCTCTTTTAACATCTCTATATCGTAATTCGTTCTTTGTGCAATTCTCTGTGCTTCTACTAATTTACCTTGTTTTTCAAATTCCTTGCATCTAAAAAATAGCTCTTCTTCTATGTCTACGATAGCTCTTTCTATCTTCTCAGGAGTAGTCGCATAGTGAGATGCTGGAAATATAGATATATGTTTTCTAATTCCAGTTATCTCGCTAGTTAATACATCGATCTCAGAAATTCGTTCAATCTCATCCCCAAAAAATTCTACTCTAATGGCTTTATCGGTGGAGCTTGCAGGAAAGACTTCAAGTACGTCCCCTCTTACACGAAAGGTACCTCTAATAAAATTGATATCATTTCTTTGATATTGAATATCTATGAGCTTACGAATAACTTGATCTCTATCTTTTTCCATCCCTGGTCTCAGAGATACAACTAAATTTTCATAGTCTATTGGACTACCTAAACCATATATACAAGATACACTAGCTACTACAATTACGTCCCTACGTTCAAATAAAGATGCAGTAGCCGAATGTCGTAATTTATCAATCTCATCGTTGATAGACGCATCTTTTTCTATAAACAAATCAGAGCGGGGAACATAAGCTTCCGGCTGATAGTAGTCGTAATAACTTACGAAATATTCTACAGCATTTTGCGAAAAAAATTCTGTAAATTCATTATATAATTGAGCTGCCAAAGTTTTATTATGAGCAAGTATTAAAGTAGGCTTATTTACTGTCTCAATCACTTTAGCCATAGTATATGTTTTACCAGACCCAGTAACACCTAACAAGGTCTGTGCCCTAACATTTTCATGGATCCCCTTGCTCAACTCAGCAATCGCCCTACCCTGATCACCCATAGGGGTATAATCAGAAGTAACTTTAAATCCACCCATAAAATCCCTCCTCTAACGCCTACGCTGTAGATGTTGGTTCTTAGTTGTTTGTTCTTAGTATCTTAGGTCTTCAGGCATGATGCCCAATTTATCGCAGAAATACGGAAATTATACTGGGCGAACACAGTTCTCCCCTACCACTAAAAAAACAACACTTTCCTATCATAGAATCACGGCTTTTAGTTCACAAAACCATCATTTCAATTTTACACTTTTCACTTTTAATTTTACACTTTCGAAACATACGTTCGTTTAAATTATACAACAACTGAAAAAATTGTCAACATCTCTATACTAGTATTTCCTCATATTATAAAAATACAAGCAAAGAGAAATATTTTCTCCTTGCTTGTAAGAGGCTTAATTAATTAACAATTTACAGTTTACAATTTACAATTAAGAACCAACTTCCCTATCAGCTTTCCGTTTTATAATTTTGCATTTTGCATTCTGCATTCTGCATTGTTCTTTTGCCTTCCAACTAACCCCTACTTGCCTATCTTCTCTTTCATCACTTCTATCGCTTTATTTAATTGAACATCGTCTTTTAATTCAAAATCAGGTTGTTGTCTTAGGTCTTTTGGCATTTCTACTTTTACGTCAGGTACTATGCCTTTGCCATGAATATTTCTACCATCTGGGGTAAAGTATTGTGAAACGGTGATTTTATAACCAGTTCCATCTCCGCCATCACTCATCCTTTGAACGATGCCTTTACCGAAAGAAGTAGTTCCTACAATAGTCGCAGATTTAGTATCTTGCAATGATCCAGCAAATATTTCTGACGCACTGGCAGAACCTTCATTAATCAGTGTTACCATAGGTAAATCTAGCTTTGTTTTACCATCTGACTTCATATATTCTTTATTTCCGGCCTTATCCTGAGTATAAACAATTACGGATTCCCCTATTAATCGATCTACAATTTCCACAACCGTATCCATCATTCCACCTGGATTGTCCCTAACATCTACTATTAGACCCTTAATGTTTTTTGCTAATAAAGAATTCAAATTTTCTTCAAACTCTTTAGATGTATAGCTTTCAAATTGAGTAATAGTCAAGTATCCAATATCTCCTTCTAATACTTCACTTTTAACACTTTTCATTACAATTTCTTTTCTAGTGATCTCTTTTTCTAGTAATTCTTCGGTACTTTTTCTTTGAATACTTAATTTTACAGAAGTTCCTTCATCGCCTTTTATTTTAGCTACAACTTCCTCTAAGCTTAAATTCGTTAGTTCTTTTCCATCTACCTGCAAAATCTTATCGCCAGAAACCAAACCAGCTTTTTGACCTGGTGAACCATCAATTGATGAAATAACTGTAACCGTTTTGTCTTCGTCCATACCTACCACTACGCCAATCCCCACATAAGTACCTTGTACTTGCTCCATATAAGATTTAAATTGACTCTTATTGTAATAAGCAGTATAAGGGTCTCCAACTGCTTGAAACATACCAGCAATTGCTCCATCCAGTATAGTATCTTCATCAATATCCTTATAATAACTAGTTTCTATTTCATTTTTCAAATATATTAACTTTGTTATGTATTCTGCAGTTCTAGTATCTTTAGTTTGCACAATGACCTTATCCCCGAGAGCAATTGAAAGCCCATTTGCAAAAACGAAAGTTGCGGCATTGGTTACCAACAAGATTAAGATAACCAATATAATATACCATTTTTTGTTCTTCATACAGCATCCCCTTAAAATTATTATTTTATAATAAGAACTATTTCAATGTCTCTATACTAAAATTGTATGCATAAATGTCATAATTTAATCACATCAACATTTAAGAATATTACCACTTTAACATGAATTTATCAAGAAAAAAGCAGTACTATGCTAATTCTATGCTATTCAATAGTAAAACAAGAACCTTAAAAGAATATTAAATTATAAATTCAAACTACTTAAAAATTATTTCATAAGCCATTTTTTGACCTTACAATAGTCTACATGAAAAAAAACTCCAAGGCTATATTATATAAGCCTTGGAGTTTTTACCTATGTATTTATCTCACGTACCCAACTGGATTTGTTGTACTACCATTAACTCTTATCTCAAAATGAAGATGTATTCCTGTAGATCTACCAGTTGTACCTACCTCACCTATTGCTTGTCCTGCAGATACTCTTGTTCCAGCACTTACATACGATCTGGCCAAATGGGCATATACAGCTGAAATACCATTTCCATTTCTATCTGTACCTAAATCTACGATGACCATATTTCCATAACTTCCACCATTACCCGATTTAATGACTTCTCCATTACCAACAGCTATTGCATTCACACCTGAACGCCTACCTGTAGGTATGTCAATACCTGAATGGAATTTTTGAATTCCTAAAACTGGATGCATTCTATATCCATAAGGAGAACTAATCGAATTATTCCCTGGAACTGGCCAACGATATTGTCCTGTATTTACAACAGTTGAACCACTATCACTTGATGGAGAAACAGTTGTTTGACCACTAGTTGTTTGACCACTAGTTGTTTGACCACTAGTTGCTTGTCCACTAGTTGCTTGAATTTCCTTAGCTTGCGCCGCTGCTCGTGCTTCTGCTGCTGCTTTTGCTTTTGCTGCCATAATGCTATTGATTTCACTTTCAATGTTTCTTGACGTATCTTCTAAGTCATTCAGTTCTGCTTCTAACTTATCAGTATTTGCTTTCAATTCTGCTACGTAATTACTTCTTGTTACTTTTACTTCATTTAAACCTGACATTTTTGTTTCACTTTTTTTCTTCAATTCAATAAGGTTTGCTTTCTTTTGTTCAATTTCTTCTTTCTTTGCGTTAATTTCATTTTCCATTGCTTCTAACTTTTTAAATACTTCTTGATCAAAGTCCGCAACAGTCTTCACTGTATCCATTTTCGTAACCAAGTCACTAAAATCCTTAGAGCTAAACAATATCTCGAGCATACTTGAATCACTGTACATGTACATAACTCGTAATCTTTCTTGTAGAATTACTTTTTGTTCTTCTTTTTCTACAATGGCTTTTTCTAACTCATCAGCAATCTTTTCTAATTCCGCTTGTGTATCTGTAATTTCTTTTTGAATAGATGCAACTTCTTTTTCTACTTTTTCAATATCTTGGTCAAGCTTACCAATTTCTTCTCTTAATTGTGCTACAGTAGCTTCGTTGGCATCTATTTTTTCCTTTGTGTCCTCTTGATTCTGTGCATTGACCTTTAAATCATCTTGTAATGTAGTCTCCGAAGCTTGTATAGGCATAGTCAATAAAATAAGACATGCTACCATCATACTTATAATTCTTTTTTTCACTACCATTCCTCCTAATTATTTGTTTTGCTTAATAATTTGTTTTGCTTATTTAAACGTCCAAAAACTTTCTAATCGCAAATAAACTTCCTACTGATCCTACCACTAACCCATAAAGTAAAAAATATTGAGTGATTTGAGGCATTATAGCTCCTGCTGGAGCAAAGGTCACTCCCATCATTAACACTGATTGCCCTTGTATTAAGCCAAGTAAATAGTAATACCCATTTCTTATGACTAGCACGGCCAGTATTGATCCTAAAACCCCTAAAATACTTCCTTCTATAATGAAGGGCACGCGTATGTACCAATTAGTTGCACCTGCTAATTTCATGATGCCAATTTCTTTCCGTTTAGCAAACACGGTAATCTTAATTGTATTGTAAATAATAAACAGAGATATACCCGTCAGAATGACTAACACACCCATAGTAAGTACATTTGTAAAATGATTAAACTTAATTAGCGTATCTACGTAACCTTCTCCGTAATTAATATAATCTACGCCGTCTAGTTTAGTAATTGTCTCATTAAGCGTTCGTATTGAGCTCGCATCCTTAGCTTTAATTATATACGCTTCTGGCAATGGATTATCTTCTTCTAGACCTTTTAGTATGTTATCATACTGATCTAACCGATTAGACATGATAAGTAATGCGTCTTCTTTTGATTGATATTTAAAACTTTCTATCTGAGAATCGTCCTTAAAAGTATTTTCTAAACTTTCTTTTTGTTCTTGATTAACATCTTTCACTAAAAAAACTTTTAATTCTAATTGATTTTCCATTTCATTAGTAATATGTTTGATATTAAAAGCTAATATTAAAAATATGCCTAATATAAGTAAAGCGGCTAGTACAGAAACAATTGAAGCAATACTCATCAAGGAATTTTTCTTTATACTTCTAAAACAATCCCTAAAGAAATATTTAAAGGTATTAACTCTCACAGTTATATCCACCTTTCTTGTCACTTGCTATTTTTCCGCCATCTAACGATACCACTCTCATTTGCATCAAATCTACGATATCTTTATCATGAGTAGCCATGATAACAGTTGTTCCCCTGCAATTAATATCTCTTAGTAGCTCAATAATTCCAATGGAAGTCTTTGGATCTAAATTTCCAGTTGGTTCATCACAAATAATGATTTTCGGTCTATTAATGATCGCTCTGGCTATAGCTACTCTTTGTTGCTCTCCTCCAGATAGTTGATCTGGAAAATAGTGTGCTCTCTCAGATAACCCCACTAACTTTAATGCTTCAGGCACCCTGTTTTTGATATCTGCATTGCTATTTTCCACAATCTCCATAGCAAATGCAACATTTTCATATACCGTTTTATCAACAAGTAATTTATAGTCTTGAAACACCACGCCTAACTTCCTTCTATAAAAGGGTAGGTGTCTTTTTTTAATCTTTGTAACATCTTGTCCATCAATATATATTTCTCCACTAGAAGGATCCAATTCTTTCAACAACATTCTCATAAATGTCGACTTTCCTGCTCCACTTTTCCCGACAATAAAAACAAATTCTCCTTTGCTGATCTCAATGTTAATATCTGAGACTGCAAGATGTTTTGTATTATCGTATATCTTGCTTATATTTTTTAATTTAATCAAAAAAAACCCTCCAAAAACAATACCTAAGTTGTAAACAATTTGTAACCTTGATTCATTATAGCAAACTCTCTACAATAATTAAACCTTTTTTACGACAATTTATTCGTATTATTTTATATAATTGTTAAAATCCATCAACACGAGGCATTACACAAAGTACCTCAAATAAAAAATGTTATACATAATGAATAACGAAAAACAAACTCATTAAAGAAGACTCAATATATGGAAGGATAATATGCAGGTGTGAAACAATGACTCACGGAGAAATCGTGGAATCACTTTATAGACCTATTCCTCCACCACATTAGACAGCATAAAAAGAAGGGTTAGGGCAGGTTCTGGAAGACGTCAGAGTGCTTTCTGCTTCCTAAGTATTATGGAAATCATTCATGAAAAACTTGGAACATTTTATTTAGAAATACATAAGTCTGAAGAAGGTTTAATTATCTTGATGGAAAAAACGAAGATCAATCAGGAGGTTAAATAAATGTCTTATAGGAATCCACTACACCAAATAGAATCATTACTTCTACAATAAAAGTAGACGAAGAAATACAAACAGTAACCTCAGTAAAAACAACAATAGGTGTACCTAAATCAGATATCTTTGCTATAATGAATATAATCAACACCATCAAAATATTTTCCAACTAACCAACTAAACTGTCCCGAAAGGAAAAACATGAAACTAATCCTAACTACACTAAACTCTAAATATATCCACACTAATCTAGCTTTAAGAATGCTTAAGGCCAACTCATTATCTGAAGGTATATATGCTGAACTGGTGGAATACAGCATAAATGACCATTTAGATGATATCCTTGGGAACTTGTATAGCTACAAATCAGATGTATATGCTTTCTCCTGCTATATATGGAATATTGAACAAACACTAAAAGTAGTAAACAACTTAAAGCAAGTTCAACCATGTTGCACCATTGTTCTAGGTGGACCTGAAGTTACGTTTAATGGTAGAGAAGTCCTACAATCATCCTCAGCTGATATTGTGGTCAAAGGGGAAGGTGAAATTATTTTTAAAGAACTACTTCTACGACTAAAAAACCACACACAATACAATAACATAAATGGCATTGTATTTAAGGAAGACAACCTCATAGTAGAGACTGAAAATGCAGTTGCCATAAAAAACATGGACAACTTAATTTTCGCTTACCAAGGTGAAGATATGACGAAGTACAAAAATCAAATTCTTTACTACGAAGGAAGCCGTGGTTGCCCCTTTAATTGTAGTTACTGCTTGTCCTCCATAGATAAAACGATAAGTTTTCATTCTATTAATAGAGTAAAAAATGATTTACTTTTCTTTATCCAAAACAATGTAAAGCAAGTGAAATTTGTAGATCGTACTTTTAATAGTAATCTCCATTGGGCAAAAGACATTATTTCCTTCCTCATTGATCACAACAATGGAGTCACTAACTTTCATTTCGAAATAGCGGCAGATTTATTAGACGACGAAATTATTCAACTATTAAACACAGCCCCAGTAGGCTTGTTCCAATTGGAAATAGGCGTGCAATCCGTTAATGAGGAAACGTTAACTTCCATAAACCGTAAAACCAGTATCGAAAAAATTGAAGCCAACATTAAACAACTTCGTAAAAGCGATAATATCCATCTACATGTAGACCTCATTGCAGGCCTCCCTTATGAAGATTTATCTAGTTTTAAAATTTCCTTTAATCGAGTATTCCATATGCAACCTCATATGCTCCAACTTGGTTTCTTAAAATTGCTAAAAGGTTCTCCCATAGAAATGGACAAAGATAAATTCAACTTTAAATTTATCCCCTATCCCCCATATGAAGTACTATCCAATGATTTCATTAGCTACGAGGAATTATTGCATGTAAAAAAAATTGAACACTTAGTTGACAGGTATAACAATAGCGGCTCTTTCAAAAATACCATCACCTATATAATCAACACACAATATTCAGAGCCTTTCATATTTTTTGAAGAATTTGTACAATTCTGGAATGAAAATAATTTATTCAAAATTGCCCATAACAAAGACAAAATCTATGAAATTTTATTAGATTTCACATCACACTTAGGTCTAGATACAAGGATCATCCAAGACCTTATAAAACTAGATTACCTAACATGTATAAAATTAACCCTTCCCACCTTTATACCAAGTAACACGCCAAGTAAAGAAGAGGTATTTGAAATCCTTAAAAACGAATCATTTAAAACAACCTACCTCCCCCAACATACCCATGAACCAGCAAAAAAGCTATATAAAAATGTCCATATAGAAATATTTGAATGGGATATTATAGATATCAATAATACGACAAAGAAAAATACCGTACTCATGTTCTACAAAAGCAACAACGCTAAATTAGATCAAATCAACGACTACGTAAAAATTGATTTCCCTACAACTGCTCTACTAACCAGCAACTAAAACTAACTTGCCATATTAAGCGACAACACACCATAGCTCAATATGGCATTTAATAAACCATAACAAAAAACAAAACATGCCTAATTCTGGAAACACATTCATCTCTGGATGACCTAAAAGGATACACAAATCTTTTTTTAACAACCACAATCAATGAATAACCAGCCCCCGTATCCAAGACCCTCAAAAAACACCACAAAGATCTTCCCCTAACCAACCAACCAACCAACCAACTAACTAACTAACTAACTAACTAACTAACTAACTAACTAACTAACTAACTAACTAACTAACTAACTAACTAACTAACCAACTAACCAACTAACCAACTAACAAAATCCCGCTCCAGTAATCTTATTTATATGCCCTGACAAAATTTCCAACGAATACCTTTCCTCTAATGTAATATGACTAATAATTAATAAATATAAACTTTTCAACTTTAAGCTTTCTAATTGGCTTAAGAGTTGAATGAACTGAACCTCTGTACCACTAATTTGCTCCAAGACTCTAAGGGTGTCACCACAAAGTTTTAATACAAACTCTGGATAGCGTTCACCATAAAGTGCAGTCTTTTCTAAACTTTCTAACTTGCCAATAGATTGTTCCATATTACCGTAAATTTCATTTAATTCCTCTACCATTTTTTCATCTATTTCTATTTCTTCCTCTTTCAATAATTCATTTAAAACAATAAGATGTTCTACAGAAATATTGGCCCAGTAGCATGTATCTTCCACGATATGTAATATGTAATTGATCACAGGAATTTGATTTGGCATAGAAACACTCCCCCCATACTCTATTATATTCATATGCCTAAATTTAATAATTGTTCCAAAAAAATAAGTATATCGTGTATTCTATTGATTTTGATCATTATTGTTGATAAGATTACAGTAAATATACTATAAGGAGACAATATCTATGAAATTAATTAAAAGCCTGGTGATGTATTGCATAATTATTATTTTTATTATGTCTCTGACATCTTCCTTTGAATTAAGCCATGCCACAGCTATGAACATAAGTCAACTTAGTATCAAAGGCGATAAAATGCATGAAATATTTTACAATAACCAAAAGGATAAAAAAACTATCCCTGACAAAGTAGAAACTGAAGATCCACCTACTAGTCCCGACACTCCAGACGCTCCAGTTACTCCAGACCCAACAATAGACACTTCAACGGAATATAATGTGGGCGATTCAGGAGATGAAGTATTTAAGTATCAACAATTACTTTACTATATGAATTATAGTCAAAATGTACCTGATGGAAATTTCGGAGATGAGATGAAACTTGCTGTAGAAGAATATCAGACTGCTAAGAAATTTGATAAAACAGGAAAGTTAGATGCCCAAACGCAACAATCTCTTCTAGCAGAACAAATAGAATATAAACAAGGTAAAACTGGAGATGCAATTAAAGATTTCCAATTGATCCTCTACTACCTAGATTATTTGCAATCTTACCCAGAAGGCGAATATGAATCTGGCACAGAACTTTCAGTAAAAAAATATCAAACTGATAAATCCTTAGAAGTAACTGGAACGCTAAACAACTTAACTCAAGAGTCTCTTAAGAAGGAAGCGATTGTCTATAAAGCAGGTAAAAAAGGAACTGCAATTATGGAATATCAAGCTGTCCTCATAAATCTAGGATACCTATCTGGGAAACCTGATGGACAATTCGGAACTATCGGCTCCAATGCCTTAAAAGAATATCAGAAAAAAAACAATTTAGAACAAACTGGAACCATAGATCTCCCCTCACAAGCTTCACTAAAAAAACCGATAAACGAACAAGTAAAATTTTAAACAAAAGACTCCATTACTCATATAGGTAATGGAGTCTTTTATTTTATTTAGACTTCCCCCTTAAATGCATGCACAAGATATGATGAAATATCTAGGTATGCTTCAAACCAAATAATAGGGTCAGATAATGTTCATAAACGTTGGCAAATTACTGTACTTGCTTATCTCAACATGGGTAAGCGCGCACTGTGTCCGCCCACTTTAAAATTCGCCGTTGGAATTATCTATTTTTTGATAGAAACCTGCCAGATCAGTGATCAAAATACAGATGTACTCCAACTATTTAACCCCTTAACTAATAACAAACAACTATTTAATAAACAAAAGTATAGCATAAGCATTTTTTCCTAACACTAAAACTAGTTGTTGGTTGTTGGTTATTCGTTCTTCATAAGATTATATTGTATGCCTCTGGGTAACAACTAACTTGTAATTAGCAAAAATATATGAATTTTAGAAAGGAAAACAATGAAACTACAAAAGTCCTTCTACATTAGAGATACCCTCCTCGTTGCCCAAGAATTACTTGGTAAAGTATTGGTTTATCATGATTTTAAAGTCCGCATACGTGAAACAGAAGCCTACATAGGTGCCATAGACAAAGCTGCTCATTGTTATGGAAATAAAATGACAAAAAGAACATCAGTTATGTTTAGAGAAGGTGGCAGTGCATATATTTACATGATTTACGGTATGCACTACTGTATGAATATAGTGACAGGAAATGCTGGAGAAGGTTCGGGTGTTTTGATAAGAAATGTAGAACCATTAGTTAATTTAGATGAAATATTTGTCAATCGATACGGCATTTCCCGGGAAATTGCAAATAAATATCAAATAAAAAACCTAACCAACGGGCCAGGCAAATTATGTAAATCTCTAAATATAACAAAAAAAGACAACGGACATTCATTATTAAGCGAGAATCTGTATGTAGAAGACGATGGTTATAAGGTTGATTATATTCATAAGGGTAAAAGAATAAATATAGATTATGCTGAAGAAGCGGCCGATTTTGAATGGAGATTTTTTTATTGACTTAAGTTTTATCATAAAGGGTTCAGCGAACCCTTTATTTATATGCCTATCCCTTTATTCTTCTTCTACTTCTCTTTCTATTAGCTTCCGTATCTCCATTAGATCACTTTTATCTATAATAATTTCACTACTCTTATCTTTCAATTTAACCTCATTTTCTTTAATATCAGGAGAGTTAAAAAGGATTTCGTATAACTGGTTATGTACGCACTCACTATAGTCATTCTCTTTTTCTTCTAGAATTTTCAACTGTTTGTTGATATATATTTCTTTTTCATCCAATAATTGCATTCTCTCTTTTATTGTTTTAGAGATTTGTTCTAAATTGATTATTGTTTTCTCTATTATTTGATCTTTTTTCTCAATTCGTTTTGTTTGAGAATCTAGCTCTTCTTCTCTTTTTTTCATTTCGTCAATAGTACTCTTTACTAAATCCTCATCTACAATAATTTTAGATTCCCAGTGTTCCCCTTTTTCTCTATAAACGGCCCCTATACACTTGCTTTTATCCACAATTTCTATTCTTATAGGACAATTAATTGACTGTAACTCAATCGTATTTGTTGGAATATATGATCTTTCTTCTCTTACCATTAGTTGATCTTTACTATTTGATAATTCTTTTTCCTTTTTCTCTATCATGGAGTCAATAAACTTTAACTCTTCCTTCTTTTCATTAATCTTGTTATCAATAACTTCAAAATCCTTTTTCATCTCCATGTATTTATTAATGTCTTCAATTTCTTCATCAGTATGTGATTTTCGAGAAATTAAATTAAATATAAGAATAATTACTAAAATCAATATCAAGTCTATAGCCGCATTCATTCCATAAAGTCCATAATAATCAACAGTATTTCCTATATATAGCAAATACATCATGGCCAGAATGTTCCCTGCAACAATTCCCAGAAAAGCTCTTATATAATCGTAATGTTTTGACTGAAATAACATAAACAAAGTAAAAGCGAATATTTTTATGGCGACTAAGTAATAAATACTGGGTGTTACTTGTCCATTAAAACTAGAATCAATAGCATAGACCCTATTTAGTAGAAAACTTAATATGTATGAAATGTAGAATAAAGCTGAATTGATAACAAGCATAAACAAAAATTTGATATGTACCTTCATAAATTCCTCCATAATAATAATAAATTAATAACATTATAACATATAAAAAAAAATGTAACGTATTAAGTTACATTTTTTTGAAAGCCCGATTTAATTAGAAATTAGTCTATCCTATTCTCCATAAATTTTTCATATTGAGTATAATCACTAAGAATATTCTATTCCTTTATTTATATTCATTTCATTTTCTCCCCAAAGGAATACCCCAAAGCTAGTGACTAGTGACTAGTCACTATTGTAGTTGTCCCAAATATTCCTTACAAGCTTCATCTGTATCATTTTTGACACTATTCTTCATTCTTGTTACTAATTTAGCTGCTACCCTATAATCTACACCAGTATCAGGCAATTCAAAACTATAAGGATTTTCAGTTATCTTATACTTAGAGTAATCTACTTCACCATCCATATATAATTCAAGTGGACCTACATTTTCATGAAATGCCACATGAAGTTTTTCTTCCCAGATCCCTCTAAAATTTATGTCGCTAAGTAAATCAGGCAAGTAAACTTGCTTTCCCATATATACAATAAAAGATTTAGATTTTCCCAGAAGACTAAGTATTAAAGTCGCTGCTTCTTTCTCATTGTACATATATATAAATACATCCTGTGGATCTACTTCGAAGACTCTACTATGAAAATCTTTACTTACATCTTTAATAAACTTATTGTTTTCTTTAATTATATTTGGCATTCTTATTACTTGAAAATTAACATTCATACACCCATGTAAAGCCTGTATCATTAACTCGATATTTCTGTAACAACCACCTAAAACTGAACCAGGATTATTTGCTATTGCTGACGATAGGAATATAAACTCTTTTGTTTTATTTTCAGATATCCAATCTAAAATTGTTTTCGTGAAAATAACATTTTTCTCTATCGTTTTTTTCACTTCGTTCTCCCCTGTATATAAATCATGAATAGGAAGACCGTATATTATCCTAGGATACCCATTTTTCAACTCTTTTCTTAGTTTATCCTCTGTACAGATATGAATATACTTTATCCCTTTAATTCGGCTAAACTTATTCCCCAGTAGCTCCGGCATTGGTTCACTATGTATTATCGTAACATTTCGGATACCACTAGCAAGTAACCGATTCAACAGCTCTTTCCAAATAGTTCCCGTATAAAGCAGCAAGGTATCATAATTTCTAATCTTAACTTCTTCCTGGAGATTTAAGGGAAAGTAATCTAAAATATCTTTTACTGTAGATAACTCTACTAATGAAAAACTCTCATCTATTACATCCACTGTAAAAGGAATATCTTTTACTACATCCAATATATCTAAAAGCTCTAGTCTAAAAAAGTTCTTAGCATATATAACTATAGAATCAAATGAATTTTCATTAATACTATTTTTCAACTCAACCAAGTCAATTTCTAGTCTATTACCTGATGACACGTCCAGGATGACACTATCTGGTGCGATTTCTCTAAACTTATCATAAACTTCTTTATCAATATTTTTGCCAATAATCATAGGCGCTTGTGTAGTAAAACTTAGATGTATCATTTCTGAGACAATATTTCCAATTTGGTGTACCCCACTCAAGGTCTTTGCATTCTCATCTGTTTCTATAATAGCTTTACTAGAGTAGAATTTTGTAAGCAATCTTACACCACTTATGAATAGGACATCCAATACAAAATTAATTGTACATACTTCGTAAACGTACTCAAAACCAATGATCACTAAACTGATAAAACTAATAAGATTATAAATCGCAACCACAATGAGGATAACATTAACTTTGTTACGCTTCATATAAATATTGTAACTCATAAGAGTAACTGATAGTTTACTGAAAAAAGCAATAAACATGCCTCCAATGAAAAAATTTAATATGTCAAAGCTTTTCCAATAGCTTACAATTGCTAAGCTTATTAAAAAAGAGATGATTAAAAAAAACATATCTACAACTAACCTTAAGATTGTTGTGGTACTATTTGCTTGACTACTTATCATATACACCAACTCTTTCCTCTCTATTTGTAAAGCAATTGTAACATAACTCTATTGAGAAATAGTTAGAAATTTGTCTTCAACTGCTTATTTATCAACCTTGTGTTACTTATTCAAGAAATGATTTATATTCTGTAATGAAAAATATGTATTAGGAATAAAATTAAGAAAAAACTAGAGTTACCACGAAATAAGAAATAGTACTATTTGCACGCCCAAAGAAACGATGTAATTAGAAAATAGTTTCAAAACAATCAGGAGGTTTTATCTATGAAAATTTCAGTATTAGGTGCTGGCAGTTGGGGAACTGCCATTGCATCCTTATTGGCAAATAAAGATTATGAAGTATCTCTATGGCATCGAAGTAACGAATTTGTACAAAAACTTTCACAAGATAAAGAGAATAAAAAATATCTGCCAGGCATCTCTTTAGATTCCATTACTTTTACAGATAATCTTGAAGAGTCAATCTCTGATAGTCAGATTATCATACTTGGTGTACCCTCACATGCCGTAAGGAGTACATGTGAATTAATAAAGGGGTTTGTAAAATCAGAGCAGCTGATCATCAACATAGCAAAAGGATTAGAGGAAGGTACCTATTTGCGTTTATCCCAAGTAATAAATGATGTACTCTCTTATAATGAAGTATTTATTTTATCTGGACCAAGTCATGCAGAAGAAGTAGCGAAAAAAATTCCCACAACTTTAGTTGTATCAGGAGATAGTAGACAAAAGTGTGAATACCTACAAGATATCTTTAGCACAAAATACTTTAGAGTGTATACAAATCCAGATATTGTAGGCGTAGAATTAGGAGGCGCATTAAAAAACGTAATAGCTCTAGGAGCCGGTATATCAGATGGACTAGGTTACGGTGACAACAGTAAAGCAGCTTTAATCACAAGAGGCATCGTAGAAATAAGTAGATTAGGTAAACTAATGGGCGCACAAGCAGAAACATTTGCAGGATTAAGCGGTATTGGAGATCTAATCGTAACATGCACCAGTATGCACAGTCGAAATAGAAGGGCAGGTATCCTACTAGGACAAGGAATCCCCTTAAACGAAGTATTGGTTAAAATAGGAATGATAGTAGAAGGTGTCAAAGCCACAAAAATTGCCTATGAACTTTCAAAAATCCATTCCTGTGACATGCCCATCGTACATGGCATGTATGAAATACTATATAATCATGTAAGTGCCAAAGATGTGGTCACAGATATGATGACAAGAACCACGAAACATGAAATCGAAGAAATCAATAGTCTCATGTATTTCGGTTGGAAGTAATAACCTTTGGCCGTAGGCCGGTAGGTTAAATGCAGAATTAAAGACGCCAAATGAAATACCAACTTAATACTGTAAGCCATAGGTTTTTAGCTTTTAGCTTTTAGCTTTTTGGCTTTTAGCTTTTGGCTTTTGGCTTTTGGCTTTTCCCAACCAACTAACCAACTAACCAACTTTCTACTTTCTACTTAGTATTTCCAATATTTTCTCCACAATCCTCTGCGTAGATTTTCCATCATGATAATCAAAATACTTGTACTTCATTTCTTTAACCTTATCAAGGTTATAACTTTCCTTATTGATTACATCTACAATTTCTTCTTCATTATAACAAATAGGACCTGGAGCAAATTCCTCGTAATTGTAATAGAATCCTCGTTCCTTCTTATAATTGTTCAAATCAGGCGTATATAACAGTACGGGTTTCTCTAAAATCGAGAAATCAAATATAATCGCTGAATAATCTGATATAAGTAGATCTGTAACTGAAAAAAGTTGATATAAGTCAACATTGTTTACGTTTATAACGTAATCACTCTTTTCATCGCTTAACGTGACCTTATCTAAAAAGGGATGCATTTTACATAATAATATGTATTCATCCCCTAAATTTTCATGTAGGTATGCTAAGTTTAGGTTAACGTATTGAACTTCAAAGGCACCATCTCCACGAAACGTAGGGGCATATAGTATAACTTTCTTGTTTTTTAATTGAGGATATCTTTCGTAAAGCTGTTGTCTGTAATGTTCCATATTTTCCTTATTATACAAGATATCTGTTTTTGCTACACCAATACTTAGTATTCTATCCTGATCCACATGAAAAGCACTTGAAAATGTCCTTTTAAATTCCTTTCCAGCCACATAAACATAATCATAGTTTTTAATCTCAAATCTTCTGTTTATATCGTATCCAAATTTCTTAATACCTCCACATGCATGCCACATTTGAATAACTGTAGTTTCTTTTTTCTTTGAAATATTACAAACAGGAAAATTATTTCCATCCAGTATTACCACAGCTGAGGTATTAATTTGGAAGGTTTGCATTGCAAAATTTAGTACAGAGTAAAGCTTTTCTAACAAAGAATTGTTAAACTTACGAATAAAAAAAACAAGTTTAACTTCTTGATTTCGACTTTTTAACTCTTCACTAATTAATTTAAAATTTCCAGTTAGTTCATCATCAAAATACGATATAAATATAATTTTCTTTTTATTTACTGGTATAGGAAATGTTATGAGCCAAGTTAATTTCACGATTATTTTTGCTATTAATTTTTCCATATCCAAAACTCCATTAAATTATTTTTTGAAAACAATATCGATAACTTTCTTACTTGAATTTCCATCACTTAAGTAACAAAATTCATCATAAAACAATTCCATCCGACCTTCATATTCCTCTACTACCTCTTCAATATGAAGAATTTTATCTAGTACGTCTCCTTCATCTTCAAGTATAGGACCTGGCAAATCACTGTATATATCTAAATAGAACCCCCTAAGGTTATCCCTATAATCTTCTACATCATACATATAAAATAATACTGGTCTTTTTAAAACTCCATAATCAAAAAACACACTAGAATAATCTGTAATCAATAGATCACTCATGAGATACAAATCATTAATATCTTCACACTGACTAGCATCATAAACAAACCCATCTCTTAACTTTTTGTTAGTGGTATTATGAATTAAATAATGTGGTTTGTAGATGACCACATAATTGTCTCCTAATGATTCATACCAACGATCAAAATCAACTTTTAGCTCAAAGATGTATCCTTTATTGTCATAATGATTGTCTCTCCATGTAGGTGCATATAATATAACAGTCTTTCCCTCAGCAATCCCATATCTTCCCTTTAAATGACGGATATGCTCTCCATTTGAATTGACGAGTATATCATTTCGGGGGTATCCTGTTTCAATCATAATAGAATTACGAATATGAAAGGCACTCGCAAAAGCTTTAGTAGAAAATTGATTTGCAGAAATCATATAATCATACTTAGATGAATCAATCGTGTAAGTTTTTGTCATCTCTGCCTTATTTATATTGCTTCTATAAAACTCAGCATCTTTACCAATCTCTATATCGGATGCTAATTTTTTCAAAGGTGTACCATGCCACGTCTGTAAATAGATTTGACTTTTTTTCTTAGAATAGAAGCTAGGCATTTTCGCATTAAATATCCAGTACTTAGCAATAGATAAATAATAATAGTACTGCATGCTATTATACTCAATATTAATTACACCCTCTAATTTATTCTTATGAATATCCTTAAAAGCCCATACCAAACGAAAATCTTTAAATCTTTCATCAGATTTAATTTCATTGTATAATGCTTTAGGATTACACGAAAAATCTTTTCCTTTATGACTACAAAATAAGATTACATTATCTTGTACAGGTAGTACTTTACCTACTACTTTGTATGTAATTTTTTTCATTTTATTTATTATATTTAAAACACGCTTAAACAGTTTCTTATTCTTCTTAAGAAGATCAAGCAAGACTTCCAATTTTTCAACTCCCAATCACCATTAATTTTATAAAGTGAAACTTTATTCAGTAGGGGTTTTCTTCAGCCCCTACTGAATACTAGTTGAACCAATCGGGCATTTACAGGCACTTAATCTCCCACTTATCTTTCTTTTCATCTTGAAATCTTGGAGTGGGAGTCTTAGTGCCTGTTAATGCGGGATAAATAAAAAACGGATGCAAAATGCATCCCTCGTTATTTATATTTTTTCAACCATTTTTAATGACTAATCTATTTATGAAAGATTATCAATTTTTTCCTTTAAATCATCTTTTATTTTTGTTGTAGAAATTCCTTCTGTTCTTGGTAAATAAACAACCTCACATTGATCTTTTAAGAAGTCAAATTTACCTACCCAATCATCACCCATTACAAATACATCCACATCATAATCCTTTACATCACTTACTTTTTGTTCCCAATTATCCTCGGGAATTACTAGATCAACATAGCGGATAGATTCTAAAAGCATCTTTCTTGCTTCATAACTATAGTAAGCCTTCTTGCCTTTTATATCATTAAACTCATCTTTTGAAAGTCCAATGATTAAGTAATCACCTAATTCCTTAGCTCTTCTTAATATGTTAATATGCCCTTCATGTAGTAGATCAAACGTACCATATGTTAAAACTCGCTTCATTTTATCACCTTAATTTTTATATATTTTTTGATTAATTCATTTGCATTAAATTAATTCTCCATTAACTTGTGTAACATTATAACATTATAACATTTCTATGTCCATAGTATAATATAATAGCAGTCTAAATGGTCATACTATTCATATCTTGTACTTTGTAAAAAACATGATTTATGATAGTATAAACTAAATTCATGATTAAAGGAGAACAAATTATAACAATGATAAATAAAAAAATATATAAAAAACTAACGAATAAAAAATATAAGCTTGGAATGAATTACACCGCCTACTTAATCAATGGTGGTATAAATAACAATCACATTTTATATCAAGCCTATCAAGGAAAAAGTATGACAGGAAATCCATATGCAGTTTTCAAACAATTAATTACTGATTCCGGCTTCAGTAAATATACTCACGTTTGGGCAATGGACAAAGATATGAAGATCAATCCTAGCTACTCTACCTATCCAAATGTAAAATTTGTCATTATAGATAGTGATGATTATCTAAAATATCTGTCCAATGCTAAATATTTAATCAACAACACCAGTTTCCCCTATTACTTTCAAAAGAAGAAGGGACAATTATATATTAACACCTGGCATGGTACTCCTCTAAAAACGCTTGGACTGGACATAAAAGATACGAAAGTCTCGTCACATAGTAATATACAGCGTAACTTACTTCACGTAGATTTTCTAGTTGCTCCAAATAAATTTACTTATGAAAAATTATTAAGTTCACACGATTGTTTATCGCTATACAATGGTAAAATACTAGATACTGGATATCCAAGAGTTGACGGCACCCTAAACACAAACCCAGATACCATTAGAGAGCTCTTATCCGTAAGCAAAGACAAGAAAATCATCTTGTACGCACCTACATGGAGAGGGACAATAGGGAGTGAAGTAGATACAAGTCAAAAGCTACTTGATGAATTGGAATTTATTAAGTCTCAAATAAGTAACGAATACGTTGTTTTACTAAAATCACATTATTATACTTACAACTACTTTAAAGAAAATAATTTAGAACATCTCTGTGTACCAGAACTTATAGATAGCAATGAATTACTATCTGCAGTAGATATACTTATTACAGATTATTCAAGTATCTTTTTTGATTACTTACCTACCAAAAGACCAGTTATCTTTTATGCCGATGACTTCGAAGAATATGAACAAACAAGGGGATTTTATATAGATATTGACACTTTACCTGGCCCTATTTGCAAAAATATAAATCAAGTAATCACTGAGATTAATAACATTAAAACTGTCACCGAAAAGGTCAAAAAAAATTATGAAGATTTTTTAAATACTTATTGTTATAATGATGATGGCAATAGTACCCAGAGATTTATTGATATTATTTTTAAAAACAAACCCCATAAAGATTGTATAAAACTACAAAATAACAAAGTCAAAATCTTAATGCACTGTGGTTCCTTTTTAAATAATGGCATTACAATATCAGCGATGAATTTATTAAACCAATTGGATTATGACAAGTACGATGTAACCATAACCACCTCGGGAGGAAATCACCAATCAAAAAAAGCTAACCTAGACAAATTAAACCCTAATGTTAAAGTTATTTATAGAATCGGTTCCTTAAATAAGACATTATGGGAAGGTTTTAAACATTATATTATTAGAGAAATGCAAATAAAGCTGAATTCATTTACTCCAGTAGCGCTATATAAAAGAGAACTAAGAAGGATTATTGGCAACACAAAATTTGATATAGGCATTGATTTTGGCGGTTACAATATTCTGTGGTCACTATTAATCGCATTTGGACCTTTCAAGAAAAAGGTGATCTATCAGCACAATGATATGCTGATGGAATATAACAAGATAATCAAAGGAAAATACAAACATCGTAAAAACTTAAATATTATTTTTTCCCTGTATTCTTATTATGATCATGTAGTATCTGTATCAAAATCTGCTATGGAAGCAAATAAAAAGAATTTGAGTAAATATTTCAAGGATTCAACCACAAAGCTTAACTATTTAAATAACATAATTAATTATCACAGCATCTTATCTTTAAAAGAAAAAGCAGAATATATTAAATATCAAAATGACAATTATTTAATCTTACCTAAAGAAAATAGTGAATCTATTCTAGAAGCGCTAAAAGTCAGTACAAAAGGAATAAAGTTTATCAATATAGGCAGGTTATCCCCTGAAAAAGGGCAGGATAAATTGATAAAAGCATTTTCACAAGCACTAAAAATCCATAATGATTTAACTCTATATATTGTCGGTGAAGGAGTTTTAGAAAACCAACTCAAGTCACTAGTAAAACGTTTAAAAATAACTAACCGTGTAGTCTTTACTGGTCAATTAGAAAATGCATACCCTTTACTTGACCTATGCGATTGTTTTATATTGTCTTCAAATTATGAAGGACAAGGATTGGTGCTACTAGAATCATTAGTCTTAAATAAACCTACCATAAGCACTGACGTCACTGGTGCACATAGTGTACTAGAAGATGGTTACGGATTACTCGTTGAAAATACAATAGATGGTATAACAAAAGGAATGCTCAAGTATATAGACGGAGAAAAGCTTTCCACTAAAACCTTCGATTATGAAAAATATAATCGAGAAGCACTACAAATGTTTTATCAAATAATTGAATCTTAATCAAAAAACCCAACTAAAAAAGGTTGGGTTTTAGATTTCTTAAGGAACTTTTTTACCAGGATTTTTAGGGCTTACTAAAAATTTCACCACTAAGAACATGATGGGTATTGGTACTACGTAGGAAATCAAGTATGCTATATATTCTGGTAGTCTAAAAAAGTCGACACAGATCATTAACGTCAATAATTGCAACCCAAAGTTTGGCAAAGAAGCGATAGGATAAACAAATAATCTTTTCAAACACCACTTTGTACAAAAAGCATATTTGACTTGCAATGTATACGCTACCGGAAAGCATAGTACAAAATTCAACATCTGAGAAAGTCTATAGTCCAACTTCAAGATATAAAACAAAAAAAGGGTAACAATATACCCCAATATGGTGTTCACTCCACCAACAACTAAAAATCGAAAGAATTCTTTTTCTTTTAAGTAATTTACTTTTGCAATAATCCTATTTATAATTTTGTCTATCATTGATAATAAACTCCCTTTAAAAACAATTAACAATTAACAATTTACGATTTACAATTAATTACACAATTAATCTAAAATCTGATCCAAGAGCAATTAAATCCAACCACTGTAGAGCAATAATATGTGTTTTGTGGCTTCCACCATAACCGACTAAGCCGATATTAATGTTCTTCATTATATTTCTTCCTTTATGATTTCAATTTTGTCCATCATAATATTGATCTCTGATAAGCTAGGTGCCTTTGTGCCTTCTTTTGTAACTGCTACTACTGAGGCCGCAACCCCGCCCTTAAATGCTTCTTCTATAGAGTATCCTTTGTCAAAGTACGAAACCAGACCACCTAATAACGAATCCCCTGCACCTACAGTACTTTTCACAATGACTCTAGGAACCTCTGTCTTCAAAATGAAATCTTTTCCTATAAACATTGCCCCTTGAGACCCCATTGAAAGGCAAATATAATCTACTCCCCCATCTATTAGTTTTTTGCATTCCTTGACAATCTTTTTCTGACTATCTAACTTTAACCCCAACGCTTCTTCTAGTTCCTCTACATTAGGCTTAATTAAGAATAATTTTGATTTTAAAGCCTCTTTAAGCAACTCTCCAGAAGTATCTAAGATTACCTTGGCGCCAACTTCCATAGCATATTGGGATAAGGTATGGTATATGTCTAGAGGGATACCTCTTGGTGAGCTACCTGAAAGTACGACGAAATCCCCCCTATGAATTTTCCTCTTGAAGTCATTTACAAATACCTCTAATTCTTTATCCTGTATAAAATCTCCCCGATCATTCAAACTCGTTGTATCGCCAGTTAAGTTATCAATGATTTTAATATTTACCCTTGTATTCGCGTGTACAGGCGTAAACATCCCTTCAATACCCAATTCTTTTAAGCCTTCCTTAATTATTTCACCATTACTACCTCCTAAAAACCCCATAGATATTGTTGGATTATCTAAGTTTTTCAACACTTTAGATACATTTATCCCCTTTCCACCAGGGTGTACAATGGATTTTTCAACCTTATTTACCTCACCATACTTAAATTTGTCCACATAAACTGTTTTATCTACAGCAGGATTTAGTGTTACTGTGATAATCATATTAGTTCTCCTTTCATATCAACGCTATTTTAAGTTTATCTAATTTCGTCTGAATCTTACTAAAAGATTTATTTCTCTAAGAAGTAGCTCGGTTATATACTGAGCTATAAGCAAATAAAAAAAAACAATATACTTCGTCGAGCTTTAGCCACAGCTCATAACTTAGAGCACGTAGAGATTGCAATCTATCCTCATGAAATGTCTCCCTATTGGATTTTAGACGAAGTTGATACCATGTATACAAGGCCTCAAAACAAATTTCTTTTTACAGAAGGCGATAAAACTTTATTTAAAGAAAAACTATACCCTTAAATTCGATAATCTATTTGCTAAAAATCTTTCAAAGTAAAATAAACGGATAAACAAAGGATAAAGTTTTACTCTTACAACCTAGCCAACCAATCAACTAACCAACCAACCAAAGGATATGATAAAAATGTTCAAATTTATAAACAATAGTTTAATAAAATTTAATATCAAAGCTGACACTAAGAAGATTTCATGGGAGAATTAATACAACTTATAGAAGCAGATGGAAGAGAAAGTGGTAAAGCAGCAATAATCATGGGATTCATCGGTATAACTGAAAGAGCGATTCTTTTTGTCGCTGCTGACCCCATAAGAGTAATCCCTTCTATAATGGTTGCTGGAGCTGTAGGTTCAGTTATTTCTCTATTACTATACGTAGAAAAGAAAAACGCACAATTAATAACAAACAAAAGCTCCATTCTTTTAAAGAATAGAGCTTTTGTTTCTATAAAACACTGTATTTTCGTTTACATTATTAATCAATTTTTAACTTAGAAGAAATTTTAGCTCACCTAAAATATCTAAAACTTTACATTTTCAACTTTAAACTCTGCACTTTGCACTTTTAATTCTGCATTATTAATTCGCGGTTTTGCCTAGCAATATCCTTCAGGATTCAAACTTTGCCATCTCCAAGAGTCCCTACACATTTCTTCTATGCCTTTCTCTGCAATCCAGTCAAGCATATTACTCGCCTTAGTAGGATCAGCAAAACATTCTGCAATATCTCCAGCACGTCTAGCTACAATTTCATAAGAGATCTCTTGTCCCGTTGCTTTCTCAAAGCTCTTCACAAGATCAAGCACACTATACCCTGTTCCCGTTCCAAGGTTATAAGCCTCAATCCCATTACTTCCTTTAACTTTTTCCAAGGCTTTCAAATGCCCTTTAGCCAAATCCACCACGTGAATATAATCCCTTACACCAGTTCCATCATGAGTAGTATAATCATTCCCAAATACACTAAGCTTATCCCTCTTACCTACTGCGACTTGCGTAATAAATGGCATTAAATTATTAGGAATGCCATTAGGATCTTCACCAATTCTACCACTCTCATGAGCTCCTATAGGATTAAAATATCTAAGAAGTGCTATACTCCATTCCTTATCAGATACGTATACATCTCCTAATATTTGCTCAATCATAAGTTTAGTGCTTCCATAAGGGTTCGTAGTACTTAATGGAAAATTTTCAGAAATAGGTACACGCTCTGGTGTACCATATACAGTAGCTGAGGAACTAAACACTATATTTTTCACTCCATGTTTTTGCATAACTTCACAAAGGATTAGCGTTCCCGTAATATTATTATGATAATACTTCAAAGGAAACTGTACAGATTCGCCCACCGCCTTTAACCCAGCAAAGTGTATCACCGCCTCAATATTGTTTTCAATAAAGACCTGATCAACACCATCTTTATCTAGAATATCAACTTCATAAAACTTCAATTTCTTACATGTTAACTCCTCAATCCGATTAAGAGCTTCCTGTTTACTATTAGACAAATTGTCCAAAATCACAACATCAAACCCTCCATTCAACAACTCCACACAAGTATGACTCCCAATATAACCAGCCCCACCAGTCACCAATATAGACATTCTCTCTCCTCCAAATCTATTAAAATGAACCCTCTTTTGTAGATAAACATTAAAGTTTCCCTCCGACAACTAAGAACGTAGAACTAACAACCAACAACTAACTCTCCCCTTATTTTCTGAATTTGCATTTGCATTTCAATTCTGCATTCTGCATTATATTACCACCTATCTCCTCTTTTTAAGCCTAGAAAAAAGCCCCTTCCTCTTTATCTCCAAGGGTGCATCTGGATATAACATCTGATTACTGAGTACATAACGAGGATTTAATTCCGTAATTTCTATAAACTTGTCTTTGCTAACTTCATTCCTTAAAATCTCTAATGAATTTCCAGCCATTTTATAAGACTTTGCCTTATGAGCATCACTTCCTATAAAATGCACCATATTATGTTCAAGCATCAACATAGCAGTATCTTTTATTTCCTTCCCATAAGTGCCCACAATACTTAATAAATTAAGCTGTATAAGAACATCTCTCTCTATTAATTGACTGATTTTTTGGGGATCCTCTATCACAAAATCATATCGTTCAGGATGGGCTAATATCACATAGTATCCATTTACCTGTAATTCAAAGATGAAACTCAATAAATTTTCAAATATTACTCTATGTCTCGGAATCTCCAACAGTACATACGAAGTGTTATTTAACGTAGCAACCTTTTTGTTTTTTAAATCATCAACTAAGTCCATATCTAAAAACGCTTCATTCCCTAAAAAAAGATGAATTCTCAACTGTTCATTGATAATTTCTTCTTTCAATATATTAAGGATTTCAGCGTTTATACTAGCCAAACTATTAAATTCAGTATTATTTATATAATGTGGTGTTGCGACAATATCAGTAAACCCTACATCCCGAGCATTTCTAATCATTTCCATTGATTCACATAGATCAACAGAACCATCATCCACATTAAAAATAATATGACTATGCATATCAATCATAAGCCAACCTCCTTTTATTGAAAGCCACTACATTTTACATTTTACATTTTACATTTTACATTTTACATTTTACATTTTACAATTTACAATTTACAATTTACAATTTACATTTAATTCTACATTATGTATCCTACACTTTTAATTTTACAATTTAATTCTGCATTCTGCATTTTAAATTCTGCATTATCTCGCCAGCGAGATTAGTCTGCTTTATACTCGTAATTATATCCATATGTATTATAACGTTTGTCATTAGTTGATGCTTTGTTAACGACTGTGCCAATAATATTAGATCCAACGCTTTCTAGAGATTCTATTGTTCTTTTAAACATGTCTCTTTCAGTATAACCAACAGCAACACTTACAATTGTTCCATCAGCGATATTTGTTATAATAAGAGCGTCTGAAACAGGAAGTACAGGTGGTGAGTCTAAAATTACAACATCAAAGTTTTCTCTTACAGAGGTAATAACCTCTTTCATTCGATTGCTTTCAAGCATTTCTGAAGGATTTGGAGGAATTGGGCCAGCTACTAACACAAATATATTTTGTACTTTTGTAAATTTAATGCATTCTTCTAGTTCATTTTCACGAATCAACACATTAGTTAACCCATTGATATTTGGAACACCAAAAATTCGATGAATATTTGGTCGTCTTAAATCACAATCAATAATAAGTACTTTTTTCCCTGATTGTGCCACAGTAACAGCATAGTTTGCTGCAATAGTACTTTTGCCCTCTGATTGCACAGAGCTAGTAATTTGGATTACTTTCAATTCTTTATCAATATTCGTATAATGTACATTAGTCCTCATATTTCTAAAAGCCTCGGCAATAGGAGACTTTGGATCAGTATGGGTAATAATTGTATTTTTCATCTGATTATCCATCCTTTCAATAGGTAATAATTCGTTATTCCCTGTTGGTTTTCATGCTACAAGATCAGTTTTTTGCTCATCAGCCAACAACGACGTACATATCGTATTCTGTTGTATTACATTCATTTTAATTCTTAACTTTGTTTTAAATTTGTATTAAATTCTGCATTGTATTTTTAATTCTGCATTTTGCATTCTGAATTGTATTTCTAATTCTGCATTCTGAATTGTACTTACGTACTTATGTATTTACTTTAGCAATTTACTCTCTGGTATCACTGCAAGTATGGGATATCGACTAAGTTTTTCAATATCTTTTGGCGATTTTATCTTCGTATTTAAATATTCTCTTAAGAACACAACGAAAACACCAATCATTAGACCTAATACCAATGATATGGCAATGTTCATAGTAGTTCTTGGAGATACTGGCGAGTTACTCGCTACAGCCTTATCAATTACATTTACATTATCTAACTTCATTAACTTACTAATGTAAACCTTAAATGTTGTTCCTATTTCATTTGCTATTCTTGCACCTAATATAGAGTCTGTATGGGTAACTGTAATGTTAAGAATCTCCGTATCATTAAGCGTATTTACTGCAATAATGTCTCCTAGCTCTTGAGGAGACATCCTTAATTTCAAATTCTCAATCACTTTATTAGTAATTACCTTACTCTTAATAATTTCTCCGTAAGTGGAAACCAATGATTGATTTAACATTACATCATTGTATGTTATCTCGGTGGTACCCTCTTCTTGAATATTACTAGTTTTTCCTAACATAAGTGTTGTGTAGCTCTCATATTGCTTGTCTATAACAAAAACAGTAACAATCGTAGTGAGTATCATGCATACTGCTACAATAATACTAATAAGTATTATATTACTTTTAAAAACATACCACAATTCCTTTAAATCTATTTCTTCTGCATTCTCAAATTGCTCCATTAAACAATAATTCCTTTCTTATTAGCAATTGGCTATTGCTTCTCGCTATTGCGTCTTAGCTAACTAAGAGTTAGCGTTTGTTTTTCTGTCAGCTAATTGCCAACCATCAGTCTTCCTTTAGTGCTTTAAGCTAACTATTTTAGCCATTGCTTTTCCAATGCCAATTACTAAAATCCAATTATCACTATTATAAATCATTCATGATTTTTAATCACGTGATTTATTTATATACTATTCAATCTAGAAGAGTTGTAGCCACTTCATCAAAATCTTTCATTTTATTATTAACTTCATTTGGCTCTTTATATGTAGGTACTATTTGTTTTAGTAAGTTTTTAAGACTTTCATTATCTTTTCTAAGAGACCATTTTAAGTGGTTTAATTCCACTAATAATCCGTTATACTCTTTATTTAATGGTTTGCCTACAAAAATCTTTTCATGAGTTGTAGATTCAATTCCTTCTTCATCCATAAGCAATTCTTCGTATAACTTTTCACCAGGTCGCAGACCTACAAATTGAATATCTATATCCTTGTCCGGATCAAAACCCGATAACTTAATTAAGGCTCTTGCTAGATCTACTATTTTTACAGGTTGACCCATATCTAGAACAAATATTTCTCCACCTTTTGCAATAGATCCAGTTTGTAATACCAATTGAGCCGCTTCCTTTATACTCATAAAATATCTAACGATATTTGGATGAGTAATTGTTACTGGGCCTCCTAGTGATATCTGTTTTTTGAATAGTGGAATAACACTACCATTACTCCCCAAAACATTTCCAAATCTTACAGCTACAAATTCTGTTTTGCTCATAGGATTGATTGACTGTACAATCATCTCGCAAAGTCTTTTTGTAGCACCCATAATATTGGTAGGATTAACAGCTTTATCTGTCGAAATGAGTACAAATTTCTTTACACTATGTCTGTCTGATGCCTGTACAACATTTAATGTACCAAAAACATTATTTTTTATTGCAGCTTTTGGATTGCTTTCCATTAAGGGTACATGCTTGTGTGCAGCAGCATGAAAGACCACATCAGGTTTCATATCGCCTATTATTTCATTTATCCTACTTTTGTCTCTCACGCTGGCGATTAACACAGTCAACGGAATATCTTTATACTTTCGTAGTAATTCATTTTGTAGATCATATACGTTATTCTCATATATGTCTAATACAATAAGTTCTTTTGGGCTGTATTTCATAATCTGTCTGCAAAGTTCAGATCCAATAGAACCTCCACCACCTGTCACAAGCACTTTTTGACCTTTTAAATAACAACATATTTCACTAGTGTTTAGATTAATTTCTTCTCTTCCTAGCAAGTCATCTATTTGTACCTCTCTAACTTGATTAAATTTCACTTTGCCATTAATGATTTCAAATACTCCAGGTAGTGTTTTAACTTTGCACTTTGATTGACTACAATCTCTTATGATTTCTTTTTTTCTTTTTTCTGATATAGATACAATACAAAGAATAATTTCATCAATTTTTTTTTGTTTTACAATAATATTGGTTTTCTCTATAGTTCCTATAACTTTTACTCCATTAATACGTTTCCCAACTTTAGTCCTATCATCATCTACAAAACCAACACATTTGTACTTGTGCTCTGGATGTTTCTTTAATTCTTTCATAAGACCAACTCCAGCATCACCTGCTCCTACAATAAGGACTCTAATTCCACCGCTTCTTAACGTCAATCTTCCATACTTGATCATTCTAGCAAAACGATACAAAATTCTAGATCCTCCAATAAAGACCAAATCTAAAATAATCATTAGCACGGCAATATTATAAATAATTTTGTGGTCAAAACTATTAAGTATAAGCATACATGCACCATTTGCAATAATGCTCACAACAATAATTTGAAAAAATTCTTCTATACTAGCGTACTTCCACAACGTATTATAAAGACCCAATGAAAAAAATATGAGTATTTTTACGAATAAAATGACATGTAAATAAGAAAAAAACTTAGATAATAGCAGATCATAAAATAAAATATTTGAAATAATAAAAGAGATAGTCAGTGCCAAGACATCATAGGTTAACAAAAGGCTAACTCGTGAGATCTTTTTAATTTTCTGTTTCACTTATGTTCCCCCGCCAGAACGAATTTTAATTGCAATTATCTTATTAGAAAAATCATTAGTAAATTTCTATAACATGTTAACAATTAATCATTTTATTATATACTATTATTGAAAGATTTAGGAGGTTAAATTCATTTTTTGTCTAAGTTTGTTAAAAGTCATCCAAATTTAAATGATCTTACATTGATATCAATACAAGGTCGCGTGTAGCACATATACTCTTTACTTTTCATTGCTTAGAGGAATTCAAGACGATTCTAAAGTCCTTCCATAACGTTTTGAATGACTGTAATATACTGTAGTCTATATATCACAACAAGCAACAAACTTATCCTACTCTCATATAATAGAATTACCCATATAACAAGGAGGCACTAATATGTTAGATATACAAGAAGAAATTAAATTTTGGACACAAATTATGCGGGATCATGGAGAGTTTCAGTATACAAATCTATCACCTAAAGAAAAAGAGGCCATAAATACTGCGGCTCATTTTATCAAATTATTTGAAAAACTTCATAAAGAAATTTGTTCAAGTAGTAGAAAACTATCACCTAAGGCACTCTCTAATCTGGTTAATAAAAATAAAGAAGCACTCACTCAATTTATTAATTTTAAAAGAGTATTACTTTCAAGGCTTATAACATGTGATATAGAATTAGGGATGCCTCCTTCATTTTTAAATCATATGATTAATGAAGCTTTAGAGTATTATAATGTACTTTGTCTTTTTGATCAGACGGCTCCCTTTAATAAAGTTTTAGAAAATATTCGACTTCACAAAGTATGGCTTCCAGATGCATCAGGTCATGCCAGTGCTATTGCTGCAGATTTAGATCCCATTGAATTTAATTTAATTCATGAAGCACGAGATTACGTAAATAAATTTGATCATCTATTTAAAAAAGCTTTCGAGATGTATAATATGTTTAAGAGAACAAAATTAGAAAATGGACTTCAATATTTTAATAATGAAGTAAAAATTACTTTAGAAGATTTTATTTGTTTTTTAGAAAAGCTTGAAAATATAAGTAAACAATGTAAAATCTACAAAGTAGGAACTTTCTCACACTTAATGCCAAATCACATGATTAGAGAAGAAAAGTATTACATCTACAGAGTAAATTTAATAGAAGTATAACATTACCGATTAATAAAGAAGTGATGCCTATCATAAATAAAAAAATCGACTATCTCTGTATACAGAGATAGTCAATTGATGAACACTTAAGATTCAAATTGTCTATTTGCTATTTCAATAGCTTTTTTAACGATATTACCACAATCTCTTGAAGATACAGAACCCCAACCTTCTTCTTTGACTATATCAAATACTCCAAGTTCTTTTGCAATTTCGTATTTTAGATTTTCTGACATCACGCCTTTATGATTACTCATAATTTACGCCTCCTTTGTGTGTTCTATAATAGTATCTGTACAAAGAAATTATAAATTCGAGGTACTTTATGGTTAATTTTAAAAAACCACCACTCTTTATGTCCTTATAGATTTTTTATCAAAATAAATAATCAAAATTAAAACAAAAACACCACATAAACTAAGTAAAATGCTAGGGACAATATAAGGGGTTCTATATTTTAACAATAGTTCATGGTCTCCTTCGTCTACTACGATTCCAGTAAAAGCTATATTTACTTTCATGGTTTCTACTTCTTTCCCATCTACATAAGCTCTCCAACCTGGAGAGTGAGGGATGGATAAAAACAAAATACCCTTTTGGTGTAAACTCACTTTGCCACTGACAAAATTGGTTCCATATTTCATTTCTCTAAGTTTTGAATTGTTTAATTTCTCTACCTTTTTATTAAAATTTTTCATATCCATGGCCAAAAATGTCAATTTATCAAAATCATAGTCTCCCTTTAGAGAAAATTTTACTTTGATTTGTACTTCATCTTCACCTGCGTAACCTAAGTTATAGAGATAATCCCGATTATCTGTATAGTAGGTATTTTGTACTGACCTTGTCTCTATATTCTTTTTTACTTTATTTGTTTCCACTGTTACCTTAAAATTTTCATTCTCATCTTGATAATAAATTCTATTAATGAGTAAAAATAATTCATTGCCTAAAACATTTTTCACTTGTAAAGTAATTCTTCCATTTTGCTTCGATACAATTACTTTATCATCAACAAATTTCACTCCATCTGACCCTACTACCTCATACTCTATCTCTTTACTAGATCTTGGAATCGATTTTTTATTTATTCCCTCCACATTACCGTCCACCACTGCACTATCCATCATCGCATATATCCTATCTACATTAGACAAACGACTTAAATCCTTTTTTAAAAAATAATCATAATAGACAAAACCTAAAGATAATTGATTTTTATTCTCATATGTTATTACTTCACCATCTGTAGTTCTTTTCTTAAAACCGTAAGGTATTGAGTTTTTTTCATCTTTATTTACAACATAGTATTTCACATCCATCAAGGAATTTAAAGCACTAATTCCATCAAACCCCGAATACGCAGAGGTTGCCAATCTAGTTCTCAATTTATAGTAGTTATAAAATTTAATAATATCCTTATCAATAATCGAATTGTATAGGTAAGCCCCACTAAAATTATTTACTACTGATCTATTATTGCTTTTATCGTCATACTCTACCCTATAAAATTCATCCTTTTGTATAGTTGGTAGCGTTGCTGTTTTATCATGTTTATATTTATCCAGTAGAACTGAATTATAATCCGCAAATTCAACACCATAATTTTTTTGTGACATTAGAGCACTAATATTCGTAATGAGATTCACTGTTACTAGCAATAAAATTCCAATTTGTAACAGATTCTCATCAATCCTTCTTGCCTTGTTTTTTAATGAATTGCTATTGTTCGTAATAAAACAAACCAAGAAACAATAAGTACCAGCTGTCACTAATAGTAAATTAAACACAGTTATATCGAACTCAAATATACCCAAATATTCAAAAGCTAGCAGTGCCCACAAAGCCTCATTCTTTTTTGAGATTTCTTCTATATTATTTAGGGAATAGGCAACGATAAAACAAATAATACAAATATAAATATATACCCACCGATCGTTTGGTGCACTAAAACCATTAAACACAGAGTGCATAAAAGGAAGACACAAAAGAATTGTAAAAGTTACAAAGAGTATTTTATAAGATTTAGCTACCCGCCCTTTAAATCCTAAAAATAAAAGTATAATTGGAAAGGAGATAGCAGCTACACTAACCCGCAAAATTCTTTTTTCATAATCTATAATTACAAATCGAATAAACATTTTGATTATTTTAAGTAGATTAAATGATAAATCAGGTTTCAGGTTTTCAGGTACCCGATAAGTATTTAAAAACCCATAAATAGCTGGTATAAAGAACACAGATCCAATAGCAACACCAAGAATATAATAGCAGCTAACTCGAACAAACGTCTTTACAAACACTTTTGTTCGATTCTCTTCCACATAGAAAAAAAATCTTATTACTGAATAAATAAATATTGCGATAGAATTCATATAAAAAAAATAGAAAGAATTTATGGCACTAAAGGTGACACATAAAATAAACCAATATGGCTTCTTTCGCTTTAAGATTTCCTCAATGCTAATGAATAACCAGGGTAAAATAATTCCAGCATTAATAAAAAATGGATGTCTAATCCCCCAAAACAAAATATGCCCTGAAAAAGCGAAGATCAAACTACCAATAACGCTTGGTAATTGTTTTAAGCCCATATATTTGCAGTAGCACAAAAGAGAAATACCTGTCAAAAAAACTCTAACAACCACCATAATGTTATAACCTAGTTCTATTTTAGACAGAGGAAATATAAGTGCAATCAAATTACTCAAGGGATCTCCTAAGACATAATAAGAATAGGAATGGATGGTATCTGCTCCCAATCCAATCTGCCAGCTCCACAAAGGGACTCCTCCTTGAGGGTCTCGAATTATTTCTTTTACCGTTTCAGCCCAGTCATACAAAAATGGAAAATGTTGACTTATACCATCTGTAGTACAAATAAAAGATTTCCCATAATCAAAAATAAATTCTTTAAAACCCAATAAAAAAATTATCACAAAGAATAGGCTATATAAGAAGATGTAACTCTCTTTCATCCTGTCTATATTATGCATTATTCTTTGCTTCATTGTGACTTAAACTCTCCTATCACTACATTCGTCTCGTTAATGATATAAATAGGCCTACGCTTTATCTCTGTAAAAATTTTAGCAATATACTCACCCATAATCCCTAATGACAACAAGATAAAACCACTCATGAGAAGAACCACAGATATTAGTGTTGGGAAACCAGGTATATCCGATCCATAAATTAGTGTACGCAAAACCATATAAAACACATAAGAAAAACCCATAATAGAAATAACAGTTCCCATACATAAGGAAATTCTTAAGGGCATACTAGAGAAAGAAACAATTCCATCTATAGCATAACCACAAGATTTGGTAAAAGACCACTTGGTTGTTCCATTCACACGTTCAATATTTTCATGTTCAAACCACTTAGTCCTAAATCCCACCCAACTAAAAACGCCCTTTGAAAACCGATGATACTCTGGCATATTTAAAATAGCATCAACTACTTTTCGCTTCATTACACGAAAATCTTGAGCACCATCTTCTATATCAATTTGAAACGTATGATGAATTAGCTTGTAAAAACTTTTAGCACACCAACTATATCCTCTCTTCTCTCCCTTCCTATTTACTCTTTTCGCTGCTGCAATATCGTAGCCTTCTTTTTCTAAGGCAGACATCATAGGAATAATTGCCTTAGGAGGATGTTGAAGATCCGCATCCATCAAACCAATGTAATCCCCTTGAGCAAAGCTAAATCCAGCAAAAATAGCCGCTTCCTTACCAAAATTTCTTGAAAATGAAATATATTTAACGTGGTTATTTTGATGAGAGATCTCTTGTATACACGCTAATGTACCATCCTTACTCCCATCATCCACAAATAAAATTTCCACATCAAATTGAACTAATTCCTCAATAACAAGACAAATCTCTTTGTATAACAATGCAATAGATTCTTCCTCATTATAACAAGGTATGATTAGACTTAGTTTCATTACTCTTCAACTCTTTCCATAAGAACTCTAAAATATCATTATGGGCAAAATTTACGATATTTAATCCAATTATGTTAATTAACAATTTACAGTTTACAATTTACAATTAAGAAACAAGAACCTACAATTAAAAACCAGATTAGAACTCCAAGTGTCATGTTGAGCCCAATCACTGTACCCTATTTATCGGGAAACATTTCCACTTTCCATCTAACCTCAGTGCGTGTCCATAAAGATGTCTCCACCCATTGCCCCACCTGTATCACCTAAATAATAATTAGCCCCTAGAGATAAACCCCCATGTAATATGAATCCTATAACCACAATATATATTGCTAGTGTTTTTATTTCTTTCTTATTTAATTGAAAAGAATTCTTGATGACAAAGCTTATAATAGAAATAACACTACCTAGCGGAATAAGATAAGAGACATAAATAGGACTTTCTTTAAAATGTGATATGCCACCACTAATCATACCAATACCTATTGCAAGCGTTAGAGAAACGGTAATAAGTCTAACCACTTTTATAAATGAAACTTCTTTTTTATCGATAACAAATTCATTTACAAAAGAACCCAAGCTAAATAATAATAGCCCTAATATCAATATAATGCTATACCTTACTGGATTAAAAGGCATTAATACTATACCACTTGACGTCAATCCCACTCCTAAAAAATAAACAACATATACAGCATATAAGGAAACAACCTTTTTTAACATAATTTCTTTTCTCCTCTATTTTTCATATTTTATCTTAATCATATTATCAAATTATTATGTAGATATTATGTAGATGACATACCTGCTTCCTGTTATATTGAGCACAGTCAAAACGTCTCCCCTCTTAATACCCAGACTCCACCCAGTGTCATGTTGAGCTCAGTCACTGTGCCCCATTTATCCAGAAAATATCTCCACTTTTAAGACCCAAAAGAAATACGCTCAAATCTTTTCCTAACCAACCTTCCAACTTTCCAACTTTCCAACTTTCAACTTTTCAACTAACCAACTAACCAACCTTCTAATTTTAATTCTAATTTTCAATCGTTAATTATTAAACCTTTGACAAATACACTTAATTACCTCTACAATTAAACAATAAAATCATTCATCAAAGGTGTGATAAAAATGGATAAACATACATTTAAAGGAACCAATGATTATGTAGTTTCAGAAGAATTGTTGGGTGCGGTAAACATTTCTATAGCGTTACAAAAGCCACTTTTAATTAAAGGGGAACCGGGAACAGGAAAAACTATGCTAGCACAAGCTATTTCCACGGCGTTAAACAAAAAACTAATTATCTGGAATATCAAATCCACTACCAAGGCCCAAGATGGCCTTTATGTTTATGACGTAGTACAAAGACTCTACGACAGCCAGTTTGATGGCGAAGGTGTAGACAATATTTCAAAATACGTAAAACATGGAAAATTAGGCGAGGCTTTCTCTTCTACAGATCAAGTCGTGTTATTAATTGATGAAATTGATAAAGCAGATTTGGAATTCCCTAACGACCTCCTCTGGGAACTAGATAAAATGGAATTTTATATCCCTGAAACAAAGGAAACCATACAAGCTAAACAAAGACCTATCGTAATCATTACCTCCAACGCAGAAAAAGAGTTGCCTGATGCATTTTTGCGAAGATGTATATTTCACTATATCGAATTCCCCAATCAAGAATTAATGGAAGAAATCGTTAACGTACATTTTGAAAATGTAGAAGAGCATTTATTACAACAGGTCATGGACGCCTTTTACTGGATTCGAGAATTACCTCATATCCAGAAAAGACCCAGTACCTCAGAAATCATCGACTGGATTCAGGCTCTTATTGTTGGTGGTATTAACCCAGATAAAATCAAAGAAGAAATTCCCTATAGCGGTGTACTTTTGAAAAAAAATGAAGACATTGACACTATGCGCGAATCTTTAAACAAGTAGGTGAAGACAGATGTTTAGTTCATTTTTTTACTTATTAAGAGCAAGAGGGTTAGATACTTCTCTCAATGAATGGATTACCCTCATTGAAGCGTTAGATAAAGGGTTAAGCGATGCTAGCCTTACAGGTTTTTACTATCTATGCCGTGCTATTCTCATTAAAAGCGAGACAGATTTTGATAAATTTGATGAAGCTTATTTAGAATTTTTTAAAGACATAAAACCTTCAGACAAATTATCTGAGGAATTATTAAAATGGCTAGAAAATCCAAAAGAGAAAATAGAAAAACCTTTGGATATGGAAAGAGCAGAAGAAAATAAAGAATTAAGCAATACTGAAATCCAGAAAATGTTTTTAGAGCGATTAGAAGAACAAAAAGAAGAACATAACGGTGGTAGCTACTGGGTTGGTACTGGCGGCGTTTCTGTATTCGGCAACAGTGGCTACAGCCCCAACGGCATTCGCGTAGGTGGTCAATCCGGACACAAAGTAGCGTTTCACGTAGCCGGTGAGCGTAAATTTCGAGACTTTAGAAATGACAATAAACTAGATACTAGGCAATTTCAAGTAGCCCTCCGTCACTTGAGACAATTCTCTAACAGAATAGATGCCCCTAAAACTGAATTTGACATTAATGAAACAGTTAATAAAACCAGTAACAACGGAGGACATCTAAAATTGGTTTACGAAAAGCCACGAAAAAATACCGTGAAGGTGCTCTTATTGATGGATTCTGGTGGTTCTATGCAATATTATAGCAACCTTTGTAGCGCCTTATTCCAAGCAGTAAAAAAATCCAATCACTTCAAGGATTTAAAGATCTATTATTTTCATAATTGTATACATTCCAAAATATTTACAGATCCCACCATGAATTCTGAACACTCCATTGATACCAACTGGATATTTCAAAATATCAGCAGTGAATATAAAGTAATCATCGTAGGCGACGCTATGATGGATCCTTCAGAATTAACCCGAGACAATTATTATAACTATGGCGCCACAGATGAAATGTCTCCTATGAAATGGCTAACCCGTTTAAAAGAAAAGTACAAACATATTGTATGGCTCAACCCCACAATACGCCCAACTTGGCATAGTTCCTTGTACGAAACTTATGACATACTAGAAAAAGAATTTGATATGTATCAGTTATCTGTCAAAGGTCTAGAGATGGCACTAAAAAAACTCTTAGTTTCCAGATAATCACGTTTATACTTACTCAAAAACCTGCTTGACTAGACAATATTAATTAACAATTTACAAATTACAATTTACAATTAAAAAACCAAGAACAACTCTTCACCCTGTGTTGTTGAGCGCAGCCCTTATGTCAATTTACAACTTACGATTAACAATTAAAAATTAAAAATAAGTTGAGCATATTCGCTGTGCCCCGTTTATCGGGGAAACATCTCCGTTTTATTTTAATTAACAATTAAGAACAAATAATAAAAAAGCAAAAATGGAGATCTTTCGACAAGCTCAAGATGACATCGAGCATCGTTTAACAGAAAACAATCTCTCCTAAACCTAGACACTAGTACTAACCCCCTATTAACACCCTCCTGGTGTCATGTTGAGCACCGTCGAAACATCTCCGCTTTTAAACGCGGAAGAAAGACCCTAAAATCTTTTCCTAACAACTAACCAATCTTCCTTTGTTTTTAATTGTCAATTGTAAACTGTAAATTGTAAATTAATCAACTATCACGTGCACAATTCAACTACACCAAGCAAAACAATAATAATCCCAGATATTATTTCTGCATACATAGATAATTTGTTCGTCACAAAAATCTTTCCCATATAACAGCCTAACTGTAGCAACACGACACTAAATATAAATGAAGCTATTGAAGTTATATAAATATTCATACCTGTAATACTAGCCCCAATTCCCATTCCTATATTATTTAAACACAACAACCCACCTAATACGAAAGCTTCTTTAAACTCAATAACATTTGAATGATTTGTGTCAATAATTTCAGGATGATTCACTACTTTGTTAAAATAACCTTTTTCAGAATCAATATGATTTCTTGTTATTTCCTTCTTTTTTTTGATCGCACTTATCAGCATATACAAGCCAAACAATACAAGTACAGAACCTCCTATGAAATTGCCCATCTGTACAGAAATACATGTATTAATTATTTTCCCAAGGAACATAGAGCAAAATGTACCAGTTCCTGCGAAAAGTGCTATTACAATATTACTTACAGAGTTAATTCGTACTTTTTTAGTCCCATAACTTAAGCCTATTGTTTGAGCTAATCTAAAAGGTCCCAAAGTTGATGGATTTGCCTGTCCCAAGATTGACGGTTATATTGACATAAGTA
>MCHG01000039.1_pt1 | contig 118715 bp, 110 predicted proteins | sample 787351 | NCBI WGS metagenome assembly MCHG01 (sample SAMN05430296, study PRJNA330682) | permafrost metagenome | biome: Cold desert; feature: permafrost; material: soil; isolation source: enrichment culture inoculated with soil incubated with H2/CO2 at 20 degrees... ... | reverse complement strand
AATTTGGCAGATACTAAAAAGCAAGAAAATACACTATGATTTTATGACAAAAAAGAACAGCCTGTAATCCTTTATTTTACAAGGAATCAAGGCTGTTTTTACGTCTATTTTGCTGCAGAAGTCAGGATATTTCATATTCTGTCAATAGACCAATGGAAATACTCTTTTAATAAATGCCTTTTTCATTTAGAAATTGGCTGTATTGCATATCTACTTTTACTATATGCTTTTCTATCCAGTTTGCTATAAATATCAAAATATCCATAGTAACTTTTCTTTGTTTTGAATCAACATCTTCTGTTTCAAGTTCCATAATTTTTTCTATAAAAGCTCTATGCTCTTCTTTATGCATAGGAGGCAGAACATATCCATTCTTTTGCAAAAGCGCTTCTTCAAAGTTAAAATGATAAATCGTATAGTCCTTCAATTCTTTTAATACATTCATTATCTCATCATAGTGATCTTCTCCATCTCTATTAGAAATAATTTTATTTAAGTCTTCTCCTAGTTTAAAAAGTTGTTTATGCTGCTCATCTATTTGTCTAACTTTGCAACTGTAGCTGTCTTTCCACTCAAACATAACTTTTCCCCCCTCGTTTGTGATAAATACCTCATCTCTGTTACTTCTTTGTATCGTACATAATTTCAAAATACCCTTGTGGATGCTTGCAAGCTGGGCATATACTTGGAGCTTCGTTGCCCTTATGTACATATCCACAATTGCTACATTTCCATTCTTGCTCAGTATCTCTTTTATATAAGGTTCCTGTTTGTAAGCTGTGCATTAAGTCTAAGTATCTTTGTTCATGAATCTTTTCTACTGACATTATAGTCTTAAAAGCTGTTGCCACTTCTGCGAATCCTTCTTCTGTAGCCTTTTTTTCAAAGTTTGGATATGCAGTGCCCCATTCCTCTTTTTCGCCTTCTGCTGCATATTGAAGATTTTTCACCGTGTCTTCATAGCCTATAGGATATTCTGTATCTACTTGTATTTGTGATTTGCCAAGACCTTTTATCAACAAATCGAAAAATACCTTTGCATGAGCTCTTTCATTATCTGCAGTCTCTAAAAATATATTTGCTATTTGTATATGGCCTTCTTTTTTTGCTACACTACTATAATAAGTGTATCTGTTTCTTGCCTGTGATTCACCTGCAAAGGCTTTTGCTAAATTTTTGGCTGTCTCTGTACCTTGTAAACTTTTCATCCAATCTCTCCTAACAAACTAATTTTAAATATTATTCCCAATGATTTCTTATTTATGTTCGTTTTTTAGGAAATTTAAGAGTTTACAAATGAACGCTCTAGGACATCAATTTTTCTATATCTTCTACTGTTCTTATAATACCTTTTGATAGGTTTTCATAGCCACTTTCTGTGACAAGTACATTGTCTTCGATTCTTATACCTATGTTTTCTTCTGCTATATATAAACCAGGCTCCACAGTTATTAAAACACCAGGCTTAAACGGGAGCTCTCTATCCCCTACATCATGGGTATCTAGTCCAAGATAGTGGCTTACCCCGTGGTAATAGTATCTTGTTAACTCTGCGTCTTCTTTGATTAAACCAATTTCCCTTAACCCATCTGTGAGAACTCGTTTTGTTATATCATTTAATTCCGTCAATTTCATTCCTGGTTTGACTGCTTTGGTTGTTTCTTCTAAAGCTTTTAGAACTATATTATATATGGTCTTTTGTCTGTCAGTAAACTTGCCCCCCACAGGGAAGGTTCTTGTTATATCAGCTGAATAATATCCATATGCCGCTCCAAGATCGCAAAGTATTAGATCATTTTGCTCTGTTTTTCTATTATTCGTCTCATAGTGAAGTATTACTCCATTTTCACCAGATGCTGCTATGGTTGGAAAAGCATGCTCTCTTATTCCATTGCTTGTCAAAGTGAAATCAAAATATGCTTCTAATTCATATTCATACATTCCAGCTTTTGCATTTTTCATCATGCTTTCTATGCCTTTGGAAGTCACATCTATTGCATGCTTGATGCATTCTAGTTCTTCTTGACTTTTGTATAATCTTTGCGTGCAAATTGCATGATATATGTTTCTTATTCTTATGCCTGGATATTTTACCGCTACTTCTTTTGCAAAGCCCTGTTCCAACGTGGATGGATCATCCCAGTTCGGTCTTTCTAAGTCCATATATAAGTTTTCAAAATCAAGGGTTAAGGCTTTTGCGAAAGCCCCTGTAAACTCATCTATATACTTAATGTTTTCAATGCCCGATGCAGCCTTTGCTTCATCTACAGACATCTTTATGCCTACCCACTTTTCAACCATTGGATCTTTTCTTTCAATAAAAAGCGTAGCTTCAACTTTGTCGGCTTTTTTTAACAACATAAAAATAGCATTGTCTCTATGAATACCTGATACATAGTAAAAATTTCTATTTGGTGTGTAATGATGGTAGCTGTCAGCTGACCTATGAGGTGATTGCCCTGCATATAGTATAAGCATGGAATTATCCTCTAAACCGTTTACCAAAGTGTTTCGGTTATTAATGAAAAAATCTTTTTTCATATGCTTTCTCCTTTCTGAGAAACTATTATTTTATCACAGTATTAGTTTATCACTTTCTAATATGCTTCGCCATATTTTCTATAGTACTCCTACTTCACTGGAATCCTGAGATATTTGGATTTCAGCTGTTTTTCTATCATCATATTTTTCTAAACCAAACATGAATATTGAGCAAACTCCTACTACTACACCAACAATGAGCCATCCTATTTCGATTCCTGTAGATATTATTGCAGTACCCATTATCATAGGTCCTAGTATATAGCCCATACCCATAATCATTGGAAGTACGGAGCTCATTCTACCCCTATGTGATGCTGGCGTATGATTCATAATAAAGGGTGTATGGTTTATGGATAATACGATTTCTCCTATTGTAAATATAAATACGGATAAGAAGAAAGCTGCCAATGAGTTTATAACTCCAAGCATTCCAAAACCTATGGCATATAATATACCTCCATACATCATGCATCTTATATTTTTTATTTTGTGAGTTAGATTTGTGATGATTGGTGTAAAAATCATTACCAACAATCCATTAAATCCTGCCATCATTCCAAAATATGTACCGCTTACACCTTCTCCAAATTTTTGTGTTGCATGCATTGGCATCATAAAACTCCACTGAGAATAAGCGAAATTATATCCAAAAGTGATTAAAGCAAAATAAATAAGTATGGGTCTTCTTGCTAAAACAGAAAATATTGACCCCTCTTCTCTTTGCTCTAGATTTCTGCTCCTATCTTTAATGTCTTCTTTTGTCTTTCCGATGGTTTCTTTAATGAATATTATTATTAAAGATAGTGAGAGTAAGGCTGTAAAGGCATCTCCTATAAAAAGCAAGGAAAGATGATCTTTATATAGTTGTCCTCCTAAAATTGGTCCTATGGCAAAACCCATATTCCATCCCATATAGCAAAGTGCATAGGCGCTACTCCTATTTTCAGGAGTTGTAAGATCGGCTATAAGTGAGTCATGTGCTGGACCAGCAGTTGACATGCAAGCTCCTGCGAGCATGATCATATATATCATATTCATAGATGGCTCCATAAAGCCGCAAGCTATATAAAATGATGCAGCCAAAATATCGAAAACCACTATGACTTTCTTTCTTCCTATGGTATCTGCAAGTTTTCCTCCAATGAGTCCAGGTATCAGAAATGAAAGTCCTGAAAGGCTCAATAGTCTACCTGCCTCATTGCTTGGAAGCCCAATTTTCTCTGTCAAAATCAAAGTTAAAAGTGGCATTACAAAACAGCCCATAGCGTTTATTATCTTTGCAATAAATATAACATAAATTTCTTTTGGCAATCCCTTATAAGGATTTAGTAAGTCTGAAATTCTTTTCATTATGTCTTTCCCTCCTTGAAAATAAATAAAGTCATGGAACAATTTATTCCATGACTTCAATACACTTATAGCCGCGCGCCAGCTATAAAGTGTGCATTTTAAATATACGTAATTTTTTTACATATAAAAAGTCACAGAATCATTACGACCTGTGACCATAAATATACAACTACACTAATATTGGTCTACAAAACACAGGCCGCCATATTATTTTTTGCAAAATTAAACAAACGATCTCTAACTGCTATTCTTTTCATAATCGCGACCCCCTTTTCTAATTTTTTCCTAATATTGATACTATATCATTTTCTAGATTTGTCTGTCAATGGTGTTTTCATTACAATCATATTACAGATATCTTATTTGCCGGATATCGAAAGTTCATTTACAATTATAGTAGGACTTCCAAAGCAGCTGTCTCCTCCTGGCATTCCAAATCTTAAATCTGCTCCAACTTCAATGATATTTTTTAGCAATTCATAGAAGTTCCCAGCTATGGTTATTTGCTCTACTGCTCTGCCTAGCTTTCCTGCTTTTATACTAAAGCCTTTTGCCGCTAATGAAAAGTCGCCAGACACCATGTTTGCTCCTGAATGAAGACCTTCTACCATGGTTATTAAAACGCCCTCTCCCACTTCTGCAATTACAGCATCAAAATCTTTTTCACCTGGTGAGATATAGAAGTTAAAGGGTGATATCCCTACTGTTGAAGCATAAGACCCTTTTGACGCATTGCCTGTGGTCTTCAAGTTATCTTTATGCGCAGTCTTTAGATTATATAACAAAGTTTGTAATATTCCTTCTTTTATTACATCTTTTTTATAAGTAGGTACTCCTTCTGCATCAAAAGGAGTGCCAACGCTTACTCCGTCCTTTCTATGGGGATCATCCACTATTGTTACCTTTTTTGATGCTATTTGTTGTCCTGTTTTATCATTTAAAAGAGATAGCTGCTTTTGTACATTATAGGAGCTAAATACGCCCCAAAATGTATCTAGTATATCAGCCATGACTTCATTTTTAATAGCTACCTTATACTTACCTGAATCAATGCTTTCGGCGCCCATATAGGACAGCGCTTTTTCTACTGATTCTTTTGCTAAAAGTTTTGTGTCTACTTCGTCGAATTTATTGGTTGCAGCAAAAGCATCTCCTGTATTCACTTGTCCGTCTAGCTCAGCTACTGGGATAACTACTGCATATATTACATTTGATTTGTGTGATACATCAAGTCCTTTTGAGTTTATGATTCTATTGCTTCCTTCTCCTGATACAACTACGCAAGTTTTTACAGTTTTAACTTTATCACTAAAGTTTTCCGTGTCTTTTTCTAGTTCCATAGCAAGCTTTATCTTTTCTTCTACGCTTACTCTTGCTAATTCTTCGTTATAGCTGTTTATTTTTACATATTCACCTGATCCGTCGTATATGAATTCCTCATCCTCATTGTCTATTACCATTGCATTTTCTTTAGCCATTTTGACAAGCTGTTCCACGGAAGCATCATCTAATATTTCAGTATAGGAATATCCCATTTTTTCATTGAATATCCCTCTAAAGCTTAGTCCAATGCTAGTGTTCAGGCTGTATTCATCTATTTCACCTTTATAAATATTTACTTTAAAGCTTTCACCATCTACATAGTAAAGTTCATATTCTAAAAAACCTTCCTCTTTGGCTTTTGCAAACACTTTATCTTTGAATTCATTTAATTGCATACTTTTCATCCCTACCTTCCACCAACAGTTATCTCTGAAACTCTAAGCATTGGTTGACCGACATTGGCAGCTATACTTCCACTGACGGATCCGCACATTCCTGCTGCTAGGTCTAATTTTTTTCCTACCATATCTATATTCATTAAAATCTCCGACCCTTTTCCGATGAGTGTTGCACCTCTCACCGGTGTATCAACTTTACCGTTTTTTATCAAATACCCTTCAAGCACGGAAAAATTGAATTCTCCTGTAACTGGATTCACTGAGCCGCCACCCATTTTTTTTGCATATAATCCATTTTGTATAGATGCGATGATCGCATCGTTATCATCATTTCCTGGAGCTATATATGTATTTGTCATCCTTGATGTAGGCGCAAACTTATAGGACTGTCTTCTGGAGCTGCCCGTTGGTTCCATATTCATCCTTCTAGCGTTAAGCTTATCTATCATATAGCCTTTCAATATGCCATTTTCTATCAAAACATTTTTCTTAGTAGGATTGCCTTCATCATCAATGGTCAAGCTACCCCATTCATTTGGAATGGTTCCATCGTCTATGGCAGTTACTTTGTCCGATGCTATTTTTTCACCTAGTTTTCCTGAAAATACAGAATTTCCTTTGGCAACTGATGTGGCCTCTAATGCATGACCACAGGCTTCGTGGAATATAACGCCTCCAAAACCATTATCAATGGCCACAGCCATTCTTCCAGATGGACAAAGTGGTGCATGAAGCATTGTTACAGCTACTCGACTAGCTTCTCTCCCTAACTTTTCAATATCTAAGTGATCAAATATTTCAAAACCTCTGCTTTTACCTGGCGATTCCGATCCTGTTTGATTCTCTTTGCCATCACTTGCAACGGAGTTTACAACAAATCTTGTTCTAATCCTTCTATCCTCAACATATAGCCCTTCACTGTTTGCTATTGCAATATTTTGATCTACGTCGCCAAGGCTTACTATTACTTGCTTTATCTCATTGCTATAATCCTTAGCAGCCTTATATGCCATCCTTAATTTTTCTGCCTTTTTCATCATGTCAACGGATGAAGGAATAATCAAAATTGGACTTATATTATGATAAGCTTTTTCCTTCAACATAGCTGTTTTTCCAATACCTACTCCTCCAAGTGCAGCAGCAGCTTTGCCAGCCGTATCTAACAGGCTTATTCGTTCTGAATTATTTGTGTAAACATATATACAACGAAGATCTTTAAATATTCTGATGCCTATACCATAATCTCTTCCTGACACTGCATTTTCAACCTTGCCATTTATCATGCTCAAGGAGCCTCTCGTTGTATCCTCTATAAAGACTTCTGCAAAGTCTCCTCCCGTAGATAATGCTTTTATAATTACCTCTTGTATTAGCTCTTTTGAAATCATCTTTTTATCGCCTCCATTTTATATACGAATATATATATTCTATATATTCTTGCCAAATATCTGTTATTACTACTCAAAAATCTATAGTTCTTCTCTAACAATTTCCTTATTCCTATTTTTCTTCCTCCCAAATTTTATCTGCGCTAAAAGCATACCTGCAAGCATTAAGCCACAACCAACATATGCTCTTAAACCTAGATTTTCATTTAAAAGTAGTGTTCCCCCAATAGCTGCAAATACAGCTTCCATACTTAATATTACCGCTGCATGGGACGGCTTTGCATCCCTTTGTCCAATAGCTTGAAGGGTATATGCTCCACCTGCTGATAATATACCTCCATAAAGTAAAGGTATAATTATCTGTGACAGGGAAGTTAAACTTATTACCTCAAATGCAAGAGCAGCTCCCAAACTTAATATTGAGCAGGTTACAAATTGAACAAAAGAAAATTTATATGTATCAACCTTATTGGCATATTTATCAATCAATAATATGTGGGCTGCCCAGAATGCTGCTCCAATAATTTCAATCAAATCTCCTTTTGCAATTGAAAGATTTTCATTGACACTCAAAAAATATAGACCTACAACTGCTAGTCCTACACCCAACCATGTATTTATACTTATACGTTGCTTAAGAAAAATCCCAAACAAAGGAACTATAACTATATAAAGTCCAGTGATAAAAGCAGCTTTACCTGCTGTTGTATAGGCTAATCCAATTTGTTGCAAAGTAGCAGCCATAAAAAGCACACTGCCAGTTATTATACCTGCCTTTAAGGGATTTTCATATATTATGCTTTCATTACCTTCTTTAGATTTCTTACCAAAATACATAATTAAGGGGATTAAAGAAAGACTTCCTAATGCAAATCTGATCCCCGTAAATGTAAATGCTCCCACATGCAATGCGCCTACCCTTTGAGCTACAAAAGCAAATCCCCATATTAATGCAGCGGATAAAAGTAGCAAACTAGCTTTTAATTCTTTTTTCTCCATATAGATTACCCCCACACAAAATTATAATAATATTACATCTTTATCATACATCTAAAACGATTGCAATTCCAGTTCGTTTTCTATTATTAACTTTTGTACGATAATTTAATAAAATAATGAGCCTGTTACATTGATAAAGAATAAAGCAGAAACTGGCATTTCATTGACAGCTTTCTACTCTATTCTTTATCAATTTAGTTTTTAAAAACCAAAATCTTAACTTTATACCTGCGTCTATTTTATAACTATTTTATTGACATACTCAGATGTCATTAATGATAAAACAGCTGGATATAAAGCATTAAATTCAATAATATCTCCAATATCATATTCTCTTTCACTATCTGTTACATCTACTATTAGATGATCACTGCTAGCACCTAGAACAATTATTTCATTATCTATGGGTGTAATGCTTTCTATCCTTACATCTTGTTTACCAATTCCTAATATTGCCCTTTTTCTTATGCCTTTATCAATAAAAACTGGCTTCTGCCCAAAAGCATCTAGTCCTATTTCTCCTATAGGGATTGATTGTTTTTCCTTAAATTCTACTATTTGTGCATATAGCTTAAATGCATCACTATATGTATTTTTTATTCTTTGGCCATACGCAAATTCAGTGCCGAACAGTATTGCTTCACCAAATCTTAACTGATTAACTTTATTAGGTATCTGCCCATCTTCTACAAGATATACACTACTTGAATTACCACCAGTTACTACTTTTAGTTTAATATTATAAGTATTCTCAATCTGCTCAGCAATATTACACAATAAGCTTAAATTATCTACACTAGGTAGAACTCCACCAAAGCATGTAAGGTTTGTACCAATACCCATAAGCTCTATACCCTCTAATTTTATTATGTCTTCCACATATGAGACAGCGTCTGTACTCCATACTCCTTCTCTTAAATCTCCCAGATCTACCATAAAAATAATTTTATGCCTTTTATTCTTTTCTAAGGCTTTTATCGATAAAGCTTTAATGGTCTTGTATTCCGAATTAAAACTTATGTCGGCATATTCAATTACGTCATCAATCTCTGATAGCATGGGTAATCTAAGCAATAGTTTGGGTATTTTCAGATGCTTCAGTTTGACTAAGTTCTCAATTCTTGAGTCAGCCAGCATATATGCACCCCCTCTAATCGACGCTTCTGCAATCTCAGCTATACCACAATAGCATTTTGTGACTGCTGCAACATTTATCCCTAGTTTACCGCACATTTCAACCATAGTTTTTGTATTATGTTCTATCTTTCTTATATCTATAGTTAATGCAGGCATTTTCATTTTAAAACCCCCAATTAAAATTATTAAATTAATCAGTTAAAAAGCTCCCGTTAAAAATAATAACGAGAGCTTTTTAACATTCTAAAAATTTTACATACTTTGTGTCGTATTTACAGCTTGCTTTTTATCCTTTTTAAGATAAACTTTAGGCTCTGAAGGAATATTGAATAACGGAATAAATCTATCTAACCCAGTTAATGTTAATAATAACATTGATCCAACTGCTATAAATGCCATATAATTATATTTTATTATATCTAATGCAGTAAATTGATAAAGTGGGTATACAGCTGAAGCTATTGCAACATAGAAGCCCATGTAGCAATGCCATGGTACTAGTTGGGAACCGAATACACCCATAGCATCAGAGAATGCTGAGTTACGTAGTCTAAGCTGATACATATCCTCTTCACTAGCTTCTACGTTTTCATCTGTAATTGTTTTAATAATAGGACCGATTGTAACGATTTGAGCCATTTCATCCGCTAGTGCGGCATTACCTAATAGGCATAACAATCCATTACAGAACATAAGCTGTCTTACGTTTTTAACGACCTTGACAATGCCAGATGCTATCGGTTGGAAAGCATCCATCATGCTCATTATACCGCCAAAGGCTCCTATCCATAGCATCATTACAACAGACCAGCTTCCTGCACTTTCAAAGCCTGTTTGAACCAGGTCTAAGAATTCGCCAACAGATCCAATTGTTCCTGCTATTAATCCGAAAATCATTGAACTTATTATTCCTGTACCAAGACAGATAAATGTAGAAAAACCTTTAAAGGCTAATCCTAATACTAGGATTAAAGGTGTTATAACGTATATTGGAACACCTGATTTAACTTGTTCAAGGAGCGTTACAGCAGATGGCCTTTGTTCCATTAAAGCATTCATCGCTTCTTGTGGAATGGCATTGATTGCTTCAGTTGCATTTCCTGCAACTGATGGAAGTCCCATGCTCAAGCTAACTAAAAATATAACTATTCCAGATGTAATCAAACAAAATAAAGACCAAAAACCTTGATGTCTTACCCTATGTATAACCTCTACCTTTTGTAAGCCTGAGCTTACAACTGTTGTATCTGATATAAGACCTATATTGTCACCAAAGCACGCACCACCTGCAATTGCAGCAGTAGTAAGAAGTATATTACCTCCTACTATATGATTCAGCCAAAGGAAAATAGGTGCACAGGCAGCAAAAGTTCCCCACGATGTACCTGTGGCAACAGAAAGTAGAGCTGTAACTAAAAAACCTGCAACAGCTACCGTCTTTCCTGTAACACCAAGACCTAAACAAAGATTTATAACTGCAGCTCCAACACCAGTTGCCATGAATGATTCTGCTACAGCATAAGCAAGCATAAGAATAAAAAATACTATTATCATTTCTTTGGTACTATTTATAGCAAAATCCATAACATCGGTAAACTTCTTTTTCATTGTTAGCATAGCAATAAACGCACCATACATCGTTGCGATTGGAGCTGCCATCAAAACGTTCATACCATTCATCATTAAAGCAGTTAGTAAAAAAACAGGTGAAATTTTTAGTAAAGCAACCATTTATTCATCCTCCTAATTTTTTTATATAAAATCTTTTTTTATAAAGATTTTACTTCTTCATTATTTTTTATAGTAATTATGCAAAATCAAGAAGTAGTTTTTTGCTAGATATCGAGGATTTGTATTAAACCATGGTGACTAAAAACCTATTTTGTATATGATACTTTCTTTATAATCTACCATTACCTTTGTATAACCATTAAGATAGTCATCTATCTCTATGTCTCCTGTGTCTGTTAGAAATGGATTGCCATTTAAGGAATTGATTTTCTGTTTTGTAGAAACTACTATTATATTTTCCTTTCCAATCTGTCGTATAACTCTTGGACTTATTTGTTGATTCCCTCTCCCCAATAAGTAACCTTGCCCGCCTATAGGAGTAATAATCAATTTACTTTTCTTATTCTCCAAATATTCAAGAAGCTGCTTTTCTGTAACATCAAGAGCTATGAGCTTTTTGTTTAATATCACATCAACACCTAAAAGTGTATTATCAAGACCTAATTTCTCCATTATGGGGCGTGTAGTCGAGCCCGGTCCTATTATATAAAGAAGATCCTGCTGCATATCGTCTATAACTCGGAGCGCTATAGCTTCCTTACTAGCCTCTTCTCCTATTGGTGTACCCGTTTTGCGCCCCTGTAAGTATCTTTTCTCAAATGGTATTTTTAAATAGCCATACAGTCTTGTTGTAACAGTTCCTTCTCTGAATGCATCTTCATCAATATCCATTACTTCTACTTCTTTTATGCTGCTTATTTTATCCTGCAAATATTTCAGGGCAAGTTCTCCTGCGCTCCTTGGTGAGGTTGCATAAACTGCAGAATGTATCTTTACCCCTGCAGGTATTCCAATAACTATCAAGTCTTCTCCTACCGAAGAAAATATGTCTCTAGCTGTGCCATCTCCACCGGCAAACATAAGAAGGTCTACTTTTTGCTGAAACATTATTTTAGCTGCTTCTATCGTATCTTTTGAATCTGTCATTTTTTTGTCTACGGATGTCACCAAAGTTGTATTAAAGCCCAAAGCCTTTGCTTCATGTTCACCCATGTCACCTGGACATGTGATGATTTCAACCTCATCCTTTAAAGGTAGTAACTGTTCTAATGCAGTAATACCCCGGGAAGGGGATTCGGGTACTGCCCCCAAATCCTTTGCCCTTTGGTATATTTCATATCCGTCTGTACCTTTAAGACCTACTCTTCCACCCATTCCAGCAATAGGGTTTATGATAAGTCCAAGCTTTTTTATAGAAATCATCCTTATTGGTCTTTTGCTTTTTTATTATAAAGTCTCCAAGTTATGCACCATTCTTCAGGTTTGTCTAGGGGTGCATAATCTATTTTACTAACTACACTTCTATGAGGTGCAGTCTTAACAATTTCTGGATTAGTACGAGCTTCATTTGCAATATGTTCCATCACATTTATATATTCATCCAACTCATTTTTAGAGTAAGATTCTGTTGGCTCAAGGGTGAAAGGTGATGGTATCAAATATGGATGGTGACTAGTCCAGAAATGCAAGCCATAATCAAACATTCTGTTTTGGAACTCTTCAATTGTTACACCTGTGTCCTTGACTAAGTCTTCCATACTATAACGAGCTTGCTCAATACGTTGTTTACCTTGGATGTAAGGTGCACTGAACCCTTTGATCTTTAAAAGCTTTTTAAACATATAGTTGTTATTTAATACTGCTATCTTGGCTACTTCATATAAGCCCTCAGCTCCTAAGCTCATGATCCAGGAGTATGCTTTAAGCACCACAGGTGCAACCCCTGCAAATAATCTTACCTTTCCTATGCTATTCTTTATATCATGATTCAAAAAATATTTGCTTCCATCATATTCTACTGTTGGTCCAGGTAAAAACTGCTCAAGTTCTTTTGTAACACCTATAGCTCCTACTGCAGGACCACCGCAGCCGTGAGGAGTTGAAAACGTCTTGTGAAGATTGAAGAAACACATATCAAATCCAGCTTCTTTTGCTCTTGTCACTCCAAGAAGTCCATTGGCATTAGCTTGGTCATAACAGCAGATTCCACCAGCTTCATGAACTATACTTGTGAATTCTTTTATTCGTTTATTGTATACTCCTGTGTCTTCAGGATTAGCAATAATAAGTCCTGCTGTCTTTTCAGATACTGCTGCCTTAAGAGCTTCAACATCTGGATATCCATCTTTATCTGTATAAATCATAATGATTTTATAGCCTTTAATAATTGCACAAGCTGCATCTGATGGATGAGAATATATAGTGGTTATGATCTCATCTCTTTGGCCATTTTCACCCTTAAGTTCATGATAAGCTTTTATCAATGCAGCCATAGCATATATCGCCTGACTTCCGCTTCCGGGCTGAAAACTGAACTTATCCAATCCTGATATTTCTCTCATATAAAGATCAGTCTTATACATGATTTCTAATATGCCTTGAACCGTGCTTTCATCCTGCAATGGATGAAGCTCAGCTATTTCAGGCAACTTCGCCAGCTGCTCATTTATTTTCGGACTATATTTTACCGTACATGTTCCTTGACCTATTTCAACGTTTAAATCTGCTCCTAATGTTTGCTGTGAAACTCTTAGATAATGTCTTAAAACTCTTGCTTGTGCTATTTCAGGAAGCTTAGGTGCTTTTTTTCTGCTCATAGCTGCAGGGAGCTTTGATACTCCATCTCCTACACTAGAAACAATTGCTTTTTCTGCAAGTGGTACATCTATTCCACGCTCACCCTCATTACTAAGTTCAAAAATGATAGGTTCATCCCACTTAGCCTGATGAAAGTTTCTAACTTTATGATCTCTATTGATTCGTTTCATTACATATATTCCTCCTATACAAAGTCAAATGTTAAACTATTTTATGATTTCATTTATAGCTTTGACTAATTTATCTATATCTTCTTTCATGTGTATTTCAGTTACACAGTATAGAGCACATTGACCTAGCTCAGGAAAGTCTTTTGACAAATCTTTTCCTCCGAAAACTCCTTTTTCTACTAGAGCTTTGTTAATTTCTTCTACTGTTTTTCCAGCTTTGTTAAAGTCAACAACAAATTCTTTAAAGAAGCAAGTGCTGAACAATGAGCCTTTTACTCCTTTTATTTTTGAAAGCTCCGTCACAGCATATTGGGTTTTTTGCATTATTGTCTGACCAAGCTCAAACATCCCTTTAGGACCCATCAAAGCAAGATAAACTCCTGCTGTGATTCCCCATAATGCGCTGTGGGTTCCAACGTATTCCTTTGCATGAAATCTATCATGGAAAGAGGTTCTGTCATAAGCAACGTCACCAAACCCATATTCACCTTCAACTTCTGTTGGTGCAATGCCAAAAAGTCTTGACGGAAATTCCATAACAAATTTAGGATCATCCATGGTAGCCATAAAGCCTGCTTGACCGCCGCCGTAGTTTATATGCATACCAAGAGGCTGAAGGTCGCCGCAAACTATATCTGCGCCATAGTTTACAGGAGCTTCCATTACTCCCAATGAGCTTGGATCTACAAATACAACGCTTAATGCTCCAGCCTTATGTGCCATATCAGAAATTTTTTGACCATTTTCTTCAATGAATCCTAGGAATGAAGGATTTTCAAAATATACTGCTGCAGTATTAGAAGAAAGCTTCATTTCCAGATCTAAGAGGTCTAGAAGCCCTGATTTTAAATCATAGTTAACTAATATAACAGTTAAGCCTGGTGAACAATAATTTTTAATCAGTGAAAGTGTCTCTGGATTGATTGTTCTTGGCAAAAGCAATTCTGTTCTTCCAGTAATTCTGGTTGCCATTCTAAGAGCAGTTGCAGCTGCTTGGCCTCCGTCAATAGTCGGAACGTTTACTACTTCCATATCTACTAGCTCTGCTACCAAACTTTGATATTCAAATAAAGCTTGAAATCTCCCATGATCTTCATAGGATTCTCCACCATATGCAGTTAAAAATTCCGCTCTTGAATTGATCTCATCACAAACTGCAGGAACATGATGCTGCCAACAGCCTGCACCAAGAAAGTTAACATTTGATTTACATGATTTGTTTTTTGCAAGTATTCCTTCTACATGGCGTTTTAGCTCATACTCTGATCTATAGGGGTCTGGTAAGTTCATTTCCCCTTTGAATATGAGTTCCTCTGGAATCTCCTCATGCAAATCCTCAAATTTTTCTAGTCCCAATTCCTTTAACATTTCCTGTTGAACTTGTGGAACTGAATTAGGAATATATGGATGGTTCTTATAACCTTTTCTAAAAGTCATTTTGTTTTCCTCCTACTTGAAAATTTATAGTATTTTATGCGCGCTTTTTTTATGCATGCATTTTTATGCAAGGCCGCCACCATCAACTACAAGTGCTGCGCCTGTTATCCAAGTTGAAAGATCACTTGCAAAGAATAAAACAGCATTTGCTATATCTTCAGGTGTGCCAAGCCTTTCAAGAGGTCTTCCTGCAGCAGACATTTTTAAGAAAGCGCCTTCTTCTATTCCTAATTGCCTGCCTTCTTCTCTTAAAAGTGGTGTGTCTGTATCACCAGGGTTTACTGAGTTTACTCTTATATTCTGCTTCCCATGATCAATTGCCATTGCCCTTGTTAGATTTACAACTCCACCTTTTGCAGCGCAATAAGCTGCAGCATCGTCTCCACCCTTAAGTCCCCATCCAGAGCCTGTGTTGACTATACTTCCGCCGCCACCTTCTGCCATAACAGGAATTACATATTTAGACATCATGTATGCACCCTTTAAGGAAACATTAATTACAAAATCCCATTCTTTTTCTGTTAAGCCAACCACACTTTTTCTTACTGTTACTCCTGCATTGTTAAAGAGAACATCTATCCTTCCAAGTTTCTCTTTTATAGAATTAACTACTGCTTCACAATTTTCTGCCGAAGTTACATCACATTTGAAAAATTCTGCTTTTCCACCCTCGCTAACTATTTTATTAGCAGATTCTTTCCCTAATTCTTCATTTACATCAAGCATTGCAACAGTCGCCCCATATTGAGCCAACTTTTTACATGCAGCAAAACCGATACCTGAAGCACCTCCTGTTATAACTGCAATTTTTCCATCAAGACACAATACATCTTTTTTACCTCTCATCTTTTCCTCCTTTAAATCTAAAGTGAACTTTTATATTTAGATCTCCACATTGTATCGTCTTAACCTTTCTTTATTTACAAAGATAATTAAAAGTTTAGATCTTAAATATACTTATCTAACTTATATTGCACAATCCATGCCACTTTCTTATCTTTATGAGCTATAGGAAAATCTTTTTTATTCCTATAAAACTCAATGGTTTTAAAACAAGTCTTTAGATGCCATCATAAGTTTTTAAAATAATTAGTAATTAACATTGCCAAGCTTGACATATCATTTGCCATTATATACAATCGAACTATGAATGTTCAATTATATTATAGGAGGAATGTTTAATGGTTTCGCTAAATGGCATTAAATCAAGCATCCAGAATATATTGACCGCAATTTCAGATTCTTTTCACATAGAAGCAGCAGTATTCGATAGTGAATGCAAACTTCTTGTTTGCACACAAAAATATCTCATTAAAAAAGGCAAGGTAGTTCATACCCCTTCCATTGAAGAAGTGTTAAAAAATGGTAATATACTAGTCAATAAACCTGGCTTAATGCCTTCTTGTACAGGATGTCGCTTTAAAGATCAATGTCCTGCCACCATTGAAATATTAAATTCCATCAAAGTCAACAATGAACCTATTGGGGTTATATCATTTACTTCTTTTACAAGTGAAGGACAAAAAAGATTGACAAAAAATATAAATACTTATCTTCGTATACTTTATGAAGTATCAGATTTGATATCAATCTTTGCAACAAGCAGAAACCCAGAAAACAGTAGCCACAGCATTGTACAGCATATTATGAACATGTCCTCTGACTGTTTTTTAGCCATTGATAGCAATGGTATCATCGAACATAGCAATGCTACTGCTGCAAAGCTACTTCCTCAATGTTGTACTCATTTAAATTCAATCCATCATATTTTCCCAGAAGCTTTAGTTAACGATATATTAAGTGGATATGCCATTACAAACAAGTCCATAAAAACTGAGCTTTTAGAAGCTAGTGTATCTTCAATTCCTATATTGTCAGATGACCACTTTTTAGGAGCAGTAGTTAAAATAAACAAAAACTATATGCTTAATTTACATAATAAAAATACAAATGAATCGGCGTCAAAAACTTCTCTTAATAACATTAAAGGAAACAATGAAGCAATAAAAAATTTAAAAAGCAAGGTAATAAAAGTAGCAAATAGTAGCTCAACTATCCTTATAACTGGAGAAACGGGTACTGGCAAAGAACTATTTGCCAAAGCCATCCATTATAACAGTGAACGTTCTAACTTTCCTTTTATCACATTAAATTGTGCAAGCATACCTGATACATTGTTCGAAAGTGAACTTTTCGGTTATGAAGAAGGTGCCTTTACAGGAGCAAAAAAAGGAGGAAAGCTCGGCCTCTTTGAGCTAGCAAATGGGGGCACGCTGTTTCTAGACGAAGTAGGGGAAATGCCATTTTATATGCAAGCGAAATTGCTAAGAGTTCTTCAAGATCATACGATATCAAGGGTTGGAGGCATACGTTCAATAGAGATAAATGTAAGATTTATTGCTGCTACTAATAAGAGTCTGGAGGAAATGATAGTTGACAAGGCCTTTCGCTCAGATTTGTATTATAGATTAAATGTCATACCTCTTACTATTCCACCGTTGCGCATGAGAAGTGATGATATTGAAACACTTATGCAACACTTCTTGGAAAAATATAATCATATGCTAAAGAAAAGTGTAATAAGATTTGACCCTAGTATTATGGTATTACTTAAATCCTATGATTGGCCCGGCAATATACGCGAATTAGAAAACTTAGTTGAATATGCTATGAATATGGAGTCAGAAAATTGTATCACTCAAAACAGCTTACCTGATAATTTTCTAAATAAATGCATATTGGAAAATCATGATATTAAAGATAAAGTAAAAGATATTGAGCTTGAGGCAATTAAGAATGCACTCGATAAATATGGTTGGGATGTTAAGGGTAAAGAAAAATCAGCAAAAGAACTAGGTATTGGATTAAGAACTTTATATAGAAAGATAGAAAGGCTTAAAGATATTAAATAATATAATTGATGACTATGTATTAAAACGGCTTAACTGTTGATAGTAAGCCGTTTTAATACAAATATAGGTATCCCTTTATTTGTAGGATCTCACATATCCATTTATGTTGATTTTAAGCTGTTTCTCCACCATCTATTGGTATGTGCTGACCTGTAATATAGGATGCTTCATCAGATGCTAAAAACGCAAACAATGCGGCAATTTCTTCCGGAGCAGCATGTCTCTTCATTGGTATCCCTTGATTTACTTTTTCAAGCATTTCTTCTGTATATTCTGCTTTCTGCATAGGAGTTAGAACATAGCCTGGGCATATAGAATTTACTCTTATATATGGTGCATACTCTAACGCCAGAGTTCTTCCTAAAAGTATTACTCCTGCCTTTGATGCATTATAATCTGCATAATATGGATGGGCTTCCATCCCATTCGTAGACGCTGTAAATAATACCACTCCAGATTTTTGCTTTTCCATCCTGCTTAAGGCTTCTTTTGAACAAAGGAACATACCTCCCAAATTAATGCTCAAAACCTTTGACCATTGTTCGAAATCACAATCCTTGACAAGATTTCTAACACTAATACCAGCATTTGAAATTAATACATCAATTCCTCCAATGATTTCGTCAACCTTTATAAAAGCATTTTTCACATCTTCCGGGTTACTTACATCAACCCTAATTCCTGCTGCTAAATCTTGATTCTCCTTCAATACATCTATTAGAGATTTTTCATTCCAATCAAAAATGATAACTTTAGCTCCTTCTCTAGCAAATCTTTTTGCTGTTGCAAAACCTATTCCGCTAGCACCTCCTGTCACAACAACTCTTTTCTCTTTTAACTCTTCATATTTGGCCACAATTAGGTCTCCCTTCTTCTAAATTATATAATTTATATATTGCAAAAATTGTGCCAATCCTTATTCTTTGTGAGATTTTCTATCTTGCCTTTTTAATTTATTATTGTATCTTTTTAGAATGCTTTGATACAAGTGCTCACATTAGAATCAACATAACTAAATATAAATGTTTTAAAGCAATAAAAGATACTTCTACATAATAATTAATTTATCAGCAGTAAAATACATATTAATTTATGCCATACATGACATTTTAATTGACAAACCATTCATATAATCCAAAGAAGTTGCTAATGCTTCTTCACATATGTCAACACCCTTCTAATTAATTTTAATATCTAATAGTTTATTCAAACAGTTTACCTAGAAATAATTGGGACTGCATTTTTTTATTATTCCTACATATTTATCTATTTTTCGAACTTACTTTTCATAAACCAATTTCCCATTTACAAATGTCATTAACACCTCCACATCTTTAATCTTTTCTGGTTCGATCTCATATAGGTCCTTTGATAATATAACCATGTCTGCAAGTTTTCCAATTTCAATAGAACCCTTTATATTTTCTTCAAAGGATTCATATGCGGAACCCAGTGTATATCCGTATAGTGCTTGGCAAACTGATATTCTTTGTTCTGGCATCCATCCCTCTTGAGGATATCCATTTAAATCCTTTCTTGTTACTGAAGAATAGATTCCTGGTAAAACATCAGGAAGCTCAACAGGGCAGTCTGATCCAAAAGCTACATTAACACCTTTTCCTAGCATACTCTTCCAATTATAAGAATTCTTAAGCCTTTCTTTACCTAATCTTGGCTCTGCCATATGTAAATCATAATTAAGAAATATTGGTTGTACACATGCTATTACTTTTAGCTCTAAAAGTCTGTTTAGCAATCTATCATCAGCAATTTGGCAATGAATAATTGTATGCCGAGGATCCTTTCTAGGATTTTCTTTGACTGCTTTCTCGATAGCATCCAAGACCATATCCAATGTTTTATCTCCTATGCAATGTATTGCCACTTGCATATCTGAATTATGAGCTGCCGCTATTATTTCATCCAACTTATCCTGAGTATACATGGGTATGCCTTTATTTGTAGGATCATCTGCATAAGGTTCCGATAAATATGCTGTTCTGGTGCCTAAATTCCCATCTCCCAATAGTTTAAGGGGCCCAATTTTAAAAAATTCATCTCCTTGCCCCGTCCTATAGCCTTTATCGAGAAAACCTTTCAGCTTAACGATAGTTGGCAGTAAACATTGTTCATAAACCCTGACAGACAGCTTTTTTCCTTCATTTAATTCATTATAGGCCTTGATGACCTGTTCATATTCAACACCAGGCAACATAAAATCATCAGTTTGAACTGATGTTATTCCTTTAGATATAGCATAACTTGATGCGCTTATTATCATATTCTTAATATCTTCAACACCATACAAAGGAAGCTTGCTGTAAATATGCTTTAAGGCACTTTCTCTGCATATTCCTGTTGGTTCACCTTTATCATCTTTATCAAATACACCTGCATCAATTTGAATATTATTTCTATCAATCCCTGCGGTTGTTAATGCCATGCTATTAACAACGCACATATGATAGCAAGCTCTAGTTAAACAAATATTATGGATCGTAGATATCTTGTCCAAATCATACTTTGCGGGCAAATTTTTGATATGAAAATAATCTTGGTTCCATCCTTTACCTGTAACCCATTGACCAGGCTTTACATTATTTATTTCTATGTAATTTCTCATTCGCTCAATTAGTTCTTCAATAGATTTAGTTCCTACCAGATTACATTCCAATTGATTTGCGCCAAACATAGATAAATGCATATGTCCATCTATGAATCCTGGAACAACCATAGAGCCTTTTAAATCAATAACTTTTGTATGTGATGCTTTAAGCGATATAACTTCATCATTTGACCCAACTTTTATAAAATTCCCATTTTTTACAGCTACTGCTTCGACTCTGGGATTTAATGAATCCATTGTTTCAATTTTTCCATTAAACAAAATCAAATCCATTATAAAATCCTTCTTTCAAATCTTCATATTAATCTATACAAGTATTAATTAAAAAATCATAAATAACTTGAGAAGTATGTACTGCAGAATCTATTAATACATATTCATCTGGCGAATGAAAATTTCCACCATCTGGTCCGAATACATATACCGGTATATCACAAGCTGCGATAGTATTAAAATCCCCTATACTTGAAAAGTAGCCTATCTGAGCTTCTTTACCTGTAATTTCATTTATACTTCTCAAAAGATTATTGGCATATAAATTATCAGAGTCTACTGTATAAGGAACAAATCCTCCATCCCCATCATATGGATCAGGTCTGAATTTAATATGAGCTTCTGCAGTGGTATTAGCCTTGCTTAATGCATTTTCGAATTCCTCTTCTAGGTATTTCTTATCTTCTCCTGTAACTGTATGCCTAAAGACTGAAAACGAAGCACTCTCTGCTACACTGCAAGATTGCCCTCCGCCTTTGATATCAATCACGTATATAGAACCTTTTCCTAGTTTATCGTCTTGTCTTAACTCGCTTTTTAGAAGTTCCAACATTATATTAGATGCACCCTCAATAGCACTTATACCTAATTCAGGCGTTGCAGCATGAGCTGATTTACCTGTTACATTTACAGTATAATTATAGCCTCCTCTCGCTCCAAGACATAAGCATGGAAATGGCTTTTTGATAAAAGCACTGCTTGGCTCTGGAATTATTGCAACGCCAATACCATCCATAAACCCATCCTTAACGAGGCTATAGGATCCTAATCCATAAGGCCCCTCTTCATCAGATACCAATTGAAAAACAATTTCTCCTTTGAAATCTTGAACATTCTCTTTAAAATTTGCTATTGCACACATGATTGCCGCACACCCTGCTTTCATATCAAGTGCACCAAGTCCATAAAGTTTATTATCAACGATCTGAGGTTTAAAAGGCTCCTTAGTCCAGCCATCGCATACATTTACTGTATCTAAATGACCATTAAGTAAGATTTTGATGCCTCTTTTATTACCCTTTAACCGGCCTATAACATTCTTACCTCTGAATTTAGTAATCTTTTCATCATAATATTCATGAAAATTAGCTTCTACCTTTCTTTTGTTTAACCAATTAAAAACAAATTCCATTATCTCTTGCTCATGAAAATACGGACTGGGTATTTTTATAAGTTCTATAATAAGATCCAATATTTGGTTTCTATCAATACAATAATTATTACTTTTCCTCATTCTAATACCTCTGTTATTCAATTAATTTCCTTAAGTTTTGATTCGTTACCTGACATGAGCCTTTTAAAAATAGTTTATTAGACTATCTTTTATATACAATCTTACCACCCAGTATTGTTAAATCAACCTTTATTTGGTTTAAATCATTTTCATCTACTTCATATATATTTTCTGAAAGAACTACAATATCCGCATATTTACCCTCTTCAATTGAACCCTTTGTTTTTTCTTCAAAAGATGCGTATGCAGATCCCATCGTAAAACCATATAGCACCTGGTCTAATGTAAGTTTTTGTTTCGGCAACCATCCACCTTCTGGATATCCATTATATAGCTTTCTGGTAACAGCAGAATAAATATTTATCATAGGATTTAATGAATTAACAGGACAGTCTGATGAAATAGTGACATTAACGCCACTATCAAATAAAGTTCTGAAATTATATGTAGCTAAAGACCTTGCCTTTCCTACTCTACTTTCTATCACTGGTATATCATCATTTAGAGTTGAAGGCTCCAAATTAGCAATAACATTTTGTATTTTAAACTTTTTCAAAAGAACCTCATCAGTAATTTGAACATGTACAATACCAAACCTAGGATCATCTTTATTATAAATCTTGTTTGCTTTATCAAAGCTATCAAAGCACATGTACATAGCACCATCACCTATTGCATGAGCTAGTATTTGCATTCCTGCTTCATGTGCTGTTAATACTAATTCATCTAATTCATCCTGTGTAAAAACTGCAACTCCAGTATTGCCTGGATCATCGTCATATGGTTTTGTAAGATAAGCAGTCCTTCCACCTAAGCTACCATCTGCCAATAATTTCAAAGGTCCAATCTTAAAAAATTCATCTCCTTTGCCCGTTACATAACCTTCATTTAAAAATTCTTTTAATCTATTTATTTCTGGCAATAGACACTGTTCGTATATTCTAACAGTCAAAAGGCCTTCTTCCGCTAATTCTTTATAGGCCGTCAGTACCTTTTTATAATCTTTACTAGGTAAAGCTTCAAAATCATCAGTCTGCACTGATGTAACTCCAAAACCCGAGGCAATCTTTGCTGCCTTTAAAATCATAAGTTTTACCTCTTCAATTGTGTTATCAGGTACTAAATCATAAATAAGGTAGCGACCTGTTTCTCTAAACATCCCAACAGGTTCTCCATTTTCATCTGTATCAAAATACCCACCTTCTGGTTGTGGTGTATTAGATGTAACTTTTGCAAGCTCAATAGCTTTTGAGTTTGCAGCAGTCATATGTTCACAAATTCTTGTAAATGAAATTGGATTTGTGGTCGAAATACTATCTAAATCATGTCTTGTAAGAACCCTTTTATCTTTGAAATTCTCATGATTCCAACCTCTCCCAAGTATCCATTCACCAGTCTTTGGCTTTTTCTCTTCAATATACCTGCGTGAAATATCAATAACTTCTTCAATAGATTTAGCTGAACTCAGATCGATTTTGTTCAAACTATATCCATAATTTAACAAGTGAACATGACTATCATTAAATCCTGGTATAACCATCCTATTCATTAAATCTATTATCTGTGTAGATGAATCAATCAGCTTTAATACATCTTCATTTCTACCAACTTTCACTATCCTTCCATTCTGTATAGCGACGGCTTCTGAAAAAGAACATTCTTTGTCCATTGTAAAAACTTTGCCATTAATTAATATCAAGTCCATTTTTATATCCCCTTTAAATATTATTAATTACTAATATTTAAAATTAAAGAGGCTATAGCCTAGTATTTTAGCTACAAGGATAGAGCCCCTTAATTATAAATTAATCAACTATAAAGAAACATTGTTATTGTTACTGTATGCTCTTTTACTTGGTATTTCCCCTGTCTTCCACTGAAACTTTCCTGCAAATCCATATATTATGGCAATTATAGGACAGAGCCAACAAACCAAGGCATATGGGGCATATGATAAAGTAGGAACCCCTAATGTCCCTGCAAAGAAAACACCACATAATCCCCAAGGCACTAAAGGTGACACTACTGTTCCAGCATCTTCAAGAGTCCTTGAAAGTGTCTGAGGTAGAAGATTTCTTTCTTTGTAGGCTGGTACAAACATTCTGCCGCCTATTACAATAGACATATACTGACTTGCTGTTGCAAAATTAAGTATTACAACAGACATAACCGCAGCGGCTACAAGCTTTCCTGTTGTATTTATTAGCTTTTGTATACCTATTAAAAATACTTCTAGCATCCTTGTTTTTTCTAAAATGCCTCCATAACTTACACCTATAAAACCTAGTGAGCACGTCCACATCATATTTTGAATGCCACCTCTTGTAAGAAGCTTATCAATAGATTTCACTCCTGTATCTGAAAGAAAGCCGCTATCCATTACTTTTGTAATTGAAGTTATTGTAGCACCTTGTATCAACATTGCTATACCTGCTGCTGTTAATGCACTTATTATAAGAGTAGGTAGGGCAGGAACCTTCTTTAAAGCCATTACCAATACTAAAATTGCTGGAATAAATACAATTGGGTTTAATGAGAAGTTGGCTTTAATTGTTTCAAGAGTATTGTTAATCTCTGCTAGGTCTATAGTGCCAGTAGCCCTAGCTCCTAAAACACCATAAACAATTAAAGTAATTATTAATGCAGGAACCGTTGTATACATCATTGATTTAATATGATCAAATAAATCTGCTTCTGCTATAGCAGGAGCAAGATTTGTAGTATCTGAAAGAGGTGACATTTTATCTCCAAATGCAGCACCTGATACTATCGCACCAGCGGTCATTGCAGGATTTATACCAAGACCTGCACCAATTCCCATAAGAGCTACACCTACTGTCTCGCCAGTAGTCCATGAGCTACCTGTAGCCATGGATGTCATGCAGCAGAGTAGGCAAGCAGTAACCAAAAACGCCTGTGGAGATATAATTTTTAATCCATAATATATAATTGCTGGAACAGTTCCACTGGCAATCCATGTTCCCATAACAGCACCAATCATCATAAGTATAATCATAGCTGTATAAGCAATCTGACCACCATATACAATTGCTTCTTCCAACTGACTATATTTATAGCCTTCTTTAATGGCTACTATACATGCAACAACAGTAGCTAATACTATAGCAACGTGAATTGGAATGTCTAGCCATAGTACAGAAATAGACATTATTGCAATTAAAAAGCCAAGAACAAATAATACGCTGCCTAAACTAGGAAGTATACCTTTTTCATCTCTGTTGGTTTTTTTAGAATCCGACATGCTATTCCTCCTTAAATAAATATAAATTAGCCTAGTTTTTACAAGTTTGACTCATAAAGTATTATTATTAAGTCTAAATTACTTTTAGGTAGTCTCTCCTCCATCTATTGGTATGTGCTAACCTATTCACCTAGCGTCTCCTATCACAACAACTCCTCTCCCTTTTAACTTTTCATATTTCGGGACAATTAGGTCTCCTTTCTTCAAATTTATATAACTTATACATTGCATTAATCGTGCCAATTTTCACTCTATTTTTAATTTTCTATCTTTCCTTTTTTATTTATTATTGCATCTTTTTAGAATGCTTTGATACAAGTGCTCATATTAGAATCAACATACTAAATATATTTTTTTAAAGCAACAAAAGATACTTCCACTTAACAATTAATCAATTGCAAATAAAATATAAATTAAATTATGTCATTTGTGACATTTTAATTGAAAAATAATTCATAGAATCAAATAAAACGTGAATTTGCAGTATCACGCCTGGGCTGAAGAATGACGTTTACCTCGAAAAGGGTTGCGTTTCCACTTCTTTTTCTGATATTATGGATTTATACTTAATAATTTATATAACAAGGAGATAGGTTGAAAAGATTTCATCTTTTCAACTTGATTTTGATGCAGCAAAGCTGCAGGAAGGAGATACGAAAATGGAAAACAAAGTACTTGCCACTGTAGGTGGAAAAGCTATCACCCAGGAAGATGCAAACTTAATATTAAAGAACATCGATAAAAGAGCTGCGGCTCAATACGAGGGGGAACACGGAAAACAAAACTTATTGAACGAGCTTATCAATCAAGAGTTGATTTATCTTGATGCCATAGATACAAATGTAGCGAATGATGAAGCTTATATAAAAGAAGTAGAAAGAGTGAAGACTTATGTACTTAAACAATATGCTGTGAATAAACTAATAGGTGAATTAACCGTTACAAATGAAGAAGTAGAAAGTTTTTATAATGAAAATAAAGATCAATTTACGCAACCAGAATCTATTAGAGCTTGTCATATATTAGTTGATACTATAGAGGAAGCAGAAGAAGCATTAAAGGAGCTTAAAGACGGAATGGCTTTTGCAGATGCTGCCAATGAATATTCCAAATGTCCTTCAAATATTCAAGGTGGAGATCTTGGGCAATTCCAAAGAGGGATGATGGTTCCTGAATTTGAAGAAGCTGCCTTTGCTTTAAGCGAAATCGGCCAATTAAGTGATATTGTTAAAACACAATTTGGATATCATATCATAAAGTTAGACGAAAAGACTACTGCAGAAGCTCAATCACTTGATGCAGTGAAAGAACAAATAGCAGGGCAGCTTGGCCTAATGAAGCAAAACCAAGTATTCCATGGCAAGATCGCTGAGTTAAAAAATAAATATCCCGTTGAAATTAAAGAATAAAATAAATAAAAAAGGCTGTAATTGATTTTTTTCAATTACAGCCTTTTCACTTTAAGCTTCGCTTAATCTTATCTCTTCCGCTTCATGACTTTTATCCAAATGCCTCATTTCGTAGAAAAGTACTATAGCAGTCATAATAGATGATAATAAATCTGAAGTAGGTCCTGCGAATATTAGTCCATTTAATCCAAAAAATCTTGGTAATATCAAAACTGCAGGAATAAGAAATAGTACTTGTCTTGAAATGCTTAAAAGCATTGATTTTTTAGGTTTCCCAACAGCTTGAAAATAGTTGGAACTAACTATTTGGAAACCAATTAGAGGAAGAAATATCAAAAATATTCTAATGGCTTTCGAGCCAAATTCAACTAATTCCAAATCCTTTTTGTTAAACATACTAATTAGCGCTGTAGGAAAAAGCATCACAACTGCAAAACCTAGCAATGCAATACAAGTAGCTCCTGTTATTGCATATTTCAATGCAAGCTTCACTCTGTCATACTTCTTTGCTCCATAATTAAAGCCTATGATAGGCTGAACACCCTGGTTTATTCCAAATATCGGCATAAGTATCATCATGGCTATGCTATTTATTATTCCCATTCCCGAGATGGCAACATCCCCGCCATAAGCAAGAAGACTTTTGTTCATAATTACTGAAACAAGACTGGCCGCTATTTGTAGGGCAAAAGGTGCTGAGCCTATGGCAACTATGCTTTTTACGATACTCGCATCCAGCTTTAAATATTTTTTATGAATTTTTAGACTGCTCTTTCCTCTGAGGAAATAATAAGTCACCCAAATTGCTGAAACGGCTTGAGAAATGATTGTAGCCCATGCGGCACCTTCAATTCCCCAGTGAAATACAAATATAAAGATTGGATCCAATATGGTATTTAAAATGGCTCCTATCAGCATTGTATTCATAGCCATTCTCGGGTTTCCTTCCCCTCTAATGAAACTGTTTAAACCCATTCCTATGGTCTGAAACACTGCACCAAATAAGATGATTCTGAGATAAGCTCTAGAAAAAGGTAATACTGCAGCGCTTGCACCAAAAACCTTCAATATATCATCAATGAAAGTAAGGCCAAGGATTGATATCACTAAGGGTATGGCTATCAATAATACAAAGCCATTCCCAATAATCTTCTCTGCTTCATCCTTTTTGCCCTGTCCAAGCCTTATGGAAACCAGAGCAGTTCCACCAATACCAATAAGCATAGCAAATGCCATCAGCAGCAGCATAAGAGGGAATCCCACGGTGATTCCTGCCAGCGCAAGGGAACCTACACCTCTTCCAACAAATATTCTATCTACTAAATTATATAATGCATTGACCATCATACCCACTATAGCAGGTGCTGAAAACCTCACTAATAATTTAAATACACTTTCTTCACCTAGTTGTTTTGAACGATCCATTTTGTCCTCCTATATTATAAATAAGGATACTTATTTCCTGCAAAGGTTAATAAATTCCTCAAAAATCACCAAATGCCCTCTGTCTACTGCAGCCATCATCTCAGGATGCCATTGCACTGCAGCTACAAATCTATCTCCTTTCATTTCAATTCCCTCAATCACTCCGTCATCTGCCATCATAGAAGCTTCAAAGTCTTTCCCTAAGGTCTTTACAGATTGATGATGAAAACTATTTACTTGAATTCTCTCACATTTAAATATGGAATATAATTTTGTATCTGGTTTTATTGAAACCTCATGGCTTGGATAGTGTCTTGGAAAATTAAGCCCTGAATGTTTAAATGCTCCCTTGTTCTGAGAAGGCAAATCTTGATAAAGAGTCCCCCCAAAAGCAGCCGTTAAAAGTTGTGTGCCTCTACATATCCCAAGGACAGGAATATCCATTTTACTTATTATAAAATGCACAAGGCTGATTTCATGATCATCTCTGTGTGGGCATACTCCACCAAGTTCTTGTATTGGATATTCTCCATAATGAGCAGGATTTATATCTGACCCTCCAGTAAATATCACACCATCCATAAGCCTTATGATTGGCAAAACAGATTCTATATTTTCAACAATAGGTATAATGACTGGACATCCCCCTGCAAGCTCAACTGATTTTATATAATCATCAGCCAAAACTTGCCATTCTTGGCCATCTGCTCCTATTGAAATACAAAGTCCAATTCCATCATCCATTGTATAATTTGATAATATCCCTATTATTGGCTTATCCTTCATCGTCTACACCCTTTCACACAAAAATTGAATATCATTTAATTATATATTACTTTACATGAAAATAAAATTGTATTTATGATAAAATACAATTGTGCCTATTATAATATGAGGTTGATGATATGAAAAACAAAACTGCCATTATAAAAATATCCGTTAGGAATTTAATAGAATTTGTTTTGCGTTCTGGAGATATTGATTCTTCGTTTCGCAGCATGAACAGAGCTTTAGCCGGAACTAGAGCTCATCAAAAAGTACAAAAGTCAAAAGGTGACAATTATAAACCTGAGGTCTTTCTATCCTATGAGGTTGAACATGATGGTTTAACTTACATAGTAGAAGGCAGAGCCGATGGTATCATACTTAATGAGGGTCAAGTGACTATTGACGAAATAAAAAGCACTACCCTGCCTCTTGAACTGATAGAAGAAAACTTTAATCCATTGCACTGGGCCCAGGCAATGTGCTATGCATATTTCTACTCCATTCAAAATGATTTATATGAGATCAATGTGCAGCTCACTTATTTTCATATAGACAGTGAAAAAATTAAGAACTTTGCCAAAACTTTCAGTCTAGACGAGTTGGAACTATTCTTTAATGATTTGCTAGATAAATATAATGTTTGGGCTCATTTCACCCAGGAATGGATCTCAAAAAGAAATCTATCTATTGAAAAACTTGATTTCCCTTTTCCTGTATATCGTAAGGGACAAAGAGATTTTGCAGTAGCAGTTTACAAAACCATAACTAGTAATAAAAAACTCTTTGTCCAAGCTCCCACGGGAACTGGTAAAACTATTTCTACCCTTTTCCCTTCTGTCAAAGCTATGGGTAAAGGATATACTGAAAAAATCTTCTATCTCACAGCCAAAACTGTTACAAGACAAGTGGCAGAAGAAAGTATCGCCCTTATGTGTAATAAAGGATTTGAACTTAAAAACATCACCTTGACAGCAAAAGAAAAAATATGTTTTACAGCGGAAAAAATATGCAACCCCGATCACTGCCAATATGCAAAAGGACATTTTGACAGAGTAAATGATGCTATACTAGATGTTTTAAAAAATGAAAATCAACTTACTAGAAGTGTAATCGAATTTTATTCAAAAGCCCATCAAGTATGTCCATTCGAATTTGCATTAGATTTGGCTATATGGTCAGACATCGTGGTTTGTGATTATAATTATGCATTTGATCCACAAGTATATTTAAAAAGATTCTTTGATGAGACGGATAAAGATTATATTTTTCTCATTGATGAAGCACATAATCTTGTAGATCGAGGAAGAGAGATGTTCTCTGGCCAACTTTTTAAAACCCCTTTTCTGCATCTGAAAGGAATGATGAAAGATAAGAATATTAAGATTTCAAATGCATTAGGGAAAATAAATACCTTTATGATAGAACAAAGAAAGAAATGTATTGATGAAAATTATCATTTAGCGTTAAAAGAACCTACAGAATTTTATCCATTACTTAGAAAGTTCATTAGTGAATCAGAGGATTGGTTAGCAAAAAATGATAAAACCGAAGGCCACACAGAGCTATTGCAATTATATTTTGATGTAATGGCATTTTTGCGTATCTCTGAATTATATGATGAAAGTTTTATAACTTACATAGAAAGCAACTATAAGGATACTACAATAAAGCTATATTGCGTTGATCCCTCTACTTTGCTTAGCAAAGCCTTCATGCGCGCAAAGGCTGCTATCCTGTTTTCTGCAACATTGATGCCTCTAAAATATTTCCGGGAAATATTAGGGGGAAAAGAAGAAGATTACATGCTTCAACTACCATCCCCTTTTCACAAAGAAAATCTAGGCTTATATGTTATAAAAGATATATCTACTAAATATAAGAATAGAGAGGCAAGCTATCGGGATATAGTGGATTATATTCATACTTCAGTAAATGCACAAAATGGTAATTACTTGGTTTTCTTCCCGTCTTATGAATATATGAATAATACCCATAGCATTTTTACTGAGAAATTTCCAGGTATCAGCACAGCAATGCAGCTACCAAATATGTCCGAAGAGGAAAGAGAAGATTTTCTTGCACAATTTAAGCCTAATGTGGATAAGCAATTTATAGCCTTTGCTGTTATGGGCGGTATCTTTTCTGAGGGAATTGACTTGAAAGGAAGTAGGCTTACTGGTTCAATTATAGTAGGGGTGGGGCTTCCACAGATTTGCCTAGAGCGAAATATCATAAAAGACTATTTTATAAACAAAAACGGAAAAGGCTATGAATACTCCTATATGTTCCCTGGTATGAACAAGGTCTTGCAGGCAGCTGGCAGAGTAATTAGAACAGAAACTGACACAGGAACAGTAGTATTGATAGATGAACGATTTGCTTATTCAAGCTATAAACAGCTTTTCCCTAAAGAGTGGAGCCATTATAAGGAAATTGGAAGCATAGAAACATTTAAAAAGGAAATTGAAGATTTCTGGACAAAGTAAAAAAAGCAGAAAACAGTCAACATGACTAAGCTTTCTGCTTAATATTTGATATCAATTTTTATCTACCTAAGTAAGGAGCAGGATCTACAGGTTTACCGTTTACTCTAACTTCAAAATGACAATGTGGTCCTGTTGAAAGTCCAGTACTTCCTGCTTTTGCTATTTCTTCACCTTTTTTCACTTTGTCACCTACTTTAACCAGTAGCTTTGAATTATGACCATATAAAGTAGCTATTTTCCCGCCATGATCTATTATAACACATTTGCCATAACCACCGTTGACTGCTGCCATAATCACTGTACCTGCATTGGCAGCCACAATTTTATCACCAGTTTTGCAACCAATATCTATCCCTGTATGTAGTTTTTTTACTTTCAATATAGGATGCATTCTCATACCGTATTTGGAGAAATTCGTATATCCAGGCACAGGCCAACCCATAGTTCCTGAATATTTTCCACTTGACTGCATCGCTATAATCTTCTTCTCTATAGCCTTTGAATCTGCTAAAAATGAATCTTCTTGCTTTGCTAGTTCAACCAAATCTTGCTTTAAATCTTGAAGTACTTTTTCTTTATCATTTATAGTAGCTGTAACATTGCTTTTGCTTTTATCCAATTCACTTTTAAGCACTTCTTTTGCCTTTTGTTCTTGCTCTAATTTATTTGCTTTCGTATTAACTTTTTCTTTATATTCGTTAACTTCACTAATAATTATATTATCTTCCTCTACTATTTGACCCACAAACTGAGATCTAGATATGAAATCCCCAAAGTTTTCAGAATCTAGCAAAACTGCTAGATATCCAGTGGAACCTGCTTCATACATTGCTCTTATTCTCTTACTTGCAAGATCCTTGCTGTTTTCAAGGTCATCCTGTGCTTTATCTAAATCTTTTTTTGTAACAACAAGTTGATTTTGAACCTCAGTCATTTGATTTTCCACTAATTCTAGCTGTGTCATAGCTTGTTCAAGCTTTGCATCAAGAACTGCAATATCTTTTGAAACATTTTTAGTTTCTGTTCTTGTTTTGCTCATGGCTCTTTGAGTCTGTTCTATCTTTTTATTAAGTGCTTCTTGTTCTTTTTTTAACTTTTCCATACTTGAGGTATCTGCTTGCGAATATGCTTGTCCATGCAAAACAAATATCTGTGCAACTAATATAAATACTATTAACAACGCTAAAAATCTTGTTTTCTTCATAATAATTCTCCTGCAAATTTTTCAATTTATTTTATTTAATGCCATGAATATTGAAAAATTTTATAAAAACTTTATATTAAGTTATATTTCAACATGAAATTCGAAAATCCTTTAAAAAAAATAATATAGTGCAATTCTTTCGAATCGCACTATATTTTATATTTGAATTATTTGATTGGAGCTGTTACATTATTGAAACCACAACCTGCACCAGATCCATTTCTCATTCCCAAACCTTGACCCTGTCCTTTGCCTTGGCCTTGACCTCTACCTAATCCGCCGCCACAATTCCTGCCTGCTCCAGCTGCCCCAGCGCCATCACATTGTGCCTGTCTATTTTCCATAGTAGTTAATATTTGGTCTGCCTGCGCTTGAGTTAATGTTCCAGCTTTCACTCGCTCATCTAGCATTGCTTTTCTTGATGCTAACATTTGTGCTGTAAATTCATCTAGTTTATCCACATCTTTTGCTATTGTACCATAAGCTTTGCCTTCTACTCTTTCTTTGTTTACAGCTTCTAAGCTTTTACCTGTCAATCCAGATACAATTTCTGCTGGACTTTTTGTTAGAACATCTGCGAATACTGCCCCCATACTTGCAATTACTGCAATTGCTACTATCAGAGCTACTACTTTTTTCATGTTTTTCATTAAAATGCACTCCTTTATTTTTTTTGATTTGTTCTATGCTTTTATTCTAAATAATATTTGTGTCAAAAGTATGACATTAAAAAGTTAAATTTATGTTTTTTCATTTAAAATGCCATTGTTTTGTCACAAATTTTTCTTATATAATGTTAGAATTGAATTATTATATTTAAAATCGAGGTGTTTTCATGGAAAAATATATATTGATTGCTGATGATAATTCAGGCATTGTTGATATTCTATCCAATTACATAGTAAAAGAGGGGTTTAAGCCCATCTCGGCCTATAATGGGGAGGAAGCTTTAGAAAATTTCAAAAAATTTAATCCGGTTATCATTTTATTGGATGTTATGATGCCTAGAAGGGATGGATTCTCTGTATGTAAAGAAATCAGAAAGACTTCTAATACGCCCATTATAATGATAACTGCTAAAGGTGAAGATATAGATAAAATAATGGGGCTAGAAATTGGAGCTGACGACTATGTGGTAAAGCCTTTTAGTCCTGGGGAGATTGTGGCAAGAATAAAAGCTATACTTCGAAGAGTAGAAACCACAGAGGATCAAAAAAAACAGCTTTTAAATTTTTCCGGATTGGAAATAAATATAGCTGATTATGAAGTTAAGATTGATGGAAAGTTTATTAACCTGACAAAAAAAGAAATAGATATCTTATGGCTTTTGGCATCCAATGCAAATAAAGTTTTTACAAGAGATAATCTATTAAACAGCATATGGGGTTATGAATATTTTGGAGATGCACGTACTGTGGACTCTCACATTAAGCGACTTCGTGCAAAGCTTATGCAGGGTAATGCTTCAAATTGGGATATAAAAACCATATGGGGTGTAGGTTACAAGTTTGAGGTGAAAAATGATTAACCGAGGTATTACTTTCAAGCTTACTGCTGGCTTCGTCAGCATGGTTCTTATTTCTATGCTAATAATTGGAATGTTATTCATAAACATGTTTAGGGGTTATGTTCTTCAAAACAAAGAAGAAAGTATGATATCTAGTGCTCGAGATATTGCAGAAATCACCTCTCAATATCTTTCTTCAGAAGGCTCCATGAGGGGTTATGGCGCATTTATGATGCTACTAGATACAATGGTTGAAGCAAGAGTCTGGATAACAGATAAGGATGGGCAAGTTGTGATGTCCTCCGGAACAAGGAATGGCATGATGCATCAAAATCAAACCTTGAATCCAATACCCGAAGAGGCGAAGAAAACTATGTCAACGGTTTTATCAGGAAGTGAATCTGTGGGAGAAAGTTTCAGTAGCGTATATAATGAAGCTACTCTGACAGTTGGAGTTCCTGTATCTTATAACGACATGATTGTTGGATCAGTTTTTCTTCATGCTCCTGTCACTGGTATTAGTGAAACGGTGAATAAAGCTACCAACATCTTATTAATCGGGATTTTTTTTGCAGTACTATCCGCTCTAATCTTTGGCATTTACTATTCAAACAGATTTACAAACCCACTTAAAAAAATGAATGTCTTAGCACTAGAGATGGCAGATGGAAATTACTCAGTTCGCACAAATATAAAGCAATCAGACGAGATCGGTCAATTAAGTAATTCACTTGACATTATGGCACAGCAATTAGGCTTTACTATTGAACAACTTTTCCAAGAAAAAACTAAATTGAACGATATCATATCAAGCATTTCTGAAGGTATTTTAGCCTTCGATCAGGAAATGAAGCTCATTAATTACAACCAAGCTTTTTTAGGACTTTTGAATTGCCAAAACGAAGAATGTCTAAACAAATTGATTACAGGTGAGTTTAATGAACTTGGAATAAACATACTAATTAAAGATGTAATAAGTACGGGAGATAATCGACGAGATATAATTGTTAAAAACAATAGAACACTTAAATTGTTGATTTCCGCTGTGAGAGACATCAGCGGCACAATCATAGGGGCAGTGCTTCTAGTCCAAGATATAAGCGAAAGTGAACGATTAGAACAGCTTAGAAAAGATTTTGTGGCAAACGTGTCACATGAATTTAGAACGCCCCTCACACTTATACGAGGTTCTACCGAGGCTCTAATCGACGAAGCAGTAAACGATAAATTAAGTATAGATAAATACTATGAAAGAATATTGTGCGAAACAGGAAATCTAGAAAAGTTAGTTAACGACTTACTTGATCTTTCAAAGCTTGAATCAGGTAAGATGAGTTTAAATTTAGAAAAAGTTGATATGGTTTATATCATAAGTGATGTTGTGAGAGCTATGACTCCTGTTGCTAACAAAAAAAGTATCACACTGAATCTAATGAATAAAACGCCTGTATCTCCAATCATGGGAGATTACAGCCGTTTAAGACAGCTTATGGTAATTTTTATTGACAATGCAATAAAGTATTCCCCTGATAATACAAAAATTGATATTGCACTGAGCCAAAGAGAACAATTATATGTAATGATTAAAGATAATGGCTATGGGATTTCTAAAGATCAACTCCCCTATATATGGGATAGATTTTATATGATAGATCATTCTCGTAGCAGTACAAACAAAGGTACTGGTCTTGGACTCTCTATTGCAAAAATTATAGTAGAGCTACATCATGGTATTGTAAATATTGAAAGCGAACTTGGAAAAGGCACTAAAATAGAGTTTGGGCTTCCTGTCATATTCTAGCAGGAAGCTCTTTTTACATATATATCTGAAAATTCCACCTTTATACGCTCTATTCTTCCATCACAGCTATAACTATCTGTTTCCTGTTCAAGCTCAAGTCGTGGAAGTGTTCTGTCTGGCACCTCAATGGTAAAGTTACTTCCATGACCATACTGGCTTTTTACATAAATATTCCCACCATGCATTTCTACAAGAGATTTCACAAGGGAAAGTCCTATTCCACTGCCTGCTTGTTCTCTATCAATTGACTTCCCTGCCTGAATAAATCTATCGAAAATTAAATCTAGCTTATCTTTAGGTATTCCTACACCTGTATCAATTACAGAAATCTGTATAATGGATGATCCCTGCTCAACTTTTATTTTTATTTGCCCTCCAGGTTTAGTGAACTTTAGGGAGTTTGATATAAGATTCAGAATTATTCTCTCCATTTTGTCAGGGTCGCAGGCAATTGTTTTTTCAGCTATAGACGACTCAAAGGAAAATTCTATTCCTTTATCTTCGATATATTCAGAAACGCTCATAGTTATGTCCCTGACCACTGCAACAATATCTACATTTGAAAGCTCAATATCCATATAACCAGAATCTAACTTTGTAACATCAATAAGATTATTTACTAGCCGCAGTACTCTATAGCAGTTTTGTTTCATTATTCCAGTATATCTCTCGATCTCAATGAACTTATCTTTTTTTAACATACTCATTAACTTCAAATTGAAAAGCTGCATAGCACCCATAATAACATTAAGAGGTGTCCTAATGTCATGAGAAATATTTGCAAAAAACTCTGTTTTGAGGGTATCAAAGTGAACGACTTCTTCAAGTACCCGCTCATTCTCGTCCATTCTCCTTTTAAGCTCCTCTGCCTCTTGAAGCTTTTGTTCCATGACCTTTAATGTTGTAATATCCTTTACAATCCCAACGGCCAATTTATCAACATCTGATTCCGATATAGCTAACGAGATCAGCAGTGTTCTTATACAACCGTCCTTTCGTACTATTTGAAATTCCTCAGACTCAAATCCCACTCCATCTTTCATATTCTCCCAAAGTAAGATTTTTTTAATTCTATTGCTATCATCTAAAAAAACCTTCTCATCAAACTCTGGTGAAATGGCATCTTCCATACTATAGCTTGTTATTTCTACCATCCTGTCGTTCCAAAAAATAATTTGAGGTGAAGCGTACCTGTCCATGTTACCAAATCCACATAGACCTTCTGATATTTCTTCTGTTATAGTCTTACAAAACTTCTCTCCGTAGTCATAGATGTTCAAAGTCTATCACCCCTGTATCATTTAATTAGAATATAATACCATCATTTATAATTCTATAAAATATTTATAATCCCTCCCTATTTTTTAACTATTTCGTACTATAAATAACTACATTAATCAACATGAATCACCATTTTCCCTTGCAAAAAAGGACCTCCGTGGAGATCCCTTTTGTATTTAAGTATTTAATTTCATTTCACTGAAAATATTCTATCCTTGTATTTTTCAAGTACATTCATCAAAGGATATCCTATGATATAGCATGCCATGGTCTCACCCAATGCCACCCAAAGCATTGAAATAATTAAGGGCATACCATAAAGATAATTAAGCACATATCCTATAACCACACCATTAATAATGATCGGTGGAATAGGAACAAGCCATTTTCTTGGCATTTTATAGGAAAAATATGCTGCCACCAAAGTGGCTAAGCTTCCAAATATAATGTCCATAGGCCCACCCCCACCAAATATGTTGGCAATAATACATCCAACGAAAAGTCCGGGAATAGCAGCAGGCGTGAAGAAGGGTAATACCGTCAAAGCCTCTGACACTCGAATTTGTAGCTGCCCGTAGCTTATTGGTGCCAAAGCAATGGTAATCGTTGCATAGACCGCAGCAATAAGTGCAGCCTGCACCATGAATACAGTTTTCTTCATTTTTTATACCTCCATAGTTTTGTTTTAAGTCAGGATGGTTACGAACTGACTAACTGTATAATTATAGGCCATAAAATTCTTGATTGTCAAGAGTTGTGTATAAGCATGCTTATACTAAAATCTCCACTATTAAAATCAATAATATGCTCTATATCTGAGTGCCTTGTCATGATGGATATACCAATCATCACAACTAGGGTCAATGGGAATGGTATATATATCAATTTTCAAGCAGCATAGTGATTGCCTTATGTAAAAGTCTTGGTGTATTGTAAAAAAGATCTTTGATTAAGACTCTTTCTGAAATTTTATGAAAATCTTTTCCCCAAGGGCCGATATTTACTCCAGGCATTGAAATGCGCTCTATCTTCTCAAATGGAATATCATATAGCCTTCCAAAGTGAGGCATATTATCTTTTATCACCGCACCTGTTCTTCTACTATTTTCAATAGAAGTATAACTCAAATCAGAAATTCCAGTAAAGTATTTTTCCGTCTCGTAATCTTCTCCAAGTTCCTCTCTTGCATATCCTATCAGACTATCTATTAATCCCTCTACCTTAGTGCTAGAGCTTTTGGTTTTCGAATTAGTAACGCAAGGATAATATGGAGGAGCTATGCCGATCACTACTCGAGGAGATAAGTTATCTATATAATTAAAAATCAATTCGGTGAGTTGCAAATTGCTCTCAAGCATATCCATCTGTCCAGAACTAAGCTTTTCATATATTTCTTTATATTTTTTCTCATAGTCTTTAATGAAAGCATCTCCATGGTTCTCATTGGCTTCATCATATAGTTCTTTGTAACTCACTACCTTTGCTTCCCAAGGTAATTTTTCTAAAGACTTATTGGTTTTTTCTCTAAATATTTTATACTTTTCATTCATATTTTCTATAACCTTTGTAAAAGCTTGAGTAGAAACTTCTTTTAAATGCTCCATTGTTTTCTCTGGTTCTGAGTTCAAAGAAAGGACGCTTAAATATCCTCCTGCACCTAGTGGCATTGATACATCATAATGTGTTTTTCTATCTTTTATATATAGCCAGGTTGGAGGTGGTGAAGCTTCACCCGCTACAAAATCTGAAAAGTCCAGATTAAGCTCTGTCCCTCTTACTATTTCCGATAATATATTCAACGCATTTACACCTTCGAATATTTTGCCCGCATGAGCAAGAGATCCTCTCACATAAAAGAAAAACATAGTCTTTCCAACGGACCCTTCAGAAAAAACTCCCTTTGCTTTTTCCATTCTCTGATGGGGCTCAGAATTTATAGCAATTAAATACTTTAAATCATATTTACTTTTCAATTCATCCATTAGTACCACAGCACCTCTCATTCCTGCCGAAAGGTTTTCTTCATCAGGCACTGAAACAAGAAGTATATTGCCTTTAAAATCTTTAATTTTTGAGTATCTTTCCAGTAGAGCCATTTGTATAGCTGCTCCACCTTTCATATCACAAACGCCGCGTCCAAAATAATATTCTCCACTCAAAAGATCTTCCCTAGCTTCTTCAAGGAGCTCATGGCTAATCTTTTTTAGCTCCTCTGCCAGCTCCAATGGTGAATAGGCTAAATGTTGAAGACTTTTAAAATCCTCTACATCTACTACGTCATTGTGATGAAGCAAAACAACAGTATCTTCCCCCTGCCCTTTGAGCAATGCATAGGATACTGAACGGCCTAGAAGATCTCCAGGTATCTTATATAAACCCACATGCTGTGGATTGTTATGAAAGTACTCAATCTTTTCAAAATGTTCTAGCCAAAATTTCTCTACATCTCTTTCAAGAATAGTATTTGTATCACTTCTAACTGCCACATATTTAAATAAAATATCCTCTATATCCTTTTCAATTCCATATAAAAAGCTACTTTTCATAAAATACTCCTCTTTTTTGTAGCAAAGCTACGTTTAATCTTTCTTACTACTATTATATTAATGCAAAAAAGGTTATAAATAAATACTCCTGTAATAATAATTATAAATTTTACATCATCACCAAAACTTAACAAGCCTTTAACACCCTTTGTCGAAAAATGAAATATAATAAGAATGAATAAGAACAGGAGGTTTAACAGTGAAAAAACTTCTAGATGATATCATTAAATCAGAGAATATAAGAACCGTATTTCAGCCTATTGTATCTTTAGTTGATGGAACGATATTAGGCTACGAGGCTCTAAGCAGGGGTCCTGAGGGTAGTCCTTTGGAAAGACCTGATATGCTTTTCAAAGTAGCAGAGGCTAACAATATGATTTGGGAGCTTGAATATCTTTGCCGCGTAAAGGCTTTAGAAAAAGCACAAAAAATGGTTCCTATTAAAATGTTATTTTTAAATGTGGATCCTAAAGTGATGAACGATGAAAAATTCAAAAGTGGATTTACAAAAGACTTCATACTTAAACTCGGTATTGATCCTGCAAATATAATATTTGAAATCACAGAGAGAACATGTATAGAAGATTACAAAATTTTTAAAAAAACAATAGATAATTATATTGATCAAGGATTTAGGATAGCAATTGATGATACTGGTGCTGGTTACTCAGGTCTTAAAATGCTTGCAGAAGTGCATCCCCACTATATCAAGCTAGATATGGACCTCATAAGAGATATTGATAAGAAAGCACTGAATCAAGCCTTGGTAAAAGCTTTGGCAGAATTTGCAATTTCGGTAAATATGAAAACAATAGCAGAAGGCATAGAAACAATTGATGAGTTAAATGTTCTGATAGGCTTTGGCATACATTATGGTCAAGGATATCTTTTACAAAGGCCTTCTCCTGGATTTCTTGAAATAACAGCCTCTAATAAAAATTTGATTTTAAACAAACAAGCTCAAATGCGAAAACAATATTTACAAACTTCTTCTTCCATATCTATAGGGGAAATAGCCAGATTTGATACTCCTGTTAATTCATCTGCAACGGGGAATGTTATAAATGAAGTTTTTTCTGGTTGTGTTTCAGTTCAAGGAATACCTATAGTGAATAACGGTGCACCGGTGGGACTCATTATGCGAAGTGAATTTTATGCCCATCTTGCGACACAATTTGGAGTAGCAGTTTTTATGAATAGACCAATACAACTTTTGATGAACAACTCTCCTCTCATTGTGGACTATCATACTTCTATTGCTCAGGTTTCAAAAACTGCTATAAGTAGAAGAGAAGAAAATTTATATGACTATATCATAATAACTAAAGACGGCCAGTACTATGGCATCACTACTGTCAAAAACTTATTAGAGGAAATAACTCGAGTTGAGTTAAATAGTGCAAAGCACTCAAATCCTTTAACCGGCCTTCCTGGAAACCCAATAATTGAAGAAAAGATAAGAAACATTTTTGATTCCAAAGAAGCAGCCTATGTAATGTATTTTGATTTGGATAATTTCAAATCATATAACGATATTTACGGGTTTGAAAATGGTGATAAAATCATTGCCTTAACTGCCCATATCATTCAAGAGTGTCTTTCTTCAAGCTCCAGCCAAGAAAACTTCTTAGGTCATATTGGTGGAGATGACTTCGTGGCTGTTACCTATACCGATGATATTAGAAAGCTTTGTGACGATATCATGCAGGTTTTTGATAATAAAGTGAAAAACTATTATACGGAAACAGATAAGAGCAATGGTTACATAATAGCAAAAAATAGGCATGGTGTTGAGGAAAGATTCCCCATTATCTCAATTTCGATCGCTGTAGTTAATAATGCAAATAACAATTTCAAAGTTTCCGAAGAATTATCTGCAAAGCTTAGTACACTCAAGAAAAAGTGCAAACTGCAATGCTATAGCTGTTGTTGCATAGAATAATATTACAAAGCAAAAGCCCTGTTGGTTTTGTAAGGGGGCACAAAACCAACAGGGTTTTTGTTTTGTTTTTCTATATCCTAAACTGTTTTACAGTAGAATGCACTTTTTCTATATCTCCTAATAGACCTGCAAGTTCTTTTGACACTTTGACCAAATTTAGCGTTTGGTTTTGAGAGCCCAGGTGTAACAATTGAGATTCAGTAAAACTATCCCTTGCTATACCACTGATGTCATTAATAAAATTATTGATGGCATCAGTATTTGAAGCCTGCAGTTGAGATTTTTTAGAGATATCTTCTATCATATTATTAATCCTGTTTATTGCTTGCACTATTTGACCAAATGAATTTTCAATTTCACTAACTATATTGCTACTGGATTCAAACTGGACTACACTTTTTTCAACAACATCTGCTGTTGCATTCATCTCTACAAACAGTGATTTGATTACTTCAGAAATATCTCTTACTGAACTATTAGATTCATCTGACAGTTTTCTTATTTCTGCTGCAACAACGCCAAAGCCCCTGCCTAAATCCCCTGCTCTCGCTGCTTCTATTGTGGCATTTAATGCAAGTAACTTTGTTTTATCTGCTATGGAAGTGATAATCTCTATTGCACCTTTTATCTGTTTTAGGTTACCCTTAAAGTTATCTATCTTTCCTGACATGTTTAATATAGTATCCTTGGTATTAAACATATTTCCATCTAGTTTCTTTAATGCCAGCGCTTCTTTTTCTACAAATTGCTTGGCTTTTTTGGTATAGTCTTCCATTTCATTTGCTTGTTTAGAAATATCCAAGGCAGAATCTAACACAATTTCTAAATCCTCTCTTGTTTCCTTCAAGTATGTAGACTGGTTCTGGGAGCCTATTTTTATTTGTTCTGAAGATTTTTCTATTCTTTCTGCTATAGTTTTAACCTCATCAATATATTTAGTCAATTCAGCGGAAGATGAAGATGTATTATCCACTGTGCTTAAAACTTGGGATACTAGAACTTTCAACGAAGTAGCCATATTATTAAATTCTTTAGATAGCTGTCCTATTTCATCATTACTTTCAACCTTAGACATATATGTTAACTCTCCATGAGCGATGCGCTTTGTATCTGTAACTAGTCTGTTTATTGGATTTACAACTCCTTTTGATATAAATACAGCTGATATAATACCAACCAGCAAGCCTATAAATAAGATGATTCCAAAATATAGCTTCATGTCTGCTTTTGCCTTTATGATACTATCTTGTGCAACAGCCACTGATAACAGCCCTACCACTTCACCTTTTCTATCTCTCAACGAGCTATAAGCCATATAATAAGATTTATTATTTACATGTTTTGTTTCAAACTGTATCTCTTTTCCTTTTAACAATTTTCTTTCTATATCATCATTCATTTTAAGCGAGTCTTTTATACTTGTATATTCGCTACCCTTTTCATCCAATAAAGTAGAAATAATATTGCCCTTTATGTAAAGAGTTGTTTCTAACCCGTTTAGCTTTTTAACATATTCCAAAAACCTTTTATCAATATTATATTGAGTTACCACTGTTCCTACGGTAGTCACCCCTGTAGCTAATATATCGGATTTTATAGGTGCTGCAGACTGTATGTATATTGCCTTGTCTGTTGCTTCTATGGTTACTGCCTTTTGACCAGCTAGTCCGCTTTTGACATTAAAATTATTTGAGAGATCATCTCCATATTTTGAAGGTTGATCTGTTCTTGCAACTAATTTCTTGTTTTGGTCCGCTATCATGACAAAATCTAACCCTAGCTCACTGGTTAATTGGACAAGAAATTGTGATGCGCTAAGGTTATTTGACTCCATGGTGTACTTTCGAAGCTCAGAAAAACTAGAAAGTATTGTGGCACTATCTTTGGCCTTTTGCTGATAGTCTTCAAAATAGTATCTCCCTGAATTCAAACTATTTAAAAGCCTTGTATTCCACTCGTCTTCAATTTTTTGCGAAACGATTCTTTCTGATATATAAATGGAAAAAACCATTGGAATCAGTACTGACATTATTACTACTAAAAGGATTTTATGTCTGATTGAAATGTTAAAATACCATTTAAAATATTTGGGAATGTGTAGTTTTGGCATCCTGGTGCCCCCTAAATTCCTAATCTTCTTCATAATTTTTCGTATTTTTTGAATCATTTTAACAATCATTCCTTTATGCAAATTTTACCGTCTTCATCTATTCACATTATATCTACTCAATATTAACTCTCCATTATCCTCAGTTAAGTCTTATTTATGTTTCTGTTAAATTTGAGTTAAAAATTTTATGTACCCTATAGAAAAACAAAGAGGTTGCACAAAATTTAATCTACATTAAACTTTGTGCAACCTCTATTTAAGAAGCGCTTGAAAACAAACTATATGCCTTAACCTATATATCTATCTCTATATCAAAGAAAGCGACTCATATTGAGCTGCTCATACTCTTTGTTCCACGGAAGTTCTTTCATGGATGAAATAATTCCATATTTTTCACATTCCTCTTTAAATACACTATAAAGTCTTTTTGATTTTGGTGAGGAGCAGCTATATTTTTCTCCATAGGTTTTTTCATATTGATCTCTTAACCGAGGAAAGCTTTCATCAAGCTTTTTGTAATAATAGTCTCATTGTCTGTCCCGTAGGGTCATGCCAAAAGCACCTATTATAAAAGAAGCACCATGCTCTGAAGATACTCTTACAATGAAAGTTGTTCTTTTAAAAGCTCTATTGCATTGATTTTTACTAGAACATCTTCAAAATTATCAATCCTATAGCATTGACTCATAGAGTCGCAATATATACACCGATGCTCGCAACCTCTATATATGTTCATGGTGTATTTGACTCCAAACCAATATGATGGATGTTCATTCACTGACAATATGCTTTTTACTTCAATTTCCTTAATCATAAAAAACCCCTGCAAGCTCTAACCTTATAGGGATTTTTCTTGAAGATGCCTTAACTAATACATATCGTGACTTGCCATATAATTGTATATATCTTCTCCGTGTTGTTGCTCTTCCTTTTGGATATGGTTCAATGTTTGTCTGATATTTGAATTTTTAAACTCAAATATTGCAGTATCATAACTGCCTGAAACAAACTTTTCTGTCATAAGAAGATCACTACAAAGATCAGCGTCATTTTTATTATATGACCCACTGGCTACATTAAATTGGTTTTGCTGCTTCCCGCTTTGATTACTTTGATTGTTTTGTTGACCACTTGTACTTGGCATCTGCCCTTCAAGTATTTGATTAACAGTGTCCAAATGCTGCTTTTCCTGCTGTGCAATAGTACTAAACACTTGTTTAAGCTGGGGGTCACTTGCCTGATTCGTATAATCCGTATACTTTTTTACGCACAGCTGCTCATGCTTTTTCTGATCCTGCAGCAGAAGTCTTTCCTTTTGTGTTAAACCTTCCATTAAATCACCTCTGCTTTAGTATTGTATCTATGAACTAAAATATTCACATCAAATTAGTTTAAATTTAATATTTCATAATAATCTTCAAAGGTTATATCTTTTATTCTAGTAATGAAAAACATTGAGATAGCAATATCAACTTCTGTATTGTATGTAACCGTAAACACCATATCTGAAAGCCATTTTCTAAAAGATTGATTATCATTGAATTGCTTAAATATCTCCATATTGTCTGCCATGATGTTGATGATAGCTTTGTTTAATGCTTTTTCACTCTCAATCTTTGCATTTTGTTTATCAGAATTCTTCATGGCGTTTTGATAGTCTTTATCTTTTGCTACAATTTCTGGTATAGCAGCAATATGTTTCTTTACCTGGTCTTCATCTTTCCAAGTTATATTTCCAAATATATCATGAAAATTTGATAATATATGACTAAGCAAATCCAGTTCCGCTTCTCCCATTCTGCTTTTCCGTATGGCAATATGGAGGCTAAAAAACCATATGTCCTTATAAAAGCCTTGGCTTTGCTTTTAAAATCCACTTGATTATCTTCATCTAATTCATTTTCATAAGTTTTTGCACATAGATCAAGTATAGGATCAAGCTTATCTCTATCAGCTCCATTTAGATTATGATTGCTTCCAACCAATCATTTTCTATAATATATCTTCTTAGATTGCTTTCACCCTGTCCTGCATCTCCTGTAAACAGTGATGAGCCGTTATGTACCTCTACAATCCTGCTGCCCAGCTCTGTGTTGTGTTTCATTTTACTTATCTTATTAGCTAAAAATAGCATTTGTCCATCACTTGAACGAGGGATCATTTTAAAATCTGCTTCTTCATTATGAGATACTACAAAACGAGTATCCGTTATATCACCCTTGCCACCCAAACGATCCATATCCGTCTTCCAGCTTTTACCGTATGGTGGATTTGACAACATGAAGTCAAAATTGGTTGTAGGGAAACCATCATTAGAAAGGGTAGATCCATAAGCTACATTTTCTGCCTGCAGTCCTTCGCCTTTTAATAACATATCCGCTTTCGTTATGGCATAGGTCTCCGGATTTATCTCTTGTCCATAAAGATTTATGGAAATGCGTTTATCATGGTCTTTTGCAAGTTCCTTCAACCTTTCTTCAGCGATAGTAAGCATTCCACCCGTGCCGCAAGCTCCATCATATACAAGATACGAACCATCTGTTATCTTATCTGCTATAGGTAAGAAAGTTATATCAGCCATAAGCTCAACAACATCCCGAGGGGTAAAGTGTTCCCCAGCTTCTTCATTATTCTCTTCATTAAATTTGCGGATAAGCTCCTCGAATATAATACCCATGGTATGATTATCAAGAGCAGGAATTTTCACTTCTCCTCTATCATCAAGTATAGGATCCACGCTGAGATTGATAGTAGGATTAACAAACTTTTCAATGATTGCTCCTAGAATATTTGCTTCTATCATGGTGTCTATTTGATTCCTGAATTTAAATTTTTCTAGTATTTCCTGAACATTAGGAGAAAAACCATCCAAATATGCAATAAAGTCAGCCTTTAGCTGTTTGGTTAAGAACCCCTACCTTATCCAAATCGGTACTATTATTATAAACACAGTGTTGATTAATAATTTATATAAAATTATAATATAAATAGGAATGAATAATCTTTATATGTGCAAAGGAGAGATGAAAGGGTGTCGAAAATACCTACAGATAGAAGAGTAGTACGTACAAAAAAAATGATAAGAAATGCATTAGCAGAGTTAATTGAAGAAAAAGGTTTTAACAACATATCCATTACCGATATCACTACAAGAGCTGATATAAATAGAGGTACCTTTTATCTTCACTATTATGATAAATATGATTTATTGAAAAAAATTGAAGACGAAGTATTAGAAGAAATTCAAAATCAGGTAAAAAGCGGAGGCTTTGATGATGCACTTGCTATAGATTCTATGATCAACATAGATTCAATGAACAAGCCTATCTCATTTATTATAAAGATTTTTGAGTACTTCAAAGAAAATTCCACATTTATGAAGGCTATTTTAGGACCTAATGGTGATCCGAAATTTCAAAATAATATTAAGATATTTATGGAAACTAACTTATTTGATAAACAGACAATCATAGGCATCAAAAAAGAAAACTTATTAATTCCAAAAGAATATTTTATTTCTTATGTTCTTTCTGCTCATTTAGGAGTGCTTCAACAATGGCTAGGTGGCGGTATGAAAGAATCTCCCGAAGAAATGGCTTTAATATTGGAAAAAATGTTTCTTTTAGGTGCTTTCAGAGTGACGGGTCTAAAAAGCATCGCAGATTTATTCAACTTACCAAACTAATACTGAAATCTCAAAATATTTAATAGACATTTATCCTTTTTCTGTTTATTAATGTACACTCCTACTTTTACTGTATATTGCATATATCGAATCATGTCATTATAATGAAACTATGCAAAATAATAAACACATTGTCCATTAACTTTCCAATGCCTTATACCAATTCTCCTTTTGAAAGGACTGACACAATGCAAAATATAAATGATGAAACTAAATTAAATTGTCCATGTATTAGGGTTGAACATGTCAATAAATGTTTTGGGAAAAACCAGGTGCTATTTGATATCAATTTAAAAGTGCCAACTTCTCAGATTCTATGCCTCCTCGGTCCATCAGGTTCTGGCAAAACAACTCTAGTGAAACTGATTGCAGGAATTGATCACACAACAAGTGGTGAGGTATATCTACTAGCTGAAAAAATGCCTAAGCTTTCTATGATGAGTAAAATAGGATATATGGCCCAAGCAGATGCATTATACGGAGCACTTACAGCAGAAGAAAACTTACGTTTTTTCGCTTCATTGTATAATATTTCTAAAGTGAAACAAAAACAAAGAATCGGTGAAGTTATGGAGCTTGTAAACCTGTCAAACGACTTAAAAAAACAAGTAAAGCAGTATTCTGGAGGTATGAAGCGCCGTCTATCACTTGCCATTGCATTAATACATGAGCCTCCAATTTTAATACTAGATGAGCCTACAGTGGGCATCGACCCCCTGCTTCGAAAAACTATATGGAATGAACTATATAAGTTAAGAGATGATGGGACTACTATTATTCTTACTACTCACGTAATGGATGAAGTAGAAAAATGTGATGAACTGGGAATGATACGAGAAGGCAGATTAATCGCTATTGGTTCTCCAATTGAAATTAAACAAGCTACCTCTTCCAATACAATTGAAGAAGCATTCTTGTATTACGGAGGTGCTTCAAAATGAAAATACGAGCAGTAATGATAAGAATTTTGCTTCAACTCAAACACGATAAGCGGACTATGGCTTTGATGATTCTAGCACCAATATTAGTACTGACTATGATGTCCTTTATCTTTAACGGTTCAGATTATCATCCGAAGATCGGTATAATGAATGCTCCTCTAAGCTTTGTAAATAAGCTTGAAGACCACGATGCAAAAATTTTCAGGTATGACGAAAATAATTCTTATGAAGCGCTTAAGGAATCAAAAGTTGATGCAATCATTAACTTCGAGAGTGGACTTCCTCATATTGAATTAGAAGGTAGTGACCCAGCCAAAAATAATGCTGTGATAATGCTTGTGCAAAAGGTCATGGAACAAACAACGCGAACTGCACCAGAAACTACTTATTTATATGGTTATGAAAACATGTCTTCTTTTGATAATTTTGGTCCTATATTGATTGGATTTTTTGTATTCTTCTTTGTATTTTTAATTTCTGCCGTTTCTTTTCTTGGAGAGCTTACCTCAGGCACACTGGAAAGACTGTTATCCACACCCCTTCATAGATGGGAAATAATTATGGGCTATATTCTAGGATTCGGTGTTTTTACTGTTATTCAATCTACACTTATAGCGTGGTACTCTATACATGTGTTGAAGATAATGATGGTTGGTTCCTTTGGGCTTGTACTTCTCATAACCATATTAACCGCTTTAATATCACTTTCATTGGGTACATTGGTATCATTATTTGCAGATAATGAGCTTCAGGTTATTCAATATGTGCAAATAATATTAGTGCCACAGATATTTTTCTCAGGTTTATTTGATTTAAGCACGATGCCTCCCTGGCTGCAAACTATTGGACACTTTATGCCACTTTGGTATATTGCCGATGCGTTGAAAAATATTATGATACGTGGAAAAGGTTGGAATGATATTGCAATAAACGTATTTATTCTAAGCGCTATTTGTGTATTTCTAATTATAGCCAATATATTGACACTTAAAAAATATCGTAAAATATAGGGGTGGGTTATTATGAAGAAATTATTTTTATGCATTTTATTTATTACCCTAATGATTTCTGGCTGTACTCCCAAGTCAGATCATTTAACTTTAAAAGGAGAAATTCAAAACAATATTGTATCTTCTAACAGCACTGTTTCGGGGAAAATCATAGAAATGAATAAGCAACAAGGTGAACCAGTAAAAAAGGGTGACCTAATCGCACTAATTGATAATACAAATCAAAAATATAGTATTGATCAAATCCAGGCAATGGTAAATATGAAACGAGCCAAGCTTGAGGAATTGCAGGCAGGAACTCGACCTCAACAAATTGATCAAGCAAAAGCGCAGGTTCGTGGGGCTAAAGCCCAGCTGGACATCTTGACTGCAGGTAATAGAGCGGAACAAATAGAGCAAGGGAAGATTTCAGTTTCAATTGCGGAAGAAGCCATAAAGAACACACAGATAACCTATGAATATGTCAATACTCAATACAATAATGTTCTGGAATTATACAATGCAGGAGCGTCATCAAAAAGTGAATTGGATAATGCAAAATACAAACTAGACACCACCTCTAAGCAGCTTTCCACCGCAAAACTTCAGCTAGAAACTGCAAAACAGCAGTTAGCCTTGCTGCAAAGTGGTGCAACATCAGGAGCAATCAATGCTGCTAAGGCAAATTATGATGCTACTGCTGCCCAATTAAGCTTACTAAGCAGTGGCGCAACTATTCAATCTATAAATATGGCACAAGCTGACTTAGATCAGTCCATTGCACAATTGAAGCAGGCAGAGAATAATCTAAGTAACTGCAATATCTTTGCTTTGGCTGATGGGATTATAATAAGCAAAAACTTTGAACTAGGCGATGTCGTGAATCCAGGCAGCAATATCGCAGATATCGCTGTTTCAAATGATGTATATGTATTATGTTATATACCAGATGAACATTTAGACAAAGTTTCTTACAACCAACCCCTGAACGTAGAGACCTCCATGGGCGCTCAGGCAGGCAAAGTGACCTATATTGCCCTCAAGCATGAATATACACCTAAAGATTTGCAGTCCAACTCTGATAGCAAACATAAAGCTACCAAAATAAAAGTTGCAATAGATGATCATAATGGAAAATTAAAATCTGGGATCACTGCAAAGGTAGAAGTACCTTTAAGATAGCAAGTATATAGAAAGAGCCGCTACAAATTAGTTTAATTAATTTGTAGCAGCTCCTTTTTTACTTTACCTTGCCTTATTAAACAGCAGTTTTAATTTTGGTAGACTTTTCTTTCTTGGCTATTGCTAGTAAAAGTCCTAAGGCTATGGACAAAAATGCAGATACAAGAACTCTATATTGTCCTGGTAACAAAAATACTATTGTATGTGCAGGTATCCAAAAGAATGGACATGCTTTAAGCCAGCTAAATTCAACTAGTGAATGCCAATCATTTTTATCTATCAGCTCACTGATTGTAACTTTGCCACCTTTTTTATCATATTTTGCATCGATATACATATCCGTAAACCGATGGAATGCCATCATCATAGGACCAAAAGTAACATTCATAACTGTGCTTCCAAAAAATGCCTGTGCTAAACTTGAACCCTTAAACGGCAATCTATTTGCTGCTTGAGCCGCTGCAGTACCACCCATGTATAGTGTAAATACCAGAGTGACCATCATTCCGATAATTCCCCAAATAGCTGCTTTATAAAAAACACCTTTTGGAATACTCCAAAACCCTTTTAAAATTCTAGCTCCTAACATATCACCCATGGTTGCTAATATAGCAAACTTTACAAATCCTCCAATATACGGATGTGCATCAGTTGCACTAATAAAAGCAACGCGGGAAGCTGGCACTACTAAAATAGCTATCCACGCAAAAAGTGCAAGTCCCCATAAAAAGTCTCCCTTTTTCATCCTCAAACACTCCCGTCTATACTAAGTTCATTCCTACTTCAATGGCTTTTAAATTAAGCTCTACAAATTGAGGTTTCACATTATCTCTTATGATTTTGTCCCAATTTATTTCACTTAATCCCATTTTCTTAATAATAGTTCCGAGGAGTATTACATTCATAACCTTTGAATTTCCAAGCTCTGCTGCATGCTTTGAAGCATCCACTACTGTTGTTTCTACTTTGCTTGAAATTTCATCAATGATATCTTTAGAATACTCAGCCTTTCCTGAAAGAATTGGCATTGAATTTATCTCCTGATTATTTACTACTACTTTTCCTTCAGGTTTTAAATATTCAAGCCATCGTAATGCTTCCATCTTTTCAAAGGATACAAGTATATCTGCTCCTCCTAGTTCAATAACTGGTGACTCAACCTTATCTCCATATCTAACCTGTGAGGATACAGAGCCTCCTCTTTGAGACATCCCATGTATTTCGCTCATCTTTACATCATAGCCTGCTTCCATAAGCCCTGTTGTAAGAAGCTTACTAGCTAATATTGTTCCTTGTCCACCTACACCTACTAAAAGAATGCTCTTTACCATTTTATGCTTCCACCTTTCCAATAGCTTTTACCGGGCAAACTTGTAAACAAACTTCACAACCTACACAGGTATCTAAATCTATATTTGATTTTTTCGTAGCTTTATCATAGGATATAGCAGGGCAACCAGTTCTTATACAAGCTCTACAGCCAACACACTTTTCAACATCAACCTTGCATTTCGTTTTAAATGCAGTGCTGAACTCTTCCTTATCTTTTGGAGAAAACTTCTTTAATACACATGGCCATCTTGTTATGATTACTGAAGGTTCATCAAGGCTTAATGCCCAGTTCAGCGCATTTTTCACTGCTTCTAAATCATTTGGATCTATGGTGATAACATTTTCAAGACCAAAGGCTCTAACTACCTTTTCTATATCTACTTCTTTTGTTTCTTTTCCTTGTAGTGTATAGCCTGTGCCGGGATTTTCCTGATGCCCAGTCATTCCTGTAATACGATTATCTAAAATTACATTAACAGTATTACTTCCGTTGTAGGCCACATCTAATAGTGAGTTCATCCCTGTATGGAAGAACGTTGAATCACCAAGTACTGAAACAACTCTCATCTTATTATTTTCTTTCATGTTAAATACTTGCTGTGCGCCATGGCCAGCGCTCATGCTTGCACCCATGCATATGTTTAGGTCCATTGCGTTATATGGTTCAGCGAATGCTAGGGTATAGCACCCTATATCACCAGATACCATGACATTCTTTCTTTTCCCAAGTTCATAGAAAAATCCTCTATGTGGACATCCTGCACATAGTGTTGGTGGTCTTGGAACAACTTTGCTCTTATCATATTCAATGATTGGGTTTGTTTTTCCGTATACTGTATTTCTTATAACATCTGGTGTCAATTCTCCATAAGCAGGGAAGAGATTCTTTCCAAAGCAATCAAAACCAAGAATTCTAACTTGTTCTTCAATGTATGGGTCATTCTCTTCTATAATATATACTTTCTCAACCTTACTGCAGAACTCTGTAAGTTTTTCAGTTGGAAGAGGATTCGTAAATCCTAACTTTAAATAAGATACTGTATCTCCAAATACTTCTTTCGCATAATCGTAGCAACCACCTGAAGTAATTACTCCAATCTTTGTGCTATTCCATTTTATAAAATTTAATTCTGTACTATTAGAAAACACTAATAGCTTTTGAAGTCTTTCTTCTACCTTAACTCTTAAACCTCTTGCATGGGCTGGAACTGTTACATTCTTTTTAATATTTTTTACATATTCCTTAATTCCCACTTCTTCTCTATCATAACATTCAACAATTCCTTTTGAATGACAAACTCTTGTTGTAGTTCTTAGTAAAACAGGTGTATCATATTTTTCACTGATTTCAAAAGCCACTTTCATCATATCTTTTGATTCTTGACTATCAGTAGGTTCAAACATAGCAATCTTAGCAAACTTCGCATAATTACGATTGTCTTGTTCATTTTGGGATGAGTGCTGCCCTGGTTCATCGGCAGTGATTAAAATCATCCCTCCGTTAACACCCATATAAGCATAGGTGAATAGTGCATCCGCTGCCACATTTACTCCTACATGTTTCATAGCTGCAAATGATCTTGCTCCAGCCATAGACGCTCCTATAGCCGCTTCTAATGCAACTTTCTCGTTTGGCGCCCATTCAGCCAAAATATCCTCTTTGTATAGTGCAGTGTTTTCAAGTATTTCTGTACTTGGTGTGCCTGGGTATGCAGAAGCATATTTAACACCCGCTTCCCATGCTCCACGAGCAATTGCTTCATTTCCTGTTAGTAACTTTTTCATGCTTTCACTCCTATTCATTTTAAAATATTGTTTATCCAACTGCTGATGCAGATAATTAATTTCGAAACTTTTTATATTAATTCATTATTATAATATATTGCAAATACCATGCCAAAAGAAAATGCAGGCTTTAAGCCTGCATTTTCATAGATATTTTATTATTGATAGTTAAAAATCGTTTCATTTTGTTTACGTTTTGTTAACTTTAGTTTACTCTTTGTATATTTTATTTATGATTTAGTCTTCTTCCATAAAGCCGTTCTACTTATTCCAAGTTTTTTTGCTATTTCTGTTTTTGTCATTCCTTGACTTGTGAGCATCTCTATTACCTTTTCTTCTACAAATCGATTGATTTCTTTTAAATCAATTGTTTTATCGCAATCAATTTTATTATTATCGTCACCAAACTCTTTCTTTTCCTTTATGCCTTTGCTTTCATGTAAATCTACTTCATTAAAAATCAGATATCTTTGAGCAACATTTTTTAATTCTCTTACATTGCCTGGCCAAGAATATCTCATTATTTTTTCCTCTATTTCATTACTAATTTCTGGAACATCAGTTTTTTCCGATAAGCTTTTTACATAATGCTTAAACAATGGAATAATGTCTTTCTTTCGATCTCGAAGGGGTGGAATATTTAACTCTAAAATACTTATACGATAAAATAAGTCACTTCTAAAAGTCCCTTCTTCAACCATTATTTTTAACTCTTCATTTGCAGCAGCTATAATTTTAACATCCAATGGAATGATATAATCGGAACCTATCCTCATTATTTCCTTTTCTTCTAAGACACGTAACAACTTTGCTTGCAGATTTGGAGATACACTGTTTATTTCATCTAAAAATATAGTTCCTTTGTGTGCAAGCTCAAATAATCCTGGTTTGCCTCCTTTTCTAGCTCCAGTAAATGCACCCCCCTCATATCCAAAGAGTTCACTTTCCAAAAGATTTTCCGAAAGAGCTGCACAATTGATTGCCACAAAAGGATCCTCTTTTCTACTGCTTATATTATGGATGCTTTGTGCAATCATCTCTTTACCTGTTCCACTTTCTCCATAAATCAGCACAGTACTATCACTTAATCCAATCATTATCGCTTTTGCAACGGTATCTTTCATAGCAGGATCATTAACAATAATATCTTGGAACTTATACTTGGCAACAAGCCCCTTTTTATTCAATTCATACCTTATTTTTCTCTCCAAACTTTGAAGTCTAGTTATATCTTGAAAAGAACACAACACACCATGAATATGTCCATCTACATTCAATATAGAGGTATTTGCAGCAATGGTAATTCTTTTTAATCTTTTAATTTCATTATATCTATTAATCTTATTTCTTAAAACCTCCATGACAAAATCAAGTTCCGGACAAACATCTAATAGTTTTTTGTCTATTACATCTCCACTATTCTTATTTAATAATTCCTGTGCTCTTTCATTAAATAATATAATACTTCCTTCTAGATTTATCTCAACAACAGCATCATGTACTCCATCTAGCGTCGTTTTCAAAACTTCATTTTTATAATTTTGCTCATACAAACTATTTATTAATTCCTTCGCGTATGCGACTCCCTCATAGATTGATTCGTTGCTAGCACCTATAGAAACATGATCTATGGCCATTTTTTTAGCATAGGTGCAGGAAATACCCCCTCCAACTATTACAACACGATCTTTTCCTTCAGCATATTTTTTTACTCTACCCTCTATGTCTTCCTTATAATAAAACCGCTCAATCGTAATCTTCGCGCCAATCATATCTTTCCATTCATCATAATCAAAGTATTCTAAGTCCGATATAACCAATATGATGTCTTTCTCCAACTTGCTTGCCGTCTTTATTGCAAGTAAAATATCTAAAGTAGTTATTTTGAGATTTATAACTGGAACATTGACTTTTCCAACAGTGTGCCGATATCCACCGCTCCTAGCTATAATTGCCTTTACGCCTTTACTTTCTAAAATTCTTCCCTGTTCCTCTATATTATTTGGATCCAAAATATCAATAATTATTTCACCGTTTTTAACTTCTTTCTCAAATAACTTCATGATACTGTTTTTGAGTTCTACATCAGAAGCAATAATTCCTATTTTTCTATCCACAGGCATTCTCCTTCATTGTTATTAATTCATTCTAACAAAGAAAATACTGTAATAATAGTAAATTATACAGATACCTGCACCCGCACCAACGTCACATAGGTTCCTCTCATCTATAAATCCTGCTTTTATCAATGTATTGTTTGGATTAAGTTCTGCCATCCTTGCTGGATTTTCGAGTTTGCTAATTTTAATATCACGCATCCCCTCCACAATATACACAATTTTTCTTTATGATGAACACCTTCCAAGAAGCTATATATAGTCTTTGCTTTTATTTTACAACCTCATAGGGCCAACTATTTATTCCACCTAAATTATATACACTTTTATATCCTAGCTTTACTAATATGTTAGCTGCAATAACGCTTCTATTCCCACTTCTACAATACACAAATATAGGAATCTCTTTATCCTTAAGATTCTTCGTAGCCTCTCCTTCAAGATTATCTACAGGGATTAGTATAGAATCTTTTATGTGACCAGTTTCATATTCTTCCTTCGTTCTTACATCTAAGAATATAATCCCGTCTTCACTTTCTAGCCTTTTCATTGCTTCTTCAGGAGTTATATTACTGAAGCTAGCATCTTTTTGTGTAGGTGAACCTTCTTTATTGTCAATGCTCTGATTACTGCATCCTAAAAACATTCCTGCTAAAATTATAACCGCTACTAAGAAAATTATATTCTTAATGTTTAATTTTTTATCCACTCTGCATCCCCCTAATTTTTAAAACTTCTAGTAATAATATTTTATATCATTACTATACCACATAGGGGTATAGTATAGTAGCTTTTTCACTAAATTATATCTACTTCTAGTTTTGTACTATGTTGGGAATGCAAGAATTTTAAAGACTTGTCAATATCTCCCCCCTAACAGCAGAAATTAATGCTCAGATATTAAGAAATCCTTGTCTAAGTACCCTACACTTGTTACAATAGTATTAGTTTCGAACTATTTGTTGCTATATATTTTGAGCACCCAAATCAGCGTGCCACTGATTTTTATAAGGCGAATTACTGAAATTACTATATTCTTCTTCAGTTGCTGGTCTCATCACAAGTTTATATTTAGCAGCTAATATCATACTAGAAACAATGCTTACTATAGAAAGGAAGATCTTATGAATAAGAAAAATATTATAACTATCACATTGGCTACTGTATTAGTAGCGGTTTTAATTGGAGCCCTTTACCTCAATTCTAATAAAGGTAATCCAAAAGAAGAAGTTGTCGCTAGCGTAAATGGTGCGAACATTACCAAAGATGAATTATACAATGCTTTAGTTAAAGAAAATGGTCCTCAAGCATTAGACGCACTAATTTCAGATAAGATTGTAAGCCTAGAGCTTCAAAAACAAAATATAACAATTACCGAAGCAGAAACGCAAGCTGAACTCCAAAAGGCTATAAACCAATATGGCGGACAAGAAGCTTTCGATCAGGCATTGCTGTCTTATGGATATACGTTAGAAGCTGTAAAAAAAGATATGGAGTTGAATTTAAAAGTAAAAAAAATGCTTGAACCACAAATAAAAATTACAGAAGAAGAAATGAAAAGTTACTTTGAGGCAAATAAGGATAGCTTTCAAAAAGAAGGTCAAGTTAAAGCAAGTCACATCTTAGTTGCTAGTGAAGAAATTGCTAAAGAAGTAAAAACAAAATTAACTGCTGGTGCAGATTTTGCCCAGATGGCCAAGGAGTATTCAACTGATACTAGCAATAAAGATAAAGGTGGAGACCTTGGATTTTTCTCTAAAGGCGCCATGGTACCAGAATTTGAAAATGCAGCTTTTTCATTAGAAATCGGAAAAATCAGCGACCCCGTAAAAACTGAATTTGGTTATCATATTATTAAGGTAATAGAAAAACAAGAAATAAAACCTGCTACCTACGAAGAAAATAAAGATGCTGTAAAAGAAGCTCTTTTAAATGAGAAAATGCAAACAGAATATGGTACTTGGTATGATGCTAAATACAAAGAATATAAAGTAGAGAACTTTTTAACTAAATAAGGACTTCTCAACAAAGTTACTAAAACAACAGCACGTCCCAGAGAAAGATCTTGAATCGGTGTAAATACCTATAATAAAATTAAATGCATTGCTTATATAAGCAATGCATTTAATTTTATAGATGTTATTGGGGTGTGAGTAGTAACGGAACAGAAAACCGGGATAAGCAATCCTTAATTTACCGTATAATAAGATATGCTTTTCCCGGTTTACCTAATTCTAGTTTTAAGCTTCAGTTATCACCACTTCTTTTAAGCTATGTGAAATGTTTTTAATAAAATCTTTTGGTGAAATTGCTTTATCGGTTATTTTCTGGAATCCTTCATCCCGGGTTATTATATAATCCCCTTTGAATTTTTTTAGGCACTGAATTTGCAAAGCATCCTCCAAGTCTGTAAACTCTGTAAAAGACATTGCTTTTTCAATATCTTGCTTTGTTATACTTACAACGCTCATAATATTGAATAGTGCCTTTATCGCTTTTATCCGGTCATCATGGTTAAGATTCTTACTGATGAAATAATATATATCTGTTATTGCAAATGCAGCTATATTGGCATCTATCTTTTTTTCATCTGCTAATTTCAATATATTATATGCATCCTCAGCAAAAGGACTTCTTTTCAGTAAAACATCAAGGATAACGTTTGTATCAATCAATATCTTCATATTTTTCTTTTATCCTTTCGTCTCGAATTTGATCTACAGTTATGTCCTTTTTCCCAGAATCGGCTAAAAGCCCATATAAAAAATCTGCACTAGGAGTCCCTTGCTTTCTTATAGGTATAAGTTTAGCTACTTCCTTGCCGTTTCTTGTTATAACAATCTCTTCTTTATCTACAATTTCTAAATATTTTCCTGCTCTTGTCTTAAATTCCGTAGCATTTACGATCATTCAAAACACCTCCTTTGATTAATTTTATTATATCATTATTAATTAATATGCGCAATTTTAAGTTAATTATTTACTCTATATTACAATGGTTAATCTTCCAACTCGCGGAGTATATCCCTTTATTAGTGTGCTGCTGTTTTTCCTTGCAGCCAAAGTGACAGTAGTTATTATTTTTGACAACTACGAAAATATAGATGGTAGATATGCTTATAATACAGATGCAAAAGTTAGACTGGAAGCTGGTATGCATCCTAATGGAGAGCTGCAAAAGGAATGGAGTGTTTTTGATTCTGAGAACTTGACTAAAGAAAACATGGAGTTTTATAAGAAAAGAATATAATTCTAAAAGCCCTGCAGATTCACATAACCTGCAGGGCTTTTATTTATATCAAGAACATTGCAAAAACCGTTGTCACAACCAACCCTATCACCACAGGCTTCAAATTCCACCTTGCCAGATCAAAGGGGCTTACTCCGCATATTGCAGCAGCCGGTATTACTGCCCAAGGTATCAAAGTGCCGCCGCCTACCCATATTGCTGCAATTTGCCCTAATGCTGTCAATGTTGCTACACCTGATCCTATTGCATTAGCAAAAAGTTTTGCAATAGGTCCAACCAACGATATCCCTGAGAATCCTGAACCATCAAGTCCAGTGATTGCACCCACAATACTTGTTGTAACTGCTCCAACGGGAGCATTCAAGGGAACTACACTAGCTAATGCTATACCTAAATCATTTACTAGTCCATGAGAACCTTGAGGAAGCACTTCTCCAAATAACTTTACAAATGCTGAATCTCCTAGATAGAAAAATGCTGCTATGGGTATAACTGGACCAAATATTCTAAAACCAAATTGAAGTCCTTCAATAAAATGCTCTGTAATACTTTCCAAGGCCTGATTCCTATATGCTGCGAAGGCTATAGCAATCAGTATAAATATTGAAGTTCCTCCTATTAGCGCTGTTGCATCTCCACCTTGCAGCTTCAACTTGAACATTATTAATATATCGATGAGATACAGTATCGGTACACATATGGCCAAAAGCTTCTTCGCACCTAAAGGAATACTGTTTCTAACTTTTACTGCATCATCGGTTTCACTAGCTGCTGCTAGCTCCTCTAAAGCATTTTCTTCAACTTTCATTGCTCCACTTTTTATATCTCTCATTAAGAAATAAAAAGCAGCTACTGTTGTTACGATCCCCATTACTGCCACCAAAGGAACGCTGGCGACTATTACATCTCCTACTGGTATTCCAGCTCCCCCTGCCGTTAGTTTTGGCGCGCCCTGTATTACAAAGTCACTGGATAGTGCTATACCATGTCCGAACAAGTTCATAGCTATGGCAACTCCAAGAGCCGGTAGCTTTGCCCGAAGAGCAACTGGCAAAAGCACCGCGCCCATTAGGGCAACGGCAGGTGAAGGCCAGAAAAACCATGAAATTACCATCATCAATATACCTATTACCCAATAAGCAAGAGCAGGAGTCTTAATCAGTTTGGTAAAAGGGTATACCATCAGTTCATTGATTCCGGTTTTTAAAAGTACTTTGCTCATACCTACTATAATCGAAATAATCAGTATGGTACCGATAAGCTCGTTTATAGCAAAAATAAAGCTGTTGAAAATTCCAGCTATAGAAAGAGGTATAGAGAAGGTAGCTGCAAAGCCGAGAGCGAAGATTCCCAGTATGCAGATAAAGCTAGTATCTCTTCTCATAACAATAAAGGTTATTATGAGAACTATGAAGATTAGGTAAACCCAGTGTAGTGCATTCAATGTGACACCCATGTCGAGTCCTCCTTCAAAATTGAGATAAATATTAATACATATTATGCAGTAGTATTTAAGGAGGAACTATAAATTTGATAAATAAAGACTCCTCATTTTTGCAACGAGAAGTCCTTGTTTATCATAGGTTTATTAAGTTTTTTTCGTAAATATTTTTTTTCTTATATAACACTAAGTTCAATAAAAATCTAACAAACATATCTATGCTGATAATAATCCAAATTGCTACTATTGGAAGGTTGAATACATATACAACTAATAATGTAAATGGTACTCTTATCCCCCAAAGTCCAGTCCCTGCAACAATCATTGGGATATTTGTATATCCTGCACCTCTCATTGCCCCCATCAATACGCCAGATATATTCTGGGGTATTTGTACGAATCCCATCAGCATCAAATATATAGCACCTAATCTTATAACTTCAGCATTATCAGTCAAAAGCATCATTAAGTATTTTGGGAAGATTATTAATATAACTGTACTAAATAATGTCATCCACACTATGCCCTTTAAGATTTGTTTTATATATGTTTTTGCAAGCTTTTTATCATTTGCTCCTAGGGCTTGTCCTATAAACGCGGTAGCGGCTATGCTAAAACCCGCTGCTGGCATATAGGATATAGACTCCGCTCGGAGCCCTAGCTGATGCGCTGCAAATGCAGTTTCTCCATAAGTAAGTATTGTTCTTGTAAGAATGATTGCTGCGAAATCCCAAAATATTGATTCCATTGATGTTGGTAATCCAACCTTATATACATCTCTAATTTGCTTAAAATCCAATTTGAAAAAACTTCTATTTAAAAATGCGTGGAGAATTCCATTTTTACTTAAAAGCACATAAAGTCCAAGCAGTGCGGCCACAAATTGAGATATGGCAGTGGATACAGCTGCACCTGTTATTCCCATTGGTTCAAACCCAAGCTTACCAAAAATTAATACATATCCAATAATAATATTTACTATATTCATGATCATTGTAATGATCATCGGTGTCTTTGCATTTCCCATTCCTTGAAGCATTCCGCCTATCACTAGCATAATTGCGAGAAAGGGTAGTCCGAAGGATACTGTCTTTATATATATTGTAGCCATTTTTAAAAGTTCTTCGCTTGGATTGAATATAGTAAGTAAATTTTTAGCTTGTGTATATACTATAGCTTGAAGAACTACAACTACTATAATGGTTGAGATTAAAGTTTGTTGTATTACATGAACCATTTTTTTGCGTTCACTTGCTCCAAAATATTGAGACACGTATACTGTTGCCCCTACTGTTATACCTTTGAAAAGCGCCCAGATTATTCGAGTTATAGTTAGACTAATGCCAAGGGCGCCTACAGCCAGCATATCAATTCTCCCTATCATACCCATCATCACAATGCCCGCTATCATTTGAAGCGTTCCTTCTATGGTGATTGGCAATATCATGGAAAATATCTTTTTATTAATCTCTTTTATATCTAGTTCGTTGCTTTCATCTATTTTTAGTTCATCCGACATTTACTCTCTCCTATTTTATACCTACGATTAGTCATTATATCAAAAGTTTAATTTGAAAAAAGCTGCCTCACAGCAGCTTATTCTTTTATAATTGCGGAACGTCCATCCCATAGAATATTTCAGTCATTTCTTTATCCAGCTTTTCGATTATATTTTCAATCTCCAACTCTGATAAATCTTCTTCTGTCTTCTCAAATATATAATTATTGATATCTATATCCTGTATTTTCATTTTTGTGTGAAATATGCTGGATTGGTATATATTCATATCTATCAAGTTATATTTTTCTTTTTTATCTTTGGCAATAAAGTTTTGTATAGAATTTATATCATGATCAATAAAATGTTTTCTGCCCTGGACATCTCTTGTAAATCCTCTGACTCTATAATCTATGGTGATTATATCAGAATCAAAGCTTTCAATAAGTAGGTCTAAAGCTTTAAGAGGCGATATTGTACCACATGTAGAAACATCTATATCCACTCTAAAAGTGCTTATTTCATTTTCCGGATGGCTTTCAGGATAAGTATGAACAGTAACATGACTTTTATCTAGATGTCCTACGATGTTTTCACGCAAAGGGGTTAATATTCCTCGATTGCAAGATGGATCTAGAACATATACTGGCACTTCCTCTTCTGATATAAGAAGTGTGACACTAGCACCTTGAGGATCATAATCCTGCTTTGCAATGTTTAAAATACTTGCGCCTATAATATCCGTCACATTTTTTAGTATATTCGTCAATCTATCTGAATTATATTGCTCATCGATATATTCAATATACTTTTTTCTTGCTTCTTCAGTTTCTGTATAACAAATATCATAAATATTAAAGCTTAATGACTTTGTTAAGTTGTTAAAACCATATAACTTTAATTTATCGTTGTTCATTCTCAATTGCACATTCCTCGCTTCTTCTATAGTCTTCAAAATAATTATATAACTTAGTGTCCGATAATGCAAAGATTTTTCCAGAAAAGATCTTTGCATTATCGGTGAAACACAGCAGGGAAGGATATTCATAAATGAATCTGTCCTAAGCAATGAAAATGCCTTGCACGTCCTTCACTAGGAAAAATATGTGGTGCTCCTTTAGACATTTGTATGAGCTTCTGCATCAAGCATATGATAGCAGCCATACTAGGTGTGATATTAAAGCTATCCCCAGTAAAACAAGCTATGGCTAGCAATCAAATGAAATCAGTTTATCTTGATAATCTATTAAGCAAGATGAAATAATGGGAGAAACCTACTTATTTATGTAATAAACATATAAACACCGTGTTATTCACATCTGAATAGCACGGTGTTTGAGTAAATTCGAAAACTCTATTATTTATGATGCTTAATAAAGTTTTCTGATCGAGTTGAAGTTGCAGGAGGAGCATAATCTAGATTTCTGTTCTCAATTTCAAGTACTTCTTCAGGACGAATCCACGGCCTATTTTGAATACCACTTGTTTCCTCATGTGTCAATAGTCCCTTATATACCGTGAGACTACGCCTTACGAAACCATCCTTCACACAGGCTTCCACTATGCCATCATTTAGAATACTTCTAAAATAGGGCAACATTTCTGCAGAATAAGCAATAGAAGTAGATTGTGCAATTGCACCAGGAATATTACTAACACAATAATGCACAACGCCATTTACAACATAACGCGGATTATCATGATGTGTCTCATGGCTACTCTCAATTGCTCCAGGGTCATCGTTACTGATGTCCACTAGTACAGATCCAGCTTCCATTAGCTTTAGCATCTCTTTGTCAATTAGGAAATCTTTGCGCTGCTTCGGCCACTTCACACAATTGATAACCAAATCTGTTTCTGGCAATAATTTTGCAATTGCTTCTTTAGTACAGAACATTGTGTTTACTCGTTCGTGATAAATACTGCCTACTTCGCGCAGTGCAGCCAGGTTAATATCCAACACAGTAACCCAAGCACCGAGACACTGCAGAACTTGCAACGCAGACTTTCCTACAACACCTGCGCCAATAATGACTGCCTTAATTCCTGGGGCCCCTGCCAAACCACTTACAAATTTCCCCTTACCTCCGTTGATAGTAAGCAAAGATTCCAAGCCCGACAATGCACCTTGTTTGCCTGCTGCTTCACAGTTAGGCGAGCCATACCTGTGGCAGTCCTCTGCAGTAAAAGCGATAACTTTTTTATCAAGCAACGCTTGTACTTCCTCTGGATGCCCAGCAGGGTGAATGCAAGCCATAATAATCTGATTTTCTCTAAGTAGCTCATACTCACATTTTTCGATTTCCTTTACCTTTACAAGCATATCACAGCGCCCATACATTTCTTCCATAGTTTCTACAATTTCAGCGCCCGCCTTGCTGTATTGCTCATCAGGAAATCCACTGCCAACACCACAATTCTTTTGTGCAAGCACTTTATGGCCATCTGCAACAATGGAAGCGGCTTCAACAGGAGTCACTACAACACGATTTTCGCCTTCTTTAATATCTTTTAAAATTCCAAATATCATATTTATTCTCCTTTTCTGTTTAGCGTTGATGCTTTGCAATAGCTTCTGCAGGATCGATATATACAAGATTATATTTATCGGCTGTTTCTTTAAGGGTCAAATCCCCATAATAGAAAGTTAAGCCTCTACGCAGATGTGCATCTTCCATTAATGCAGCATCAACACCGTTCTTTGCCATAGAAAGCGTATAAGGAAGTGTTGCCGCCGAAAGCATAACTGAAGCAGTACGAGAGAAGCCAGAAGGAATATTATCAACGCAATAATGCATGATACCTTCTTCATAATAAATAGGATCTTCATGGGTTGTGGAACGACAAGTTTCAATGGCACCTCCATCATCACATGCAACATCGATAATGATAGAGCCAGGCTTCATCCTATGCAGGTCTTCCCTATTTATAAGATGGTCTTTACGAGTTTTATCCCAAAGTATGCAATTGATGACAACATCTGATTCTTTTAAACAAGTTTCTAAATTTTCACGATTCGAGTACAAGAATTCTACATTTACAGGTAGCTTTGCTTTAGCCTTTTCCATTGCCTTATAGCTTACATCAAGCATGGTTACCTTGTTTCCAAAGGAAGCTGCAAGTTCAGCCGCACCTACACCAGACCAACCACAGCCGATTATAGAAACCCTTGGAGTGGATACACCCGTATTTTGATTTAGAAGAATCCCATTCCCACCGTGGACTGACTGTGAAAAATACAGTGCTGCAAGAAAGCCACCTTTTCCAGCCAAGATACTCATCGGACTAAGAAGTGGAAATTCAGAATTATCATCATCTACATCCTCATAGGCGATACCGATAACACCTCTATCAAGTAGTTCTTTTGTCATGTCAAAATGTGCATTTGAATGCAAATATGTGAATAGTACTTGACCTTTACGAATCATATCATATTCTGAAGGTTCAATTTCCTTAACCTTATACAAAAGCTCAGCTTTTGCATATACTTCTTTTTTCTCAGTCATTTGTGCACCTGCATCAATATAAGTTTGATCTGAAAAACCACTACCAACTCCAGCGCCATACTCCACATATACAGTATGACCTTTCTGAGTTAAAGCTGATACAGCTGACGGAATTGCTGCTACTCTAAATTCGTTATGCTTATTTTCTTTAGGAACCCCAATAATCATAGCTTTACGCCTCCATATATTTTTAATATTAATCTATCTTTAAAAATGTTAATTTGCAAAATTCCCCGCTAGGTTTCGTATGTTTACTTTACTTTACCAAAAAACATGAAACAAAATGTTCAGGTGAAACCTCAATCAACGGATGATCTACATTCGTGCAGCTCTCAGAACAAAAATCACAGCGCTTAGCGAATCTACAGCCCGGCTTCACATTAATAGGGCTGCTAACCTCTCCTTTGATGACCATCAACTCGTTATCTCTCTTAGAAAAATTGGGCTCAGGTATTGCCATAAGCAATGCCTTTGTATACGGATGTAGGGGATTGGAGAATAATTCATCGGAAGGTGCCATTTCGACACACTTACCAAGATACATAACCATAATTTTGTTTGAAATATGCTTAACGACACTCAAGTCATGGGTGACGAACATATAAGTTAGTCCTAACTCATCTCCAAGATCCATAAGCAGATTCAATATCTGCGCTTGAATAGAAACATCCAGTGCTGAAACAGGCTCATCACAAACAATGAATTTAGGATTTAGCGAAAGTGAGCGAGCGATTCCAACACGCTGACGACGTCCGCCGTCCAACTCGTGTGGGTAAGAATTCGCGTAACGACGTGCTAGCCCAACAAGATCCATTAATTCAGCCGCACGGTTATACGTATCAACTCTATGTTTATACATTTTATGAATAAACATATACTCTGCAATAACCTCTATTACAGATTTACGAGGGTCAATACTTGCATAAGGGTCTTGGAAAATGATCTGTAAATCTTTCCGTAGTTCACGCATCTTGCCTAGTCCAAGTTCCATGATATTCTGTCCGTTGTACAAAATTTTACCAGACGTAGGCTCAATTAACCTAAGTATCGATCTACCTAGGGTACTTTTACCACATCCTGATTCACCTACTACACCGACTGTTTCACCGGGGTAAATCTTGAGATTTATACCATCTACAGCATGTAGCTTAGCGCCACCATTTAGTTTGAACAGCTTTTTTAGTTCTATGGTTTCAATCAATGGAGTCTTGTTATTGTTCATTACCTTTTTCCTCCTCCATCTGTTCTGCATTCATTTTTTCGCTAAATAGATGACAGCGCAAAGAATGTGTTCCATCCGTTACGTTATTTGGATGCACTTTTGTGCAAATATCCATGCAATGTTTACATCTTGGGGCAAATACACAGCCCTCAGGTAGGTTGGATGGATCCGGCATTAGACCCGGAATTGGATTCAACCGCTTCGAGCGAGAATAAAGATTTGGAATGGAACCAAATAAACCCACCGTATATGGATGATGCGATTTGCCGAGGAATAAATCCTCAACGGTACCGGCTTCAACAATCTCGCCCGCATACATAACCGCAACATCATCACAGATTTTTGCAACTATGCCCAAATCATGCGTTATCATCAGCATTGAAGTACCAAGCCGATTCCTCAACTCTTTAATCATCATAAGCACCTGTGCTTGTATTGTAACGTCAAGGGCAGTTGTTGGCTCATCTGCAATCAGCAACTCAGGCTCACAGGCAAGCGCCATTGCAATAACCACACGCTGCTTCATGCCACCTGAAAATTGGTGGGGGTACTCGATTTTTCTTGAAGGAAGTATTCCTACCATAGTAAGCATTTCTTCAACACGTTTCTCAATATCCTCACTACTAAGTTTCTCGTTATGCAATATGATTGCTTCTGCTATCTGCTCGCCAACGGTCATAACAGGGTTTAGACTTGTCATAGGGTCCTGGAAAACCATTGCAATTTTGTCACCACGAATCTCACGCATTTTACTTTCATCCAAACTGAGAATATCTATATCATTGAATTTGATAGAACCTTTCAAAATTCTACCTGTATTGCTAGGCAACAACCGTAGAATAGACAAGGCAGTTGTAGTTTTACCTGCTCCAGTTTCGCCTACAAGTCCCAGAGTTTTACCTTTGCCGATTTTAAGATCGATACCGTTAACGGCTTCAACTGTTTCTAGGTCAGTCTTATAAATGACCGATAAGTCCTTTATATCTAAAATAATTTCACTCATAATGTTACATTCCTTTCAAATACAGTAAATTAAGACTTCAAATGCGGATCTAGTGCATCTCGCAAACCGTCACCTATTAGGTTAACGGAACATGCAGACAATACAATTGCCAATGCGGGGAAGAACATCAAATATGGTGCATTACGCATAAATTCACGTGCATCAGAAAGCATCAAGCCCCATTCAGGTGCTGGTGGCGGCATTCCTAAGCCTAAAAAGCTTAAGGTTGACTGGTACAAAATAACCTTTGCAATGTTAAGGGTTGTATTAACAATAATAACGCCCATAGCATTTGGCAAGATATGAGATATGATAATACGAGCGCTACTCGAGCCCCCTGCCCTGGCGGCCTCAATATAATCCTGCTCTGCAAGGTTAAGAACCTGTGAGCGAACAAGTCTAACATAATTTGTAAAATAGGCTAGGGTCAATGCAATGAGGAGGTTAATAAAGTTAGCTCCAAGTGCAAACACTACTGCCATGGTAAAAAGAATATCAGGAATGGACATAAAAATATCCAATGATCTCATAATAATGCTATCGACTTTTCCGCCGAAATAGCCTGCAATAGCACCTAATGCGCTACCTAATATGCAGGATGATATGGTAGCTAGGAGTGCGATGATCAAAGACGTTCTGCCGCCATGTATGATACGTGCAAACACATCACGACCAAAATGGTCCGTTCCCAACCAATGTTCAGCAGATGGTGATGATAGTTTAATAGCAAGTTGTTGCTTAGTTGCCATTTCATAAGGAGCAATTACATCAGCAAAAATAACAACCAGTAAAATGGCAGATAGCATGAACAAACCGATAACAGCGCCCTTGCTTTTTTTGAATCTACGCCATATTTCCTTTGACTGACTTTGTTTTTTAAATAATCCTGCATTTTGTGGAGGAGCATTTAATATCGAATCTTCCATAGTGTCACTCCTTTGTTCTCGCATACTTAGCCCTAATTCTAGGATCTATATACGCATATATTAAGTCAACTATTAGCATAACGATTGTGAAGCATATCGAAATCAATATAGTACCTGCAATAATAACAGGTTCATCTTTATAGGTAATACGGTCTACAATCAAACTACCGATACCAGGAATTGAAAACAATTTTTCAGCAACAACTGCACCGGCTATAAGACTTCCTAAACTTAGACCAATATTCGTAATAACGGGCAACAATGCGTTTTTTAGTGCATGCTTCCAAATAACCACATTTTCAGCAGCACCTTTCGCACGTGCAGTACGCACAAAATCTTGCCTAATGGATTCAAGCATAGAAGACTTTGTAAATCTCAAATTCATTGCAGCCGGCGGAATAGAAATGGCAAGGGCCGGCATTATATAGTGTTTAAATGAATCTATCCCATAGGAGGGCAACCAATTAAGTTTTAATGAAAAGAAGAACAATAGCACCATACCCAACACAAATGATGGAATTGAAGCAATTAAGAAAGCAAGGATAGATGGAATCGTATCCCAGAGTGAATATTGCTTCACGGCAGCATAGATTCCTAAAGGTATTCCAAGTGCAGCAGAAAAAAATACCCCCATAAATGCCAGCCTTATTGTAACTAAATAGCGAGGCCAAATTTCATCAAAAACAGATTGCTTTGTAAAATAAGATACACCAAAGTCTCGATTTACTACCATATTTTTCACGTAGCTAATAAACTTTTGAGCAAATGGTAAGTCATATCCCAGCTCATGATTCAGCGTATCAACGTCAGCTTGTGGCGCAGAAACACCGAGTAATGCACGAGCAGGATCACCTGGCGTAATATTCATCACCAAAAAAATGATAAATATAACTCCTAATATAGTAGGTATAAGGAATAATAATCTTTTTATGATATATCTATACATCTTCTTATCTCCATTCTAATTGTTCTTTAAAATTTCAAGGCATCTCTGCCGAACAAACCGCAGAAATGCCCTGAACCCTTTTTTATGCTAATTCATCGGATGCAGAATTTATCAACATTTAAGTTTTAATTGATTCAAATTATTTCCAGCTAAATGTACGAATTTTGTAGTATGTTGGAACTGGCTGTCCAATGTTCAAATCAGAAGCCCATACAATTGCCACAGGCCTGTGTAAAACTGGTAAAATAGTTGCTGAATCCATAACTATCTTCCATAATTCAGTATACTGGGTACGACGCTCATTAACATCAACTGTAGAAACACCGAGATCTACAAGTTCTTCAAGACGCTTCCAATCAAAAGGACCATCTTTATACTTAACAACGTACATGCCTACGGACTCACTATGCACTTGTTGACGAATATTATTAAAGTCATAGTTACCAGAATCTGCGAATATACAAATATCGTAATCTTGTGCATATAGTTTTGGTGTAACAACAGCAGCTTCCATTACAGATACAGCTGCTTTAATTCCAGCACTTGCAAGGTTAGCTTGCAACACTTGTGCCATTTTAGCATTATTGGATGTGCTTGCACCATAAGTCAAGATTGTTCCTACATCAAGTCCATTAGCAAAACCTGCTTCAGCAAGTAATTTCTTTGATAATTCCAAATCATAACCATAGGTCTCAAAACCATCAACAGGTGAGGTTGCTACATATTCAGAAGGCATATATTGGGTTGCTTCAGTGCCATAGCCTTCGGAAACTGCTAGATTGACATCTGTCTTATTGACAGCATGGAATATTGCTTTACGCACCTTGTCATTAGCAAGAGCTTTGTTTGCAGATAGATAGTTAATGGCCATGAACATAATATTGTTGCCCTTGATTAATGTGTTATTTTCCCCAGCAACTTTCGATAGCGATTTCCAATCTGATAGAGGAGCATCCTCTAAATAATCAAGTTCTCCGTTTTCATAAGCGATAACTGCTGCTGTTTCATCAGATATAACAATGTAATTAACAGATTTAATGGCTGGAGCGCCTCTCCAATAACCCTCAAACCCCTGAAGTTTTACGCCAGTTGCAATATTAAATTCAGTTGCGTAATAAGCGCCTGTACCCGCTTTATGTGGAATAGTACCGAACTTGTCGCCTTGCTCTGTAACTTCTCGCTCGCTCAATACCTTTATACAATAAAAAGTATGATCAATTGGAGAATATGGCGTATTCAACGTAATCTTAACGTTGCTATCATCCACAGCTTCAATGCCAGCAATCATGGATGTCAGATAGTTGAATCTGGAGTTCTTCATAGCACGTTTATAACTAAATACAACGTCAGATGCTTTCAGTGCATCACCATTTTGGAATTTTACTCCGTCTTGAAGCGTAATAGTGTACACCTTTTTATCTTCGCTAATAGCTACGTTCTTTGCTAGTTCTTTATAGTAACCATTTTTTGCTTCATCCATACCATAGAGACCTTCATACATTTGATGCCAAACCTTCATATCACGTGTGTTTGTAGTCTGCTCCCAGTCAAGTGATGGCAACGAAGATGTCAGTCTAAGTTTGATAGCTTTGTCGGCTGCAGGTGCTTCCGTAGCAGGCTTATCCACTGCAGGTGGAGTACTTGCGCAGCCTGTGATAGATCCAACAACCATCAAAAGTGTTAGTATGATTGCTATTATTCTTTTTTTCATGTGATTTCCCCCTTATTTTTGTATATGATGCATTATCCATTATTTTGTTTCTAAGTGTTTTGTTTTTTCTTATCTGCCCACTTCGTAGAGTCTAATAAAAAAGCATTATGGCTAGTTTCAATCACGCCTAGATTGTCACTGCTGATATCAATAACCCACTAAGCAATTACGAAGCGTATCATACTATGATAGTTCAACCTCCTTTACTTTTGGTAAGCAAATCATAATTGAAAACATCTGAGTATTGTAACATTTTAATTACAACTAATAATATAGCAATTTCCATGCCAATGCCTTATGAGCTTTTTACAAATATCAAGATTTAATCCACTTAATCTTTTTGAACTAATCTCGTTAAAAAAGCATGTATAAGTCCAGTATCCATGGCATTTTCATGCAAGTAAGAAAGCGAATTTTAACAGATGGAATGAATGATTTTATTTATCTATTGTAAAACAATCAATAATGCAATAAAAATAATGCCGTAATTAAGGCATTATTTTTATTGTAAAACAGTTGTAAACAGGTTTAATTAATTATCACTATCCAATACAGCCGTAATTACGGCACATCAAATCAACATTTGCCTGTTTTGCGGCTTTTTTAGTTCTTGATTTTATTTAATTTATACTTTATCATTTTTTGTTGTAGTGTCTGACGTGGAATTTCTAAATATTTCGCTGCATTCTTTACATTTCCTTTAGAAATTAACAATGCTTCTTCAAGCAACTTTAATTCTAAATCTTCTAATATGGTTTTTAATGGTTTTGTATTTAAAAAAACATTGTCATTATTATATAGTTTGTTCACTTCTTTACCTTCTAATACTATCTTCTCCTTTGAAACATAAAGTATCGCCGACTCTATAAAATTCTCAAGCTCGCGAACATTTCCCGGCCAATCATAGGTTAACATAAAGCCAGTTATCTCTGAAGATATTGAGGTTATATTTTTTTCAAAAATTTTATTGTATTTTCTTATAAAAAAATCAGACAAAACCTTTATATCTTCACTACGCTCCCTTAAAGAAGGGATATCTATTTTTACCACCGAAAGTCTGTAATACAAGTCATGCCTAATATATCCTTGAGCCAAAATATCACTGCTGTTTATATTTGTTGCCGCAATAATCCTTACATCAAATTTTCGTTCTTCATTTTCCCCTATTCTTCTAGCGGCTCTGCTTTCAATTACCCTTAAAAGCTTTGCCTGTAAATGAATAGGCATACAATGAAGTTCATCCAAAAACAAAGTTCCCCCATCACAAGCCTCAAATAATCCTTTTTTGTCAAGAGCACCTGTATAGCTTCCTTTACTGGTACCAAAAAAAATACTTTCTAAAAGGTTTTCAGGAACTGCTGAACAATTTTGTGCAATAAATGGTTTATCCTTTCGATTTGAAGCATTGTGAATCCCCTGGGCGAACAGTTCTTTTCCTGTGCCAGTTTCTCCTGTAATAAAAATTGGTGAAGATGATTTTGCAACAGAACTTGCGAATTCTACCAATTCAACCATCTTTTTATTTTTACAAATGATATCATCTAAGTTATAACTTGCTCTAAAGCCTAAGTTAAGATATTTAGGCTTTAAATTCATCGTAGCGCTGCCATCAGAAGATCCCTTTTCCTCATCTTCCTTAGCTTGGTCGGCTTTTACAGATATTATCTTTGAAAGCTCAATAGCACCTACCACTAGCCCTCCATGTTTTATAGGAAAGGATAGGTTGTCCGTAGTTGTGTCTCCTATATACAAGTTTTTTATTAATTGCCCTTTTCGTTCAATTAACTTCTCTTTCTCCATACATTCAAAAAGAGAACTATTGGATTTATCTAGATTATAAAACACATTAAACAGCTTTTTTCCCACAATTGACTCTTCCATTTTCTTATCAATATCAGGATTAAACTTTACAGTAAAAAGAATAGTTCCTTCATTATTGATGATTGTAATACCATCAATATAATCCATTATACCATCATATAAAGGTATGATAATCACCTTCCTTTATGTGTATTGTAGTATTTTGTTTTATATAAGTCAATATTATGAATTACTATAATAACTTGTGCACAATAAGAAAATCAATCTTATCTCACTTTGGTTTATCCTAATACCATTGTTATAAGTATTGTGCTAAACTTGATATTATATATTCATGAAAACCAATTCACTACTGAAAGGTGTGTTAATATGTCTCATCATTCATTAAAATCAGGATACAGCCACTTAGTTGATAGGATCAATCGGTTTTCTCAGGGGGCACCTCCTTCTGAGAGCTTATATAAAATCTTAAATGTCTTGTTCAGCGAAAAAGAAGCACAGCTTGTTTCACAGCTTCCAATAAGACCTTTCACCGTTGAAAGAGCAAGCAGGATATGGAAGGTTAATAAATCAGAGGCTCACAAAACATTAAATCAACTTGCAAGCCGTGCAATTTTAATGGATATTGAGGACGATGGAGTGCAAAAATATGCATTGCCTCCTCCAATGGCTGGTTTTTTTGAATTCTCTCTAATGCGCACAAGAGGTGATATAGATCAGAAGCTACTTAGTGAGCTTTTTCATCAATATCTCAATGTAGAAGAAGACTTTATAAAAGATCTTTTCACCAGCGGTGAAACACAGCAGGGAAGAATATTTATAAATGAATCTGTCCTAAGTAATGAAAACGCTTTGCATGTGTTAGATTATGAAAGGGCTAGTGAGGTTGCAAAAAGCGCTTCTCATATAGGTGTTGGAATGTGCTACTGCCGACATAAAATGGAACACTTGGGAAAAGCTTGCGATGCTCCTTTGGACATATGCATGACATTCAATGGCACTGCTTCTTCTTTGATAAAACATGGCTATGCAAGGCAGGTAGATGCTTCTGAATGTATTGAACTCTTGCACGAAGCATCTGATCACAACCTTGTGCAATTTGGTGAAAACTCAAGAGAAGATGTTAGCTTTATATGCAATTGCTGTGGGTGTTGCTGCGAAGCGATGATTGCAGCAAGAAAGTTTGGCTTATTAAATCCAATACATACTACAAACTTTATGCCTAAAATAGATACAGTACAATGTACTGGTTGTGGAAAATGCCTAAGTATATGTCCTGTAGAAGCAATGACTTTAGTTTCTTCCAACGACTCTAATAATAAAAACAGTAGAAAGGCTAAACTAGATGAGGATATTTGCCTAGGATGTGGTCTATGCGTGAAAGCTTGCAAACAAAATCATATAACTTTAGAATCTAGAGAAAAACGAATAATAACTCCTGTGAATTCAACACATAAACATATTTTAATGGCTATCGAAAGAGGCAAACTTCAAAATCTGATTTTTGATAACAATGCGCTTTTAAGTCATAGGGCAATGGCAGCCATACTGGGAGTCATTTTGAAGCTACCACCTCTAAAGCAAGCCATGGCAAGCAATCAAATGAAATCAGTATATCTTGATAATTTATTAAGTAAGATGAAATAAAAAGAACTCGTGTTGCCGAGTTCTTTTTATCCATTTCAATGATATGCAAATACAGCGTTTACGCTAGCCTCAATCTCCAATTCACCAGGTTGTATTGGCGTGGTACCTTCTGCTTGTGGATTTACAGAATATGTGACTGTCTGAATATCGGCATCTTTAATTCCTGCAGCCCTAAGGGAATTGATGACTGAAGAAGTAGTCGCTGCATTTTGTTGCTGTGCTCTCTCTAACTCTTTATCTTCTGTTACTACCCCAATATTCACAATTGCAACATCTGGGTTTGCTCTCACTTTTCCTTTTCCATATCTTATCCCCCTTCATTTTACTAATCTATATATGCATATGCTATATTTTACTTTTCATCCATATGTATTTCCATGATTCTAAGTCGATAAGCATTCTTTGCCGTATCTCCTAAGCTATTCATCAATTTGTAATTTGCATAAGCTCCAACAAATGCTCCGATACCTGGAAAGAGCTGAAGCATCTTTGCCAAGTCAATAAAATCTCTATATTCTTGCTGAAAGGATCTCCAATCAAAGGCTTCTACATCAGTAGGAAGCACTTGCACCTCGGTATCCCAATTCTGTATCTTTCCATATACTACATTTCTTGACTCTTGGCTGGAAAAAGCCAATTGAAATATATATAGTATATATAACCTTTCCTTATAATCTCGCACATCAAAGCCATATACACTGGCAGCGTCAAACAAAAACTTTAACTTCAGACTAAGTAAAATAGGAAAATCTGCAAGGCCCAAAAATATTCCGCCTGCTCCAGTTCCAGCTCCGCTTAATGCAGCCGTTCTTCTATAATACTTTATCTTCGCTTCTACTAATCGTTCTCGCTCCTGCATGGATCCTTGGACCAAAGGCATATCCGTAATAAACTTTGAACCAAAAAGCACAGCCTTCACCATATTCTTTATTGCCTCAGTTATCACCTCATGGGCTTTCTCTGGTATAATACTATTCATCTTCCTTTGCATATCTTTTGCAATCTTGTTGGTAAAGGATGGTTTTCTTGTCATACTTCTCTGCCAAGTCCTTAGTTCATACATTACTTTTTCTTCGTAATTATTCATCTGATCCCTCATTCAATTATTACTCCATAGGCTCTAGCTACCTCTATTGCTTGAATCACATCAAGCCTTACATCCTTCAAAGCAAAACTTGTAAAATCTACACCTTTCACTATGGCTTCCCGCAAGTCCGCATTTTTAAAATTTGCTTTTATCAAAATGGCATTACTAAGATCCGCCCCTCTTAAATCTGCTTTCTGAAAATCACAATTATATAAATCTGCTCGCTCAAACTTTACACCCCTTAAGTCCATGCCTTTCAGATCGCATAATCTTAAATTAGTATATGACCAATCTCCCTTTTTTATTGATAAGCCTATGACATTGGCACTTGCAAAGCTTGAGCCAGTCATTTTGCATTCTATAAAATCTCCGCTAAACAGATTGGCACTTTCAAATTGACAATTGGTAAAGGCAGAACCTTCATGTAGCGACGCGTTGAGCCGTGCTGATTTAAAATTGCAATTTGAAAACATACACCTTCTAGTAATAACCCCATCCATATTTGCATTTTTAAAGCTACAATTTATAAACTTACAGCCTATATATTCTTTTCCTGACAAATCACATTCTTCAAACCTTTCATCTGTATATGTCTCATTGTTTAGCACATTCATTTGTATTCTCCCTTTAAAAAGATTATCTATTGTAACTTATTCTCTATAATTTTAATATATCCTCCCACTGCATCATCTTCAAACTCCACTCCATCATACCAAGACTTCCCTATTTCATATTCATTTGGGAAATATCTGGCCTTCATGATTATTTCTGGCCTATATTCATAATGTAGTATATCGAAGTGGCTCCATTTTCCACCCCATACAAAGTTATACTTTTCAAATATCTCTACTATTTCATTTGGATATTCCTCTATCCTCTTTTGCCCAAGCTCCTTAGATGCCCATCTCCAATAATCCTTTTTATCTCTAGCTAAATCTATTGCTATCCCAAAAGAATGAGGACTAAGTAAGTTTGTTCCAGCTATCACACGATAGTTAAAAGTCCCACTGGTAGGAAACACAAATTTGCTTAATCCTTTTTTCACTTTTAAGAGCGCTATAACTTCTTGCATAGCTGTTTTCAAAGAATCAGAGGCTTTATCATTTTTATTGAATTGAAAGCTACCTCCTGCAGATACTGTTTTTAAGTTTTTTTGTACCTCACTTTGAGATGAACCATACACTTCTTTTAACAGTGAGTACATCCTCACTCTGCCAGGATCCATATCTTTTTCCATCAGCTTATCTATTTTTGTCAAAGGGTATTTTTGCTCTAAAACATCTTGTATATCAGGAGCATGCATCTTTTCATCCAATGTCTTCTTTTTTTTATCATCATACAATAGCTTTTTGCCTGACGTTAACACGATATATATTTTCTCATCTGCTTCCTTCTTTATATCAGTGATATATTCAGGATAAGCCATCATCAAACAGAGTATGTCTCTTCTCATTGTAGCTTCATATACTGTCATACTGTTTTCTACTGTCAAAATTTCTTCTTCTACGTCTATATGTTTTATTACTTCTTTTCCTAGTAATAAAGATGTCGCGATGGTAAATATCAGCAACAGCATTGCAACCTTCTTCATAATAAAAAACCTCCAAATTACATCTTAATAATTATATAAATAGTATATTTTATTTGCACTGAACTTATATGTAACAAAAAATAAGACCAACCATTAATTTTTAATGATTGCTCTTGCTTTTTTAAGTCCTATTCACTTCTTTATCTCTCAAAGCAAAAAATCGGTAGGTTGCATACGCACTCAGAAGTCCTACTACTATGCCTGCAAGAACATCGGTAGGATAATGGACCATAAGATATAATCTTGAAAAAGACATAAGAAGAGCAAGTACAATAAAAATCACCTTATAAAGGTTATTCTTTGCAAATCTTATCCATACGCCCACAGCTGCAAAGCTCATAGCTGTATGCCCAGATGGAAAGGAATAGGAATTAGGTTTCTTAATAATGAGTTCAATAAGATCATTACTTACAAAAGGCCTTGCTCTTTGTATCATATTTTTGATTATAACTTCGTTAAGTAAACCACATAGAAGTAAAGAAAACATGGTAACCATTCCAATTTTCCTTGTCTTCTTAACAAGCAATAATATGATTGCTATAGCAAACCAAATAGCGCCACCTTCACCTAGGTTAGTGATAAATACCATTATTCTATCTAAAATAGGATGATGAAGTTTTTCTGATATAAAGCTTAATATGTTTAAGTCAAAACTCACGATTTACCTCCTAGGAAACTTAAGAATCTGTTTTCATAATTTGATTATACTATAACTATTAGTGTTTGAAAATTCAACATATCACGATGAAGAGCAGAAAGGTACTTTTGAAAGGGCAAAGGATGAAGCTGAAAGAAGTGGCAAATCTGTAAAGATTGAATGCAGATCATATAATAAACTTAATCTAGCAGAGAATTACCATCAAAAATATTATGTTCAGAATAATAGCTTTTTCATGAAGGATTACAAAGAACTATTTCCAACATTTAAAGACTTTATCAATTCGACTGCAACAGCCAGAGTAAACGGATATATAAAAGGCTATGGGAGCATGATTCAACTTGAAAGTGAAATCGATTTATTGGGATTATCGGAAAAGAGTAAACAAATACTTTTTGATATCGTACAAGGCTACCAAGGATAGGTGGGCGTATACACTTTATACTCCCATCCCTGACTTTCACTGTTTTGAATATAGCTATCACTCTAATTGATTGATTTGCTATAAATATATACACTATCAGTACATAAATCTATTCTATTGTTCCAAACAATTCTGCTATCCACATTCTTATCTATATCCCAAGCGATATTCCCTACTTCATCAACGAAGCATTCTTTAAACTTATTAATATCTTTCAATGCCGAGAGTACTCCTCTAAGTTTATCCTTCATATCATAAATTTTTACTTCATTATTATCAAATACTATAGTAAGAGTATAATCATTATTTGCAACTACAGATTCTATACTTCTTCTTCCCTTAGCGAAATACTCGGAAACTTCTCTTGGTAATTCAGCCATTATATTATTCACCTCCAGAAAAATACTATCCTTTTGTTATCTTAAAGGATCTATTGAAAATGTACTCTCTCCTTTTGAAGCTAGGTTCCAATTTTCAATTAGTTCTTCTTGATGTAGTGCAGTCCACCCTAATATCATTTTCAATTGCTTATTTGGCATTTCACCATTCATTAATTCAATTTCATTTATTAAAATGCTACATTCTTGCCCGGCATATATTGCGTGAAAATGTGGCGGTGAATGATCTTCAAAGTTTACATATATTTTTATTCCTCTAAATATACAGATTGTTGGCATATTTTCACCTCACTTATCAAATTCAATAAATACATCTACTTAAATACATTATATATTAGAAGTCAAAATTTATAAATATAAACTTAAACATCTAGTTTAGTAGTGTACATAAAGAATCACCTTATCCCATAATTGTAAGATTTTATTGACAATATATATATATAATTGAACAAGAAAATAATAGAAAGGTGGGAATTAATTATGTGTCCTTTTTTTCATCATGAGTCATATAATTGGGGTAAATTTTATTATTGCAAAGCACAAAACAAGGCTAAATTAAATCAAAACTAAACCATACCCAAAGAAGGGATATTTATGCATTCGCTATCATTATTTTACTTAAAATCAAAATTTATATGACGTGTTTCAAAAACATGCATTTTTACCTGACACTTTAAAAAAGGGCATACCCCTACAAGGGATATGATTTGCCGTAGTATTCCAGAAGCATTGAATATGTTTACAAAAATCCAACCTTTGCTACTGCTAGTTGGATATTGTATTTGCTCCCACATCAGCTCAAAGGCTCTTATATCAATACCTTGTTCATCAGCTAATTGCCTCATAGCTTCATTAGCGGACAGTACAAAAAGCAAAAGAGCCTCCTGATGACCACTAATATATTTCACCCCTTTTTTAAGACCTGTACCATCATCATTTACACTCAGTTTTAAATTCAGCCCCTGATCAATTTTTTCCATTAAAACTAATGCCCAATCATCTCCTTCACGAGATTCACTCGCTTGCATGAGGTAAATGAATGTACTGTATACATCTACACCAACTAAAACTGGTTTACCAGCTTGAAAGATTTCATCATTGGCACCCGCCTCAATCGTGTTGAGCGGAATGGATTGGTTAAAAACCTTAGCTTTTTCGGCTTCCTCCTTAATAATATGACTAATGGTGCCTGTAGCAATGTGTATACCATATATTTTCTGGATAAACTCCTGCGTATCCTGGGTCGAACCTTTGCAGATCACCATGCAACCTAGCACAGTTTTTCGCAACATTGCTTTGTCAACAATCAGCACCGACTGATTGGGTTCAGGTGTATCAAAATGGTCATGTAGTACTTTTACAACTTTGTGTTTTTGTTGGTAGATAATTGGATTTTTCGCAGGCGAGCTTGTTGCTGGTATTGCAACTAAGTTTTTAATTGCAAATGCTGCTACAACAGTACCAAAAGTACCAAGATACATTTTAACCCTTGTGGGATACTACAAGTCCCTCGGAAAAGGTGTTAATTTCTCAGTAAAAACATCACAGCAAATGGGAAATACAGGTAGATTTGTTCCGGTTTAAACTTTAATTAATGCAATAATGAATGGTATTGCCAAAGCAGACCCGAGAGGTTCAAGGGCTGTAATGTATTACTCAAACATGGTCAAAAACGGTGTATCATATAAACTTGAAGTGTTATATGATAGGGCATCAAACTCAATTTGGCACTTTATGTACACAAAACAATAAAATTCATTTAGAAAGGAACGCATTTATATGACAGCAAAACAGAAACTTTCCTACTTACTAGATAGTTATTTAAAAGGTGAATATGATGCAAATACATTTTGCGATTTATTTTCAGATACGTTTAATTTGGAGAAAGATAATTCACTATCGATATTTGAGGAACAAATATTTGAGCAATTAATGAGAGTTACAAGTAGATTTTCGAATTTTGAAGAAGATTTAAAAATACCTAATGCTTTTTCTAATGAACAAGAAGTTAAATTAAAAGCAAAAGAAATTTCAAACAAATTGAATTTAATCAAATGACTCTGTAAAAGCCTCAATTAATCGTGTTTTTGGAATTTAGCCGTCCTTCTGTACTCCTGGTTTTAATGCCATTGTCTATACAACTAATAATACTGCTACGCTAAAAATACAATTCTCTCTGAGGGAGCTAAATTGAAAACGATAAGCTTGCTATAAAATGTTAAGTAAATAGAAACTTTACATATCTATTCCGTGATGTTTTTCAATCTTTATAAACCTTATAGGCACTCTTTTCACTCCAATGATATACCTTGACAATGGAAAAAAACGAATGATATAGCATAATGCAAAAGATAATGAGCATGTGGTTATAAAAATTAAAATACCGGATGCTAAGTAACTTTCAAATGGGATCTCTTTTCGCAATATAGGCGCTATTTTTTGAAGAACAATAACATGTATCAGATAGGCACCGTAAGATAAAGATCCTAATTCGGCTAGCTGTTCTTTAAATCGTTCTGCCTTTTTACTAATCTTTACCGCAATAATATATATTATGACTATAGTTTGAATCATATAAAGTATATACAACAAATGTTCATAGGCGATACGAGGATAGTACTCTGGTAGCTTATTGCAAATCTGTGTATAGAACATATAGCTTGCAAGGGGTATGTAGGTTGCTACTATCATTTTGCTATATTTCAAAACTAGTTCTTTAAAGAATTCATATTTCAAGCAAACAACAATACCACAAACAAAGTAAATGGACCAAAATATAGGACTGTATTGAATAAGTCTCTTTTCAAGTAAAGACGGTGTATTAAAGAAAAAAATAGCTAATTGATCTACCAAATAATTGTTTTTCTTCAATAACGCCCAGTAAGAAATAAAGAGCAAAGCAAATATTGATCTTTGAATCATAGTGGTCCTTTTTATAATCCATGACATCATTACAAGTATTATGGGAAACCACAAATATAATCTAATGGACATGGCCATATACCATAGATGATAGGAAGCATTGCCAGTTGCAAGGACAAGGGCGAGGTTATTAAACATATCATATTTTTTAAATATCAATATACTGGTGAAGGACCAAAACATATAAGGCATCACAATAGTTGCAAACCTTTTCTTATAAAAGTCCAAAACATGAATGCGATTATAGTTTGCATAGAAAAGCGTAAATCCTGTTATAGCTACAAACATAGGTACCGCTGGTCTCCCTAGAAGATATAGCAAGTGCAGCACCATAGAATCTCCAAAGCTGGTTTCTGGCCTTTGAGCATAAGCTCCTAGTATATGTTGATCCACAACCATGAAAAAACCTATAATACGCATCACATCTATTTCATTAAATCTTCTTTTCTCCATATGCTCCATCCTTACAAAATCAGATTTACAACAAAAAATGCCATTATACGGTGATAACGGCATTCAAAAACTCTGAAATAGATTCTATTTAACATGATTTCCTTTTCCATGTAATAATAAATCCTCGGTTTCGAAATTTATGCTTTCTTTACAACTTGGGCATTCCTTGTTCAAACAGGCATTCTCCGAGAAACTCCACCCTTCAAGGGTTTCAATGTCTCTCTCTTTAATTAATTCGTATCCGAAATAATCTTCTAGTTGTACTTCCCCTATTATATCGTAAAACTTACCTTTAATTTTCGTTACAATGTGCGTAAAATCTCTATCATCTTTATTGTTTTTTACTTTATATGCTTCCGCATCTGGATATAAAAGTTTTAGTATTTTATAGAACTGATAGCACCCACCGAAAGTATATATTGTTTCAATGTAGCCATCTGACTCTCTTAAAACCTCTATGAATTCTATTGGTTCCAGCAATGTATCACCTCTTTAGTACCGCATTCTAGTAATTGAACTTTACTCATAATTGCTTTGATTATTTTTTCTCTCCCATGATAATATTCATCTGCAGATTATAATATATCATGTATTTTAGATATTGTTCAATATACTTTATAGCTAGTATTTTCATCTTTTTCAAATTTATTTTTCTATATTACCTATCCTAATTGGAAAACTAATGGAAAAAGATGCCATTACGCTTTGATAATGGCATCACTAACTCTAACAATCGCAATTTTCCTGTTTACGCCGACAAAGTGAACTTATGGTATTTTGACATCCATTATAAGCTTCTACTATATTTCTCTTGTTTTTATTTCTTTTGTAATTCTATCCACAAATGCATCTACCGAGAGTACCCCTTCGTCGCCATTTTTTCTGCTTCTTACGGCTATTTGATTGTTTTCTACTTCTTTTTCACCTACCACTAGCATGTATGGAATTTTCCCTAATTGAGCTTCACGAATCTTGTAGCCGATTTTTTCATTTCTAAGATCTACTTCAGCACGGATTTCTAGTTCTTCCAGCTTATCTACCACTTTTTTTGCATACTCCGCCTGTCTTTCTGAAATTGGCATAACCATGACTTGAACGGGGGCCAACCATACTGGGAAAGCACCAGCAAAATGTTCAGTCAGTATGGCAATAAAGCGCTCGATACTACCAAATATAACTCGGTGTATCATTACTGGTCTGTGTTTTTCTCCATCTGGACCCACATATGTCAGATCAAATCTTTCTGGCATTTGAAGATCCAATTGAATTGTCCCACACTGCCATGTACGTCCAATGCTGTCTCTTAGATGAAAGTCTATCTTAGGACCATAGAATGCGCCATCCCCTTCATTGATTTTATAGGGCTTTCCTAACTCATCCAAGGCTTCTCGGAGTGCTTCAGTTGCCATGTCCCATGTTTCTATTGTTCCTATAAAATTTTCCGGCCTAGTTGATAGTTCCATATGATATTCAAAGCCAAACAGCTTGTAAAAGGAGTCTATCATTTTTGCCACACCGATTATTTCATCCTTAATCTGAGAAGGCATCATGAATATATGTGCATCATCCTGTGTAAAGCAGCGGACTCTCATAAGACCATGGAGAGCGCCTGCCAATTCATGACGGTGTACCAATCCCAATTCACCCATTCTCAACGGCAATTCTTTGTAGCTATGCATATGGCTCATATACATCAGCATGCCGCCTGGGCAGTTCATTGGTTTGACGGCATAATTGGTTTCATCAATTACGGTTGTGTACATGTTATCTTTATACTTCTCCCAATGACCAGATCGATGCCAAAGGTCTTCATTCAATATAATAGGTGTCTTGATTTCAGAGTATCCATTTTTTCGGTGCTCCTTCCTCCAGAAATCTTCTAAGATATTTCGAAGGATCATGCCCTTTGGATGGAAGAATGGAAAACCAGGACCTTCTTCAAGGATACTGAATAAGTCAAGTTCCTTACCAAGCTTTCTGTGATCTCTCTTCTTCGCTTCTGCCAACATATTGATGTATTCATCTAGCTGGTTCTTCTTAATAAATGCTGTTCCATATATTCTCTGAAGCATTTTATTTTTTACATTGCCTCTCCAATATGCACCTGCAACGCTTAGTAGCTTGATTGCTTTCAGTTTGCCAGTTGACTGCACATGTGGTCCGGCACAAAGATCAACAAAATCTCCCTGTCTGTAAAATGAAATGATTGCATCTTCTGGTAGGTTATGAATCAATTCCACTTTATAGCTTTCTCCAAGCTTTTCCATAAACTCCAACGCTTCTGTTCTCGGCAGTTCAAATTTCTCTAACTTTAACTCCTCTTTAACGATTTTCTCCATTTCCTTCTCTATAGCAACCAGATCCTCATCAGCAAAGGGCTTTTCGCAATCAAAGTCGTAGTAAAAGCCACTATCAATAGCGGGTCCGATAGCCAGCTTAATATTAGGATACAAGTGCTTGACCGCTTGTGCTAAAACGTGAGAGCCAGTATGGCGCAATGCCAATTTCCCTTCCTCATCATCAAATGTCAAAACTTCCAAAGCACAGTCTTCATTTACTGGTGTACTCAAATCTACCACTTTCCCATTTACCTTTGCCGCCAAAGCAACTCTAAGAAGACCACTGCCAATAGAAGCAACGATGTCTTCACCTAAAGTTCCTTTGTCATATTCTTTTACTGAGCCATCTTTTAATGTAATCTTGATCATTTTTATACCCCTTCCTTGCAGCTTAGCGTTATATATAACGCTTTAGCATAAAAATTAAATTGATAAAGGCAAAAGCCCTTTTCAAACTTATCCTCCTTAAATCAATTTTAAATCTAAACAAAAACAAAAACTCCCGTCCTGAAAAGGGACGGGAGTATATTTCCGCGGTTCCACCCTAATTGTCATTTTTGAGTGCCACCCTTATAAGGGCACTCATAAACAACCTCTTTAGGTTAATTATAACGGTATTACCGGACTCTATTAAAGTCACTCAAAGGTGGTTTTCAACTACTGATTCTTAAGAACACTCTCAGCTATTGTATTCTCTCTCTTAAAGCCTCAAAAAATTTACTCGTCTCTTCATCGCTTTTATGTTTTTAATATATTATATCACTAATTTGATAATTGTCAAGAGGCTATTAGATGAAAATAGGTGAAAGCTTTATCTTGACAAATACCCTAGCATATTATAGTGTTTAAATAATTTTCAGGTGCAATTTTAAACTTTTGCGAGGTATTATCATTAAAAATATCATTATTACACCACTTTATAAGTAATCAAGCAGCATCATTTTTGCTAAGATAGGCAGTCACAGCTTCTTTGACCTTGTAATAAATTTCGGTAGTTTTGAGTTTTTCTACGAAACTCTCTAAAATTAATTCCTGCATCAGATGACTTTAGCAGTTGCAACATAATAATCCCCTTCCTTTGTAAAGTCAAAGGATCTGCAGTTAAGCTTTTGTCCATGAGTACTCGGTCTTCCTCTTTTGGGATACCAGCTATCACAAAGCAAAATTACTTGATAGCTTTTTAATAAATCTAGCGCATCCTCTAAGAGAAGCAGCCATCTTGAGCTTTGATTCCGTGCCATCATATAATCTATAACCTACGGGTAGGGGCAAATACCTGATGCCATTGTTAAAGCTCCGCAAAGGTATGTTTATGACTAGAGATACAAAACAATGACCGTTAAGGTACTTGCTTCCTGTTTTGTTGGCATGATCAAAGTGCTTTTGATAGCAGTCAAATTTGGTTCCGAATTGTGGTTGTAGTGAGTAAATCCGGTGATTTACCTAGTTACAAACAGATAGTTTAACATAAAGTATTAAAGCCATTGGTTTCCCAATAGCTTTTTAATTTATCTTATGGCATTTTTTATTTCTACAGCAAAATCATACACGCTCTTTATAATTGATAGCTGTGTTCCACCCTCAGCTATCAATTCTATTATCGCACTTCCTACAATAATCGCTTCACAATGCGGCGCACAGGACTTTGCCATTTCTGCATCTGAAATACCAAAGCCCAGTCCCTTAGGCATATTGGTGTAGCCTGTAATCAAATCCATATATTCTTTAATATCTGTACTAATATCTTGCCTGGTTCCTGTCACCCCATTACAAGAAATACAATATACAAAACCTTTGCCTAAATTAGTTATTGCTTTAATTCTAGCTTTGGATGTTGGGGCTACCATCGGAATTATGCAAATAGCATATTTATCTGAAACTTGTATTACTTCCGTCCTCTCTTCCAGCGGAAGATCTGGAATGATTAATCCATCGACGCCTACCTCCTTGCACTGTTTAAAAAATCTTTCTAATCCATATTTGAATATTGAATTATAATAAAGTAAATATACCAGTGGAATTTGGGTCTTTTCTCTTATTTCCTTAACCTTGTCCATAACGGAACTTAGTTTTGTCCCATTCACTAAGGCTCTCGTAGAAGAAGCTTGTATCACTGGACCATCGGCCATAGGATCAGAATAAGGAATTCCAATTTCTATTATATCTGCACCCGCTTTTTCAAGAGCTAAAACCAACTCTAGTGTGGTATCCAAATCTGGATCTCCTGCCATTACAAAAGGTATAAAGGCTTTTTCATTTTTTACCTTAAGATCATCAAATTTTTTAACTATTCTATTCATAGTTTCACCCCCATTAATGCTGCAATAGTATTGATATCTTTGTCACCTCTTCCAGAGAGATTAATCATTATTATTTTATCTTTTGATAGTGTGGATGCTAATTTCATTGCATACGCAACAGCATGGGCACTTTCTATGGCAGGAATGATTCCCTCTACTTTTGATAGCTCCATAAAGGCATTAATGGCCTCATCATCTGTAGCACAAACATATTCAGCCCTTTTAATATCATGTAAGTAAGCATGTTCAGGTCCTATTCCTGGATAATCAAGCCCTGCTGATATTGAATATACCGGCATTATTTGCCCATCTTCATCTTGAAGCACATAAGTCTTCATTCCATGTATCACGCCAACGTTCCCCTTAGCTATGGTTGCAGCGTGCTGATCAGTATCTAGCCCTTTTCCTGCTGCCTCAACACCAATAAGCTTTACGGATTTATCCTCAATGAAAGGATAGAATATGCCCATAGCATTACTCCCACCACCAACGCAGGCTACAATATAATCCGGTAATCGATCTTCTTTACTTAATATCTGAACTCTTGCCTCATCTCCAATAATCCTCTGGAAATCTCTAACCATGGTTGGATATGGATGTAATCCCACAGTAGATCCTATAACATAGAAAGTATCTTCAATTGTGCTAACCCAATTTTTCATAGCTTCATTAACAGCATCCTTTAAGGTACTGGTACCTGTTGTAACCGAAGTAACCTTCGCTCCTAGTATTTTCATCTTGAAAACGTTTAGAGACTGCCTTTGTATATCTTCTTCACCCATAAATATTTCACATTCTAGTCCAAACATTGCAGCTACAGTAGCTGTAGCAACTCCATGTTGCCCTGCTCCAGTTTCTGCGATGATTCTTTTCTTTCCCATTCTAATTGCGAGTAATATTTGTCCTAAAACATTATTAATTTTATGGGCCCCTGTATGATTCAAATCTTCCCTTTTTAAATATAATTTTGCTCCCCCTAACTTTTTTGTAAGATGTTCTGCATAATATAGAGGAGTTTCCCTCCCTGAATAGTCCTTAAGATAATATTTATACTTCTCCATAAATATAGGATCTACAATAGCTTTTTCGTATTCCTCTTCAAGTTTTATCACTGCATTCATCACTGTTTCCGGTGCATATTGGCCTCCGAATTTTCCAAATCTACCTTTCATGTAATTCCCTCACTTTCTGAATGAATTCTTTTATTTTTCTATAATCTTTAAATCCCTGTGTCTCTACCCCACTGGATACATCTACCCCATAAGGATTCAGCTGCATTATTCCCTGTTGAACATTTTCACTGGTTAATCCACCCGCTAGCATAATTAAAGAGCCCTCTACCTTTTGTTGTACAAATTCCCATTTGAAGCTTTGACCAGAGCCTGCCATGCTATTATCTAAAATAAGCTTTTCGCATTTATAATTTACAATTTCCTCAATGCTTTCAAGGTTGCTGATCTTAAGTGCTTTCCAAACCTCGTAGCCCTTTAACTTATTTATATATCCCTGATTTTCGCTACCATGAAGCTGAATCACCTGAAGCTTTAATTTTTCTGCAATTCCTATTACCTTTTGAGGCTTTTCATCAACAAAAACTCCAACTTTCTTTATATCTGCACTTAGTTTTTTTATTAAGTGAGAAACTTGTTCCACATCTACTCTTCTTTTACTCTTCGCAAAAACAAATCCACAATAATCTGGCTGTAGCTCATTAAGATATGCTATATCTTCAAACCGCCTGATTCCACAAATCTTAATTTTAGTCATGGCATATTTCAAGAAATGTACCTATGCTGTCAGGCTTTCTCATAAATAATTCCCCAATCAGCACTGCATTTGCTCCAATTGACTTTAGATATTGAATATCTTTAATAGAAGCTATTCCACTTTCAGATACTACAATCTTGTCCTTAGGGATATATTTCATTAGCTTTTCTGTAATGTGAATATCTACATTAAAATCACTCAAATCTCTGTTGTTTATACCAATTATTTTGCAGCCACATTCTAACGACAGCTCTATTTCCTCTCTATCATGTACCTCTACCAAGCAATGAAGGCCTAATGCTGTTGCTAGCATATAATAATCCTTTAGCTTATCCTTAAGCACTGCTGCAATTAACAAAATCCCATCCGCTCCAAGTGCAATGGATTGATATACTTGATATATATCTATAATAAAATCTTTTCTTAATATCGGCATGGAGACTCTTTCTTTAATCAACTTTATATTTTCATCATTTCCCAAGAAATATTTTTTCTCTGTTAATACTGAAATAGCATCTACTCCACACTTTTTATAGTTTAAAGCAATTTTGACAGGATCAAAATCGGGGTCAATAATTCCCTTTGAGGGGGATGCCTTTTTCACTTCAGCTATAACGGACATTCCATTTCCCTTAAGTGCTAATTCAAAATCTTTTATTGTTCTTTGTTCTATATTAATCAAGCTTTGTAATGGGTTTTTAACCTTTTCTTTCTCAATCTCAAGTCTTTTGTTTTTGATTATTTGTTCTAATATATTCATGATAATCTTAGCTCCTGTAATTTACGTAAGGCCTTACCAGAATCAATTAACTCTTCAGCTAAAGTCACTCCTGCTTTTATAGTCCCGCACATCTTTCCTACATATAATGCTGCAGCAGTATTTAAAATCACAATATCCCGTTGAGGCCCTTTTGTTCCTTTTAAAACATCCAATATGATATTGGCATTATCCTTAGCGGTACCTCCACCTATATCCTTAGCAGTGGCTTCTTTGATTCCAAAATTTTCTGGATGTACTTTGTAATTTGTGACCACCCCCTCTTTAGATTCACTTACATAGGTAAATCCTGTAGTAGTTATTTCATCTAGTCCATCTTCACCATGTACTACCAATGCTCTCTCCACTCCAAGCCTTCCTAAAACTTGAGCTACTGGATTCGTAAGATCTTTACTAAAAACACCAAGGATCTGCCCTCTGACGAGGGCTGGATTTGTTAATGGCCCTAAAATATTAAAAATAGTTCTGCTTCCTATTTCTCGTCGAAGTGTTGCTACATTTTTCATAGCTACATGATAGCTTTGAGCAAATAGAAAGACCATTCCTTTTTCTTCTATAACCTTCACTGCTTCACAAGGCTCTAAGTTTATATTAATTCCAAGCTCGCTTAGTACATCTGCGCTTCCACTTTGACTAGAAACTGCTCTGTTGCCATGTTTAGCCACCTTTACGCCCCCTGCCGCTGCTATTATTGCTGAAGCACTAGATATATTGAAAGTCTTTCCGCCATCTCCACCAGTTCCACATGTATCAATAGCATATCCGCTGATTAAATCTAAAGGTTTTGCATTATCCCTCATAGCTCGTGCACAGCCTGTTATTTCCTCTATGGTTTCACCTTTTATTCTCAAGCCAATCAAAAAACCTCCTATTTGAGATTGAGTAGCCTGACCTTTCATTATTTCATTCATAAAATTATAAGCTTCTTCCTCTGTTAAATTTTCCTTTGCTATAATCTTACTAATGGACTGCTTTAACATGGCAAATCACCTCAACAAAATTTTTAATTATGATCTTTCCTTGTTCAGTAAATATTGATTCAGGATGAAATTGAAGTCCATAAACGTGGAACCTTTTATGTTTTACGCCCATTATCAACCCATCTGTTGTCTCTGCAGTTATCTTCAATTCTTCTGGAATACTATTTCTTGCAACAATTAAAGAATGATACCTCATTATCTGCAAGTTATCCTTTAAGCTCTTAAATAAGCCTTCTCCATCATGCTTAACAATAGAGGTCTTCCCATGTTTTATATCTGGTGCACGGATAACCTTTCCACCATAAGCACAGCCTATAGCTTGGTGCCCTAAGCATATACCCATGATTGGTATTTTATCTTCAAAGGCTCTTATCACTTCAATACTTAAGCCTGCATTCTCTGGTCTTCCTGGTCCTGGAGAGATTATAATTCCTTCTAATGGCATTCCTTTTAATGTCTCAATTGTAAATTCATCATTTCTTAGAACTTCTACATCCCCATATACTTCTCCAACATATTGATATAGGTTATAGGTAAAGGAATCGTAATTGTCAATTATCAAAATCATTACAGCACCTCCCTTAAGGCCATAGTTTTATTGATGATTTCAGCGTATTCTTTTTCAGGTACAGAGTCATAAACTATTCCTGCTCCAGCTTGAACATAAGCAAAATGATCCTTGAATACTATTGTTCTTATGGCTATACAAGTATCCATATCTCCATCATAGGAAAAATAACCAACGGCTCCCGAATATACACCCCTTCGGACATTCTCTAATTCATCAATAATCTCCATAGCCCTTATCTTTGGAGCCCCTGAACCTGTTCCTACAGGCAAACAAGCTGCTAGTGCATCAAAGCAGTTTAATCCAGATTTCAATGTCGCCGATACCTTTGAACAAATGTGCATTACATGAGAAAACAGCTCTACCTCCATAAACTTATCTAGCTTTACAGATCCAAATTCGCTGATTTTCCCTATATCATTTCTACCCAAATCCACTAACATTAAATGTTCTGCTAGCTCTTTCTCATCTCTTAATAATTCCTCTTTCAATTGCTGATCTTCTTTTGCATTTTCTCCTCTAGGTTTTGTACCGGCAATAGGATTTGTTATGACCTTATCATTCTTAACCTTAATCAAGCTCTCTGGAGAAGCTCCAGCTATTTGATAATCTTCAAAATCTATATAGAACATATAAGGTGATGGATTAACTCTTCTAAGATCTCTATATACTTCAAAGGGATCTGCGTTGTTTTCTATTCTAAGCCTTTGTGTAATTAGAACGTACTTCTTTGTTTTGAGATGCTTGAATTAATTCATGATTAGCGGAATCTTCCCTGATTATTGGCTTCATAGCACTTAGTTTATTTAAAATTGTATTATAATCTTCATTATCCTCTGGAAACACATTATGAACTAACAACAATGTATGTTTAAAGTGATCGTAGCATATGAATTCTTTATAGAAGAGCAAATACGCCTCTGGTAAATTTAATTCATCCATATTATTATCCGGCAACTTCTCATACTGTCTAATTACGTCATATCCAATATATCCTATAGCCCCTCCAATAAAAGGCAGTTCTAAATCTAACTTTTCATAGGCTTTCAGCAAATGTTCTTGGGCATAATCCAGAACCTTGCATTTTTTCTCCTTAGTTACTCCGTTCTTTGTGACAGTTATATTTTCACCTCTACTACTTAACAGCATATAGGGGTTACTTCCTAAAAAAGAATATCTTCCTACTTCTCCAACAGTAGGAGCACTTTCTAATAAGAATTTGTATCTTCCTTTTAACCTATAAAAGATATTTACAGGTGTAAGCTCATCTCCATTTATTTTAATAAACACTGGAAAAACTTCTTTTGAATGTCTCTTTTTATAAAATTCACTTTCAGTTAAATTAATCACTTTAATTCCCCCCATATATTTTTTTGCACAACAAAAAATCACTTCATCCTACTCATGGGACGAAGTGACCGCGGTGCCACCCATATTAGTTATTTAGCTGCAAAAAAGCAAAAACATTTCATCCTAATAAAGGACGAAATGTTAAATTTCGTTATACCACCTAAATAACCATCTTTGTCAGGTACAGATTTCTCGATACCCTGTCCTTATAACGGTAGACACTCCGGTTAATGCTACTACTAATTCGCATCACATCTCACAGACCCATTCGATAATGGCTACAGTACCCAGCTTTCACTACCCTAGGTTCGCTTAAACTAAATTCCCTTATCTACTCTTTCTGTTCATCGACATTAGATATTGTTAATATAATATATCTCTAATTAATAATTGTCAACAAGTACTTTACCATTTAATGCTTTTTTCTTAAATTAAAAATTGTACATTTCCCCGGGTCTTTGACAGTTGAATGAACAGGAAAAAGAACAGACAAGGAAAATACTTGTTCCTTTTGAGCAGTCAAAAATTATTCCAAAAGTATAAATTTGATTTTGACTTGGATTCAATCCTTTCCAGACTTGTTTACGGCAGAGTGATTTTTCCTTCTTCAAAACTTGCAACCTATGAGCTCTCAAAAAGGTTTATTGAGCAGCCGAATTTTGATTTGCATCAAATATACAGAGCTTTGGAATTTCTCGCTAAGGAAACAGATTTTATTCAGTCCTCTTCGTACGAAAACAGTCTGAAAGTTTCCAAAAGAAATACGGGTGTTCTTTTCTATGATTGCACCAATTACTTTTTTGAAATAGAACAGGGAGATGGTAAAAAACAGTATGGCCCATCAAAAGAACACAAGCCAAACCCAATAGTCCAAATGGGACTATTTATGGATGGGGATGGCATTCCCCTAGCTTTTAGCATTAACAGGGGGAATATGAATGAACAGCAAACTCTAAAGCCCTTGGAAAAGAAAATGATCTTGAACAAAGGCTTATTGTAACCTACTCAACCAAATACATGGATTATCAGTGTAAAATCCGCAATTCTCAAATAGAGCGAGCTCAAAAGACAATAGAAAATAACCCGACAAAAATCAAGAAGTGCAATGCTACCGACTACAAAAGATTTATTCAAAAAACAAGCTGTACTCTTGATGGTGAAATTGCAGATAAGGAAATATACAGCATTGACCAAGCTATCATCCAGAAAGAAGAAGCTTTTGACGGTTTTTATGGAGTTTGCACAAATCTTGAGGATGATGTATCTGAAATCATCAAGGTAAATCACAGGAGATGGGAAATTGAGGAATGCTTTAGGATAATGAAAAGCGAATTCAAGGCAAGGCCTGTGTACTTAAAGAATGATGACAGAATTGAGGCGCATTTCACCACTTGCTTTATATCGCTAATTATTTATAGGCTGCTTGAAAAGAGACTAGAAGATAAATTTACCTGTCATGAGATTATTAGTGGACTAAGAGATATGAACTTCTTTTATGCTAAAGGCGAAGGATATATCCCAACTTACACAAGAACTGATTTTACTGACGCAATACATGAAGCTTTTGGTTTTCGCACGGACTATCAGATTGTTGCAACAAATATGATGAAAAAAATTTTTAAAGAAACAAAAAAATAAAAAAGTACGCACTTTTTATATTAACACAAAATCCTGCAAAACCTTTATATGCAAGGCTTTACAGGATCATTTTTTTGTTCAAGTGTCAAGCTCGGGATTATATCACTAATTTGATAATTGTCAAGGACTGTTACTTAAAAAGTATTTTATATAAAGTAACAGCATAACGCAACTTAAATATAACTTCCTTTATATTTTAATTATATGACATCATACATGATCATTTTATATAAATAATATACCTATCCTCACTCATACTGTTTTTTAAAAAGAATATACATATTACAAGGAATTATTTCCTAGTAATATATAAGGAGTTGATATCTATAAATAATCAATCTTTTGTCAAAAGCACAGGATTAGATCCTACAAAAGCATGTGAAGTTGTTCAGGGTTTAAATGATTACTTATCAAACCTAAATGTGCTTTATATTAAACTTCACAACTTCCATTGGAACGTGGTAGGAATAAGCTTTTTTGATATTCATGAAAAAACTCAAATGTTGTATGAAGCTGTGGCATTAAAGTCAGATATGGTAGCAGAAAGAATACTAGCTCTAGGCTATAGACCTCTTGCTACAATGCATGATTATCTGAGAACTGCAACAATTGGAGAAGCACCTAGCGAAAGCTACACTGGAACAACTGTAGCTCAAATTCTTCTTGATGACTTCGCATGTATCATAATGCTTCTTAGAGAAATAGCAGAGCTGGCGAAAGAAAATAATGATGAATGTACTGTGGGTCTAGTAGCTGAACATTTATGTTTTTTTGAAAAACATAGTTGGATGCTTAGGGCATATTTGACCAGGTAAAGTAAAATGCCAGAAAAGTAATTAAGAGAAGAGTCCTCTGTTCGTGTTAGAGGACTCTTCTCTATTTGTTTTATATATCGTATTTGTTATGCGCTCAAATTATGCCCTTTTATCTTTAGCATACTATACAACTTTTGAATTGAAAAGATCATAAGTAAACACATACCTATAGCGAAACCTAAAGTTGGAAACCAAGCAGGAGTTCCGCTGGTGGTTGACATCTGTTTGCTAATAATCTGTCCCTTAATAATCATAATAGAATAGTAGCTAACAAAACTGGAGAAAACAAGTAGTAAGGCATCCTGTATAAAACATATAACTAAATACGATTTCTTATTTCCATTGTTTTTCAGCATTTCATCTAACAGCTCAAGCCGCATTAGTCCGCCCTCTTTATACTGCATTGCAGTGCCAATAAAATAGGACCAAATGAACGCTACACGAAGCACCTCATCACTCCAAGTGATGGAAATTTCCATAACAAAACGAGTAAAAACACTTAAAGTAACCAATAGTATTGTTATCAGTCCTATAAGCCCAAGAGCTCTCTCCACATACGAAAGAGCTGATTTATGGCTACCAATACTGCTATTCATTTTCAATCATACTCCTTACCCAGAGAATATTGAGTTCTTATTTAAGGGTTTTAACAAACTCTTGAACCAATTTTAAATAAGAATCTGAGCCAACTTTCTCAGTAAATAAATCATAAACAGGTTGTGCTAATGCTGCAAAGGCGTCCTTGTCCGGATTCTCTTCAACAATTATGCCTTTATCCTTTAAAAACTGTACATTTTCCATATCACTTTTATCGTCTAGTGAACGCTGTAGGTCTCTAGCTTCCTCAGATGCCTTTTTAACAGCTTCCTTTTGGCTATCGTCTAGTTTTTCCCATGTTATCTTACTAATGCCAAAAGGCATTGGTGTGTATGCGTGACCGGTGAGAGAGATATACTTTTGGACTTCATACATTTTAGTACTAACAATCTGTGCCAAAGTGTTTTCCTGTGCATCAACAGTTCCTTGCTGCAGAGCTGTAAAGGTTTCATTCATGTCTATAGCCATAGGAATAGCGCCAAATGATTCCCATGTCTTTTTCTGTGTAACGGAAACGACTGTACGGATTTTTAATCCCTTAATATCTTCTGGCGTAACGATAGGTTTCCTGCTGTTGGTAACATGACGCAAGCCACTTTCCCAGTAACAAAGAAGAATGATTCCCTTATCAGTAAAGAGTTCTCTTACCTTATCTCCAGTTACAGAGTCAAGCGTTTTGCGAGCTTCCTCGTTTGACTTAAACATGTACGGCAGTTCAAAAACCTGAATTTCTGGAACATAACCTGAAAAGTAGGAAGTACCTGTTGTGACTATATCAATAGTACCTTGAGCCATTCCTTCTACGGCAGCAGTCAATGAGCCAAGGTCAGAACCATAGAAAGTATCAACTTTAATCGAACCTTTGGAATACTCATCTACTTTCTTAGCAAATTCTTTAAGAGCTACTCCACTGGGACTGCTTTCAGGAAGTCCGGCACAAACTGCAGTCATCTTAATTTCTTTACTTGTAGAAGTAGTAGCAGTAGGTGGATTTTCGGTTTTAGTACATCCTGTAATAACCATAATCAAAAGAACACAGGACAGAAACAGTGCAATTCCTCTTCTAAATTTTTTCATAATTGTCCTCCTTAAATAATTTGATTTAAGCTTATTTTACTTACCAAGGCTTGGTAGCCACGTTGAAATGCCAGGTATAAACATGACAATTAATAGTCCAATGATTGTTATGATGATGAAGGGTTTTATTTCTTTAATGACTGAATGGACTGGTCGAGAACCGATGGAAGCCGACATAAAAAGGTTTAATCCCATAGGTGGTGTAATCAATCCAACGCATGTACCTGTTACCATAATTGCCCCTAAATGGATCAATGAAATATTATATTGCAGCGCAATTGGGACAAATATTGGTGTAAATATGGTTATAATTGGAATCGAGTCAATAAAGCATCCAGCTATCAACACGATAACAGCAACTGATAGAAGAAAAACAATTGAACTATCGGTTACGCTTAAAAAAAATTTAGATGCTATGTCAGGAATACGTTCACGCGTGAGTACCCAAGCAAAAGCACCGGAAGCAGCGACTATGAACATGATATTAGCAGCGCTTTTCATCGCTTTTGAAAGAATTGGCAATAGGGTTTTGTATGTAATTTCCTTGTACACAAACATACCAATGATGATGGAATAGAAGCAGGCGATCCCCGAAGCTTCTGTTGGAGTGAAAATACCAGAATAAATACCACCTAGAATAATGAAAGGAGCAAACAACGCCCATAATGACTTCTTAAAAGTAAGCCATACATTCTGCCAGTTGAATTCACCTTCCCCACGAAAACCACGCTTTTTGCATATTACAACAGCAAGCAAAGCGACTAAAATACCTTGTATAAGACCAGGACCCACTCCTGCAAGTAGCATATCACTTACAGATTGGTTTGCAGATAACGCATAAAGCACCATAGCAATACTCGGTGGAATTAGCGGACCAAATATCCCTGCCGTTCCCTGCAGCGCACATGAAAAGTCCGGATCATAACCAGATCGAATCATTGATGGTATCATAATGCCACCGACGGCTGCACAGGCAGCTACGCCGGAACCAGTCATTGCTGCAAAAAAAATGCTAGAAACTACAACCACCAATGCAAGGCCACCAGTGTAATGTCCAACCATAGATTTTGCAAATGCGATGATTCTCTTAGAAATGCCGCCAAATTCCATCAAAACTCCAGCCATGACGAAAAACGGAACTGCCATCAGCGTAAATTTATCAACACTTGATATAAGTTGCTGAGCAACAATTATTAGGGGGATTTTAGCAATAAAATATATATATACCAGTGCAGAACCGCCCAGACAGATTGCAATAGGCAGACCTAAGAACAGAAATAAAAAAAATAATATGAAAATTAATATTGCTGACACTTGAACACCTCCTACCACTTCAATTAGCTTGTCCTATTAGCATAGCGGATTTATAGCTAAGATCCTAAATTTTAATACAACTTGTCAAGATTTACATCCTTATTAAAGCTATACTCAGAAGTAGGGAACTCACCACTGATAGTCTCTTCATGAAACTTGTTCAAACCGGTAATCATATCTTTGCGAATTTGCGCGAAATGTTTTACAAACTTAGGCTTAAAATCACCATACATTCCAAGCAGATCCTGCGTAACAAGAACCTGGCATGCAACATGCGGTCCAGCGCCAATACCGAGAATCGGAACATTAACGGCTTCAGAAATAGCTTTTGCAACAACAGTTGGTACACATTCTAAGACAATTGCAAAAACACCTGATTTTTCCAAGGCTTTTGCACTTTCAATTAATTTTAATGCACTTTCAGGAGTTCCTCCTTGCACTTTGAAGCCACCTAACTGAGAAGCGCGCTGTGGCGTAAGACCAATATGTCCTATAACGGCAATACCACCATCTACAATTGCCTTAATCCTATCTGCGCATTCTTCTCCACCTTCCAACTTTACACAATCACAACCAGTTTCCTGGATTATGCGATTTGCATTGGAGATTGCTTGCTCAATGCTAACATTGTAAGAACCAAACGGCATGTCTCCAACAACAAATGTATCAGGTGCTCCCTTGACAACAGGTCTGATATGATGAATCATATCCTCCATAGTAACACTCGTGGTCGTGGTATAACCTAACATTACCATTCCAAGAGAATCACCAACAAGTATCACATCACAATCACTATTATTGACAATAGATGCAATTGTGTAGTCATAGGCTGTAACAAACGAGAATTTTCTTCCCTCATCTTTAAATCTTTGAAAATCTGGGACTGTCATCTTCTTCTTCACTCAAAATTCACCCCCAATATAATTATGGCAACCTTCAATATTCCAATTTATATCCAATATTTAACACTTTTCTGGTCCAAGGTCCAACCACTAACCATATTCTACATTTTATTAAGAAAATTGTCAATATTCAAAAAATTACGTCCTTATGTTTTCATATGACTCTTAGCGTTTTAAAGTTCTTATGGTTTCATCTTCCAATTATAATTGTGCCTACTTTGTAAATCACAATATATTTGTATATATCTCTTATTATGTTTTATTTCGTATGCTTTCCAAATCCTTAATCGTTCTTAGCATATGATGTCGCATTGCAAGTTCTGCACCAATTGGGTCTCTTAATTTAATAAATCTCACTATTTCATTATGAGATTCCAAGAAATTGTCCTGAAGGTTTTTCTTCCACCACTCACTAAGAGTTGATGGATAAATTTTGTGTATTCCATTGATTGATTCATGAATAGATGGAATAAAACGTTCCATTACTTCGTTATGTGCAGCCTTTGCTATGGTTAAGTGGAATTTTTTATCAGCAAGTGAAAAGTCTTCCCCATTTTTTACTTGTTCAACACCATATCTTTGGCAAGCTATAATTTCTTCGATTTCTGAATCAGAGGCCCTTTCTACCGCTAAGTGCACTACTTCTGGTTCAAATATCAGCCTGACTTCAAACAAATCCCAAAGAAGTTTCTCCCTATCATAGATTTTTAGAAGACCAAATGGATCACCTTCAACTCCCAGATTGGACGATACATACGTACCTATACCCCTTTCAATAATTAGTACACCTTTAGCTTCCAGTAACTTAATTGCTTCTCTCAGCGAGTTTCGGCTTACGCCCAAAGACTCAGCCAAATCCCGCTCATTAGGGATTCTAGTATTTGGTAAGTATTCTTTTGTAATAAATATTCTATGGTAAAATTGCGCTACTATATCTTCTACCAAAGAATTTTTAGCTTTTGCCAAATATATGCACCTCTCTTTTCATTAGCCAATCATAAATATTTTATATAAGTGGTTGGGCCATCAAGCTTTTAAATCCACTGCTTTCACCTTTAAGATCTCTCTGACTCCCATAAGTTCTATCATTAACATTTCTTCTTAGTACTACTGACAAAAAACACTTGCACCAATTGGATTCTTCCACTAAAGGTATTTTTTCACTTCGTAACCTATATGTTTGCTCTTTTATCGCTTATCATTCCTCTGTTCCATCACTATTCAGTTCTATTTTTTTCTTAAACAGCAGTTTTTTAAGATAACTTATATCGTCGTCTATAAATCTATGTTTTACACTTGTAACATCAAATTTGAATACTTTGAAAGCGAATTGCACAAAATATCCTATTCCAAGTGCAGTTATCAAGGTTCCAATTCCTATAAAGCCTCCTAGAAGATATCCTCCTACCAGTACACTTACTTCAATTATATTTCTGATTAAGCCTACAGGCCTCTTGGTTTTCTTGGTCAAAGCAACCATAAGCCCATCTCTTGGGCCAGATCCAAATCCGGCTCCTATATAATAAAATGTTGCTACACCGATTACCAACATTCCTAATAGAAGCATTATTATACTTGGTATCAATCCATTATAAGTAGGTATTAAATTATTTACCATCAGTATATCCATAAAATAACCTATGAAAAACATATTAAACACAGTTCCCCAGCCAAGTCTTTCTCCAAGCAGCGCATCTGAAATTACCAAGAGCAATCCTACCCAAATACTGGCCTCACCCATAGTAATACCAGATATTTTAGAAATACCTTGATGAAATACGTCCCAAGGTGCTAAGCCCAAGTTTGCATTTATAGTAAGAACTATTCCAACTGAATAAAGGAAAAGTCCAACAAATAGCCTTGCAAAACGCTTAAGAATATCTTTCAATAAAAAAACCCCCTATATCTATTTAACCATACATTATAATAATACCATGATTCTTTTGAAAACAAAATTCTATTTTTTAAGTGCAATCCTTTATGAGATGTGGTATAATACGCGAGGTATATCTAAAACTATGTGCCACATATTATAATACAAGGAAGGTATTGAATTGATAAATGTTTCAAACGTGAGCCTAAGATTTGGGGCTAGAAAACTCTTTGACGACGTAAGTCTAAAATTTACACCTGGCAACTGCTATGGTGTTATCGGTGCTAATGGAGCTGGCAAAAGTACTTTTTTAAGAATATTGTCAGGAGAGTTAGAGCCAAACACTGGAGAAGTATCCATAGGAAAAGACATGAGACTATCGGTGCTAAAGCAAGACCATTATGAATATGATGATAAGCAAGTATTAGAAGCAGTCATAATGGGTAATGCGAGACTTTATGAGATAATGAAAGAAAAAGATGAGATATATTCAAAAGCAGAGATGACTGATGCAGATGGTATGAGGGCTTCTGAGCTTGAATGTGAATTTGCTGATTTAAACGGTTGGGAAGCTGAATCTGAAGCTTCTTCATTACTTCAAGGACTTGGAATCACAACTGACCTTCATGAAAAACTGGTAGCTGATCTTACAGGGTCTGAGAAGGTTAAGGTTCTACTTGCCCAAGCCATTTTTGGCAAACCAGGAATACTAATTCTGGATGAGCCTACCAACCACTTAGATATTAAATCTATTAACTGGTTGGAAGAATTCTTGATTAACTTCGAGGGCACCGTAATCGTTGTGTCCCATGATAGACATTTTCTAAATAAAGTTTGTACACATATGTGCGATGTTGACTTTGGAAAAATCAAGCTTTTCGTGGGCAACTATGACTTCTGGTATGAATCAAGTCAATTAGCCATGACCCTAATGAAAGATCAAAACAAGAAGAAAGAAGAAAAAATCAAGGATCTTCAGGAATTCGTAGCTAGATTTAGCGCCAATGCTTCTAAATCAAAGCAAGCTACTTCCCGTAAGAAGCTTTTAGAAAAAATTACCCTTGACGATATACAGCCTTCAACAAGAAAATATCCTTATGTGGGCTTTAAACCAGAAAGAGAAGTCGGAAATGATATTTTGATGGTTGAAAATCTTTCTAAGACAATTGACGGTGTTAAAGTGTTAGATAACGTAAGCTTCATGGTATCAAAAGGCGATAAGATTGTTTTTATAGGTGAAAATGAAATTGTCAATACCGTTTTGTTTAAAATATTAATGGGTGAAATGGAGCCTGATAGCGGCACCTTCAAATGGGGAATCACCATCACGAAAGCTTATTTCCCTAAAGATAACTCAGAATTCTTCAATGATGTGGACTTAGATCTTGTAGATTGGCTAAGACAGTACTCTGATGAAAAAACAGAGAGCTATCTACGAGGCTTCCTCGGAAGAATGCTATTCTCAGGAGATGAAGCTTTGAAAGAAGCAAAAGTTTTATCAGGAGGAGAAAAGGTAAGATGTATGATTTCTAGAATGATGCTTAGCAGCGGCAATGTATTAATACTAGATCATCCAACAAATCACCTTGATTTAGAATCAATCACAGCAGTAAACAATGGACTTAGGGATTATAAGAGCAATATTTTGTTTACATCCCATGACCATCAATTTATTGAGACCATAGCAAATAGAATCATCGAGATTCTACCAACTGGTGGAATAATAGATAAGCGAATGGACTATGACGAATATCTAGAAAGTATTAATTTATAACAAAAAAATAGATGTCTATCATCAATGATAGGCATCTATTTTTTATGTTACTTATTCTGACTTTTCCATTTTGCCAATGCATCAGCCATTGCACTATTTACTGGTTCTTCTTTTTGCTGTTGCTTTAAGAAACTTTCAACACTTCTTTTATCGCCCTTATCCATTTGTTCACTTCTTTTCTTTTCAAAGCTAGAAAGCTTTTCCCTATATCCACATTTGCATACAAATATTTGTCCCTCGCCTTGACCTTGCAGTTCAAGGTTTTTATGACAATTAGGGCATCTTGCTTTTGTTACTCTTGCTAGACCTTTTCTGTAGCCGCACTCTCTATCTTGGCATACAATCATCTTGCCATGCTTGCCGTTGACTTCCAGAAGAAACTTGCCGCAATCAGGACATTTGGTTCTTGTCATGTTGTCATGTTTATATTTTTCAGCGCTGGCTTTGATTTCACTTACCACTTCTTTTGCATAGGCTCTCATTTCGTTTGTGAAGGTCATCTTATTAAGTGAGCCCTTTGAAATAGCACTTAGTTTTTGTTCCCACTGTGCTGTTAAGGTAGGAGATTTCAAACCTACTGGTACAAGCTCAAGGAGCTGCTTACCTTTTCCTGTTATAAAAAGATCTTTGCCCTTTTTCTCAATAACAAATGAGTTAAAAAGCTTTTCTATGATATCAGCTCTAGTGGCTACAGTACCAATGCCTCCCGTTTCCCCTATGATCTTAATCAAATCTTTGCTCTCATTGGCCATATACTTAGTTGGGTTTTCCATAGCTGAAAGCAACGTGCCTTCATTAAATAGAGCAGGCGGTTTGGTTTGACCTTTGGTTTGAGATATTGAACTAACCGTAAGTATTTCTCCTTTATCTACCTTTGGAAGCATTTGATCTTGACCATCTTCTTTTGAAGAATCCGCCTCATCATTCGATGAGGATTCATCATATCTGCTTCCATATACTTCTTTCCAGCCTTGATTGATTACAACTTTTCCTCTTGCAGTAAAAATCTCATCGCCGATCTTTGCTTTTATGGTTGTCTGTTCATACTCAAAAGGAGGATATAACACTGCCAAAAATCTTTTTACTACTAAATCATATATTTTTCTTTCGGTATCACTAAGGTTACCGAGAGATACTTTTTGTTCTGTAGGTATAATGGCATGGTGATCTGAAACCTTGGTATTGTCCACAAAGGATTTATTCGCACTGATTGGATTTTTTATTACTCTAGCTGCAATAGCAGCATATGGGCCAACGCCGCAGGCTTTTACTCTATCCTTTAATGTATCAACGATATCTGTAGATATATATCTAGCATCTGTTCTTGGATAAGTCAAAAGCTTATGACTTTCATATAACCTTTGCATAATGGATAATGTTTCTTTCGCAGAGTAGTTAAAGAACTTATTTCCATCTCTTTGCAGCTCTGTCAAGTCGTATAATCCAGGAGAAAAGTTCTTTTTATATGCTTTGTCTATATCTATAACCTGAGCATTTTTCTTTTGAAGCGCCCCAAGGATCTTTTCACATTTCGCTTTATCAAAGGTTCTCGTTTCTTTGCTTTGACTATCCTGCCATATAAGCTTTATACCTTTTGCTGTATTGGCTGCAATTCCATAAAAATCTTTAGGAACAAAGGTTCTGATTTCTTCTTCTCTTTTTGCAATCATTGCAAGTGTAGGAGTCTGTACTCTTCCACAAGAAAGCTGTGCATTGTACTTGGTGGTCAATGCCCTAGTGGCATTGATGCCTACTATCCAATCAGCCTCAGAACGAGCTACAGCTGATGCATAAAGGTTTTCATATTCTCTGCCATCTTTTAGCTTATTAAAACCCTCTCTTATAGCCATATCCGTTACAGATGAAATCCAAAGCCTTTTAAGTGGTTTTCTTATGCTAGCTTTTTCTATGATCCATCTTGCTACAAGCTCCCCTTCTCGACCTGCATCTGTAGCAATGACAATTTCTTTTACATCATTTCTATTCATTTGCTCTCTAACTGTGTTATATTGTTTTGCCGTTTGCTTTATAACGACCAGCTTCATTTTTTCTGGCAGCATAGGTAAATCTTCCAGCTTCCAAGCTTTATATCTATCATCATAAGCTTCGGGATCAGCAAGTGTAACCAGGTGTCCAAGTGCCCAAGTGACAATATATCTTTCGCCCTCTAAATATCCATTTGCACCTTTATTACAATTCAACACCCTGGCGATGTCTCTTGCAACCGAAGGCTTCTCTGCTAGTACTAATACTTTATTCATCTTAACTCCTTACTGCAGCTATGCTGCACCTCTCATTTCAAACCAATCATTTTTTACTTTTATCATTATAACATATGTAGGAGCGATTCACGAATCGTCCTTTCTACTATTATTGCCAAATTTAACGCAATGATAAGTTATATAGCGAAAGCAAGCTCCCTCCAATTACCATGGGACTTTATTGTCCTCTTCTCCATTGAGAATGGGTAAGAGTTTCGATTTTAAAGGCTCAGGTACATTTTTGATTTTGAAGTCATCAACCTTTAAAATAAGAGAGGCCCCGATATTCAATTTTTCCGCCAGTTCCCTAGCAGTATATCCACGATCTGTTCTTAGTCGTTTTACCGTTTTATTGTTAAACCCAAAATTAAAAAACATTCTATCACCTACAATTTATATGGTTTTATTAAGTAAAATAATTATAGCATATATTTAAGATACAGCTTCATATCCTTTATTTTCATAGGATAATATAGTAATGTTTAAATTATGAATAAAGTAGGAGGCACACAGTGTAGAGGGATGCTTGGAGGAGACCAGCAATTTTATTGGGACTTAGGTTCTAAAGTTGAAACAATTAATGAAACCTGGGATTGGAGCAGAAGTTTCAAAAATTACATAATCTTTTTAAATCACGAATATTAATAAAAATATGCAAAATATAGGCGTACATTAAGAAATGTAAGCCTATGTTTTGAGTGCCAGTCTGCCAAATTATAGCTCTACTGGCTTTAAGTTTTCTTCACCCGTTAAGTGGAGGATGAACTCAGATAGTAGGTTGATTTCCTCTCTGATATCATTATAGTTTCCAGTTTCAACTGGGGAATGCATATATCGAAGCGGAAGGGAAACCAATGCGATTGGAACACCCTTGCCGGTATACCTGATTCTGTCTCCGTCTGTGCCTGTTGTATTAGTATAAAGCTCATATTGAAGTTTGATTTTCAACCTTTCTGCTGCTTTCTCAAGCATTCCGTTTATTTTGGAATTTATTGCAGGTCCTATCCCAAGTACAGGCCCACCGCCAAGGTGAACTTTACCGTGTTTATCTATATTGATACCAGGATGATCCGTAGCAAAGGTTACATCACAAATAATAGCCATATTTGGTGTGATGCCAGCGCCTGCGACTATAAAGGCACCAGTCTTGTTATCAAGGCCTCTGCCGCTAATGTTTTCATTCAAAAGCAGTTCCGGCTCTCGTTTATATACCACAAAATCGCCAAACCGCACGTACTGCTCCATTTCTTCTTTACTACTCGCCCCACAGTCAATATACAAATCTTCGAATTCCACTTTTTCCTTACATTGATTGAAATGCTCAGGATTAACTCCTATAACACCGGTGATATGCTTTTTGTAGCCAAGAATCTCTACTTTCATTCCAGGGGCAAGCTTTGGACTGATCCAGCCAATCTTTTTAAAGTAGACAAAGCCATTATCATCAATCCTATTTATGAGAAACCCTATTTCATCACAGTGTCCTGCAAGCAGTATCTTGAATTTTGAATCAGGATTGATGATACCGATAACATTGCCTGCATTATCAGTCTCTACCTTATCTGCATAATCTGTGACATAGTCTGCCTTTATATTATGCCTATAGGTTATGCTAAGGAACGGCCTGAGGATATAAACCGGAAAACTCTTGATGAAATTGTATTTTATAAAAAATGGAAATAAAAAATAAACTGAGAAAGATTGGAGAATAAGAGAATGATTAATAAATTATTAGAGTTCGCAAAAAAACCTGGAGTCTTTGAGCAAAGCAGTACAAAATTTTGGGATGACGAGCATATATCAAGTGAGATGTTAAAGTGCCATCTACATCCGACAACGGATGCAGCTAGCAGAAATCATAATTTTATAGATAAATCAGTAGATTGGATTAGAGTAATTGCTCCACCCCAGACAAGTAAAAAAGTCTTAGATTTAGGATGCGGGCCGGGGTTAGTAACTGTTTAAAATAACTTATAAGAAGTTATAAATTATTTATTGACTTTATAATATCTTGTATTATATAATACCAATAAGAGGTAAAACATTATGAAATATTATAGCATACATGAATTTTCAAAGTTAATTGGAAGAACTCCACAAACATTAAGAAATTGGGATAAAAGTAATAGACTTACGCCTAATCATACTGGAGCAAATGGATATAGATATTATTCTCATGACCAACTAAAAGAAGTTCTAAATTTAGAAGATGATATTATTAAAAACAAACAAATAATTGGATATTGCAGAGTATCTTCTAATAAACAGAAGGATGATTTAGAAAGACAAATTGAGAATATGAAAAAATACCTAAACTCTCTAAACACTTCTTATGAAATAATTACTGATATTGGTTCTGGTATTAATTATAAGAAAAAAGGTCTTAGAGAATTGCTTAAAAAAATAAATAATAAAGAAGTAGATAAAATAGTTATTCTTTATAAAGATAGCTTATTAAGATTCGGATTTGAATTAATTGAATATATGGCTAATTTAAATGGTTGTGAAATTGAAATCTTAGATAGTACCGAAAAAACACAACAAGAAGAATTAGTTGAAGATTTAATTCAAATAATAGCAGTATTTAGTTGTAGATTACAAGGAAGAAGAGCAAATAGAACTAGAAAAATGATTGATGAATTAATTAAAGATGAAGGTGAAGATTTTGATAAAAGGAATCAAAGTGATGCTAATTCCGAATAATAAACAAAACACTAAATTATTCCAGAGTTCTGGAACTGCTAGATTTATTTATAATTGGACTTTAGCAAGACAACAAGAAAATTATAAAAATGGTGGTAAATTTATATCTAATAACGATTTAAGAAAAGAATTAACTCAATTAAAGAAAACTGATGAATTTAAATGGTTAAATTTAATATCCAATAATGTAGCCAAACAAGCTGTTAAAGATGCGTGTATTGCTTATGATAAATTCTTTAAAAAATTAGCTGAATTTCCTAAGTTTAAATCAAAGAAAAAATCTCCACCTAAATTCTATCAAGATAATTGTTGTATTCAATTTACACAAACTCATGTTAAGTTTGAAGGTTTTTCAGAAAGCAAGAAACAAAACAAGCAAAAACTAAATTGGGTTAGATTGGCAGAAGTTAATAGAATTCCTTTCGGTGATAATGTTAAATATATTAATCCTAGAGTTTCTTATGATGGATTGCATTGGTGGATAAGTGTAGGAACTGAAGTAGAAGATATTATTACAACGCCAGCGAATGAACCTATTGGAATAGATTTAGGAATTAAAGATTTAGCTATATGTTCTGATATAGATGTTCCTTACAAGAATATTAATAAATCAAAGAAGATTAGAAAATTAGAAAAGAAAAAAAGAAGATTACAAAGACAAGTTTCAAGAAAATATGAAAATAATAAAGATGGTGTAAAATTTGTTAAAACGAAAAATATAATTAAATTAGAAAAAACAATTAAATCTGTTCAACATAAACTTAATGGAGTGAGAGATAATTATATTCATCAAACAACTTCTGAAATTATAAAACGAGAGCCAAGTTTTATAACTATTGAAGATTTAAATATCAAAGGAATGATGAAAAATAAGCATTTATCAAAAGCTATACAACAACAAAATCTATATGAATTTAGGAAACAAATTCAGTATAAAGGAAAATGGAATAATAATGAAATAAGAATTGCTGATAGATGGTATCCTAGTTCTAAAACTTGTCATGATTGTGGTTCTATTAATAAAGACTTAAATCTTAAAGACAGAGAATGGATTTGTCCAAGTTGTAATAATATTGTTGATAGAGATAAGAATGCAAGTTTAAATTTAAGAGATACTGAAAAATATAAGATAGCCTAAAATCTATTTATAAAATACCGAACGTTAATCGGCAATTTAAGCCTTTAGAGTGTTAAACAAACTTGAGTAGTATTAGTAATAATACAAAAAAGAATACGATGAAGAAGGAATGAAACATTTAAGTTATAAATTTTATAACTTCTTATAAGTTTTCAGTAACGGAGCCGGGTTTCTTTCAAAAAAAGAAGAACTTGATGTATTTCTAGAGGAAATTTTTTCTCAATCCATAACAAAAATCTCAGTAAAAACCCGAATAGGAAAAGATCATCCTGAAGAGTTTTATGAATTAATTGAAATATTTAACAAATATCCTATAGAAGAGTTTATAATTCATCCTAGGATACAAAAAGATTTTTATAAAAATAAGCCTAATCTGAATATTTTTAAAGAAGCCTTGGTTTCAAGTAAAAATCCTGTTTGCTATAATGGTGACATTTTTACAGTTAAAGATTACAAGGAATTTTCTGATGCATTTCCAAGTGTAGGTACTTTAATGTTGGGCAGGGGACTATTAATCAATCCCGGACTAATAGGAGATATTACAAATAACATTAAAATCGATAAAAATTTACTAAAAGATTTTCACGATAAAATTTATGAAGACTACATAAGAATACTCTTTGGAGAAAGGAAAGTCTTATTTAAAATGAAGGAAGTATGGTTTTATATGATTCAAGCGTTTTCTAATAATACAGAATATGCAAAAAAGATTAAGAAATCAGAAAGATTATACGATTACAATGAAACTGTTTCAAGTTTATTTAGAGAACAGGATATTTTATAAATAAATATCCACAAGAAATCATGATATAATAAGACTATATTAAATAAGAAACTTAACTAAAATATATAAGAAATAGCGTCAAAGTATTAGGAGGTGTTTGGCTATGGAAATCTATCATGGAAGTGGAGAACTTGTTGAATTTCCAGAAGTGAGGATTGGAAGATATACAAAAGATTTTTCTTGGGGATTTTACTGCACTAGTGATTTTGAACAAGCTAAAAAATGGGCAAGAAGGAATAGGATAACCCCAACCGTTAATAGTTACAACTATGTAAAGGATGAAGGTTTGAAAATTTTAAAGTTTGAAGAAATGACTGATGAGTGGCTAGATTTTGTAGCCAAGTGTAGAGGTGGGTTTATACATAATTATGATATCGTAGACGGACCTATGGCAGATGATACTGTATGGGATTATGTACAAGATTATTTTTCGGGTAACATTTCTAAAGAGGCGTTCTGGCAATTAGCAAAGTTTAAGCATCCTAAACATCAAATTAGTTTTCATACACTTAAAGCATTGTCTTGTTTGAAATATGAAAGGAGTGCATTGCTAAATGAGTAAGGAAGAGAGAAATGATTTATTCTATGTGTGTAGCCTTATTGAATATATTGCTAGAATTACAAGAAACAAAATTCCTGACATTGTAAAAAAGCTGGGCAAAGATGAGTTGCAGAGACAACTTGATTTAGCAGAAGTAAATCACTCCTTATCTTTCGAACAAGTTTCGGATGAGCTTGTAGCAGTGTTTAATATAACAGAAGGAGATTATGATTCTGTTGGCAAATGTATATATGTGGTTCCTAGTTACTTATCTATCGGAAAAGATTATCAAAGACTTATTGAAGATGTACAGCAAGAAGAAAGCCTTTTAGATACTTTATATAATACGATGACTTCATTTATTACGGAAGAAATTTCTAATTATAACTCATCGCTATATTATAGTAGTAGAGAGTACTTGAAAGCATGTTATGAGGCTGGAATGATATTGGAGTAATATCCGAGTAATGCATTTGGTTAACCACGGTGAACCGCAGCTTCTACATCTTCCTTAATCTATCCTTTGACTATTTTAGCCTAACTTTACTCAGATGCAGACCTTAAAAATTTATCCTTTATCTGACTTAATAAAGCACCATCTTTAATATCATTATAACCTGTCAAATCCAGAGCTAAAGCGCCAATTCCAATGACATCTAAGGAAGATTATTAAGCAATATACAATTTATGGTATTTGCAAAATATGAGCAGCAAATCAGATAGGTCTTTCCAGTAGTGATAATGTTAAGTGATTTTTCGATGAAATCATAATTTAAAAGAGCCGATAAATCCACAAGATTTATCGGCTCTTTTACTATAAATGTAATTATCAATATGTGTAAACTAAACCTACAGATGCTCTTATTTCCAATTCTCCTGAAGAAATATTTGTCATAGGTGCTGCCTCAGCGTTGGATTTTAAACTGTCCATAGCTGAATACATTATTGGAGGATTGTAACCGCCACTGGTTTCATTAATCTGTGATGGCATACCTATCTTAATTCCAAACTGTTTTGCCAATACATCAGCTTTTGCTTTTGCTTTAACGGTTGCATTCTCTAAAGCCTGTAGATAATATTTATCTGGATCAGCTACTGTAAAACGGATATTAGAAACTGTGTTTGCTTCATTTGCTGTCACTGCATCAATCGTTGCTCCAACTTTTGAAATATCTCTGATTGTTATCTCTAGTGTATTAATTACTCTATAACCTGTTACATAGGAACGTTGATCTTTCTCAGAATATGTTTCAATGGGATAAATCGTATATTGAGAAGTTTTAATATCTATATCTGCAATTTTAAGTTCTTTTAGAACTTGCACAACCTTATTCATTTTTGTTGCATTTTCTTGTTGAGCCACTTTTGAGCTTTTATTTTCTGTTTGAACACCGACATTAATATAAGCCATATCCGGTTTCACCTTTACAGTGCCCTCTGAACTAACTGAAATTGCTTTCTGTGGCACTTGCGGGTCATCCGCATTACCAATTAGTGAAAAACCACCTGCTATTGCACCAAATGTAAATACAAATGCTAAAGCACATATTAACATAATCTTTTTACTCATTTTAAAGCCTCCTAATTTATTTAATTATTATGCTATTATGACGTAGAGCAGAAACCATAAGTTCCAATGGCAAAATAGTTGAGATAGTTCAGCGCTAGTGAGAGGTTTGGAAGTTACTCATCATCTATCTACTACCATAATGGCCCAGGTATATACTTTGTCATATTCTCTTTTCCTGTTTTTTCAATCTGAGCCTCATGGGTTCTTGATGCTTCTTCCACATCTCCCAATGACCATTCAGCTTCCCTCATATCTTTAAATGAAGGGTTAACATTTATCAAGGGTCCTCTAAAGAGCATTCTGTTTATCATTGCTACGCATTCTGACCTTTTTATTGTGTTTGCTGGCTTAAAGGTTCCGTCAGCATAGCCTTTAAGTATTCCATATCTGTATATTTCTTTTATTGATCCTTCTGCCCAGTTGCCTTCAATATCATTGAATACTTTTTCGTAATATCCTGAATCCTTCTCTTTTTCCGCACCCAAATATCTTGCTATTACTGTTGCAACTTCTGCACGAGTTATTGACTTGGCTGGCTCAAAGCTGCCCTTCGATGTTCCTTTGAAAAGTCCCTTCTTTGTTACTGCTTCTATATATTCTGCTGCCCAGTAATTCTCTTTTACATCTTTGTAAAGCTGTTCTCTCTTTACTGTGCCCTCAAGATTCATTATGCGTGCAAATATTGCTGCTATTTCTCCTCTTGTTATCGGGCTGTTTGCTCTGAAGGTATTGTCTGTATATCCCTTTATATATCTCTTATGACTTATATTATCATTTGAAAAAAGTAATATTTGGAGATTAGAACAATCATCCTCAAGCTTTACAAGTTTGTCTGCTGCTTTTATACAAGCCTTTAATTCTATAATGTTTTCAGCTGTATCTGCTTTTCCGATTTGTACTTCAAAGTTTATGCTACCTTTGCCAAGACCCTTGAGTTCTCCTATGCTCCAAGTTATTTTATTGCCTTTAACCTTGCCTCCTGATGCTTGCTCTATTATCATTTCTTTTGGGAGTTCAATGGTGATCCATACATCGTTTACTAGTATCTCAGTTTTGTTTATATACTTAATCGTTATTGAAGTATAATCTGCTTCTTGAACTTTTGTTTTATCTGCCAAGATGTAGACTGCGATGTCCTTTTCTTGTTCAATAGTAGGCTGGATTGTAGCTGGTATTGTGCTTGTTGAGCTACCACTACTACTACCACTACTACCACCGCCTCCTGTCGCACCTCCTGGATTTTCACGTGTCTTGACAGTCATTGATATATTATGCATTACTATATCTCCCTCAACTGATATGACTGGACTTATATAATTAACATATCCATCCTTTGTTGCTGTTACATTATAATCTGTAAACGGGAATACCATGAATGCATATTTACCATTTGCATCACTATTTTGTGGGTTTGCATTGTTTGCAGGTGGAAAATCTGCAAGTCCTGGTAAATTCACAAGCCCACCAATAGTAAGATTATTGTTCTTGTTTCTAACAGTATCAGCATAATACAATTCTACATGGGCACCTTGTATTATTTGTCCCGTCTTTGCATCTGTTATTACTCCATATGGATCTATCAATACGGTGCTAATATTCATTTCTCCACTGTTGCTTATCGTTACATTTATCTCCCCTATAGTTATCTCTACTCCTGGAGATACTTCGTATTTTACCTTCAAATCATATTCTTTGTCTATTTGCAGATTCCCAAGATTGAATACCCCACTGCTGTTTACGGTACTTTCGCCTGTGAGTCCTCCTTCAGAATCATATCCTGTTACCTTCATTTTTGAATAATCTTTGAATATATCTGACTGTCCATTAGGTTTTTTAGCAAACACCACTCCAGTCGCAACCCTTTCTGAAGCGAATTCTTCACCTGCTCCTTTCATTTCTCCAGGATTGGCTTTTTGTTCAAAGGTTACATCCTTTGATTCATTTCCTATTACTACAAGCTTTGTTATTTGTATGTCATATACTACATTTCCTTTTGGTACAGCTATTTTATATTTGCCATCTTCCTCCGTTATTTGTGATGCACTAAATTCTACGATTCCATCTCCATCAAAATCTTTGGAAACTACCACTATGGCTCCTTTTATGGGTTTTTCCGTGTTATTATCAATTACTATTCCCTTTATCGCACCCGGCTCAAAGGTTATAAGTATCTGACCAACTCCATATAGCTGCCTGACGGGATCACTTACGGTTGCTGTTACAGGTATTACTTGCCTATCAGTCCCTTGTATTTTTATGGATCTATAGGGTATTGAAGCACGCCCATCGCTGCCCGTTGTTGCTTTTCTACCTGCATAGAAATTGCCAACAAGCGCATCAAATGTGACCTCCACACCCTGAATACTAATTCCATTTCTATCTAGGACTGTTGTTGTAAGGATTGTTTCTTCTATTCCATCTCCTATTATTGACGAAGGATTGGCTTTTAAGACTATTGAGAATTTTACTAATTCTATATTCTCACGTACTATTCCGTCAACTCCAGATGCAAAATTCACATTTATTTCTTTATAATTTTTGCTGTAGGTAGAGTGGTATACTTCCAGTATATATGGTCCTTCAACCATCTTTTCAAATTTGTATGCTCCGTCTGCTACTGTAATTACAGTAGCCAATAGCTTACCTGATTTGTCTAAAAGTCTCACTTCAGCACCTGATATAGCTTGTTTTGTGTCTTTGTCAAGTAGGGTACCCTCTAATGTTAGCTCTCCATCTGCCAATACAGTTATTTTAAAAATCTGCTCGGCTGATGTATCCATTCCTCCACGCTCTGTACCTCCGTCATCGTGTAGCTTTACTTTTACTTTTGCTATGCCGAAAGCATTAGTCTTAACTTTGTAGATTAATGTCCCTGCAACATTTATTGTAGGCTGTTCTTCAAACAATTCATTTTTGTCATTTGTGACTATAAAGTCGAGTACCTGAGCTGATTCATCAACCGGTCCCTTTGACATGCTGATAGCCCAGTCTGTAATTTCTTTTGTTCCTGTATTATTAAACAAAGTTTGATTTGCTCCCTTCATAAAGCTTGGTGCATCATTTACAGGATTTACTGTTATTGTAAAGGTCTGCAATGCTGTTTTATCGACACCGCCGTTAGCTGTACCTCCATCATCTTTGAGCACTACAGTTACTTTTGCCGTACCGCTTATATCAGGTTTTGGTATATAGGTTAATTCTCCTGTTGGTGTTATAGCAGGCTGCACGCTGAATAGGTCATTATTATCATTTGTTACGTTAAATGCCAAAGTCTGAGGGTCTTCATTTTCTGCTCCTTTGTTGATAGCTGTTGCCCAAGCATTTACTATCTGTGTTCCGCTGTCTTCATTTACTATCTGATCTGCCCCCTTTATAAATGTGGGTATATCATTTACTGGATTTACTGTTATTGTAAAGGTTTGTGTAGCTGAGCTGTCACTTCCTCCATTTGTAGTTCCTCCATCATCCTTCAGTGTTACTGTTACTGTCGCTGTCCCATTGGCATCAGCTGCTGGTGTATAACTTAATTTTCCATCTGCTGTTATTGCAGGCTGTGTGCTAAAAAGGTCATTCTTGTTATTTGTTACTTCAAATAACAAAATCTGACTGCTTTCATTTATTCCACCTTTGCTTATGGCTGTTGCCCAAGCATCTATTTCTTTCACTCCACTGTCTTCATTTACCGTCTCATCGGCTCCCTTTGTGAAGCTTGGGGGTGCATTAACAGAGTTTACTGTTATTGTAAAGGTCTGTGTAGCTGCAGTATTTTTTCCGCCTCCAAATGTTCCTCCGTTGTCCTTTAGCACTACTGTTACTGTTGCTGTTCCGTTTTTATCTGGCGCTATTGTAAATTTTAATTCGCCGGCTGTTATTATTGCAGGCTGGACACTAAATAAAGAGTGATTATCATTTGTTACTGTAAAGGTCAAGCTCTGACTATAACTTTCATCAGAAGGTCCTTTAGAAATAGCAGATGCCCAGTTATTTACCGTATGTGCTCCACTATCTTCATGTACTGTCTGGTCTGCTCCCTTTGTAAAGCTTGGTACATCATTTACAGCATTTATTCTTATGGTGAAGGTTGTAGTAAATGTGTCATTTCCGCCATTATCTTTTAGCGCTACTGTAACTGCCGCTATTCCATTTGCATCAGGTGCTGAGGTATAAGTTAATTTACCATCCATTGATATAGCAGGTTGCACGCTGAAAAGATCATTTTTATCATTGGTTACCGTAAGCTCTAATGTCTGTGTGCTTTCGTTTGTCGGCAATCCTGGTGAAATACCACTTGCCCAAGTATTTACTGTTTTTGCTCCGCTGTCTTCATTTACTTCCTGATTTGCTCCCTTTATAAATGTGGGTATATCATTTACGGCATTGACTGTTATATTCACTGTAATTGATTTTGTTCCTCCGTTGCCGTCATTTACTTCTACTATGAAGCTGTCGCTTCCATAATAATTGTCATTAGAATCATATGTAAAGGCTACACTCCCACCTGTCAAATCTGTATTGCTCAATATACCATTTGATACATTTTTTGTTATAGACCAGTTTATTGTATCATCATCAGCATCAGTGGCATTCAAAATCAGATTTTCAGGGGCTGCATCCTCATTAATTATAATAGTAGCTGTCACCCCTTGTGTGATAACAGGTGATGCATTCGCTATCAATCTGAAAGCTGAAGTCGCTGTGGATGTCTCTGCAGGTATGCCTTCAACTGTACAGATAATTTTTACCCTTATATATTTCCCATTGTCATTTGAAGTCAATGTATATGTCTGATCTGTCGCCTGTGGTATATCTTCTAGTCCAGTTCCATTTGCATCCTCTGCCCTCTGCCACTGATATTCATAAGAAAATACTGTAGTCTCCTCATCATAAGTCCATTCTCCCTCCCTAGCAGTGATCACATTATCCTTGCTGAATGTCCCGCTTATGCTTGGGGGTGAAGTGTTTATAATCTCTCCCTCAGCATAGGCAGGGCATAAAAGCAGCATTGTAAAAAGAATTGTAAATAAATAAATTTGAACAACTTGGACGAAAGATACTATTCTCTTACTATTGCAAGTTAATCTCATATATACGCCTCCATATTATAATAAATTTTCTTAATAAATAATGACAAACATCTTTGATTACTAAATTATATCAACAAATTTTCCCAAAGTTTTTCCAAGGTCTATAGTAAATATAAAGAATCTTAATCTGCTATAATTCGACTATAATTCGCCATTACCAAAATTTTCCCTGCTTTTTTTGACAATATTTGTTTTCTTTTTTTTATGATAAAATAATAATAAACTTGACCACTAAGTAAATTTAAAAAATGGTAATCTTTTTTATAAAACTTAAAAGCCACACTAAGTCTAAACAAAGACTTAGCATGGCTTTTAAGTAATTCAAGTAGAAGTTCTTAATTTTAGAACTTCTACTTGATAGGAAAGCCAGCCTGTTGGGAAGGTGAAAGCTTGCCCTACAATATAGTATGTCCATAAATTATATATGTTCCAAACCAAGTCGCATTTTGAATATTGCGACGTAACTATTGAAAATGCAGATACGAATATCGCACCTTTAAAACTGAATAATGCAGTATTAAAAAGTAATATGGCTGTTGAATATGCTTACAATATTTTGAATAAAATGATATAATTTAACAATAACAATATTATAAATTTATTAAAGATAAGGTGGAAAATGTTATGCATAAAAACGTATTAATAATTTGTTCTTCATTTCATCACAATAATACTTTTAATATTGCTAATGTCATAGGTAAAGAATTAAATGGAGTAGTTGTAAAACCCAATGAATTTAATGCAGAAACTATTTTTGAGTATGACTTAATTGGATTTGGATCAGGAATATACAATGGTAAGCATCATATAAACATATTAAATCTGGTAGATAAATTAGAAGTCCAAGATCATAAGCATGTGTTTATTTTTTCAACATCAACCATTCCCGTAAAAGTAATGCATCGTAATCTGAAGAATCGTTTAGCGCAAAAGGGATTTGATATAATTGGGGAATTTTCTTGCAAAGGTTATATGGATTATAGTTTATAAAACATAACATCTATACCGAGAAGTATGGCTATGCTTCCGTTTATTATTATGAAATTCTGTACTGCAAGGCCAAAGGTCTTGGCTTTGGAAGGATTTTTCTCGAAAGCCTTTAGATTTTTATTCAACTTAGGCAACGTTAAAAGTGCCAGCAATTCTATCAACGGTCCGATCTTTAAAATTACCGCTACTATGATTGAAATATATCCGATATAGTATAATGCTCTAAAAAGTTTTAAGGCGTTATCTCTTCCTATATGATGAGGCAAGGTATAGCGTTTGTTTAAGATATCCTCCTCCACATCGCAAATATTGTTGGCCAGCATAATATTCCCTATACCCGTAATTGCTGGTATAGAAATCAGAAATATCGTAAGAATCTCTATAAAATTTATGCTTATGCCTAACATATTTCCAGCGAGTGAAAACATTACGATATCCATATCAAATACATGAATATAAATTGCTAAAAACATGATAAAAAAGCCCATAAAAAAGCCTGAAAAGATTTCACCCAAGGGCATGCGAGATAACGGAATAGGTCCAAAGGTATATATTATTCCAATGGAAAAGCAAAGAATACCCATAAGTAGCACAACTACATCTGTCTTTAGCGTAAGTATTACTCCAAAGGTAACAGCTACTATCAAAAGACCGAATACTACAGCTAAAGCAGTAGATTCTTTTATTCCATGTCTTACAATAGCATTTTCTTCTTCGTAGTTATGTCCTTTTTTATTATTTGCTTTTTTATAATCAATATAATTATTTATAGCCGTTGTAGCCATGTCAAAGGACAATAAAGATATAAACATTATTAAAAAATTCTCAAGCCTAAAGCGGTCATAGCGGTATAATGTATAAAGTGTGCCGATTACAAATGGGGTTACGCTTGCAAGTTTTGTTCTAATCTCAACAAATTTAAGAAAGCTTGCTATTGTCATTCTAATTCTCCTCTTTCTTTATACTAAATGCTACAATGATATATAATTTTTCCCTGCAATAGTTATTTTATAATGATTGCTTACTCAAGTATAGTACAATTATATAATAACCTATCATCTTACAATAAATTAAAAACTTTATATTGTTGAAATTTATTTTATTATATGTTAATAT